>ENA-UOJC01004149-UOJC01004149.1-human-gut-metagenome-genome-assembly--contig:-C104-NODE-4149-length-12591-cov-4.842055_pt1 | contig 12591 bp, 14 predicted proteins | sample MGYA00242339_ERZ723886 | MGnify/ENA metagenome assembly ERZ723886 | reverse complement strand
CTCCTGCGTGCTTTGCGTGTTCATGCTCGCGGCCTGCGCCGGGCTCGGCGTCAGGACAGGGGCGCTCGCGGCCTGCGATGCGGCCAGGGCATTGTTGACGGCGGCGTCAAAGTCCGCGCCGCCGCCTGCGGGCTGGCCCTCGCCGCCCGGCTTCAGCCCCATCTTTTCTTTCACCCAATCCGGCAAAAAATCCGTCAGGCTGTTGATTTTGTCCTTGATCCACTGGATGCCCGTGCCGAACAGCTCCCGCATGGACGCGACCGCTTTGGCCGCCCAGGCTCCCATGTCCGGAAACGCATCCGTCACCCCGGCCCACAGGGAGATGAACCAGTCTTTAACTCCCTGCCAGATGCCGGTGAAGAAGTCGGCGCAGGCGGCGGCCTTGGCCTGGATGGATTCCCACAGGCCGATAAAAAACGCCTTGACCTCGTCCCAATTGTCGATGACCAGCATGGCTGCCATGCACAGGAGACTGAGCAGCAAGCCGATGGGATTGGCCTTGATGACCAGATTGAGCGCCTTGAACGCGCCGCTCAGCAGGCCCACCACGCCGACCGCTTTTTTCAGACCGAAAAACAGCGCCATGCCCTTGGCCAGACTTTGGATCAGCCCCTGATGTTCGGTGACGAACCCGCCCACCGCGCTGATGACCTTGGAAAGCGCCGCCCGGGCCGTTTCGATGCTGTCCGCCCAGGGGCCCCAATCGAAATAACTCTCGCCGCCCTCCATATAGGTGAGGTAGTCGTCCACCAGGGCCACGATGCCGAGCAGGCCGGTGATGATCAGACCGAGCGGCGTGGCCAGAAAACCGGCGTTCAGCAGCTTCCAGGCGGCCAGCAGAAGCCCGATGCCCACCACGACCTTTTTCTGGCCGTCATCCAGCTTGTCGTACCAGGACACCAGGGCGCTGATCCAGGAGATCACCCGGTAGACCAAGGCGCTGATCACGGCGGCAATGCGCAGCACGATCTTGATGGCGCCTTCAAAGATGCGCTTGATCTTGTCGAAATTCTCCATGATCACTTTGCGCAGGTTGGCCACGTCATGACGAATCCTGCCGATGAAGGCCAGGGCCACACTCTTGGCCAGCAGGCCCACCATTGTTGTCAGCTTGCCGATTTCGCCCATGAACTCCGTGCTGGCCTTGCCCGCCTCCTTGGCGTCGTATCCGGCCACGGCGTACATGGCCCGGAACTCCTCGGTCAGTTTGCCGGTATCGCTGATCAGCATGGGGATCAGCGAGCGGTCGATGCCCATGTTGTCGGCGTAGGCTTTGCGCTGCGCGTCGGACATACGCGCCATGCGTTCCCCGGCCCGCTCCAAGGCCGTGGCCGCATCCTTGATGCGCGGGTTTTTGCTGACCAGGGATTCCATGCTCCTGGTGACCGCTTCGATGCTGGAGCCGCTTTGCTCCGCGACGTACCCGAGTTCCTGCAGCTTGTCCGAGGTGGTGCCGAGCTTCTCGGCCTGGCGGGCCATTGCCGCTTCGCCGGAGGCCACCCTGATCAGCCCGGCGTAAATGCCCGCGGCCATCAGCTGCACCGTGGCCCCAAAGGCGGCCACCTTGGCCAGCGAGGCTTTCAGCGACTTCTCGTCTGCCTTAAAGCCGACGCTCGCCAAAAATTCGGTGATAACCCCGCCTGCGGACATTTGCTTCTTTCCTTTCGTGCTCTTGCGGCGGCAGACAAAGCCCGCCTTGCGCCGCTTTGCGGGCGGCTATCGCCGCTCCTGCGCTGCCATATACCGGCGCTGGTTTTCATTTTTCACGTCGAGCGCATCGTTCATCCGGGCCACGTCGAACAGGGAGAGGGTGCCGTCCTTCAGGCTCTCATACAGGCACATGCCTTCCATGCAGGGCCGCATGACATAATCCTCGCCGTCCGGCATGCTTACCCACTGGCACGCACTCCCTTCTCCATCCAAAAACGAGCCAGGAGTAATCCCGCTTGGTTTTCTTCGGAAAAAAAATCCGTCAGATTCTCCTTCACTACGTAGTAAGCAATCTGCACCAGCACCGGCAGGGTCAGCCCGTCGAACATGGTGACGCCTTTCACACGCAACGCCGCCCACGCGCCTCCCGCCTGTTTGCGCTCGGTCACTTCCAGGCAGGCGTTGAGCACATACTCCACATCCGCGTCGGACATGGCCGTGAGCGCGTTGGCCAGCGGGGTCAGCACCGCGTCCAGATCGCCGTCGATGTCCTCCACCTTGCCATCCTTGCCGTATTTGAGCTTCACGCCCGCGCCCGCCAGCGCGGCCAGCTTGCCGAGGCAGGGCGTGAGCCGTCGCACGATGTGCAACTGGGTGAAGGCATCCAGCTTGCCGACCCGGTACATATTTTTTCCGATGGGGAATTCCATGCTTTTCTCCAGATGGTGGGGTATTCGCCCGTGACGCTCACGCGCCACCAGGCCGCTGTTTATATCTCCGGCGTGCCGGTGCCGATCTTGGTGGCTATCTTGCCCTGGAACGTCCAAACCAACTTGCCGCCGTCCACCGCGTAAGGCAGAGCGGGCTTCTTTTGAAAGGCCATTTCCGTGCCGGTGCTGGTGTCGCCGGAAACCGGATTGCGCACCATGATGGTGTTCTGACCGTGGTAGCGGCTGCTGGAGGTCTGGTAGTTGAACAGATTCATCAGCTTGGCATTGGTGGGGCTGGTGCGCAGCAGGGTCAGGGTAATCGTGCCTGCCGTGCTGACCTTCAGGCTGTGCATGATTTCCCCGTCGCCGCCCTCGGTCATGATGTTGATGTCGCCGGTGGGTTCGATATTGATGCCTTCCTCGGCCAGGCCGACTCCGGCTCCGATCTGGAAGCTGCTGCCCGGCCCCTCGATGGAGGCTTCCACGTCTCCGAGACTGTACGCGCCCATAGAAATACTCCTTAACGATTGACGTCGATCTGCACGTCGATGAAATGAATGGCCCCGGCCAGCTTGACCGCCACCTGGATGGGCGGGGCCTTGCGTTGCTCGCGCTCGGACTGCGCCTGGTCATCAACGGGCTGCGCGTAGATATACCAGCCGGTGCTCAAGTAGTCGCCGCGCTCCAACTGGCCGAAGCCATCCGCGTTCCACACGCCCGGCGCGACGAGTCCGTTGTTCACGGCCTCGTTCAGCACCTTGCCGATAGTGGTCACAATCTGATTCACCCCACCGTCGGTCTGCGGAATTTTGGTTTTGGACTGGTACAGAAGGTTGTAGCACTCAGTCTGGACCGCGTTCTGCAGCCAGTCCAGGCCGTGCACCTCGTCAAAGAACGCGCCGTTGGCCATCACGCCTTCCTGAAGGATGGCGGTGTCGTTGTCGTAGCTGACGAAGACATTGCAGTTTTTCGCGGCCAGGGCCGAGGCTTGGCTTTCCTTCAGACCTTCCGCCGCGACGCCGGGCTCCTGCTTGAACTTGAGAGTGATGGTCGAGCGGTTGGCGTTAAAGTTGACCGTAAACGCCCGGCCTACCGCCGAGCAGACCGCATAGGCGTTCTTGCTGTATTGTGTGAAGCTGCGCAGCCGGGAGAGCGCCTTGAAGCGCGACGCAAGGTCATTGTTCACCGTAGCCGAAAGTACCCGGCTGTTGGTGATGGTGGACAGGTACACGCGGCTTTTGGCGCTGGCCTCGATGAAGCCTGAAACCGCGACATGCTCGTCGTCGGTCAGCTCATCGGCAAAGGTCAGGCCATACCACTCGCCGGAATCGGCCAGTTCGTCGGCGCACTGCAGCGGAGTTTCGGCATTGCATCCGGGAACAAGCGGCAGGGCCTGCTCCCTGGTCAGCGCCATGCGGCCGGAGATATCCGTGCCGCCGCCCGCGCTGACCGCGTATCCGATTTCCTGTGCCGATCCCGCCGCCAGAGTGGAGAGCACAAAATGGTCGCCCTCCCAGGTGCATGCAGCGCCGTCCGTCGAGAGCGCGGTGGTGATCACGTTGGCCACGCCGTTCATGTTGGTCTGGCCGGTGAAGTCCAGGCCGTCCACGGTCACGCCCCTGGTGTTGATCGCCACGCCGAAGCTGCCGTCCGTGATGGTGTTCCAGTTGCTCGCGTCCAGATCCGCGTCGGCCACCAAGCCGCCCTGAAGCATGGCCGGGCTGCCTTCTTTGACGAAGCGTCCGATGGCCAGGATATAGGGCCGGGGTGTCTGGCTGAAGAACAGCTCGGCGGCTTTGTACTCGGGCGCATCCACGCCGAAATCCTCAGCCACGCCGGTGATGCCCGTGTAGTAGCGGACGCGCTCCAGGGGATCGATAACATTGCTGCTGCCGGCAATGCACAGCACGCCGAAATTGCGCCTGGGGACAGCCTTGGGCTGCAGATTGACGGTAACGCGGACAATGCGGTCTACGGATAAGGCTGTGGTCATACTTTACTCCTGTTCACGCCAGCAGGCGCGGGCGCATGCGTGGCAGCCGGTAGGCACGTCCAATCCCTGGCCGCTGCCGGAATGTTGAGTAACCATGCCGCCCTGCGTTTTAAGCAGATTCAGCACGGCAGCGTCGCTGCGCGTCTCCAGGCGGAAGGTCAGCGGAATGTCCGCCCGGGCGCGCCAGCCGAGCGCCACCATCGCGGGCACCGCCGTGATGGTTCCGGCCCTGACGAAGGCCAGCCCGGCGGGACGCAGCAGGGCCCGGTTCTGCGGGATGTGGATGCCGCGCCGGAGCGTGCGGGCCACGACCATGTGCTGTGGGCCGAAAAAGGAGACCAGCACCTCCAGCTCCTCGGTGTCCACAATCTCGTCGTGGCCGTGGCCGTCGCCGTGGTGGACGATGGCCGGAAAATTGGCGGGCTCGAACCGGGTGATGCCGAAGGCGCACCAGTTCACATCCGGGTCGGGCACGACGGGCGGGTCAGGTTGCCAGCGCGGGCGCACCAGTTCGCCGGGCAGAGCGGTGACGCCCGCAATGACGTCATGCAGCGTATCCTCCAACCGCTCCTGCGGCGGCGACAGATGCTCCGGAGGCAAAGCCTCCTCCGCGTCGCCCAAGGAAGTCCTAACCGGAACGTCATGCAGTTCCAGAAAGCCGCCCGTGGCGCTGGTGTTAGCCATGCTCCCGCTCCCCATCCGTCAGCTTGCGCTCATACACGGCCACGGCCTTGGTGAACCCGGCATGGCCCTGCCACGACTCGGAAAGGGACACGCGGTACACGCCGCCATCGTGGACAATGCGGTCAGCCTTGGTCTTGTCCTCGCCAGCGGTCAGCGCCGCAGGCGTGAAAACCAGAATGGCCGCCTTCTGACGCTCGCCTTCCTCCAGTAGTTCGCGCTCCTTGCCGGGCGCGGGCTGGATGTTGCCGTCAGCCGAGTGCGGCTCCAGCGACTTTTCGGCGCGGCCCTTGCTCGTCACGCTTTCCACGGCCCGCCAGTATACAAAATGGGTTCCGCCCAGGTCCGGGTCGGTGAGCAGTTCGCGCAGATTCCTGTCCATCATTTCACCACCAGGGCTGTATTGCCTTTCTTCCTGATCACGTAGGTGTAGGCTTTCCGGTTTTGGTTCGTGTCGATGCGGGGATTGACGGCCCCGCGCTCGCGCCGGGATTTGCCGAATTTTTTGACTGTCTCGCCCTTGGCGTTGACCGTTTCGCTGATCTTCTTGCGGCGATCCAATGTTGTGTCCGCCAACGGCTCCCAATCGTTGTTCAAAAAACGCGCCCGCACCGCGTTCTGGCCCAGGATGCCGATTTTGTTCAGGCCGGTTTCCACCGCCGCGATATTGCCCTCTAAGGCTTTCTTAGCCGTGTCCCTCAAAATGTCCGCTGCCTCGGCCTGGATGTCCTGAATGCCGGGAATCAGCGCCGCTCGGGCCGGGATGTTTTTTTCCGGCACGCCGTTTTCCTGGATATAGGCAAGGTAGGCGTTGCTGATGCCGGTGTCGCCCGCAGCCTCACGAGCGGACTTGTCCTCGGGCACGCCGATGTACACGTCCTGCTCGGTCAGCTTCTGCACGGCCCGGCGTATGGCGGCGGCGTTGTCGAAGGTCTTCGTTACAGTGACTGCCGGTTTCATATATGCAGCCCTCCCGCTCCCACCAGTTGCGCCATGTCCCAATACCGCTGCCCGTACACAGTGAGGTTCCACTGACCGGCGGCGGGGTTGGCCGTGGCGGCGGCCCCGGCCCGGCTCTCGGACTTGGAGACGCCGCCCACGGCTTTGGAGGAGGAGACAACCGGCCCGGCAGCGGCGGCGATGCCCCCCGTGCCGTCCGCGCTTTTCGCCGCTTCCCGTTCAAGGGTCAGGTTGTGGGCGGCGTGCAGATGGCAGCCGTCGATCCACCAGTCGCTCCAGCGCTCCAGATCGAGCTGTTTACCGGCGAGTTTCAGATAGAAACTCACGCGGGCATCGGGGAACAGCTCCTCGGTGAATTGCGGAAACGACTCCCGAAACCCTTGAACGGTCAGCATGGTCATTCCGCCTTTTCGATGTGGATGCCGTCCGCATTGATGCGCAGGACCACGCCTTCCCGCACGGCCAGGAGCAGATCGGCCAGCTGCGACTTGGTGGCCCGCTCCGGATAGGCAATGCCGCACTGCTCCGCTATGGCCTTCAGGTCTTCGGCCTTCATGCCCATCAGCTCTTCCTTGGTGGGCGTGACCAATACGCCGTCGTCGGAGCCGTTTCCGGCGCTGTCCTCGGCGGCCAGCAGCACGGCGCGTCCGTCCGCCAGGCAGGCCTGGAGGAACCAGTGCTCGTATTCGTCCCGCGTGATGCTGTGCTCGCCTGCCGGGAACTCGCGCACCGGCTTTCCCGAGCCGGGCCGCAGCGAGAAGGGATGGATGACGTTGATCTTCATTATTCACCGTCCATGTACCCGACAGTCTCGGGGTAAACGAACTCCATATGACCGAGCTTGCAGAAGTAGGCCACCAGCTGGTAGATGCCGCGATGTTCCAAGGGGGTCTTTTGCATGGGCACCAGCGGAAAGCGCACGTATTTCTTGTCCCGCGTGTACGCGAGCACGCGGTCTTTGCCGCCCACCCCGCGCTTGTTGAGCCACTTCAGAGACTTGATCTCCAGAGCCCGGCCCGTTTCCACAAAGGTCAGGCATTTCTCGGAGATATAGGTGAGCAGGCTCTCGCTGCCCGCGCTGGTGACCGGGCGGGTCAGGCGGCCGAGCTTTTGGGGCGGCAGGCGCAGCTGATCCGGCACAACGGCATAGCCGCTGCGCTTCCAGGTATCCGCGAGAAGATCGTTGACATCGGCAAGAATCTGCTCGGGCGCGGCGGTCTCCCACTTCAGGGTGGAAGAGCACCCCGGGACGGCCGGGTTGTTGACAAGGCCATACGCGCCCACGTCCTCGTCCCCGATGTAGACCATCTCATCCACGTCCATGTTGTATTTCAGCTGCATGCCGTCATACTTCTGGGTGTCGATGGGGCGGCCCAACTGCTGTGCGGACTCCAGCTCGGGCAGGCTCCAGCCCAGTTCCATGCCCCACAAATGGAGCGGGAACGGGAATTTCCCGGTGTCCAGCTGGATTCCGGCAAGGGCCGTGGAGTCTTTGCCGATCCAGTTTTTGCCGGTGGGGTTCACCCCGCCCGGCGCGGAAAAGCTGGTGACCGTGAAGCTGGAGGTTTCATCGCCCATGGTCACGTCTTCGCGCAGGTCGATGTCGCGGTTCCAGGTCACCTGGACCAGCGGCAGGTTGAGCGTCTTGTCCAGGCGCTCCAGTTCCCCGACCAGGAACGCGCCGGTGCCGTCCACAGTGCGTTTATCGTAGGTGTACATCGTGGCTCCTAGATATTCAGGGCGATTTCAGTGTTGCCGGAAGCGTCGGCAGTGCCCATGTAGGCGCAGCCGGGGATTTCCTTGCCCTGCGAAACGGCATAATCGCCTTTGCCGTAACTGCCGGTGGCGGTAAACACCACCTTTACGGGAGTGCCCTTCACAGGCTTGGTTCCTTCAGCGGCGGAAAGACGCACGGTCATGTAGCCGGAACGCAGGGCGTCTTGAACGGTTTTGGCCTTGCCTTGGCCGGTGCCGCCCAGGGCGTTGTCCGCCACGCTGGCGCTCTGCGTCGGGTAGGGGCGGGCCAGAATGCCGTAGACCGGCTTGGTATCGTCATAAATGTTCACGCCGTGGCCCTCGGCGTTGAGCTGGATGGGCGCGCCGAAGGCGATGTCCTCGGCCAGCCGGACGGGCTCCAGCACGGCCTGCGCCTTGCGGGAAACGTCGCCGGGCGTACCGGCGGGCATACGATCAATATACGCGGGCATGTATTACTCCTTCCGCTGCGAATCGCGGAATTTCTGATTCATTTTGTTGATTTCAGCCGGGGTGGTCGGCCCGCCTGACCTGCCGTCCCTGGCTCTGGCCCCGGCCAGGGCTCTGCCGGTACGGTCATTGTTGCGGGCGCGCATGTATTCGGTCGCAGCCGTGAAGGCGCTGTCCAGGATGCGGCCTTTGGCCTTGGGCAGCGGCACATTGCCCAGGCAGGCCCGCACCAGCCTGGCCGTCGCCGCATCGGCCATAGCGGCTTGCAGCGCGGCCCGCTTGACCACCGTAGCCGAATCGCCCACCCGGATCCGCATGGCCGGAGCGAGCCGGGCCGCCCTGGCGATAACAGCCGCATCGGCCACCCGATACCGCGCATCGCCGGTCTTGGTTGCGCCGTCTTCCTCGGGGTCTTCGTCCCCGGTTTCCCCGGCGTCTTCGTCTCCGGTCTGTTCCGGCTCGTCATCCCCGGTTTCTTCGTCGTTGTCGGTGGTGGTGTCGTTGTCTTTGGGCTTCAGGGCGTCGAGCAGCGAGCGCAGCATGATCGCAATTTCATCCAGTTTTTCGCCAAGCTCCGGGCTGTCCGTAGCGGTTTGCTGTTCCGGTTCCTGCTTGTCCGGCTCGTCTTCGTCATTGCCCTTGCCCTCGGCTATGGCTTCATCCATCGCCTTTTTGACGGCGGGCTTCTTCCAGAAGCTGTCCCACCAGCCGGGCCTTTTCGCTTTCGCCATTATTGACTCCTTGTCTTTGATCGCGCAGCGGCTGCCGCAGCGGCCACGCGGCACCAGCGCGATATGGTTGCCGATGATGTTGGTCTGCCTGCCGATGCCGGGCAGCACGCACTCGTAGTCGGCGTCATAGCCGCAGGACACCTCGCGCAGAGGTTCCTCCGGCGTCCCGCCGTCCTCCGGTTCCGGAGGGATGATGAGGTCAATGCCTGCCTGATCCGTAATCAGCAGATCAGCCAGCAGCAGTTCCGACTCTCTTCCCTCTCCGGAGCGCACATTTTGGGAATGGCCCACGGTCAGCTCGCGCCAGTTCCGGGGAGTCACAAAGTCGTCGGGATGGTCGACGGTGACGGGCTTGCCCTCATACGAGGCGACGGTCGCCCCGCAGAACAGCTCGTCGGCATCGCGGTACACCAACACGGTCGGGCCGCTCGCGCCTGCCGAAATTTCGTCCGGCACTTCTTCGGGCAGGTACTCCAACGCGCCTGTGCGGGCGATGGGCACGCCTTTGCACAGGAGGTATCCCTCGGGCGTGAACTCCATGTTCTCGGAGAGTCGGCTGGTGGTGTAGAAGCGCATGGCCAAAACCTAGCGCGGCGCATGAAAAAAGGTCACACTGAAGTATTTCAGTATGACCTTGATGTCGTGGGAGCTGGCGGCGGCCCGGCAGGCGCGCCCTCGCACCCGCGATAAACGGCCCGTAAACGGGATAGGTTACGCGCAGGGCCTGCAAGTGCTACGCTGGTTCATGCGGCCCAAAAACGCGGCCCACACGCCAACGTGCGGCCCCAGCGCACCCCCGCCCTGTCAGGAGCGCAAGACCGGCTCCGGGTAACAGCGGCAGTTGGGAAAGTCCCCGGCATGGCCGGTCATGCCGTCCAGCGTCGGCGGGCTGTCCCAGCGGACGAACACGCCTTCCATCGCCCTGTGGCTATCTCTTGTATCAGCATCTCCGGCAGTGCGCCAGATGTACCCTTCCGAGCCGATGCTCTCGGCTCTGGCTCTGGTCAGGGCGGTCCCGGCCTTGCTGACTTCGGTGCGGGCAATGGTCCGGGCGCGTTTTTCGCTGACCTCGCCAATCTCGGCGATACGTGCGGCGAGATCCTCGGCCCTGGTGCCGGTGACCAGGCTTTCCCGGATCAGCTCGGCCACATCGTCCGCCGCGCCGACGACCAGGGAACGGATCAGCGACACGTTGTCGGCAATGGCGGCCTGCACCGCCGCGCCCACGCCCGGCGCGCCCATCAGTGCGCGCATGTCCCGCCCCATGCGCCCGGCGACGGCTCGCCACGCCTGCGCGTTCTTGCGCTGCACCCCGGCCATCATAGTGGCGGCGGTCTGCCGGGCCCACGGCTCCAGAACCTTGTCGTATTCGCGCAGCAGTCGTTCCGCGTCGGCGGGCGAGCTGGTGGCCAGGATGTGCCGGATCTGTCCGGCCACGCTTTTCAGTTGGCGGGCATAGCGCTTCTCAGCGGTGCGGGACGGGGAAAAGGCACTGGCGTCAGACCGGGACTTGGCGGCGTCGGCCCAGGCCCATGGCTGCTTCCAGGCGAAGGGGGAGGCGGGAGCGATGCCTCCAGGCGCGTCAGGCTTGTTGGCCATATCCGGCTTCAACAAGCGGCGTTTCGGGATTCATCCCTTCCGGCAGGGGCGGCGCCTGCTCCTCCTGTTCCGCCGCATCAATCTCCTCGTCGGTGATGCCGCTGAAGCGCCCGGTGACCTTGCTGGAATTGCGCAGCTCGGAGAGCGCCTGGGCGCGGCTGATGATGCCCGCGCCGTGCAGACCCGCCGCGCTTTGGGCGTCGGCGGTGGCGATCTGGCTTTTTTCCAACTCCGTGGGCTTGTACAGACTGCGGAACTGGAAAGAAAACCCTTCCGGCAGCGGCCTGCCCCACAGGGACCGCGAGCAGACCGCGAACAGGGTGTCCAGCGGGGCAAGCAGGTCGTCGTCCTGTTTGGTGGCAATGGTGTCGTAATAGGTGCGCAGGTCGGACTCGCCCGTCGAGAAGCCTTTGGGCGACTGCCCGAGCAGGCGGATGAGCGGGATGCCCGTGGCTCCGGCGATCTGTTCGGCAAACGCCTGCAGCGCGTCGTAGATGCCCGCGAAGGTCCAGCCGTGGGTGGAAAAGGTGTCGTTCTTGTCCAGCAGAGTGATCCCCTCGTTGGACTGCATCTGCCGGATCATGGCGAACATCTTGATCAGCGCCTTTTCCACGTTGCCGCCCGCCGCCAGGATGTCGCGCAGGCGATCCACGCCGATCACCCGCAGGAAGGAACGATAGAGCATGTTGGCCGTGCCGTGGGTGGCGCTGTCCAGGGCGATGATCCGGTCATAGGCGCGGTCCACCACGCTGCCGCCCCAATACTGCTCGGCCTGGCGCTGCCGGTCGGGCAGGTCGATGCCCGTGAAGCGGAGGGCCCGCGAGTGGTGGATGATTTCGCCTCGCAGGGTTTCGCCGTGGATGCGGTAGCCTGCCGGGTAGCCGAGCATGGGCCCCAGTTCCGTGATTTTCTCCTCAAGGGGCGTCACTTGGTGCCGGTCGAGCACATGCAGGCCCTTGAAGCAGCCGGGCGTCAGCCGATCAATGGCAAGGGGGCTGTCCAGCGCCTCGCCGTCGATCAGGATCACGGCCAGGGCCCCGCCGTACAGGCTGCCCCATTTGATGGCGTCCGAGAGCCTGCCGGGCACGCCCTTGCGCCGCATCTCCTTCTGCAGCGCGTCCTTGTCGCCGGGGTCCATCTGCGCCTGAATTTCCACGCCGCCGCTGACCATGTCCTCGGCCACCACGTCGATCATCCGGCCCACCACCCAACTGGTGCGGTACATGTCGTCCAGTTCCGCATAGGACCGTGTGACATAGTTGCCCGGCGCATAGCCGCCCTTGGCCAGCAGGTTGTCCTGCCCCATGCCGAGCTTGGCGACAAAGTTGTCGAAGCCGTCCTGCGTCCGTGTCCGGAGCGATGCGTCTGCGGTACATTTTTTCCCGCCCGGTCGGTAATCCTTGCGTCTACCCATCGGCTAAACTCTCCCATACGGACAGGCCGTGCGACTTGAGGTGCCGGAGCGCCTGCGTAGTGGCGTCCACCTGGTCGTCATGCGGCCCGGCCGGAAAACTGATCATTTCGGCAATGTACTCCGGCACCCATGGATGGGCGATTTCGTCCTCGGGGATGTACACGTTGCCCGCTTCCACCAAGGCGCTGACGGCATTGGCTCTGGATATTTTTGAGCCGTCCGGCTCCACTGGCAGCAGGCCGGGCAACTCTCCCCGCAGCGCGTCAATGACCGCAGGGCCGATGGCCTTGTCTTCTATCAGCACGGCGGTGCCCTGCGGGTATTGCAGACTCATGGTCTTGACCGCGTTTTTAGAAGCGATAAATGCCATGCGGGCGCGGACCTGATGCAGCAGAAAATAGCTCGGCCCCTTGCGGCCCCATGTCTGACCGACCACGAAGTCCGAGCCGGTCGTGTCCTTGAAGGTCATGTCCCAGGAGAAGATAAGCTCGTCGAAAAATTCCGGCAGGTTGCCGAGATTCCAACGTTTGAACCATTCTTCCTTGAAGATGTTGCCGCCTTCCTGCACCGGCCTTTGCTGATAGAGGGCCAGCCAGTCCCTTGTGCCGAGCGCGGCCTTGATCTTATCCAGCTGCTTCAGGCTGTAGC
>ENA-UOJC01004148-UOJC01004148.1-human-gut-metagenome-genome-assembly--contig:-C104-NODE-4148-length-12596-cov-3.790368_pt1 | contig 12596 bp, 4 predicted proteins | sample MGYA00242339_ERZ723886 | MGnify/ENA metagenome assembly ERZ723886 | reverse complement strand
GGTGTACACCCAGCTGTACGGCGCCTATGTGGAGGATAAGAGGGGCATGATCCGGCAGCTGGAGGAGTTTAAGAGCGCCATCGCCCTGCTGCCCAAGGAACTTCGGGAAAAGATCTGCGTGCACGCGGCCTCCACCGCCGCGGCCTGCCGCTTTCCCGAGGCCAGGATGGATATGGTGCGGGTGGGCGCGGCGGTGTACGGCCTGCCCTTTGACGAGCAGCCCTCGCCCTTTAAGCCTGTGATGTCCATCCGCAGCCGCATCATCAGCCTCAAGACCGTGGACGGCCAGGCCTTCACCGGCTACCACGAGACGCAGCCCCATGCGGGCCGCAGACGCCTGGCCACGGTGCTGGGCGGCTATGAGGACGCCCTGTTCCTGATGTTCATGCACGGCGGCCACATGCTGGTTCACGGCCGGCGCGCGCCCATCGTGGGCGAGGCCTGCATGGACACCGCCACCATCGACGTGACGGACATCCCGGACGTGCAGCTCAGCGACGAGGCCGTGCTGCTGGGCAGGCAGGGCGGGGCGGAAATCACCCTGTACGAGGTGATGCGCCAGTCCGGCTTTACCCTGGCCAACAGCCAGCTCGCCTTCAAGACGGGACGCCGCACGCCGAAGAGATACGTCAACTACCCGGAAAACCTGGCCTGGCGGCCCCTGCTGAACCAGGTCTTGCAGCACAGCCCCACCCTGCGCGAGGCGATGGACCGGGCCGCCGGGCAGACGCTGGAGCAGTACGTCGAACGCCTGGCCGACTTTACGCCCGGAACGGCCCTCAGCGACCCCGGCGACCTCACCCGGGCCGCCCAAAACGCCCTCGCCCCGCTGCTGGGCCCCGAGGAGGCCAGCAACGCGGCCGCCTGCCTGGCCAGCGGCTGCGCGCTCACCGCCAACCACCACGGCGTGGACTGTTTCGCCCAGTCGGTGCAGGGCAACCTGCTCTTCCGCCACCTGTTGGAAAAGCGCGGCATGTCCGCCAGGAACACGCCGGTGTTGGCCTGCGGCTCCGTGCCCCTGGACAACTCCTCCTATGGCAAGGGGCTGCTGCTCTTTGAAACCCTGGACGGGCGGTATCCCCTGCGCGTGCCGGTGATCCCCAACCGCTATAACGACAGCATCGTGGGGCTTTTTCCCGCCATCACGCGCGAGATGGTGGACAAGGCCCTGGCCGCCCTGGAGGGCGACCGCTATCGCCAGCGCCTGTCCGAGACCATGCTGCGGACCACGCGCCATGTGCTGGAGGACTTCTACGGCAAGCCTTCCGTGCTGGCCATGGCCAGCTACGTCCAGCAGGCCTGCGCCATCAACCTGGAGATGACCCGCGAGGCCCTGGGCTGCGGCTTTGCCTACCTGGACTTGGAAAAGATCGCCGCCTCCCTGCTGCTGCTGGACCTGCGCAGGCCGGACTCCCTGGCCTCGTTGGTGGTCAAGGACCGGCGGCTGCGCAACGAGGTATACGCGGCCCTGGACGGCGCCGTGGGCTGCTGGAACCGGGAGGCCCTGCGCGCGGGCCAATGGTCCTCTGCCGGAACGACGCTGTTTTGGGCGGTGGGCGAGCGCTGGACCCGCATTCCCCTGCTGGACGACGGCGACGCCCTCGTCAACGGCCGCAGCGGCGAAAGCATCGCCTACGACGCCGTCCCCCAAGCCCTGGAGGAGGGCAGGATCTACCCGGCCCTGCTGATGTGCTTTTTGCCCCTGCTGTTTGCCCGCGGCGTGCGCTGCTTCGGGGGCTGCTTCCAGCCGGAGTACCTGCGCGCCATGCGCGACGGCCTGGCCTTGGCCTTAAGGCGCGCCGGCCGCGCGTCCCTGGCCAACGTCGTCGCCTCCCAGGACCCTTCCGGCTATCTCAGCGGCCCCATGTTTCTGGAGGGGGCCAGCGGCACGCCCCGGGGAATCGTGGAGCTGTTGGCACAGAAACCGTCGATTTTTGAAAGAAAGAATTGGATGAATGTCACTTTTGAGCAGGCACATCGCATCGCCTTGGCGAATTTATATCCCGACGTTGTTCCGGCGAACGAGCGCGTCGCGGACTTTACGGCGCTGCTGGCCCGCTGAGGAGCCGGCAGGGAAAGGTGGAAAGGATGGCATGAAAAGCATACTAGCAAGGTGGATGGCTGCAATTGCGTGCCTGGCGCTGCTGCTTACGGCAACGGGCTGCACCGACGGCGGCGCGGAAGGCCAAACCTCCCAGACGGGCGTGACCGTTGCCCAGATGAGCGAGGAGGAGGAGTACGCTCCCGTCCTGCAACCGGACGGCGGCAAGCTGCGCATCGGGCTGCTGGACATCAACGAATACGAGCCGGCGAGCATCTACCTCTACTACGTGCTGGAGGGGCTGAAGAAGGAAGGCTGGTTGACCTATGACAGCCTGCCCTTTACCTCCACCAGCATGGACGTGGTGGCCATGATGCAGGCTCTGTCCCAGATGGACCTTGGCCCCTACATCGAGTTTGTGGGCGACGCCGCCTACTACACCGACTACCAGGACGAGGACGAGATCGTGGCCAGCATGCAGGAGCACATCCAGTCCGAGGAGGGCCTGGACATCATCCTGGCCATGGGTACCGATCCGGGCCTGTTCATGAAGGCCCATGACCTGGACGTCAACACCCTGGTCTGCATGGCCACCGACCCCGTGGCCTCGGGCATCATCGTCTCCACCGAGGACTCCGGCGACCCCCAGGTGTGGGCCCAGGTGGAACCCCTGCCTTATTACCGTCAGATCAAGTTCTACCATAACATCCTGCCCTTTGAGAACATCGGCATGGTCTACTCCGATCCCGTGGTGGCGGCCATCGCCGACTACGAGAGCGGGGCGGAGGAGCTGGGCGTGACCATCACCAAGGTGCAGATCGAGGCGACCAGCGTGCAGACCCAGGCCGAGGCCAACGCCTTTTCCGCAGAGCTGGAGGCCATCTACCGCGACCTGATCGATAACCGGCACATCGACGCCTATCTGCTCAACGCCGACCTGCTCAGCAGCAACATGGACGCGGAACCCTTGCTGAAGCTGTTTGCGGACGCGGGCATTCCCGTGTTCGTGCAGGACGGCGAGAACTACGTGCGCGAAGGGGCGCTGCTGCTGGTGGCCTCCACGGACAACCAGGGCGTCGGCCAGTTCGTGGCCGAGGTGATCGCCCAGGTGGCCCATGGGGTGCAGCCGGGGGACATCCCCTGCGAATACGTTTCCTCGCCCTATATGAGCATCAACCTGGATACCGCCAAGGCGATCGGCTTCCGCCCCAGCTTTGAGATGCTCCTATCCTGCGAAACCATCCACTCCAGCGCGACGGACAACTGAACAGGAGGAGAAAAGACGTGAGCGAACTGCGCAAAAGAGCCAACCTGGTCATCGCGGTTTTCTGCCTGTTTCTGTGCATCACGCTGTCGCTGCTGTCGCTGGTGTGCTACCTGAGCTTTGACCAGAACTACCGCGAAATCAAACAAAGCTATTACTCCACCCTGTGCGGGCAGGTGATCACCGAAATGGAGACCAGCGTCCGCTACGGAAAGCGCATCGACCGCTATTACGGCATCGAGGATGTGTTCGAGCGCACGCAGGCCCTGTTCGACGAGGGCTTCGAGGTGAGCATCCTGGACAGCCAGGGCCAGCTGCTCTACACCACCTGCCAGACCGGCAGCGTGGCCGACCAGATCATCCACAGCGAGGAATTGCAGGCGGCCCTGGAGGAGTATGCGGGCGAGAGCTACAGCCTGATCAACCGCAACAACTACGAGGCCCTGCTCATGCCCATCGACGGCCAGGAGGGGCAGGCGGGCTATTTCCTGCTGGAATACCCCATGAGCGTGTACGCCGGCCAGCGCACCGTCATGTTGCGCGAGCTGGCCATGTACCTGGGGCTTGCGCTGGTGGCCGGCCTGGCGGCCCTGGTGTTCTACTACCTGGGCGCGCGCAAGCGGATGCTCTCCGGCGAGGAGCATACCCGCCGCCTGCTGCTCTTTGGCGTGCCCTCGGGCATCATCATCGTGTTCATCCTCATCATGGGCGTGACGAACTATATCCTCTTCCAGTCGCGCTATGAGGAGGCCATGCGCCAGGATGCTTCCTCCATCGTGGAATACGTGAGCGCCACCACCCAGGGGCTGTACGAAAAGGGCGTGCCCTACGCAGAGATGTACGGCCTGGAGGAATACCTGGCCGACAAGGTGGAGAGCGTGCCGATCCTTTGGAACCTGCGCATCAGCAGCGTGCTCTCCGACAGCGACTCCGTGCTCCAACGCACCAGCTCTACGCTCATTTCCGAGCCGGTGGAAAGCGAGATGGGCACCCTGTGGGTGGAGGCCTTCATCTCCGAGGAATACGTCAACGGCAAGATGTGGCAGCTGTTCTTCATGTTCCTGGCCACCTTCATCTTCTGTATCGTCATCATCATCGAGATGACCAAGCTGCCCGAGATGATCGACCTGCGCAGGCGCAAGGAGTTCAACCAGCCCACCCAGGACAACTACCGCCACGTTTCCTCGGGCGTGCGCATCGCCTCCTTCCTAAGAACGCTGAGCAACTACATGTACCTGCCCTATTCGGCCATGCTGATCAAGCAATGGAACCAGGCCGTGGGCGGTTTGTCCGTGGGCGTGACGGCCGCCCTGCCCCTGACGCTGGAAAGCGCGGGCCAGGTGATCGGCATGTTGCTCTACCCCGTCTGGTTCAAGCGGCCGGACAAGCGCAGCCGCCTGTTCTTCGTGGCCTGCCTGGCCGTGATGGTGGCGGTGAACGTGGTCTGCTTCCTCACGGGTTCCGCCCTGACCATCATCGTCATGCGCTTCCTCAGCGGCCTGAGCTATTCGGGCTTCATCCACCTGCTCAACATGGTGGTGGCCTCGGGCGATGACGGCGAGGAGCGCCACCAGGTTAACCTCGCCCAGTCCAACGCCGGCGTCATCGGCGGCATCATGTGCGGCGCCGGCATCGGCGCCATCGTGGCGGCCCTGGCCGGCTACGCCTTTTCCTACATCATCTCCGCGGCGCTCTTCGCGCTGTTCGGCTGGTTCGTGCTGCGCATGATGCCCTGGAAGCTGCTGGAGACCAACGCCCTGCAGAAGGAAAGGCAGGCCGGCACCCAGGAGGAAAAGGTCAGCCTTGTGGACTACATCAAGATCGTGCTCTCCCCCCGCGTGCTGCAATACTTCCTGCTGGTCATGGTGCCCGTCAACTTCGGCATCCTCTACGTGGTGACCCTGATTCCCTCCATGGTGGACGCCCAGGGGAGCACCATCCTGCTGTCCTATTGCTACATCGTCAACGGCATTGCGGGCTTCTACTTCGGACCAAAGCTCGTGGCCCTGCTGGGCAAGCGGCTGGGCAACAGCCTGTGCGTGATGGCCGCGCTGTTGCTGGCTGCCGTGGGCCTGGCGGTGCTGGGCGTTCCGCCCTTCCTGCTGATGGTGCTGTTCTCCTCCACGCTGTTGGGCGTGTTCGACGGCTTCGGCACCCCCATGGCCACGGACGGCTTCCTGGCCATTCCCTCGGTGCGCCAGCGCGCGCCGGAGGTGACGGCCCTGGCCATCTACTTCATGCTCTGCAACGTGGTGACGGTGGTGGCGCCCGTGGTCATCGAGCTGATGACCCAGGGCAACGTTACCGTGGCCATCTGGGGATTGGCGGCGGCCTATGTGGCCTGCGCCGCGCTCTTTGCCCTCTTTAGCGGCATCTCTCACCTGGGAAGCAAGAAACACAAGGGGAGCGCCGCCGCTTAGCCGGTAGCAATGGGCGCATGCAGTGAAAGGAGGCCTTGGAAGAAACCGTGAAAAACAGCGTCGGCTTTGTGGACAACGCGGACTTTCTCTCCGCCTCCTTGGCCTTGGTGGACCAATGCATCTCCAGCGCCATCGCCCTGCGCAAGGAGGGCTTGAGCCAGCCCCGCGGCCTGGCCGTGACTGCCGAGATGGCGGCCGAGGCCTTGGCCAGCCGGCCCGTGGGGGACGCCAAGCTGCGCCAGGCCTACCGGTCCTGGGCCAGCCGCGTGGAAGCCTGCGCGCAGGCGCCGGCGCTGGAGCAGCTGTGCCGGCTGCTGGAGCTGACGCCCTTCGCCCGCTTCTGCGCGCTGCTGGCCTTGAGCACGGCCATGGACAGAAAATACGAGCTGCTCTTCGCCTACCTGAACGACAACCTGCAGCAGCCCTGGCCCAGCCTCGGCTGCGCCAAGGCCCTGTGGCGGATGTTCGCCGAGGCGGACGAGGCCGAGACGGCGGCCTTCTTTCAGAACACGGATTCCGGCAACGCCTATCTGTTCGAACTGCCGGAGGAAACGGGGCTCAACGCCCCCCTGCGCCTGCGGGAGAAGGCGCGGCTGGTGGCCCTGGGCTCCGGCACGCTGTCCCGGGCGGTGGGCGCCTACGCCTCCCTGCTGGAGCCGGACGCCTCCCCCCTGGCCTATGGGTTGGAGGAGAACCGCCTGCCCGAATTGCTCATGGGCCTGCTGGACGGGGAGGAGAACGCCGTCGTGCAGCTGCTGGGCGAAAGCGGCGCGGGCCGCAAGCGGCTGCTTCGGCATGTGGCGGCCAACACGGGCCTACAGCTGCTGTGCGTGCGCTGCGGCCGCCTGCCCGCCGGCGCCGGGGAAGGCCGTCGGGGAGGCCTGGGTCTGGGGGCCGGAGCCCGGCTGGGCGGTGCGCTGGTGCTGCTGGACGGGGCGGACGCCCCGGAGGTGAACGCGGCGGCCCGGGATGCGGCGGTGGATGAGCTGGGCCGGCGGCTGAAGGTGACGCTGGTGTCGGCCAAGGACCCCCTGCAGCTGCCCCCCGGCCCCCTGCAGCTGCAGCTGGCCTTTCCCCTGCCCAAGCCCGACCAGGCCCAGCGGCTGTGGGAGGACGCCCTCGCCGAATACGACTGCGAGGCGCTCTCGCCCCGCGAGCTGGCGGATAAGTACGCGCTCACCCCGGGCCGGGTGCGCGAGCTGCTGCGCCGCGCGGCCCTGAACGCGGCCTTGGCCGGGGAGGAGCGGCTGAGCTTTAAGCGCATCGCCACCGAGGTGCGCGAAAGCGCCACCCACCGGATGGAGGGCCAGGCCCGGCGCATCAACGCCTTCTACACCTGGGAGGATCTGGTGGTGGCCCCGGAAACCGAGCGGGAACTGCGGCTGTTCTGCAACAGGGTGCGCTATCGGGGCCGGGTGATGGAGGATTGGAACTTCAAGAGCAAGCTGGCCTATGGCCGGGCGGTGTCGGCGCTGTTTTACGGCGTGCCCGGCACGGGCAAGACCATGGCCGCCCAGGTGATCGCAAACGATCTGGACCTGGACCTGTACCGCGTGGATCTGTCGCAGATCATCAACAAATACGTGGGCGAAACCGAAAAAAACCTCGCGCGCATCTTCGACGAGGCCGCCCACTGCGCCGGCATCCTCTTTTTCGACGAGGCCGACGCCCTCTTCGCCAAGCGAACGGAAATCGCCGACAGCAAGGACAAGTACGCCAACGCCGAGACCGCCTTTTTGCTGCAAAAGATCGAGGAGTTCGACGGCCTTGTGATCCTTGCGACCAACCTAGCCTATAATTTTGACGACGCCTTTAAGCGCCGCATTAACTATATGGTCAACTTTACCCTGCCGGATCTTGCCCAGCGCAAGGAGCTGTGGCGCAAGGTGTTTCCCCCGCAACTGCGCGCCCAGGAGAGGCTGGACCTGGACTTTCTGGCCGCCAGCTTCGAGCTGACGGGCTCCACCATCAAGGCCATCGCCGTCTCCGCCGCCTACATGGCCGCCGCAGAGGGCGAGGAAATTGCCATGCGGCATATCATCCGAGCCCTGAAACATGAATATGCCAAGAGCGGGGGCATTTTGATCAAGTCCAAGCTTCGGGAATACGACGTCGAATAGGAGGCGAGCCGCACATGACGCAGCTGCTACGGTACGACAAGAACATCAGCGGCATGCCGCAGGTCAATAGGCGCAGCGATAAGTACCAGAAGGGCACCGAGGCCATGCTCACCAGCGTGGTGACGCGCTCCGTGCACGAGCGGGCTCAGCTTCCCTCGATCACCTCGGAGGAAAGCTTCCAAAGGTTCTTCTATCGCGCCATGGCAGAGACCCGCCGCGAGGACCTGGCGCGCAACTATAGCCGGCTTAGCGCCACGGAGAGGAGCATCTTCGTCACGGCCCTGGCCAACCGCGGCGTGCTGGACAAACAGAAGACCAAGCCGGGTTTCCGCAAGCCGCGCTTGCATGTGGAGGAGCTCAAGCGCGACCGCATGCTTTCGGACATGACCAGCTTGTTGAGGATGAAGTCCAGCGCGATGCAGGCGGACGCCGCCACCGTGGCCCCGGAGGTGTATGGCCTGGCCGCCCATGCCCTGCTCACCTCCCAGATCAGCGACAAGGACGACAAGAGCCTGTCCAAGCGCGACAGCCTCTACGATCTCAAGCTGGTCAACCGCGCCTTTAAGTTCCTTCAGGAGGCCAACAGCCGCGCCAACGAGCGGGACCTGGAGATGTACAAGGACTCCAGGCAGACCGTCCAAGCCGTTCAGGACGCCCAGGCCGCCAACGTCCAAGGCCCGCAAACGGAACAGGAGGCTAAGGCGTATCAGGCGGCCCAGGATAACATGCAGGAACTGGAAAAGATCCAGGGCGGCTATGTGGACGAGGGCATCGTGAACTTCCACAAGAACGCCACCCAGGGCGAGAAGCTGCGGGCCGCCGCTGTGGACAGCCTGGAGGGCTTTTCGGAGTTCTACCGCAGCCTTCGCAAGGAGGGCAGCAAGAACATTGCCGCCTTCGACGCCTACAACGAAACGGAAAAAAACCTGTTCGTCTGGGCGCTCTCCCATCCCTCGGAGGTGGTCAAGTCCGTGGGGCCCCTGCGCCACAACGCCCGCCACGACGACGCCAAGCGCCAGCAGGCCAAGCAGGACTACGCCCAGGCGGGCCAGCGCACGGTGGACGCCGCGGAGTAACGCCGCGCCGCGCGGATGCTGCTCTCCCAGGAGGGGCGCGACTACAAGGCCAAACAGAGCTATAACCACCCCATCGTCCGCGACGCCATGCACTTTGTGCGCGCGGCCCAGATGGTGCGCGTGGATGTGTTGCGCGCCAAGCACGAGGCGGCGGCCAAGCAGGACAAAAACCTTTCCGGCGACGCCAGGTGGTCGGGCACCAACGCCTTCGACGTGGAAACCGCCAGGCTGCGCATCGACGCCGACAACGTCAAGTCCATGGAGGACTTTGAAAAGTTCCTGGAAAAGACCATTTTGATGAGCGGCGAGAAGTACCATCCCCTGCTGGAGCAGTTTCAGGCGCTGGACGGGCGCAGCAAGGTACTCTTCGTGCAGGGCCTTTCCAAGCGGAGCACCACCGAGGGCCGCAGCGACCGCAGCCGCATCGCCCCCATCCAGGCCATCGGCAACAAGGTGAACAAATACGGCGTGAAGGACAAGGCCGCCCGCGACCAGATGGTGCAGGCCTATATCGAGGATAAGCGGGCGCATGAGGACGCCGAGGAGACCGAGAGCTTTAAGACCGAGGTCGTCGCCAGCCAGCTGGACGCCGACGGCAAGGTGATCACCCCGGGCGACGCTTGGCGCGCCGCCGTCAACCTGGTTTCCAAGGATACCACCGCGCTGTTGGGCGGCGTGTCGGAATACATCGACATGGGCATGGTCCAGCGCGGCCTCAACCTGGTGCGCTATGCGGAAAAACACCTGCGCAAGTACGAGGCCGAGGACAGGGTTACCTCCGCCACGGCCTCCGTCGCCAACGCGGGCGGCTCTTCCAACGCGGGCAACGCTGCCGGCGCCAACGCCGCCCCCGCTCCCACCGTGGAAAAGGGCTACCGCTCCCAGGCCGAGGAGCTGCGCCAGCGCTATGCCGAGGGCAGCGCCGCCCACAAGGCCAAGATCGCCGCCCACACCGACAAGGACAAGTACCGGGCCGTCTCCACGGCCTCCAGGCAGAACGTGCACGACGCCGGCGGCGTGCAGGACATGGTGAGCTTCCGCGCCTTCTTCGCCGGGCTGATGGAGCAGGACGAAAACACCACCAAGCTGGCCGACTTTGACGAGATGACCCAGGAGGAGCAGTTCCTCTTCGTTCGCGCCTTGGCGCACAGGGACGTGCTGGACCGCGCGCGCGACGACGCCATGCTGACCCGCTACCTGCGCCTTTGGGACCTGCACGGCTATCGAGGCCGGGAAGCCCGCGACGAGATGAAAAAGGAATTTGCCGACGCGGGCTTGCGGCAAGGCGGCACGGTGGCCGAGCCGGCGGCCGACGAATACAAGGCGGCGGCCTACAGCATCATCTCCAGAGAAACCCGCCGGGCCAACTGGTTCAGCAAGGTGACCCACCAAAAGGCCGGGGACGACCGCCTGCTGGACCGCGCCTTAAACTTCATCTCCGTGATCCGCGAAAAGCGCGAAAAGGCCAACAACGAGCAGCGAAACCAGTTCATGCAGGACCAGGGCGCGGAGGGCGGCCAGGACCAGCTGACCCGCCGCGCCACCGAGGAGATGAAGCTGCTGGCCGACAACGCCAAGGACATCAAGAGCTTTGGCCAGTTCATGGCCAAGGTCGCGGACGAAAAGCGCATGCGCAAGTACGCCGCCCTGAGCGAGCGGGATAAGAACCTCTTCGTGCTCGCCCTTGCCAAGCGCCAATCCCTGGACCAGAAAAAGAAACAGGCGGAGGATGCCGGCGCGCGCACGCGGCTGATCAGCCACGCCATCGCCGAAACCGACCAGGCCGTCGCCCAGGAGAGCGACTTCCGCCTGGCCGCCTACAACATCCTGGGCAGCAAGGGCCGCGCCCTGGGCACGCGCCGCTTCCTGTGGATCAAGTCCGGCGCAGCCAATACGACGCTGCTGGACGAGGCCTTCCGCCTGATCAGCGAGACCGACGCCAAGCGCGACGAGGTCACCAAACCCGCCGACCGGGCCGTGATCATGCGGCAGTTCGGCGTGACCAAGCTGACCCACCAGGCCAACCAGACGCTGCGCAAGCAGGCGGACGAAATCACGGACATGGAGAGCTTCGAGGCGTTCTTCAAGCAGGAAATGTCCGAAAAAGGAAAGGAAAAGTTCTACTATACCTTCCGCGTCTACAACGAAGACCTCAAGATGATCTTCGTCAACGCCGTGGCCAAGTACACGAAGGACATGACCAAAAAGCCCGACGGCGAACAGCACATCGAGATGAAAAAGCCCGTGACCGCCGAGACCTACCGCGCCGCCGCCTATCGCCTGCTGGAGCACATCAAGGGCAACAGCGCCGCCCTGTACTACGCCATGGATATGGTGAACGCGGAAGTGCAGTATCGTTTCGAAGCGCAAAAGGGCGCCAGCGACGGCCATAAGACCATGGAGGAGTTCCTGCAAAAGAAGGGCTGGATGCAGGGCGCCGTCATCGAAAGGCGGACGGAGTTCGATGTTCCCCTATTGATGCGTTCCGACGCCCAGCACACCAAGGCCTCCTGGGCAAGCCGCAAGGCCGTGGAGACGTTGGACGCCGCATCGCGCAGCGTCAGCGGCGGCAGGCGCAACATGAGCAACAGCGTGGATACCCGCCTGGAGAGCATGGACCACACGGGGGTGAAGTTCGGAGCGACGCGCTTCTTCACAAGGACCATCAACCCCTTCTATCAGCAGGGCCCGGCGGTGGACCGCGTGGCGGAGGACGAAAAGGCCAAGGCCATCGAGAATTCCCGCGAGGGCTTCCTGAAGCATGTGCTGGAATACGCCAAGAAGGAGTCGCGCGGGAGCATCTACAACGCCCTGTGCGCCATTCGGGGCAAGGACTTCGACCTGCTCGTGGCCGCGCTGAACGACCGCACCATCCTGGACGCCTCCTTTGAAACGGAGGAGGAGACGCCCAGCTCCCAAAACGAGGAAGGCCGCAGCGAGCTGTTGAAAAAGTACATCCTGGGCACCGTTACCTTGGGCGAGGACGCCTATCGCAAGGCGGCCCAGGCCCTGAACACCAGCCGCATCACCGGCAAGAGCAGCGTCAGCAGCGAGCTGGACACCCACGAGGTGCGCAGAACCGTTGTGGACTGGAAGCTGCTGGAGGACGCCCTGGCCTTTGTGCAGTTCATTGCCCGGGACGAAAAGCGCATGCACGAGCAGCGCGTCCGCGACAACCGAGGCGACGCCAGCGAACCGGAAGTGGGCGGCCTGCGCAAGGGCGATGGTAAGGAAGGGATGAGCCTTTCCCCCGTCATGGAGCTCTTCAGCGTGGGCAGCGGCGTCAGGGGCGTGTACAGCCAGTCGTCAAAGATCCACGAGGGCGTGGATATGGTGGAGGATTCCGCCTTGCAGGAGGTTCGGGACCTGGTCAGCAACACACAGCAGGTTCCGCAGGTTCTAAAGAATGGATTGGATGATCTCGACGGCATCGACAAGCTGAAGGAGGTCATCGATCAGATCCAGGACTCGGAGGTGGTCAGCGCCCTGACGGGTTCGGTGACCACCATCAAATCCCTGGTCAGCAACAGCATCTCCCTGGTGGAAAATTCCGTGGACCTGGGCAAGGAATCGGTGCGCATGCACCAGCTGCGCAGCCAAAGCGCCGACTACGCCAAGCAGATGGCCCTGGAGGAAAAGATGACCATCCTCCAGGAATCCATTTCCGAGCCCTTT
>ENA-UOJC01004145-UOJC01004145.1-human-gut-metagenome-genome-assembly--contig:-C104-NODE-4145-length-12597-cov-4.101499_pt1 | contig 12597 bp, 10 predicted proteins | sample MGYA00242339_ERZ723886 | MGnify/ENA metagenome assembly ERZ723886 | reverse complement strand
TGCTTCTGCAAGTGAATTTTTTGAAGGCGTGGAAAGTCATTCCTATCTGCCGAAGCTGCAGAAATGGTATCAGAAAATTGTGAATGGAAATGCTTATTATGATATCCCCGTGCTTTCCAATCTGTTTAAGCCTGCTTTTTACTGCTGGGCGCTGGTGCTTGTTATGATTTCCTTTGTTTACCGCAGACAAAGGGGAAAGCTGGTATTGTGTATGCTGCCCTTCTGGTATCTCATGACCCTGTTGCTTGGTCCGGTCGTGAATATCAGATATGTGTATCCGATTATTGCAGCGATACCTTTCCTGCTTGCATGGCTGTTTGGCAGTGAGGAACGGGATGTTTACTAACAGGGTGAATTGTGGTAGAATCGGATATTATGGAAAAAATAAATTGGCAAATAATTGGTAATTTAGAAATGAAGGATTTGCATGAAGGATAGAATTTATGTGTGTCACACATATTATCATGTGTATGTGACATTTTTAAAGGAATTGAAGCTTAAGGCACAGCAGGGAAAAAACTGGAAAAGCGGAGCGACGCTGGTACTTTCCGGGATGTCTAATAATTTTGAAAATTTAAAGGCGCGTGTGGAAAGCACAGGGCTTTTTGAGGAAGTCATTGAGTTTGATGAAAAGCGGGAGGACTTTTTCCCGGAGCTTGCAAAATGGCGCAAGGGTGCGGGGAATTTCTTAGGCAATCTGTACTGCCGCATCCGCTTCACCAGGCTCTATGCAAAGCTGGAGGCACCGTACATTCCTGTAAATTTCAGGGAATATAAGGATATTTATGTGTATTGTGATTCTGACCCTATCGGTTATTATCTGAACCAGAACCGGATTTTTTATCATGCCATGGAGGATGGTCTGAACTGTCTGAAAAATTTTGATGCGGCGCGCTTTGAAAACAGGGGACATTTTAAATTAAAGGTATTCCTGTCTATGAGGCTGAATTTGATTTTTGTGCAGAACGGCTACGGAAAGTATTGTCTGGATATGGAGGTCAATGATATCTCCGCCATCAAATATTCCTGTCCGAAGTACATCGAGCAGCCCAGACAGGAGCTGGTTGACCGTCTGACCGATGAGGACAAGGATTTGATTTTGCAGGCATTTATCAGAGATAAGGAAGGCTTGGAAAAACAGATTGCGGAAAGCAACGGAGTAAACGATAAGATTCTGGTTCTCACAGACCCTTTGTGTACTTTGGATGTGAGAGAGCGGATTTTCCGGGATATTATAGAAACATATGAAAAGGAAGGCACTGTTTTCATCAAGCCCCATCCGAGGGATGTGCTGGATTATCGTACCCTGTTTGCGGATTATCCTCAGTTTGACGCCACGGTTCCCATGGAAATGCTGCAATTTTTCCCAGGGCTTCACTTTAAAAAGGTGGTGGGTGTGCTGACGGAGATGAAAGGAATTACGTTTGCGGATGAAGTGGTGCGTCTGGGCGAGGATTTTATGGATGCCTATGAAGAACCTGCGATTCACCGTCAGAACGAACAGATTTAGTCCGGCGGATAAAAGGACGGCAAAGAAACGAGGAACGGAATGAAACAGATATTAAAAAAACTGGGTGTTTTATTGGATAAAAAGCAGAAGAGAGCTATGGCGGGACTGATTGTGCTGATGATTATCAGCGCTATTTTGCAGACCGCAGGTATCGGACTTCTGGTGGAAGTGGTAAATGTGGTCATCGACCCTGAAGCGGTGAAGAACAGCTCCATCGCAAAAATGTGTTATAACCTGATTGGAAGCGATACCTATGAGAGCTTTGCGATTACGGTCATGCTGCTTTTGGTGGCTATTTTTGTGATAAAAAATGTTTTCCTTTATCTACAGCAGAAGCTGACCTTTGCTTTCGTGTATGTGAACCAGTTCCGTACCTCTGAGCGTATGATGCGTAATTATCTGAGAAGAGGCTATGAGTTTTATCTGAATGCGGATACCGCCGTGGTGCAGAGGAGCATCACCTCCGATGTAAACAATATGTACGGACTGATTCTGGCGCTGCTGCAGCTTTTGTCGGACGGGGTGATTTCTGTGTTTGTAATCGCTTATTGCTTTATTTCCAACGGCACGCTGACGGTCCTGTTGGCTGTGGTGCTGCTGGCGTTAATGTTATTGATTCAAAAGGTGTTGAAGCCTATTATGTATAAGGCGGGACAGCAGAATCAGGAGTATTACAGCGGATTGTTTAAGTGGATTTCCCAGACGGTGCAGGGGATTAAGGAAGTAAAAATTTCCTGCAAGGAGCAGTATTTTGTATCCGAGTACCAGAAATGCGGCAAGGGCTATGTAGATTCCGTGCAGCGTTACAGTCTTTATAACAGTATTCCGAAGCTGCTGATAGAAGTGACATGTGTGTCAACTATGATGGGATATATGATATTTCAGATTGCTACCGGGGTACGGACGGAGGTTATGGTGCAGGCTGTCAGCACGTTAGGAGCGGCAGCGCTTGTTTTGCTTCCCGCGGTAAGCCGTGTGAACAATCAGATTAATTCCATTGCTTACTTTGAACCCTTCTTTATGGGAGTCAGTGATAATCTGCAGGATGAAATCAATACGGAAAATGTGGATTTGACCTTTGCGACGGACGAAGAAGAGAAGCTTCCCGTGAAGAATAAAATAGAAATGAAGGATATCACTTATTCCTATCCCAATTCCGACAAGCTGATTTTCGACCATGCGGATTTGACGATTCCCATTGGCGCGTCGGTGGGTATTGTGGGTACTTCGGGAGCGGGAAAGAGCACGGTTGTGGATATTTTGCTGGGGCTTCTGGAGACAAAGACAGGAACCGTTTATGCGGATGGTCAGGATGTGAAGCAGCATTACCGCAAATGGTTGAAGAATATCGGTTATATTCCGCAGATGATTTTTATGCTGGATGATACCATTCGCAGGAATGTGGCTTTCGGCGTGCCGGAGGACAAAATTGACGAGGACAGGCTGTGGGAGGTATTAAAGGAAGCGCAGATGGACGAGTTTATTAAGACACTTCCCGACGGTCTGGATACGGGAATCGGAGAGCGCGGAATCCGTCTTTCGGGCGGACAGAGACAGCGTATCGGGATTGCGAGAGCCCTTTACAACAATCCTGAGATTCTGATTCTGGACGAGGCAACCTCCGCACTGGATAATGAAACGGAGGCGGCAATTATGGAGTCTATCAATATGCTGCACGGTAAGAAAACTTTGGTTATTATTGCGCATAGATTACAGACCATTGAAAAATGCGATATCGTATATCGTGTGGAAGATGGAAAGGCAACGATTGAGAGAGGCAGTGTGAAATGAAACTGAGTATCATAGTGCCCGTCTATAATATGGCGGCAGACGGAAAACTGGAATATTGCATGGATTCGCTGCTGGCGCAAACGCTTGCAGCCCATGAATACGAAATACTTGCGGTGGACGATGCTTCCACGGACAATTCCTTAGAGATACTCCGTGATTATGAGAAGCGTTACCCTGGGAGAGTAAAGGTCATACATTATGAGGTAAACAAACGTCAGGGCGGCGCCAAGAATGAGGGGTTGAAGGCGGCAACGGGCGAGTGGATTGGTTTTATTGACAGCGACGACTGGGTAGCCCCTGATTTTTATGAAAAGCTGTTAAACAAAGCGGCGGAAACAGGCGCCGATTTGGTGGGCTGTGATTATAGTCTGGTGAGCGAGCACACCATGACCGTGGGAAAGATTGTGCAGAACAATACCATGGACCAGACGGGAATACTGGACAAAAAGAAGCACGAAAAGCTTTTCGTGCGTTCCGGCAGTATGGTGATAAAGATTTACAGCCATCCGGTAATTCGGGATAACAAGCTGTGTTTCCCGGAAGGGATTTTTTATGAGGATAATTGTGCAGGTCCCCTGTGGTCCCTGTATTTTACACATTTTGAAAAGGTGGAGGAGCCGTTGTACTATTATTATCAGCATGATACTTCCACGGTTCATGATATTTCAGAAAGCAAATGTCGTGACCGTATGACAGCAGCGTTACTTTTGTACGAGGAGTGTAAGAACAGAGGATTTACGATTTTATATTATGAACAGTTGGAATACCGCTTTACGGAGTTGTATTATATCATTACCTTATTTTCCTATATGATTGGCGTGAAGCATCCGCGTCTGTCCTTTGTAAAGGAGCTTCGCAGCGGTATGAAGAAGCATTTTCCCGGATTTGAGAGAAATTGTTATTATCGGGTATGGACCGGGGAGCAGGAAAAGAAATTGATTTCCATGCTGGAAGAATCGCCTGTGGATTTCTTCTGTTATTACAGGCTAAAGCAATTCTGGTGGAATCTGCGGAAAAAGTTGGAGGCGAGAGGATGGGGACCTGCGCGAAAATAAAAGCATTAAAATTAACAGGCAAAAAATCGTTCCGAGTCCTGCTGCTTGTGGAAGCAGTTTTGCTTTGCTTATGTGCTGCGGGACTTTTTGGAAAGAATAAGGTTTACGAATATAACATAGACGCCATGCAGGCAAATTTCGGCGTCTATGATGATAATTATATGGGCGTTTATGCAGACAGTCAAAGCGGAAATACAGGCTGTATGGTGGAGTTTCCGGGAATTGCGCTTCCCAGGGGAACCTACCGGGTACAGGTGCATTACATCACCGACACGGATATGAAAAATGTCTTTGAGGTTACGGCAACTGACATCGGAGCGGAAAGCCTTCGTATCAATGCCTCAGCTTTCTTTGCAGGGTGGAATGTAACCAATGAGGAAATGTGGCTGCTTCGGGATACGGAGCAGTTGAATGTACGTGTCAATTATACAGGAGAGGGCAGTCTCGTAGTACAGGGATTAACCATTAAGCAGACAAATGCGTGGAACCGTATTTGTCTCTTTGTGTTGTTTGTCCTGTTTACGGCGGTGAACCTGATTTACGCATATGTGCAGTACGATAAAACGTATCAAATTCCTGTGCAGAATAAGACGGTGACATTCCTGTTAGGAATCATTATTCTGTTTGCAAGTGTGCCGCAGACATTGGATTATATGTGGACCGGTGGAGATTTGGGGTATCATCTGATGCGTGTGGAGGGAATCAAGGACGGCATTTTAAGTGGGCAGTTTCCGATTCGGATTTCTCCTGAGTGGCAGCAGGGTTACGGTTATGCTTCTCCCATTTTTTACGGGGAAACGGTGCTTTATCTGGCGGCGTTGTTTCGGCTGATTGGTTTTTCCGTGACCACAAGCTGTCGGTTGTTTTTGTTTGTCGTTACAGCGGCGACGGTTCTGATTGCCTATGAGTGCTTTAAAAAGATATTCGGGAAACCCTATATAGGAGCGTTTTGCAGTGCATTATATTCCCTGTCGCTTTACCGTATTTATAAGACCTATACCTGCGGCGCATGGGGGGAATGCCTTGGGGTGATGTTTCTGCCGATACTGGCATATGGTTTTTATCGTGTTTTCACGCAGGATATTCAGGAAAAAACCTACAAGAGAAGCTGGGTGCCCCTGACCATTGGTTTTACCATGCTGATTCAGTCGCATCTGCTGACCTGTGAACTGGTGGGCTTTTTTACGATTCTACTGTGTGTTGTGATGTGGAAAAAGGTGTTTCGTCCTCAGACCTTTGTCGTGCTGGCAAAGACGGTTATTTACAGTATTTTGCTGAGCGCCTGGTTTCTTGTGCCCTTTTTTGACTATATGCTCACGGGAGATTTCGTCATTCATCATGTGTCAGGGCGGACGATTCAGTCCAGAGGATTGTATCCTGCCCATTTGTTTTTCACCTTTTTCGGAAACGGCGGAACGATTTTCTTTGATGAATACGGAATGGCAGGCACTGACCCTCTGGGCGTGGGAATTGTGCTGATGGCGGGACTTTTGCTGTTCGGGTATTTCCTCTTTACAGGCAGGATGAAAAGAAGCTCCGCACAGGAAATTATTTTGGGAAAAATAACGGCGGTATTCGGAATTATGGCAATGGTAATGTCCCTAAGCCTGTTTCCCTGGGACCGTATTCAATCCATAAATCAGATTACGGCGACGCTGGTGTCCAGCCTTCAGTTTCCCAGCAGAATGCTGACCATTGCAAATGTGTGTCTGACCGTGGTTGCAGGGGTTGTGGCAAAAAATGTGCTGGAGCATGAAAAAATGCAGGGGAAAGTCTGCTTTTTTGTGGGAATGGTTTTCTGCCTGGTGTTGGGAAGCATGTATCTGACGGAGGATATGTTGGCAAAGCGCAGCGCGGTCAGAGTGTATAATGAGCAGGGAATGGGAACCGGCTATATTTCCGGTGCGGAATATTTACCCTACGGTGCGGATGCTTCCTTATTTATGCCCCATGACCCGGTATGCACGGGAGCGGTTACGGTATCGGATTATGAAAAGAAATCGCTGGGTGCGGAGGCGTATCTGGAAAATACGGGGGAGAGTCAGGAAAAAGCGGCTTTTGCGCTTCTCTATTATAAAGGCTATCGGGCTTACTGCGCGGAAAGCGGGGAAGAACTTGCCTGTTATGCAGGAGAAAATTTTGAGGTGACGGTGGATATTCCCGCAGGGTTTACAGGTACGGTGAAAGTGGCATTTGAAAGCCCCTGGTACTGGAGAGCGGGCGAGTGTGTGACCTTAATCACTTTCCTTGCGATGGCGGCGACAACTTTTTATCAGAAGAGAAGGGGGATAGCATGACGGATTTTTGGAAGAAACATAAATACCATATCTGTTTGGTTCTGCTGATTGCAGGAACTGTCTCCATACCGCTGGGAATGGAAAATTGCGTTTTGGAAACAAGGCAGAAATTACTTTTTGCGTTTGTGAATCTGCTCACGGCGGGGATTGCTTCTTTTTGCTATGGCAGGATGTTTGAGAGTCGTAATATCGGATTGGCAGGCAGCTTGCTATATACATGGTGCCCGTATCGATGCAGTGATTTGTATATTCAGGGCGATTTGGGAGGAGGCGTTGCATGGAGCGTGGTTCCCATTGTGATTTTGGGACTGGTGCAGCTTTATCGTTCTTTTGGCGGTGCATGGGTGACGCTTACCGTTGGTTTCTGTCTGCTGGCAGCTTTTTCCCCTGCTCTTTTCCTGATAGCGGTGGGAAGCGCGGCGGTAACCTTTGTTGTAATGGGAAAGAAGAGCCTGCGTAAGCCAATCCTTATCTGTGTGGGAAAAACCGTTGCCGCAACGGCGGTTATCAGTGCAGTATTATTGTTTCCCTTTCTGCTGCAAATGCGAGATGTCTCCTTTGTTGGGGCGAGGATTCCCGAAAATTTCCGTATGATGGGTATGTATCTGATACAATATCTGAGCATTTTCCCCACGGAAGGAAGCGGACTTGGCGTTGCGCAGACCGGGGCTGTTGGGATTCAGTCCATGGGTGTGGGCGCGGCGGCAGTGGTTCTTGTGTTTGTGTATCTGTGGAGTCTGTTTGTGCAGAAAATTCCCAAAGAGAACCGCAGCAGAGTGCTTTGTATTGTGGGTATTCTGATGGTGCTTAGCAGTAACCTTTTCCCGTGGGACTTGTTGCAGAATAAAAATATGTTGTTTTCCATCGTGCTTGCATGGATGCAGTCTCCGGCAAAGTGGGGCGTTGCGGCATGCGGCGGACTGATTTGGATTGCCTGCTATATGTTGAAAAGACTTCCGGCAGAGGATGTTTTTAGGGAATTTGATGCGTGGAAAGTGAATTTGGAGAAAGCGAATCTGTCAAATACGGATGTTTTGCAAACGGGTTCCGGAAAAAAATCTTCAAACAAATTAGTATTGTTCTGGCTTCCGGTGCTGGCGCTGCTCGCCTCCCTGCCCATGCTGGTGGATTATGTGATTGTGGGAGAAGAATTGTTTGCGCATTTGGATAAAATGTCGGCATTCCTGAATGTACTTGGAACAAACGGAAACCTTCTATATCGCCTGCTTGTGATTGGGATAAATATCGTGACTACTGTGATTGCCTATATAAGCTTTTCAAAAGGGCTGCGAAGCAGGGAAGAGGGATTGCTGGGGGCAGTGATTTATGTGTTGCTGCCGGCGAGAATCCTTTTGCTTTATCAGGCGGCAAATGTGGAAGCTTGTGTGATGATGGCGTTTCTGCCGTTGGCGGTGTGGGCGCTTTGCAGGATTTGCCGTGGGGCGATGAAGGGAAAGGAGAGACCGGCTGCTGCTTTGTTTGTTCTGGCGATAGCATTTGTCACAGGATATGCCTGCATAGGATATGGCAGTATCAGACAGGATGTTGTTTCAATAGCGGCTACATTGCTGATATGCGTGCTTTTTGGATTGGGAAGTTATTGGCGCAATGCCGCACAGGGAGCCAAGGGAAGGGCGGCTTTGCTGTCCGCAGGAGTTATCGCGCTGACCTATGGAACATGGCTGTTGAATGATATTTTGATGAACGGCTGGGAGATTTTCCGGTAAGGGATACCGTTTCACGTCCTGCCCCGCACCGGAAACTTAAGAAAGAAGGAAACGATTATGAAAAAAATTGCAATCATTACCGCAAGGGGAGGCAGCAAACGCATTCCCAGAAAAAATATAAAGGACTTCTGCGGAAAGCCGATTCTGGCATATTCCATCGAGGCTGCCATCTCTTCGGGAATCTTTGATGAGGTCATGGTGTCCACGGAGGATAAGGAGATTGCGCAGTTGGCTAAGCAGTATGGTGCGAAGGTGCCTTTTTACCGCAGTGAAAAGACCGCAGGAGATTTCGCTACCACCAACGATGTTATTCTGGAAGTGCTGGAGGAATACGAGAAGCGTGGGGAGCACTTTGACCTGGGCTGCTGTATTTATCCCACCGCTCCTTTTGTGACGGCAGAGAAATTACAGAGCGCAGTGGAGCGGCTTTTGGAGAGCGATGCAGACACGTTAATTCCGGTGGTGCCCTTTTCATATCCGCCGCAACGTGCTATGATAGTAAAAAATGAGCGGCTGGTATTTGAGTATCCTGAGTATCTGGACAGCCGTTCCCAGGACTTAGAGCCGCATTATCATGATGTGGGAGAGTTTTATGTGTTTCGGACGGAAGGCTTTAAAAAGAACCGTAAGCTGATGATAGGAAATATTCTGCCTATGGTTATTCCTGAGCTGGAGGTACAGGATATTGACAACCAGACGGATTGGGAGATTGCGGAAATGAAGTACCGTATCATGATGGAGAAGCGTGAGCAGTAACCCTGGCGCGCAAAAGTCCGGACTGCGCGTATACTTGCACAAACATTGATTATGCGCAAAGAGAAGCACAGAAATGAGGAATACAATGGCAAATAAAATTGCACTGCTTTCAAATGTGAATATGAATTTTGTCATCCGTATGCTGCAAAAGGATGTTGAGGTTTACGAGGCGGAAGGGTATGGAAACGAGCTGGGGACACTGATGAATCCGGCGTCCTCCTATCATGCCTTTGCGCCGGAGATTACCTTTGTGAGTGAGGATTTGATGGAGCTTTTGGAGCATGATTTGGAGCCAGAGACGGCAAAGGTCAGAATAGATAACTGGTTTGCCCAGTTGGAAGGAGCTTTGCAGGAGCAGTGTATTTACTATGTTTCCGATGCTTATCTGTGGGGCGTGGAGCTTGCGGTATTGTTTGACAAAAGTCGTAAATTCAGGCTGGAGCAGCTTTGGCAGGAGAGACTGGAGGACTTGTGTAAAGTCCACGCAAATGTGAGAAGCTTTCCTTACCGCAGTCTGATTGAGGAGCTTGGGGAGGCGAATACCTTTTCCCTGAAAATGTGGTATATGGGCAGAATCCTTCATGGCAGCGACGCCCAGAAAAGTCTGTGTCAGTGCATTCTGGATAAGGTGCGCATTGAAAACAGTGTTCCGAAGAAGGTGCTTTTGCTGGATTTGGACAATACGCTGTGGGGCGGACTGGCAGGAGAGGCGGACCACACGCCCATTGTGCTGAGCGAGGAACATAGCGGACTGGCGTATAAAAATCTGCAAAGGGTGATTTTGCAGATGCAGAAGCAGGGCGTTTTGCTGGGAATTGTATCGAAGAATAATGAAGAAGATGTAAACGGGATTTTGTCGGAGCACCCCCATATTGTGCTTCGCCCGGAGTGTTTTGCCATACAGAAGGTTAACTGGAAGCAGAAGCATGAGAACATTCAGGAGATTGCGGAGGAGTTGAATCTGGGATTGGATTCCTTTGTGTTTTTTGATGACAATGCCGCGGAGCGTCAGCTCATTAAAGAGATGCTTCCACAGGTGGCAGTGCCCGATTTTCCGGAAAAGGCGGAGGATTTGGCAGGAGCCATGACGGCGATTTATCAGGAATATTTTGCAAAAGCCTTTTTGACTGGCGAGGATTTGGAAAAGACGAAGCAGTATGCGGATAATGTGAAGCGGAATGAACTGAAGAACAGTGCGGGAAGCTTTGCGGATTATTTAAAGCAGCTCGAAATTACCATGGAGAGAGTGGACGCGGCGGCAAACGTGGAGCGCCTGACGCAGCTTGTGAATAAAACCAATCAGTTTAATTTAACGACGAAACGTTATACGCAGAGTGAGATACAGCAGATTCTCGGAGATGAGAAGAAGCGGGTTTATCTGTATGATGTGAAGGACCGTTTCGGGGATAACGGTGTGGTGGCGGCAGTCATTGTGGATTTGTCGGGGGAAATGCCGGAGGTAGAGGAATTTGTTATGAGCTGCCGCATCATGGGTAAAAACATTGAAGACGCCATTATTGAGGATGTGGAGCAGGATTTGAAGGGCGCAGGCTATGATAAATTGAAGGGAAGCTATATCCCTACTGCAAAGAATAAGCCGGTGGCGCAGCTTTATGAGCGGCTGGGGTATGATAGACTGTGCGAGGGAGCGGATGGTAAAACAGAATTTTTGGTGGAGATAGAGAATGCTCCGAAAAGGGAGCATTTTGTGGAACGGGTAATGTGCTATATGGATGCGATAACGCAGAAGGGAAAGGACAGAGCATGAAGGAAAAAATAATTGCATTAATAGAAGAAATTTTAAAGGTTGCACCGGGAACCATTACGGAGGAAACACAAATCGGAGATGTGGAGCAGTGGGATTCCCTTGCCCACGTTATGATTATCGGGGAACTGGAAAGCAAGCTTGGCATTTCCATTCCGCTGGATGAAGCAATCGAAATCACTACGATGAAAGAGCTTTTGGAAAAGGCAGGCTGTTAAGTTTGCGGATTGCGGAAAAGGTAAGGATTTGCTATGAGTGTTACATTGCGTGCAATACAGGAGAGTGATTTGGAAAATATCATGCGTTGGCGCATGGACGAGGAAATCACAAAATATATGAATACCAACCCGAAGCTGACCCTGGAGGGTCAGAAGAAATGGCTTGCCTCTATCCGTAACAATGTGGATGTGCGCTATTGGATGATTGAGGTAGATGGAGAGCCTGCTGGCGTTATAAATCTGACAGGACTGTCAAATCCGTCCGGTGATTTGGGTTGGGCGTACTACATGGGAGAAAAAAGGCTGCGAAGCATGAAAACCGCACTTTCCCTGGAAATGAGCATGTATGATTATGTGTTTGACCAGCTTCATAAGAATGCGGTGTACGGTGATATTTTTACGCTGAATCAGGGCGTCATTGCACTTCACAAGCTTTGCGGCTGTGAAATTGTGGAGGAAAAAAAGAACCATATTTGCAAGGAAGGCGTCTATTATGATGTGACTTTTATGCGCATGACGGCGCAGCGATGGAACAGTATCCGCAGCGAAAAGAAGTATGAAAAGATAGAATTTGTGTAAAGGGCTGCGCAGACTTAGCAGTTAGTTGTGGCTTATTATTACGCTCAGGCGAATAGTAAGGACTGAATTGGAACAGGGCTGGATGGGCTGGATGATGAAAAAATTAGTGATATTATGTTCGGCTTGTGGAGTTGGAAAATCTACAATAAGGGATGAACTAACGAAACGTGGTTTGTTAAATAATTACGAATGTATAGAATATAATAATTGGTTTCAGAAAAATGCAAACAAGTTTCAGTTTTTTATAGATAATACAAATATGACGATTGAGGAAACGGTAGGGGAAGTAGCCAATTTTATAAAAGGTATTATTGATAGATAACTTCGTATATTGGATAATTGACAAAGAAATTGCTTAGTGGTAAGATAATAATAGAAAAAGTGCTACCGATAGACGGTTAGCCTGTTATTCGTTAGTTATATTGATAACCGCTGAGTGTGCAGACTTGGCGGTTATTTTTGTGTCTTGCTATTACGCCCAAGCGAATAGCCAAGACTGAAACATGTCAAGCATAGGCTGATGACAGCAATCAAGCTTTCGATAGTGAGCATAGCAAAGCCTCCTTTGTCAAGATTTCTGCAAGCAGATTTCTATGTATCGAAGATACATTGGTATCAAAGATACATTGTAATCGGAGGGTCACATAGCCGCCAGAGGCGGATTGTCCTCCGTAGAAGACTAACCGCCTACCGTTATGGTAGCACCTAATATAATTATAACAAACATATGTTCTTTGCGCAATAGAAAACTGGAATTTTATGGAGGCACTCTATATGTTAAAAAAATTAAATTACATCTTGAATATAGTAATTGGTTCGTTTATCGGAGTTTTTATAGGATATGGAATATATGTATTTTGGGATTACAAGACGCATCCCGATTTATATACTATGCAACC
>ENA-UOJC01004135-UOJC01004135.1-human-gut-metagenome-genome-assembly--contig:-C104-NODE-4135-length-12628-cov-7.631830_pt1 | contig 12628 bp, 10 predicted proteins | sample MGYA00242339_ERZ723886 | MGnify/ENA metagenome assembly ERZ723886 | reverse complement strand
TATAAGTTCTAATTTCATTATTAATTTTAGCATTTTCATACAATGCAGTAATTACGCAAATAGAGCAATCATTAATAAATAACAGACTAAATATACCATTACTAACTTTCCCAGAATTGTTCCAAACTTTATTAATAGTATACTTAGTATTAGGCATTGGAATAGGAGCTCTAGGAAGTGCAATTTCAATGAAGAAATATTTAGAGGTATAAGGGAGAAAAATATGAGAAAAAAGATTATATCTATCTTATTAATATTAATTCTGTTGCAAATGGCTTGTGTTAGTGTATTTGCAACTACACGATCAGACTTAAATAATGCAAAAAACAATTTGAGTACAGCAACAAAAAATAAAAAAGCAGTTACAGCTGAAAAAGAAACAATTTTGAATGAAATTGATGATTTGGAAGATGAAATTGCTGGTTACCAGGCTGAAATCACAGAATTAAATTCTAAAATAACTAAGATGGAGAAAAACATAAAAGAAAAAAATAAAGAAATTGAAAAGCTACAAGAAGAATATGAAGAAAAAAAACAATTACTAGCAGATAGATTAGTTGCAATATATGAACAAGGAAGAATAACTTTTTTAGATGTTCTATTGGCATCAGATAATATATGGGATTATATATCTATGAGCTCAAAGGTTCAACAATTAACAGATGCAGATAATGAGCAAATGGATAAAGTTGAGGCTCAAAAAAATGAAGTGGAAAGAGCCAAAAAAGCATTAGAAAAAGAAAAGAAAGAATTAGCAGAAAGCAAAAAGTCAGTACAAGATAAACAAGCAAAAGTTAAAGTTGCAAAGGACAAAAAAGAAGCTAAAGTAGCAAATTTAACCGCTGAACAAAAGAAATTGCAAACTCAAATTAATAACTATAATAAAGAAATTCAAAAATTAGAGGAAGAATTAGCTAAAGCGGCTAACGATTATAACAATTCATATACAGGAAAATTTGTGGGAACATTAAGTTGGCCACTATCAAAATCATCACCAGGTTATAAAACTATTACATCATATTATGGCAATAGACAAGTACCAATTGCAGGAGCAACATCAGATCATAGAGCAATAGACATTGGTGTACCTACAGGAACCCCAGTATTGTCAGCAGGCAATGGAATTGTAATTTCAACAGGATATAATAGTGCAAGAGGATACTTTGTAATAATCAAACATGCAGATAATTTATATACTTTGTATCAACATTTAAGTAAGATATTAGTATCAAGGGGACAAGCTGTTTCAACAGGAAAGACGATAGCTAAGAGTGGAAGTTCTGGTATAGGAACAGGACCACACTTGCATTTTGAAGTTCGTAAGAGTCAATATTATGGTAGTGAAGTTAACCCTCTTGACTATTGCCACTGGTAAAAAATAAATAGATAATTAGAGAAAGGAGAATGCGTAAATGAAAGTTAACAAGTTTATAAGTATTCTCCTTATTTTTGTTTTTATAGTCAATATATCAATGTATTCATTAGCGACGAATGAAACTAACATACAAAATCAAGAAAATGAAATAGATATGAATACAGATAATATTGAAGAATTAGACAACAAGAGAAATGAAATAAAAGAGCAATTAGATGCAACAAATATTGAATTAGAGTATGTACAAACAGAAATATCAGGCACATTAATAAAAATTCAAGAATTAGATGATAAGATAAGAAAATATGAAAGTGAGAATAAAGAGCTAGCTAGTAAATTAGAAAATCTAGAGACATCGGTAAAGGAAACAACACAGAAGCTAGATGAAGTGACAAAAGATTATGAACAAAAAGAAAAACAATTAAGAAATAGATTAGTGGCTCTATATGAGGCTGGACCTATACTATATATAGATGTTTTGTTATCTTCAAAAACACTATCAGATTTCATATCAAGATATTATAAAATACTAGAAATTATGGAATATGATAATAAGCTAATTGAAACAGTAGAGCAAGAAAAAAAAGAGATAGAATTATCTAAACAAAAATTAGATAAAGAAACCGAAGAATATAGAACTTTAAAATTAAAAGCAGAACAGTCAGAAGTAATATGTAAAAATACAAAAACTTTGCAAGAAGCTTATATGACAAAGTTATCAAAAAATGAAAAAAAATTAAATGAAAAAATAACAAAATATAAAACAGAAACAATACAAATAGAAACAAGAATTAGAGAAATAAGCATGGCGAATGGAGATTATTCTATTCAATATACTGGTGGAATTATGATTTGGCCAGTTGCAAAATCTGGAACAGTAATAACATCAGACTATGGCACAAGGCAACATCCAATTCAAGGTGTTACTAATTTCCATTTAGGAATAGATATAGGAAATGCTTATTATGGAACTCCAGCAGTTGCAGCTTTAGGAGGAGTGGTTACATATGCAGGAGAATTAGGCTCTTATGGAAATTGTGTTATAATACAACATGGAGACGGAATATCTACATTGTATGGACATGGACAAAAAGTTTTAACTCAAATTGGAGCACAAGTACAGCAAGGAGATGTAATAATGGAAATAGGTTCAACAGGTAATTCAACTGGACCACACTTACACTTTGAAGTTAGAATAAATGGAGCAACAGTTGATCCATTAAATTATGTAAAAGCACCGTAAATAATAATATTTATAAAATTTATAAATATAATATACAGATAGATTTAGAGAGGAATTTAATAAAATGGAAAATAGAAATACACAGAGAATTTATAAAATGATTATGTTAGTATTGATAGTAATAATTGTTACATCTCTAGTAACAGCATTTACTACATATCAATATCTAAGCAATAATGGTATATCATATAGTAAAGTGAATACTACTTCATTAGAAGGATTGGAATATACCTTATCACAATTTAGAAGTGAGTTAGAAAAAAAGTATATTGGAGAAATAAATGACGAAGAATTAATTGAAGGAGCTGTAAAAGGCTATGTAGATGCTTTAGGAGATCCATATACAACATATTATACTAAAAAAGAAATGAAAACAATAATGGAAGAAACAAATGGAAACTTTGTTGGTATTGGCGTATACATGACTAAAGACTTAGAAAAAAATGCAATTTTAATAATTAAACCAATAGAAAATTCACCAGCAGAAAAAGCAGGAATATTACCGGGTGACCTTATTACTAAAGTGGATGATGTAGAATATACAGGAGATAAGCTAGAAGAGGCTTCTAATAAAATTAGAGGAGAAGAAGGAACGAAAGTAAAATTAGAAATATATAGAAATGGAGAAACTAAAACATTCGAACTTACTAGAACAAAAGTTGTAGTAAGCCATGTAACAACAAAAGTATTAAACAATGATATAGGATATATTGCAATATCAGATTTTGAAGGAGAATGTGCAAGTGAATTTGAAACAAAATACAAACAACTTGAGAAACAAGGAATAAAGAAATTAATAATAGACATCAGAAATAATGGTGGTGGAATTGTAGACGAAGCACTTAAAATAGCAAATATGCTAGTTGATAAAGATTCTACATTACTAATAACAAAAGACAAAAGCGATAAAGAAGAGGTTACAAAAGCTACTGAAAAACCAATAATAAATATACCGACAGTAGTGCTTGTAAATGAATACTCAGCAAGTGCTTCAGAGATTTTAGCAGGAGCATTAAAAGATAATGGAAAGGCTACATTAGTAGGAACTAAAACATATGGAAAAGGAATAATTCAAGAATTGCACCAATTGTCAGATGGAAGTGGATTAAAAATAACAGTAAGTGAATACTATACACCAAATCACAATGCAATTCACAAAATAGGAATAACACCAGATGTGGAAGTTGACTTATCAGAAGACGTAAAACAGCAAACAACAATACAAGAAAAAGATGACAACCAACTACAAAAAGCAATAGAAATACTAAAATAAAGGCAGATTTGTGAACTGGGCGAAAAATCACCATTTATGATTTTTCACCTAGTTCAAGGATCTTCCTCAAAATTTTTAAAAAATTACAAAAAATATTAAAAAAATTTTAAAATATGTATTGACAATTATAATTAAATTTAGTATACTAAACAAGTCAGCAGAAATGGGCGCATAGCTCAGCTGGGAGAGCATCTGCCTTACAAGCAGGAGGTCATAGGTTCGATCCCTATTGCGCCCACCATTTCTTAATTTAATATTAAGTAAATTTGAAAATAATTTACGGCCTGGTAGTTCAGTTGGTTAGAACGCTAGCCTGTCACGCTAGAGGTCGACGGTTCGAGCCCGTTCCAGGTCGCCATTTTTTTATCTATATGCCTCGATAGCTCAGTTGGTAGAGCAAGGGACTGAAAATCCCTGTGTCACTGGTTCGATTCCAGTTCGAGGCACCAATTCTCACAGTAGTAAAGTTTGTCAACTTTACTACTGTTTTTTATTGACTTATACTCTAAATTAGTATATCCTATAATCATAAAATATAAAGGAGGGCACGTATGAAAAGAGGAGTAAAAGCACTTATTGTAATATTAATTATTGCAATAATAATTGCCGTAATAACTATTGTATGTAACAAAGATGATACAGAGTTGAAAACAGTAAAATCAAAACAAGAATTGTTAAAAATATATGAAGGAGATAATTCAGATTTACAAGAACTGTTGGCTCGAATTTTCTGTATGCCATTTTCAATGTTTTATCATAATTATGATGTTATTGAAAAAGTAGATAATACTTGGAGTATAGGAATAGATTCGGTAGGAAGTACAGAAAGCTCAAGTTCTAGTTCAAATACTAAAGATTATTCTACAACAAATATTCAAGTTGAAAATGTAGACGAAGCTGATATTGTAAAAACTGATGGAGACTATATTTATTCAATATCTGAGGATAATGTAATAATAACAGATGCAAAAGATCCAAAACAGCCTAAAGTAGTAGCAACTATACAATCGGAAGATGATGATATACCAGAAGATATAATTCTATATAAAGATAAATTGGTTGTAATATCAACTAAGGGCAATCAAACACAAAGATATTATTATAACAATAGAATGAATACGGTTGTGAAAATATATAACATTACATCAAGAGAAAAGCCAATGTTAACTAAAAGTTACGAAATGTATGAACCATATTACACATCAAGATGTATAGACAATGTTTTATATGTAATTTCATCTGGCAATTTAAGAAAAGAAGATGACAAAATTGTTGTAGGATACAATGAAGACAATATGGAAAAAGAGATGTCTATTGATAAAATTAAATACTTAAAAGATGTGAAAACTACAAAACAAACTCTAATATCAACAGTTGACTTAAACAATGAAACAGCAGATATAAAGCTAGATTCATATTTAATGAATATATCAAATGCCTACGTATCTGAAAATGCAATATATTTATTAAATCAAAAATATAATAATGACTCAAAAATACCTATAAAATTATTATTTGGATTTAAAGGTGTATTTGGCTTAGAAGACTATTATGAAATGGACTCAGAAAGCGGATACTACACAGAAATATATAAATTTGATATAAAGGAAAATGTAGAATATAAAGCAAAAACAAAAGTAAAAGGAAAAACAATAAATCAATATTCTTTAGACGAAAAAGATAATCACTTAAGAATAGCTTTATATGACAATGATGGCTCAAGAGTAGCAATATTTGACGAAGATCTAAAACAAATAGGAATATCAGACAATGTCGCAAAAGGCGAAAAAATGTATTCTTCAAGATTTATAGGAGATAAAGTTTATTTTGTAACATATAAAACTATAGACCCACTATTTGTAATGGATTTAAGTAATGAAACAAAACCAAAGGTATTAGGAAAACTAAAAATACCAGGTTATAGTACATATTTACATCCTTATGACGAGAACCATATAATTGGAATTGGAATGGAAACAAAAGAAATTATAAATAGAAATTCAAATGGAAAAGTAATTTCTACAACAGCTAAAGTAGTTGGAATGAAAATGGCCCTATTTGATGTTTCAAATGTAAATTCACCAGTTCAAATTTCAAGTGTAGTAATAGGAGACAGCAGAACAACATCAGCAATATTAACAAATCCAAAAGCGTTATTGTTTTCAAAAGAAAAATCTCTAATTGCAATACCTGTAAATAACTATAGTCAAGATTTCGAAGTAACTTCATCAAATAATTATGAAACTATGATAAACAATTATACAAAATACAGTAAGCCATATAATGCGGAAGGATACTTTGTATATAACATAAATGTACAAGATGGCTTTAAATTAAAAGGTGTTATAACACATGAAAAAACAAATGCTACTTATTATTACAGCAACAGTAAATTACTAAGAGGACTATATATAGACAATAATCTATATACAGTGTCAGAAACAATGATAAAAGTAAATGAACTAGATAGCTTAAAAGCAGTAGGTGAATTAAAACTTAAAAACATAGAAAATGTAGATAGTTCAGTAAGAGAACAAAGCAATAATGTAATAATTAATGCTATTGAAGGAGGAATGTAAATATGGAAGAAAATAATAAAAATAAATCTGCAATGGGAATAGCGGGATTTGTACTAGGAATAATCTCAACACTTTCAACACTATTTTGGTATATAACATTACCAACAGGAGTATTAGCAATTATATTTGGTGCTAAATCATCAAAGAAAACAGGAAGTAAATTAGGAAAAGCGGGAATGATATTAGGAATCGTAGGACTATCAATATTTGCATTCATATATATAAGCTTAGTAATGCTTATTACTCTTAGCAACTTATAATCATAACAAAAATTAAACATCATAAAATGTAATGGGAGGATTTACATTTTATGATGTTTTTTAAAATGCAAGGATTAGGAAATGACTATGTGTATATAGACTGCATAAATGGAAAAGAACCAATAGATATAAAGAATTTGACAAACAGATTGAGTAATAGACATTTTGGAGTTGGCTCTGATGGATTAATATTATTATGCAAAAGTAAAGTTGCAGACTTAAAAATGAGGATGTTTAATAGTGACGGAAGTGAAGCACAAATGTGTGGAAATGGTATAAGGTGTGTGGCTAAACTTGCATATGAATTAGGATTAATATGTGAAGAAATAACTACAATAGAAACATTATCAGGAATAAAAACTTTAAAACTAAATATAGTAAAGGGAAAAGTAAAAACAGTGGAAGTCGATATGGGAGCACCAATTTTAGAGGCTACCAAAATTCCAGTTTCCTCAAGTGCTAAAATAGAAGATAAAAAAGTAAAAGCGGAGGTTAAAGTAAAAAATAAAAAAATTGAACTGACATGTGTATCAATGGGAAATCCACATGCTGTTACATTTGTAAATAATATAAAAAATTTCAAAGTAGCAGAATATGGACCTATTTTAGAAAATGCTAATATATTTCCTGAGAAAGCCAATATTGAATTTGTAGAGGTAGTAGATAAAAATAATATAAAAATGAGAGTATGGGAAAGAGGTTCAGGAGAAACTTTGGCATGTGGAACAGGAGCTTGTAGTTCAGTGGTTGCTAGTAGCCTAAATGGATACACAGACAGAAAAGTTAATGTTCAATTATTAGGTGGAAACTTAGAAATTGAATGGAAGCTAAATAATCATGTGCATATGACAGGACCAGCTGTAACTGTATTTAAAGGAGAGTGGATCGATGAATAGAGTAAATGAAAACTTTTTGAAACTTCAAAATAATTATTTGTTTTCTACAGTTGCAGAAAAGGTAGAAAAATATAAACAGGAAAATCCAGAGAAAAAGGTTATAAATTTAGGAGTTGGAGATGTGACTTTACCTTTGACAAAAGCTGTTGTAGAAGCTATGAAAAAAGCTTGTGATGAGATGCAGAACAAGGAAACATTTAGAGGATATGGGCCAGAACTTGGATATGATTTTTTGAAAAAGAAAATTCTAGAAGAAGATTATCTATCTAAAGGTATTGAATTTGGTCTAGATGAAATATTTATATCAGATGGTATAAATAGTGATATAGGGAATATCAACGACATATTTGATATAAATAATAAAGTAGCTATTCAAGATCCGGTATACCCAGCATATTTAGATGCTAATGTTATTGCAGGGAGAAGCGGAGAATTACATATAACTAACTATGAAAATATAATATATTTGGTGACAAATAGTACAAATGATTTTGTACCAGAGATTCCTAAAACTAAAGTAGATTTAATATATTTGTGCTATCCTAATAACCCTACTGGTATGGCCCTTACAAAAGAACAATTACAAGAATGGGTACAATATGCAAAACAAAATAAATCAGTTATATTATTTGATGCAGCTTATGAAGCATATATAACAGAAGAAAATATTCCACATTCGATTTATGAAATTGAAGGAGCAAAAGAGGTAGCTATTGAATTTAAGAGCTTTTCAAAAACTGCAGGATTTGCAGGAGTTCGCTGTAGTTATACAATAGTGCCAAAAGTTTTAAAGGGATATACAAGCAATAATGTAGAGGTCTCAATAAATAATTTATGGACTAGAAGACAATATACTAAGTTTAATGGAGAATCATATATCACACAAAGAGGTGCAGAAGCAACATATTTACCAGAAGCTAAAAGAGATATAAAAGCCAACATACAATATTATTTAAAAAATGCAAAGACAATTAAACAAGGATTAGAAGATGCTGGATTTGAGGTGTATGGTAGAGTAAACTCACCATATGTGTGGCTAAAGGTTCCAAATGCAAAAACATCATGGAAATTTTTTGATGAATTACTAGAAAATATTGGAATAGTTGGAATACCACGGAAGTGGATTTGGACCAAGTGGAGAAGGATATTTTAGATTAACCGGCTTTGGAGATTATCAAGAAAGCTTAGAAGCAATAGAAAGACTAAAACAGTATAAAACTTGAAACATTAAGTATTGGGTGGTATAATATATAACATAAGGAGAAATCCTAAAAATAAAAAGGAGTCGAGAATATGTGCACAATATCACACGGCAGGAACTTGAACAAGATGTATGGAGAGGGTGCAAAACAAAAAGACCAAGAGAAACCTTTAAGATTAGATGGAAAATTGGACAATATCTACGAAATTGAAGGATATCGGATTCGCAGATATGTGGACAATGAGGGGCAGGTAGCTATTATCCTTGTCAAAAGAATCGGGACTAAAAGAGTATATAATCAAGAAAGAAAAGTGACACTTGATGTAGAATTTCCTACTATGTATGTCCCTAAGTTGCGATAACTCCTTACAGGTGTAGAATTATATTTCTGCACCTGTTTTAAAATTTAATAAAATAACACTAAACTCTTGCTTTTATTGGCAAAATATGCTATTATATATAAGGTACCGTTTAAAGGTACCTTATATACCTTTTACTTAGTTTTAGGGGATAACACTCCAAACTAAAACTCAGCTTAAGGCAAATAAAATATAGGAGGAAAATAAAATGACAAAGGAAAGAAAACAAGAAATCATTGAAACTTATAAAAGAGATGAAAAAGATACTGGTTCTCCAGAAGTTCAAATAGCTCTTTTAACAGAAAGAATCAATGAATTAACAGCTCATTTAAAAGTTCATATGAAAGATAATCATTCAAGAAGAGGACTTTTAAAAATGGTAGGTGCAAGAAGAAACTTACTTAACTACTTAGCTAAAAAAGATGTTCAAAGATATAGAGACATCGTTGAAAAATTAGGATTAAGAAAATAATTTACAATTTGGACGTTTTGCTTTCATGCCAAACGTCCAAATTTGCGAATATTATCTTAGTTAAAAAGGAAAAATATTAAGGTATTAAAAGCAATAAAAATTAGAAAGTAGCTTGTATCATGTGCTACTAAATATAGCATATAATAGAGGTTACGCTAATTTTCATATTGCTTATAATATAAATAAAATAAAAAGGAGAAAAATTTATGTTTAAAAAATACGAAACACAATTAGCAGGAAGAACTTTATCAATTGAAACAGGAAAAATTGCAGAACTTGCAAACGGAAACGTAGTAGTACGTTATGGAGAGACAGTTGTTATGGTAAACGTAACAGCAGCAAAAGAACCAAAAGAGGGAATAGACTTTTTCCCACTATCAGTAGATTATGAAGAAAAACTATATGCAGTAGGTAAAATCCCAGGAGGATTTACAAAAAGAGAAGGAAAACCAGCAGATAAAGCTATATTAACATCAAGAGCAATTGACAGACCTTTAAGACCATTATTCCCAAAAGATTTTAGAAATGATACATGTGTTGTAGCAACTGTATTATCAGTAGATCCAGACAATAGTCCAGAAGTATGTGCTATGATCGGTGCATCAGCTGCACTTTCTATATCAGACATTCCATTTGGAGGTCCTACAGCAGCAGTAGCAGTTGGATATGTTGATGACCAAATAGTTATAAACCCAACATTAGCACAAAGAGAAAAAAGCAGATTAACATTAACAGTAGCAGGAACACTTGAAAAAATCACTATGATAGAAGCTGGTGCTGACGAAATACCAAATGATACAATGCTTGAAGCAATTAAAACAGCACATGAAGAAATTAAGAAAATATGTAACTTTATTTCTGACATCAAAGCAGAAATAGGAAAACCAAAATTTGAATACAAATCATTTGCTACAGATCCAGAAGTATATAACGAAATAGTAGCAAACTTCAAAGACAGAATGTATCAAGATGTACAAGCTACAGATAAAACTGTAAGAGATGCAAACATTGAAAAAATCACAGAAGATATTACAGCATATTTTGTAGAAAAGTACGGAGAAGAAGCTGCAGAAGAAAAGAAAACAGATATTGCAGACAGCGTACATGACTTAGAAAAAGCTTGTGTAAGAGAAATGATTCTAGAAGAACATAAACGTCCAGATGGAAGAAAAATAGACGAAATAAGACCACTTTCATGTGAAGTAGGTGTACTTCCAAGAGTACATGGTAGTGCAATATTTACAAGAGGACAAACTCAAGTAATGTCTATAGTAACATTAGGAACAAATAGTGAAGCACAAGAATTAGACGGTTTAGATGAAGAAACAACAAAAAGATATATGCATCAATATAACTTCCCAGCATATAGTGTTGGTGAAGCAAGAACATCAAGAGGACCAGGCAGAAGAGAAATTGGACATGGTGCTTTAGCAGAAAAAGCATTAGTACCAGTTATTCCATCAGAAGAAGAATTCCCTTATGCTATAAGAGTTGTATCAGAAGTATTATCTTCAAATGGTTCAACATCACAAGCAAGTATTTGTGGAAGTACATTAGCATTGATGGATGCAGGTGTCCCAATTAAAAAGCCAGTAGCAGGTATTTCAACAGGATTAGTTACAGACAAGAATGATCCAAGCAGATACATTATGCTTACAGATATTCAAGGAATTGAAGACTTCTTTGGAGATATGGATTTCAAAGTTGGTGGAACAAAAGATGGAATTACTGCTATACAAGTTGACATTAAAATAGATGGACTAACATATGATATAATTAAGGAAGCTTTCGAAAGAACAAAAGTTGCAAGAGATTATATCTTAGATAATATAATGTTACCAGTTATAAGCGAACCAAGAAAAGAAGTTTCTAAATATGCACCAAAAATCATGATGGCAAACATATGCAAAGACAAAATAAAAGATGTTATCGGACCTGGTGGAAAAATGATTAACAAAATCATTGACGAGACAGGAGTTAAAATTGATATAAATGATGACGGAAAAGTATGCGTATATGCTAATGACTCAGAAAGTGGTAAAAAAGCTATGGATATGATTTTAGATATAGCTAAAATTATTGAAGTTGGTGGAATTTATAATGGAAAAGTAACAAGAATTATGCCATTCGGAGCATTTGTTGATATTGGTGGTGGAAATGAGGGGCTATTACACATTTCTAAAATATCAAGTAAAAGAGTAGAAAAAGTTGAAGATGTTTTAAGTGTTGGAGACGAAGTAACAGTTAAAGTTTCTGAAATTGATAACCAAGGAAGAATTAATTTAAACATGAAAGACTTAGAAGCAGGAAATACCGAAGAAAAAGAATAAATATTAAGATTTAATTAAAATGGTTGAATTATTTTAATGACATGTATATAATAAGTCTAGAAATTAAGAAAAGGAGAAAAACATGGAATACTTATATATTGTTCAACAGGCATTAGTATGGATTATAACAATATTTTGGTTGTACCAATTAGCAATTAGTGTATGTTCACTAGTAAAATTAAAAGATAAACCAATGCTTGTAAACAAAAATCATCGTTTTATGGCAATCATTCCAGCCCATAACGAAGAAAATGTAGTAACAGAATTAATAGAAAGTTTAAAAGCTCAAGACTATCCAAAAGAGTTATTAGACATATATGTAATTGCAGATAACTGTACAGATAGAACAGCAGACGTTGCGAGAGCAGCAGGAGCAATTGTATATGAAAGATTTGACCCAAGCAAAAAAACAAAAGGATATGCATTAAACTGGTTTTTGAGACAAAAAATTGATGAAAATGCACCATATGATGCATTCTGCATATTTGATGCAGATAATGTTGCAGACAAAAACTTTATCAAAAATATGAATAAAAAACTTTGTCAAGGTGAAGATGTAGTTCAAGGATACAGAGATATTAAAAATCCAACAGATAACTGGATTACAGCAGGATATGCAATATTCTATTGGACAATGAAC
>ENA-UOJC01004134-UOJC01004134.1-human-gut-metagenome-genome-assembly--contig:-C104-NODE-4134-length-12628-cov-9.855007_pt1 | contig 12628 bp, 10 predicted proteins | sample MGYA00242339_ERZ723886 | MGnify/ENA metagenome assembly ERZ723886 | reverse complement strand
CTCACCCTCGTGGGCGGCAACAACAATCAGGGCAAGACCAGCGTGCTGGACGCGCTAGCGTGGGCGCTGGGCGGGGAGCGCTTCCGCCCCACTGCCGCACAGCGGGACGGGGCGGTCGCCCCTGCTCACCTCAAGGTCACACTGTCCAACGGCGTGGTGGTGGAGCGCAAGGGCAAAAATGCCAGCCTGACCGTCACCGACCCCACGGGCCGCCGCAGCGGCCAGCAGCTGCTCAACGCCTTTGTGGAGCCGCTGGCCCTCGATCTGCCCCGCTTCATGGACGCCAGCGACAAGGAAAAGGCTGACATCCTGCTGCGCATCATCGGCATTGGGGCCGAGCTGCACACCCGGGATCTGGAGATCAAGGGCCTGTACGACAAGCGCACCTTCACCGGTCAGCTGGCCGCCCAGAAAAAGCACTTTGCCGAGGAACTGGTCTCTTACCCGGAAGCCCCGGACGAGCCGGTGAGCGCCTCCGAGCTCATCCGCCAGCAGCAGGACATTCTGGCCCGGAATGGCGAGAACCAGCGCCTGCGGGCCCAGTATGCAGAGCTTGAACAGCAGGTGCAGCAGTGTGTGGACGAGCTGAAGCGCACCCGGGAACGCATTGCCACACTGCAGCAGCTGGCAGATGAACTGGACGCCAAGCACACCAAGTTGTTCAATCAGCGGGAAACTGCAAGAAAGACCGTCTCCCAGCTGCAAGACGAATCCACCGCCGAGCTGGAAGCCTCCATCCGGGACATTGAGGAGACCAACCGCAAGGTGCGGGCCAACCTGGAAAAATCCCGGGCTGAGGACGAAGCCGCCCAGTACGCCAGCGAGTACGACCGCCTGACCGAATCCATCCAGCAGAAGCGTGCCGACCGCATGGCCCTGCTGAACGGCGCAGACCTGCCGCTGCCGGGGCTGAGCGTGGAGGACGGCGTCCTTACTTACAAAGGCAAGCACTGGCGGGATATGTCCGGCAGTGACCAGCTGCGGGTGGCCGCCGCCATCGTGCGCCGGCTGAACCCGGACTGCGGCTTTGTTCTGCTGGACAAGCTGGAGCAGATGGACATGACCACCCTGCAGGAGTTTTCCGCCTGGCTGGAAGCCGAGGGCCTGCAGGCCATTGCTACCCGCGTTTCCACCGGCAGTGAGTGCCAGATCATCATTGAGGACGGCATGGTCAAGGACGCCGTGCCGCCCGAAGAGAAGCCCCAGCCCCGGAGCTGGACGAAAGGAGCGTTTTAAATGAGCAAGTATGCAGTCACCAGCGGCATCCAGACCGCCCCCGTCAAAACCGTGCTGTACGGCCCGGAGGGCATCGGCAAAAGCACCTTTGCCTCCCACTTCCCGAGCCCTGTGTTCATCGACACCGAGGGCGGCACCAAGCGCCTGAACGTGGCCCGCCTGCCCCAGCCCACCAGCTGGGCCATGCTGCTGGACGAGGTGGCCGAGGTGCGCAAAGGCAACGTGCCCTGCAGCACGCTGGTCATCGACACAGCCGACTGGGCCGAGCGCCTGTGCATCCAGGCGGTGTGCGCCCGTGCCAAGGTCAACGGCATCGAAGATTTTGGCTACGGTAAGGGCTACACCTACGTCAAGGAGGAGTTCAGCAAGCTGCTGGATGCCCTGGAAGAGGTGCTGAACGCCGGCCACAATGTGGTGGTGCTGGCCCATGCCGCCATCACCAAGTTTGAGCAGCCGGACGCCGTGGGCAACTACGACCGCTGGGGCATGAAAACCAGCAAGCAGGTGGCCCCGCTGCTGCAGGAGTGGTGCGATATGCTGCTGTTCGCCAACTACAAAACGGTGGTGGAAAAGGCCGGCAGCGGCCCAAACGCCAAGAACAAGGCCAGCGGCGGCAAGCGGGTGCTGTACACCACCCACCACGCCTGCTGGGACGCCAAGAACCGCTTTGACCTGCCGGAGGAGGTGCCCTTTGATTACGCCAGCATTGCCCACTGCCTGCCCGGCGGCAGCGCACCGGCAGCTACCCAGACGCCGGTGCAGCACGCCCCGGCTCCTGCCCCGCAGCCCAAACATCAGCCGGATGCCGACATCCTGCCCAGCCCCGCACCGCAGCCGGAACCGCCCCGCGAGGAAGTGCCCCGCGCTCTGCTCACGCCGGATCTGATCGCGTTGGGTGTGCCGGAAAAGCTGGCTTCCCTGATGAGTGCCAACAACGTCACCCCGGAGGAGCTGCAGGCTGTGGTGGGCAAACGGGGCTACTTCCCGGAGGATATGCCCATCAAGGACTACCCCATGGATTTTGTGGAGGGCTGCCTGATCGCCGCATGGCCGCAGGTGCTGCAGATGGTGCTGGACGGCCGTGACCTGCCGTTTTAACGTACATTAAATAAAGGAGAAGCATTATGAACGAGATGAACAACGAAGGTTTCGCTTTGGGTTGGGATGACGAGTTTACCAACGAGCAGCAGGAATTCGTGCTGCTGCCGGAGGGCGAGTACCCCTTTGAAGTGACCCAGATGGAGCGTGCCCGCTATGAGGGCGGGGCCAAGCTGCCGCCCTGCTCCATGGCAAAACTGACCCTGCGCATTTATGGCGGGGCCAAGGGCGACACCACCGTGACCCACCGCCTGTACCTGCATACCAAGACCCAGGGTCTGCTGGGCGCGTTCTTTGAGAGCATCGGCCAGTGCAAGCGGGGCGAAACCTTCCGCCCCCGCTGGAACGAGGTGGTAGGTGCCAAGGGCATCTGCAAGCTGGGCGTCCGGGAGTACACCAAACAGAGCGGCCCTCACGCCGGTGAGACCGGCCAGAGCAACGAGGTGCAGCGCTTCCTGCCGCCCCCGGCACCCAAGGCGGCACCCTCGCAGGGCTGGACGCAGGGGGCATTCTGATGGGGCAGGAACTGAGACCCTACCAGCAGCAGGCCCGTGACCGCATCCACGCCGAGTGGGACGCCGGCCACACCCGCACCCTGCTGGTGCTGCCCACCGGCACCGGCAAAACCATTGTGTTTGCGTCGGTGGCTGCCGATCAGGTGCGTGCCGGCGACCGGGTGCTCATTCTGGCGCACCGGGGCGAGCTGCTGGAACAGGCTGCCGACAAGCTGCAGCGTTCCACCGGCCTTGTCAGCGCCGTGGAAAAGGCCGAATCCACCTGCCTGGACAGCTGGTTCCGGGTGGTGGTGGGCAGCGTGCAGACCCTGCAGCGCACCGCCCGGCTGGAACGCTTCCCGCAGGATTATTTCGGCACCATCATCATCGACGAGGCCCACCACGCCATCACCGACGGTTACCGCCGCATCCTGGACTACTTCAGCGGGGCCAAGGTGCTTGGCGTCACCGCCACGCCGGACCGCGGCGACATGCGCAATCTGGGCGAGGTGTTCGACAGCCTGGCCTTTGAGTACAAGCTGACCGACGCCATCAAGGAGGGCTATCTGTGCAAGATCATGGCCCAGACCATCCCGCTGCAGCTGGATATTACATCCGTGACCATGAGCGGCGGCGACTACGCCGTGGGCGACCTGGGCACAGCCCTTGATCCGTATTTGGAGCAGATCGCCGCCGAAATGGCTCGGCGCTGCAAGAGCCGCAAAACGGTGGTGTTCCTGCCGCTGATCAAGACCAGCCAGAAGTTCCGGGACCTGCTGAACACCTACGGCTTCCGGGCTGCCGAGGTCAACGGCCAGAGCGACGACCGCAGGCAGGTGCTGGCCGACTTCGATGCCGGCAAATACAATGTGCTGTGCAACTCCATGCTGCTCACCGAGGGCTGGGACTGCCCCTCCGTGGACTGCGTGGTGGTGCTGCGGCCCACCAAGGTGCGCAGCCTGTACAGCCAGATGGTGGGGCGCGGCACCCGCCTTTCCCCGGGCAAGACCGACCTGCTGTTGCTGGATTTCCTGTGGATGACCGACAAGCACGAGCTGTGCCGCCCGGCAGACCTGGTCTGTGAGGACCGCACTGTGGCCCGCCAGATGACCGAGCATCTGGCCGAGACCGGCTGCCCGGAGGACATCGAGGAGGCCGCCGCCCAGGCCAGCGAGGACGTGGTGGCCCAGCGGGAAGAAGCCCTTGCCAAGCAGCTGGAAGAGCAGCGCCGTAAAAAGGCAAAACTGGTGGACCCGCTGCAGTACGAAATGAGCATTCAGGCCGAAGATCTGGCCGGGTATGTGCCCGCCTTTGGCTGGGAGGCCGGTCCGCCCAGCGAGCAACAGACCGCCGCGCTGGAAAAGCTGGGCATCCTGCCGGACGCAGTGGAATCCGCCGGCAAGGCCGCCCTGCTGCTGGACCGCCTGAACAAGCGCCGGGACGAGGGCCTGACCACGCCCAAACAGATTCGCTGTCTGGAAAAGTACGGGTTCCAGCATGTGGGCACCTGGAGCTTTGAGGCCGCCCGCCACATGATCGATCGCATAGCGGCTCAGGGCTGGCGCGGCGTGCCCAAGGGCGTGAACCCCCGCACCTATACCCCCGCTGCGGAGCCGCCTGCTGCAGACAGTCCTTTTGATTTTGGATGGTAACGTGAATGGACAATGCGAATGAACTCAAAGAAGCGCTGGATTTTCTCAGCCCGTCCGCCCTGACCTACGACGAATGGATCCTGGTGGGCATGGGCCTGAAGGAAGCCGGCCTGCCCGTGGAAGCATGGGAACAGTGGAGCGCCCGGGACGGGGGCCGCTACCACAAAGGCGAGTGCGCCAAGAAGTGGGCCAGTTTCCACGGCGGCGGGGGCAGCCCCGTCACGGCCAGCAGTATCTTTCAGCTGGCCTATTCCAGCGGATGGAGAGGCCCTGCCGGCCATGCACTGGACTGGAACGACGACATCTCCGCCGGGACGAACCACACAGACGGCCAGCTGGTAGACCCCCGTTGGGTGGAAGCCCACGATCTCGCCCTGCCGGAACAGTGGGACCCTGTGGACCAGCTCAGGCGCTACCTGCAGGCCCTGTTTGAAGAGGACGAGTATGTGGCCTATGTCACCGAGAGTTTCATGGCCGACGACAAACGCCGCCCGGCCAAGGGCAGCTGGACCCGCACCGCCGGGCAGCTCCTTGCCGAACTGGGCACCTGCGGCGGGGATCTCGGCAAGGTGCTGGGCGACTGGGACCCGGAGGTGGGTGCCTGGATCTGCTTCAACCCCGTGGACGGCACAGGCCGCAAGGACGCCAACGTCACCGCCTACCGCTACGCCCTTGTGGAGTGCGATAACATGGAGCTGGGCAAGCAGCAGGCCATCATCAAGCAGCTGGAGCTGCCCTGCGCCGCGCTGGTGTACTCCGGCGGCAAGAGCGTCCACGCCATCGTCAAGGTGGACGCCCCGGACTATGCCGAGTACCGCAAGCGGGTGGATTACCTCTACGCTGCCTGCCAGAAAAACGGCCTGACCCTCGACCAGCAGAACCGCAACCCCAGCCGCCTGAGCCGGATGCCCGGCATCCTGCGCTGCGACAAGCGGCAGGTGCTTCTGGAGACCAATTTCGGCAAGAGCTGCTGGGACGAGTGGGTGGACTGGCTGGAAGCCGAGACCGACGACCTACCGGACACCGAGAACCTCGCCGCCGACTGGGAGCACCTGCCCCCGCTGGCAGACCCGCTCATCTTCGGGGTGCTGCGCAAAGGGCACAAGATGCTTCTGGCGGGCCCCAGCAAGGCCGGCAAGAGCTTTGCCCTCATCGAGCTGTGCATCGCCATTGCCGAGGGCAAGCCGTGGCTGGGCCAGTTCTCCTGCGCCCAGGGCAAGGTGCTGTACATCAATCTGGAGCTGGATCGGGCCTCCTGCCTGCACCGCTTCAAGGATGTGTACACCGCCATGGGCCTGCCGCCGGAGCACCTGAAAAACATTGACATCTGGAACCTGCGCGGTGCGTCCGTGCCCATGGACAAGCTGGCCCCCAAGCTCATCCGCCGGGCCCAGAAAAAGGGCTACATGGCCGTGGTGCTGGACCCCATTTATAAGGTAATCACCGGCGACGAGAACAGCGCCGACCAGATGGCCAAGTTCTGCAACCAGTTTGACCTTGTGTGCCGCGCACTGGACTGCGCCGTGATCTACTGCCATCACCACAGCAAAGGTGCCCAGGGCGGCAAGCGCAGCATGGACCGTGCGTCCGGTTCCGGCGTGTTTGCCCGCGATCCGGACGCCATGCTGGACATGACCGAACTGGTGCCAACCGATGCTATCCGCCAGCAGCTGCACAACAAGGCCGCCTGCCGGGTCATTAAGGCCATGCTGGATAAGCGCGGTCATGCCGATGCCTACGGCCAGGACGATGCCCTCAGCCGCACCCGGATGCTGGCCATTGTCAAGGAAAAACTCGGCCTTGCCGACCTGCGGGCCATCGACGCCGAGGTGGCTGCCGCCGAGAAAAAAGCCGACGGCATGACCGCGTGGCGCATCGAGGGCACGCTCCGCGAGTTCGCCCGCTTTGACCCGGTGAACCTCTGGTTTGACTACCCGGTGCACAAGCTGGACAGCGGTCTGCTGGAGGATCTCCAGCCGGACGGAGACGTCAAGGGCTTTGCTGCACGCGGCGCGGAAAAGCGCTGGGGCAGCCGGGAGAAGCTGGCCAAGAACAAGTCCGTGGAGCTGTCCACCGCCTACGAATCCTGCACGATGGACGGCAAGGTCACTGTCTACGCCATGGCCGAGTATATGGGCCTGAAGCCGGACACCGTGCGCCGCCGCCTGAAAGCGGACGGCGGTTACTGGGTAGATGGCGCGGACGTGGGACGCAAAGAACCCGGTTCCAACGGATGATTACAAATTGCAATATTTTGTTTTACGCAACGTACAAAAACAGTAAAATGCCCGCATAATCCGTCCGCGTCCGGCTTCCGGATTTCGGAAAATGCCGCATTTTCCTACGGATCCGGGACGGAAAATGCCTATATATAATAGCATAATCCGTCCGTGTGTGATGGGGATCCCGGAGGATGGGCGTACACAGCCCCATCCATCCGGGGAACCCTCCCCATCACGTTGGCCTGAACTGAAAAAAAGAAAAACGAGGTGAACCCCATGTACATGCAATTCTTCGTCCCCATGCAGCCGCCCACCACCACCCACAACGCAAAGCAGCTGCACGCCTACATGAAGGGCGGGCAGCCCCACGCGGTGCTCCACGACAGCCCGGAACTGAAAGCGACCCGCGCCAAGCTCCACGCCTATCTGGCACCCCACGCGCCCAAAGCGCCCATCCCGGCAGGCCAGCCGGTACGGCTGCTGGTCAAGTGGTGCTTCCCCACCGAGGGCAAGCGCCGCAGCGGCGAGTGGCGCACCAGCAAACCCGACACCGACAACCTGGAAAAGGCTCTCAAGGACGAGATGACCCGCCTGCACTTCTGGGCGGATGACGCGCAGGTGTGCAGCGAGATCGTGGAGAAGTTCTGGTCGGACCCCTGCGGGGTGTTCGTCCGGGTGGAGGAGCTGGCATGACCTACGAAGAGAAAAGACGCTGGCTCAGTCGGTACGGGGACGCTATGGTAAAGGCCAAGCACCTGCGAGATGATTTAGATGAAGCAGAACGTGACACCGGTTGTACCACGCAGCAACTGACCGGAATGCCGGGCGGCAGCGGTGATGGGCAGAGTCTGGCACGAACTGTAGAACGTATTGAACGAGCCGAGAAAGCCTTGAATGCACAGATCATGCTGTGTGATGATCTCCACGCCGAACTTATGGCCCGACTGGAGGATGTGGACGACCCGAAGGACTACGAGGTCCTGCGGCTGAAGTATCTCCGCTTTCAGGACTGGGAGCAGATTGCACAGAAGATGAGCATCTGTGTACGGCAGGTTTACCGTCATCACCGTAAAGGTGTGGATGCTTTGGAACTGTGACAGATGTCAGTAAAACGTCAGTACGACGTCAGTGACATGTCTTTGATTTCATGATAAAATAGTATCATCGCAAGAGCCCGCAGGAAAGGTTTACTCCCTTCAATCCTGCGGGCTTTGTGCTGCCCGGCTGCGACAGGGGAACACACATTTACTCACCCAACAGCCTGAATGTACCAGCCGGGCCTTTTTTGATATTTTCCGCCGTCCGCAGGGGCGGCTTTTTTCATACCCCCGGGGCCTGCAAAGACCCCCGGGGTCATTTTGTACCCCGGCCTTTCAAAACACCCCCTGCCTGCAAAAGGCCTCCTCCCCCTTGAGGAGACCGGCAGGCAGCACACCCCAAGGAGCTGCCCATGGCAAAGACTGTTGCACGCCCGGATCGGGACGGCACCCACCGGCTGGCGTTTGAACGCAACAAGAAAAAGATCTACGCCACCCAGACCGTGTGCGGTATCTGCGGCAAGCCTGTGGATTTCAGCTACAAGTTTCCGCATCCGCTTTCGCCGTGCATCGACCACATCATTCCGGTGGCCAAGGGCGGCCACCCCAGCGACCTCGCCAACCTGCAGCTGGCGCATTTCTGGTGCAACCGGCAGAAGAGCGACAAGCTGTTTACGCCTGTGGAGCAGCAGACGGAGCCGGATGCAGATGCCTCCATGGCCCTGCCGCTGAGCACCGACTGGACGGCGTACCGCAGCCGCTGAGACGGCCCGCAGCGCCGCCGGGACACGCACGCAGGGACGGGGGGCATCCCCCTCCCAGGGGGCCCTCTGACCTTCCCAGACCGTACTGTGAATATTTTCTCGTGAAAGGAGAATCCACCGCCCATGACCGACCTGAAAGGCATGGCCTATCTGCGCCGCCGCCTGAACCAGAAGCGCAGCCGAGTGCTGACCCGGTACAAGTACTACGAGATGAAAAACGCCGTAAAGGATTTTGGCATGGTCACGCCGCCGGAGTTCCGGCAGTTTGCCGAGACCCTGGGCTGGTGCGGGAAAGCTGTGGACGCTCTGGCCGACCGGCTGGTCTGGCGGGAGTTCCGGGATGATAACTTTGACCTGAACTCCATCTACCAGATGAACAACGCAGACACCCTGTTTGACAGTGCCGTGCTGTCGGCCCTCATTTCCAGCTGCTGCTTTCTGTACATCAGCCCGGACGGCAGCGGCTACCCCCGGCTGCAGGTCATCGACGGCGGCAACGCCACCGGCATCCTGGACGAGGTGACCGGCCTGCTCACGGAAGGATATGCCGTGCTGTCCCGTGACCCGGAGACGGACAAGCCCCTGCTGGAGGCCTACTTCACGGCGGACAGCACCTGGTATTACCCCGACGGCCAAAAGCCGTATCAGGTGCCAAACCTCGCACCGGCCCCGCTGCTGGTGCCCGTCGTATACCGCCCGGATGCCAAGCGGCCCTTTGGCCACAGCCGCATCTCCCGTGCCTGCATGGGCCTGCAGCAGGGTGCCCTGCGCACCCTCAAGCGCAGCGAGATCAGCGCCGAGTTCTATTCCTTCCCGCAGAAATATGTGCTGGGCACCTCCAACGACGCCGAGCAGATGGACAAGTGGAAGGCCACCATCTCCAGTTTTCTGGAATTCACCAAGGACGAGGACGGCGACAAGCCGGTGGTGGGCCAGTTCACCCAGCAGAGCATGAGCCCCTACACCGAGCAGCTGCGCACATTTGCCGCCCTGTTTGCAGGCGAGACCGGCCTGACGCTGGATGATCTGGGCTTCGTCACCGACAACCCCTCCAGCGCCGAGGCCATCAAGTCCAGCCACGAGAGCCTGCGCCTGGCGGCCCGCAAGGCACAGCGCACCTTTGGCAGCGGCTTCCTGAACGCCGGGTATCTGGCCGCCTGCATGCGGGACGGCATCGCCTACCAGCGTCAGCAGCTCTACCTCACCCGCCCGGTGTGGGAGCCGGTGTTCGAGCCGGACGCCGCCACCCTGTCCGGCATCGGGGACGCCGTGGGCAAGATCAACACGGCCATCCCCGGTTATTTCGGTGCGGAGAACCTGCGGGACCTGACCGGCATCCGCTCCGAGAGCTGAGGAGGCACCCATGGCCGACAAGGACATTGCCCCGGAGCTGCTGGAGCGCATCCGGGCCGACTTCCGGGCGCTGCTGGGCGACGCAAAGCCCGCCGCCGACACCTACGCTGCCGCTGCGGATTACGCCGAGCTTGTGGGCAGCGCCCTGGCCGAGGCCTTCCGCCGCAACCTGACCGCCGACGCCCTGCCGGACGGCAGGCTGTACTGGAACATTGCCGACCGGGTGGTGCGCCCCCTGCTGGAAGAGGAGCACCTGCTGGTGGCGGACGCTTCCGCAGCGGTGCAGCAAGCACTGAACCGGCAGGCGAACCTTGGCATTGCCCCGCAGCGGGCCGTGCTGAACACCGACGCCGTGAACGGCCTGCTGAACAAAGTGTCCATGGCAGAGCAGTTCAAAGATGTGGCGTGGGCACTGGACGAGCCGGTGCGCACCTTCTCCCGCATGGTGGTGGATGACACCCTGAAACGCAACGTGGATTTTCAGGGCAAGGCCGGGCTGCGGCCCCGGGTCATCCGCACCGCTGAGAGCCACTGCTGCAAATGGTGCAGCGCTCTGGCCGGTACTTACGATTACCCCCATGTGCCGAAAGATGTTTACCGCCGCCACGAGCGCTGCCGCTGCCGGGTGGAATATGACCCCGGCTCCGGTCGCCGGCAGAACGTGTGGAACAAGACGTGGACGGAGGATGAGGACGCCCGGCAGGCACGCATTCAAAAGATTCAAAACCCATCGACAAACCGAGACGATTCTGCTAAGATAGAAGCACGAAAACAGATTGGGCTGCCGCCGGTCGATTCACCTGAGATCAAGGCCATCAAGGCCGCAATGTCCGAGCAGGTGCTTAGTCTGCCGGAAACCGCACAGGAGGCTCTCCGGCAGTATACCGGCTTTACGGCGACCCGTGTGAACTTTGCCATCCGGAACGGAAAAATCACACCGCAGATCCAGGAGACCATTTCCGCATTGGATAACGCGCTGGCTTCCGGCGTGATGCCGCAGAGCGTCACCCTGTACCGGAACACAGCGCTTTCTTTTCTAGGGTTCGGGCTTCCCAAAAATCCGACCCTGCAGGATCTGCAAGACCTTGTGGATCTCACACCGGAATTTCCGATATTTATATCAACCAGTTTTCAGGATCTGCATCTTCCGGGCCGTGACACGCTGATTCAGCTGCATGTTCCGGCAGGATATAAGGGCTGCCAGTTCCTTCAGCCTGTAGCGCTTCCCAAATTCAAAAGTCAGGACGAAGTCCTGTTTGCCCGTGGGATGCAGTATCGTGTGCTGGATGTTGGTAGAAAAGACGACCGATATTTTTTAGAGATCGAGGTGCTCCAAAATGTCTAAATTTTTGCGTGAAGAGGATATCAGCATGGGGTTCCGTGCTCCACTTTACAGCGTGCCGGTCTGTATCCCGGAATGCAATGTCTGTATTCACCGGGATGGACCGGGCAAATGCAAAAAGTTAGGAACTCCCTCCGATGATCTTCGTTTCGGAAAGCGCCACGATTGCCCGGACGCCGTCCTGAATACCAGCCATTTTTTATATCCCGAATACCAAAATTTGTACCCGGAAGAGTGCAAGGTCTCTGCCAAAAAGTAAACTTTCATCCACGGAATATCCTAGTTTAACCACTGTATGCCCTCAAAAAGGCACAACAGTGGTTTTTTCATGCCGTTTTAGCTCATGTTGGCAGGGCCGTGGTCTCCAAAACCACAGGTCACTGGTTCGATTCCAGTAAACGGTGCCATCATTTTCATGCAAAGGAGGAACCCAGCCCACCATGCCGCGGACGCGAAAACAGACAGCCCCGGCAAGGCTGGGGCGTCAGACGCCCACCGCTGCCGTGGTGCTGCCCTACACCAAAACCTTCGGCCAGGACGCCATCGACCTGTACAACTCCACCGGGCGCATCGCCCAGCAGTGGCAGGAGCTGCTGCTGTATGACATCCTTGCCCGCAACGAGGAGAATCTGTGGGTGCATACCAAGTTCGGCTATGCCGTGCCCCGCCGCAACGGCAAGAACGAGATCGCCGCCATCCGGGAGCTGTACGGCCTACAGCAGGGCGAGAGCATCCTGCACACCGCCCACCGCACCACCACCTCCCGGGCCGCCTGGGAGCGGTTGTGCCACCTGCTGGACAAGGCCAAGATCCCCTATAAATCCATTCAGGCCGTGGGCCGGGAGCACATCCAGCTGGAAGAGGGCGAGGGCCGCATCGAGTTCCGCACCCGCTCCTCCAAGGGCGGCCTGGGCGAGGGCTTTGACCTGCTGGTCATCGACGAGGCCCAGGAGTACACCGACGATCAGGCCAGTGCCCTGAAGTATGTGGTCACTGACAGCGAGAACCCGCAGACCCTGTTCTGCGGCACCCCGCCCACGCCGGTGTCCTCCGGCACGGTGTTCCTCAAAATGCGCAACGCCGCCCTGCGGGGCGACACGCAGAACACCGGCTGGGCCGAGTGGAGCGTGGAGCAGCAGACCGACCCCCACGACGTGGAGGCCTGGTATCAGACGAACCCCAGCCTCGGCACCATCTTCACCGAGCGCAGTGTGGCGGATGAGATCGGCGATGACCCCATCGACTTCAACATCCAGCGTCTGGGGCTGTGGCTTCGGTACAACCTCAAATCGGCCATCAGCCGGGCAGAGTGGGACGAACTGAAAACCGACACCCTGCCCAAGCTCACCGGCAAGCTGTATGCCGGCATCAAGTTCAGCACCGACGGCACCAGCTGTGCGCTGGCCGTTGCGTGCCGCACCAAAGACAAC
>ENA-UOJC01004129-UOJC01004129.1-human-gut-metagenome-genome-assembly--contig:-C104-NODE-4129-length-12640-cov-11.754946_pt1 | contig 12640 bp, 11 predicted proteins | sample MGYA00242339_ERZ723886 | MGnify/ENA metagenome assembly ERZ723886 | reverse complement strand
GAAAGCCGCTCTGGCGTCTTCCTGCGTGCTCAGCCGGGCTTACGGACGCTGTGCAACTGTATCACCGTCTGAAAGGCCGCAATGGGCTTTGCAGGGAGGTGGGGGGTATGGCGCTGAACGGGAAACTGTAACCGCCCTGACGGGCGGGCATCGCCGCCCCTCACCTTCAGCGTTCACCTGTGCCATTTCTGGCGGCTTCCATGCCCTACGGGCATAAAAAAGGCTGCTCACGCAGCCCCTCGGATATTTCGTTTTACTGCATTGTAAATGCAATACAAAATAAATGGGTTATTTAATATCCACGAATATAGGTATTGTTGCTCATAATTCTTTACGGCGATCACATATTCATTCAAAAACCCATGCCTTGATGACTACTGGGTTGACATTCCTATTTCTGACGTTGAAGACTTCAATATAATACTTGCAAATAAAATGGATGGAAAGCCATTAGAAGTTAGAAACTTTGGACCATATTTCGTAATTTATCCATTAGACAGTAATCCGACTAAACTCAACTCACCTATTTATTTATCTCGTTTTATCTGGCAAGTAGACAAAATCACGGTGCTATAAATGAATAAAAAATTGATGTTAATCTTTGCAGGAATAGCATTGGCATTAGCCTTTGCTATCTCAACAATTGTAAAATACAACTCATTACTCTCTGATAAATCTTTATATGCAATTACAGGAACACAAGAGAATTACGCATGGGCAACTGCAAAATTCTCGATTCAGTTAGCAGATTTTTACGCTTTAGTTAGAAGCAATGATAAAGACCTTGATCAAATACGCTTGAAGTTAGATATTTTATTCTCGCGTGTTTCCGTTATTAAAAACGAAAGTGAATCAACCATTCCTCTCTATAAAGAAAAGGACTATAAAGAAACTATCGACAATATATATAAAAAACTTGAAAAAGTTGATCACTATATAAAGCAGCCATCCCCAGATATGAGCAAGGTAGTTTCTCTGGTTAATGATATAGAGCCAGATTCTAAATTATTAGTTAACATTGCAGATCACGCTGAGGTTCGCCAGCGTACAAATGCAAATATCGATTTCAAAGAAACAAAAAAACAGATACTTATACTTTTATATATAACAGGGATTTTAACAATAACATTGGGTATTTTTATTTGTGTTTTTTTATGGAAGTTAAATAAATTGTTGGATTCAGAGAAAAAAGCATTTAACAATAAAAATGCTTTTTTGGGTATTGTTGGTCATGAGTTACGAACGTCACTACAAGCGATCATATCCACGATTGATGCCATTTCGCAAAGGTATAACAAAAACCATGATGACCCCCAATTTATAAGATTAGAAAGTGCTGTTACTAAAATTGAAATGCAAATGAAAGACCTATCTGAATTTGCAAGGATAGATAATGGTAATATACAAATAAGTGCAGCACAGTTTAATTTAAAAAAAATTATTGATCTTACCGTTGACGATTGCATTAGTGCATTAAAGAATGAGAACGTAAAAATAATCACAGATAAAATTCAAGACATTAATATAATAGGTGACTCATCGAGAATAATGCAAATCGTCGAGAACCTTGTTACTAATGCTATTAAATACACACAAAAAGGTAATGTATATGTTATAGCTGGGTTAGATTCCAAAACAAACCTTGTAATAAAAGTTGAAGATACAGGGCAAGGAATTCCAAAAGATAAGATTAAATCAATATTTAGTCCTTTTGAGAGACTTAAAGAAAACGAAAATGGTGTTCCTGGCTTTGGGATGGGATTGGCAATTGTTAATGGCTTGGTTAAAGCAATGAAAGGCCAAATTATTGTTAAAAGTGAAGTTGGCGAAGGAAGTTCATTTACGGTAAAAATCCCCGTATCTTTAGGCTCCAGCTCACATGAATTGGAAAATATAGATAATTCCATATACGAGCCTCAATTTAATCATCTAAGAATCTTATTAGTTGATGATAATGAAATGTCATGCTCTTCATTAGTTTCTATACTTGAAAGTGCTGATTATAATGTTGAATTCACAAACTCACCTGTTCGTGCATTCGAAAAACTGCAACGAAAACCTTATGATCTTGTTCTTAGTGATCTCCAAATGCCAATTATGACTGGGGATGAGTTATTTCAGAAGATAAAATCTATAGAAAGTCCGAACAAAGAAACGCCTTTCATATTTATTAGTGCTTATGCGAATGAAAGCCCTATACCATCAATAACAATGCTGACTAAACCTGTAAGAATCAGGGATATAAATAAAGCAATAAATAGTGTAATGGAATCAAAATAATTACTTACTACAAGCCCTGATTATGACCGAGTATATCAGGGCTATAATGTCCTATTGCATCAAAAAATTTGCAATAGTATTTATTCTGGTTAGTTTTTATAAGTATCTGTTTTTACACATTTCAGGTTCGCCCTCGATGCCGCTGTAGGACGTTGGCCAGCTGCTGCCGGCGACGCGACCGGAGCCGGACTTGTTCAACCTTATTGAAGAATGTGCTACGTAAAAATTCTATGCCCGTAGGGCATGAAAGCCGCCAGAAATGGCACAGGTAAACGCTGAAGGTAAGGGGCGGCGATGCCCGCCCGTCAGGGCGGTTACAGTTTCCCGTTCTGCGCCATACCCCCCCCTCCCTGCAAAGCCCATTGCGGCCTTTCAGGCGGTGATACAGCTGCACAGCGTCCGTAAGCCCGGCTGAGCACGCAGGAAGACGCCAGAGCGGCTTTCTGCGGGTGATTTGTCCGGGTGTTGGGGGTTCTGGTCGTTTACGGCCAGAAATCCCTACAGGCGCGTTTCTATGAACTGTTCTATGCCCCGCGCTTTAGCGTGGGGAGCTACTTTTGAGGCGCTTGCGCCGATGCTTTTTGGTTATCCACTTTTTAAAGGGGATAACAGTAATGTATTTTTTTGGTTTATCTTTTAATACGTAAGTAATTAAAAGATAAACCAAAAGAGTAATTGCGCCCTATCGTTTGCACTTCATTATCACTTACCCACAAGCTATACAGCAGTTATAGAAGGGCTACGCCGGAACCGCCGAAAAATCCGCCATTCCGGCAGGGGGAATGGTTTGGATTTCGGAAATTATTGTACGTTAAGGCTATTTTTTGTACTGCGGATTATTGCGGGCGTGCAGAATTCCCGCCAGCTAAGGCGGTAGTTATTGGAGATCAGGCAAAGGTTGGGGAGTAGTATTCCTGTTTGCGCTGGCGAGCTGCGTCACGCTTTGCTTTCATCCTGACAAGCCCAGCAGTTGCTTTGCGAGTCCAGCCCTCGACCTTAATAGCGATCAGGCGGACATCGCCGGAGGATATGATCTCATTCGGATCAGCCTTAAGTAACCTGGCTCGTTCCCGGTAAACCTGTTTTAACGGAACGCCGAGAATGGCAAAGAAATCCTCTGTTACCTCAATGTTCTTACAGGAACAACGGGAGTCATAAGGATTGAAAGGTGCTTTTTCCGAAATAATTGCATTAAGCCAGGAGAGGCGATCACATCCCCGGCTGGCGCGGGAAATTGACTTATGCCCTAAATCACTGCGCGTTACCAACCCAGCACGTTCGGCCAGCGTTTCAAGATTATTGCGCGTTTCCCACGACCTCAAGTCGAGGTCATCAAAGATGGCCAGCATCAGCTCGCACAAAGTTTCAATGCCGTACTTGTTTGCTTCGTTGACCCAATACTTGTTGTGCCGAATGCGACGCCGGAGTTCATTTTTGATTTTGATACGCCCGGCTTCGGTCGCCAGCGACTTAATCCACCGATTGAGGAACCGGCGGCGCTTGCGCGAAGAAACGTTATAGCAAGGTGACTGCTTTGGGACGCCTGTAGGCTTTACGATCGGAGATTGTTCAGACACCGCCGCCCGCACTTATGGCGAACAGGGGTTGCTTTGAGGAATACATTGGTTATAATCCTTCTTAGGTTTCGTACCTAGCCCTGACTATCATGTCCTTTCGCCAAAGTAGAGCATGATTGTCGGGGCTTTGTTTTTTGGGCTTTCCAACCCATTCCTTTGCTACCTTTCGGCGTAGCGACCAAAATCATTTCCTGAGAGTTAAATAACTGCTAAATGATTTCTTCTCATGAATACCGCGTAAGCTATCACGCTGAAGAGGCACAGATCAAGTTCAGTTTCCCCATAACGCGATCACTTGGATCATTTTACGTCGTTAAACCCGCAATTCCTTCTGGCTTCTGTTATTAGCTCTTCAAGCACTGCGGTTTGAGTCATGTTGTAAAGCTCTGATAAAAAAACCAAATCTGCCTTTACATCATTACGAATAGATGTTTTCAACTCAGTATGCGTATGCTTTCTTCGCTGTTTTAGTTCTCTTTGTTTTTGAGCATTGCTTTTGGGTGTACGGTCACATTTCGTTAACATAACGCCATCAGTCATGTACCCCCCCTACTTCTTTATCATTAGTGCAATCGCGAACCATTCTACATAGAGATATAACATACAATGCTGGAAACAGTTAGGCCGATTCCGAGCGACCTAACTGTAATTCTAGCCATAACGTTAGGCAACTCCAGGGCCATCATAATCTTCATGATTCTGATAGTTAACGCTGTCATTTTGATCGCGTTCCCGCCCAACTGGTGAACCTTCCCAAGTCCGGCGCTGGCCTGATTTTTCCACAGTGGAACCATCTTTAAGAGTCTCAGTCCATTTAACAGGCACTACCCCCCTGTCTTCAAGCTTGATCTTCTCGCCAACATTGAATTGCTGTACGGCATCTTCAAGCCCAACGCCCCACAAAGTACGCTCACTACCATCAGCGTGACGTAGAGTAACGTAGTAACTATCATTACGCTCTCCTTCTGGTTTAGCCATGTCGGGTTTAAATTTATATGGCGCGGCACCATGTTCGACTAATTCACCTTCATAGATGGATTCTGAGGATTTTTCAGGCTGCGAAGTTTGAGCTGGCTGTGTGGCCGTCTCTGATTCCAATTTCTGCGAAAGCTCATTACGCATTGCTGAAGCTAAATGCTCCGGGTCATGATCATTGATTAAAGTTGCAATCCGGGTGGCAGTTTCTTCGCTTGGTGACATAGCAAAGCGGAAAACCTCCCCTTCCTCTTTAGACGCAACTAACACTTCATACTGGTTTGTTTCAGCATCATGCTTAACACCAGCCGTACCAGGAAGCGAATCCTGTAATATGCTTGCATTGACGGAAGACACCGCTTCTGGGCTGATATCTTTCATCTCACGTACTGCGTTAATCGTAGGCTCTGGCATTTCAACACTATTGCCGCTTCGCTCAATTGCGAGTTCTTCCTTCCTTTCGGCCAGACGTTTGTTCATAGCCTTATCGGTGAAATGAATATCCAGATTGTTCTTTGCGACAGCCTCTATCACCTGCTCTTTAAACTGCTTACTACCATTAATAGTTAGTGTGCTACCAAACTTTTCTTTCGCTAATTCAAGAGCAACCACTACAGCTGAGGCAGTCATACCACTTTTGCGCAAAGCAATAGCCCGGCCTGTATCGACAAACATCGTCCGGTCAGTCTTCTTATCGAGATAGTGAATATTCTGGCTAAGTTTAGCTCGTTTGGTATACAGATCATTAGCCGTGATTGTTCTCTGCCGTTCACGAGCGCGTTGCTCTGCAACATGCTCATTAACGTTCTTGATAATGCGAGCGAAACGAGCTTTTGCGTTTTGCGGTTCAGCTGCGGCTTCACCCTTAGTGATAGAATTATCAGGAATACGTTTTCCTTTGACTAATTTACGAATATCTTCACTACCCATATTATTCTCCAACTCGAAATATTCATTAGGATGTTTGAGCGCATGATGTGCTTTAATCCGTTCAAACGTTAATACTGAGATGATTTGTTTTTTCTCAGTTCTTGTTAACCTTTCATCAGTCGCAATAAATCGACGTGTATCATAAAACTTTTTATCAATTTCGCGCATTTCACGGCGCAATGATGGTTGTATTGAATTCTCCTCCATTTTTCGTAAAAAATAAGCAGCAACAAAAGAAGCATTTTTATCTTTTTTAGGCATAACTCTACGAATAGGACTTACTCTATTTGTAGATTCTTTTACATTCGATTTACCAAAAAGCCTTACAGCTCTTTTTTGAATGTCTTCAACACTTGCTATTTTTTTGGGATTAAGGGCATGAGGCGGTAAATTGATCGACTCAGCGTCTAATCCTCCGAAACCTCCTCGTAGTCGGTATCCGCGTCGTTGGGCGAAACTGGTGAGGCTTGGGATGCCATGAACGCGGGCATGCTTGTCGAAGTCGTATTCGCCAGTGTTTCGTCTTCCTCGTCTTCCTGATAGATCATGTCGCAATCGAGGATCTCTTCCTGGGTTTTGTTGTCCCATGTGAATGTGTGCATCGCCCGGCAGTAGCACCGAACGCTCGGCTTCGCGATAGTTCCTGTCAGTTGCCACATCGCCGCCGGACAAACTTTGCAAGCCATCGGGAGATTTGGTAAATCCGATTCGTCCAGTTTCATCAGCACTTCGCTGATTACTTCTTTGCCATTTGGCAGGGTGTAACTCATATCGCCCCCTATTTTTTTCATAAAATTCATTTTGTCTTTGTGCCAACATCGTTATCTTTTGTTCAGCGCTAGCATCCTTATAAAGCTGCCTGAATTTTGGCGTAGCTTTACTAACATACTTAATTTCTTTTGCACGCTGAGGCCACTCTGCAAACCGCGCACTGATAACAGCTTTATCCAATGGTGGTTTTTTTATTTCACGATTGACGATAAAATCATCATGAAATATTGTCTCTTTGAGGTTCGTAAATTTTTTATCATCTGGGAGTTTAACAGCTATGTACTCATTTGCTTTCCCTTTATTTCTAATCTTGGTTTCGCCAAAAGTAGATACATGAGCATAAAAGCTTTCGCGAGTGGTAATATCCTTTTCAATAATATCTGCAACCAATTGCTTTTTGAAAGATTGGTTTTTGGTTCTGAAATCATCGCCTTTATAACGAGATAAAACATCAGCAACACTAGTAGGATCTACTCGAATATGCTCGCGTGGTGAAGCAAGGTTATATTTCTGATTAATGTATTCCTGGAAAGCCTCAAAGTATTTTACGTTCGAGTCAAACATTCCTCTTGGATTCATTTCTTTACCCGTCAGTAAATTTATTCTCGGAACAAAAATGTGAATATGAGGTTTTCTTTCAACCTTTTCGCCAGTCTTTTTATCAATAGTTTCTTTTATTTTTGGAAGATGTGCCTCCGCATAGAAATTATACTCATCTTCTTCATATGCGTACATTAAAAACTGTTTAAATTCCTTCGTGATTTCAAGTAATGTTTCATTTGGAATTTCATCTTCACGAAATGATAAAGTAAAGGTAGCATAACGCTCCTGTCCCTTATCAGGGATTTGTTGATAGATCATTTGTGTTAGTCCCAAATCACCATCAAGGATAACCCTTTCATCTAATTCATCACGACTTAACTCCCTGCCGTTTTTTCGCCCCTCTTCCAAATATTCTTTACCACCATCATTATAGCCACTGACTCTAATCAACATCAGACACCCCCGTCATTAATAAATGTCGGATATCAACAAGAGAGTTATTAATGGATTTATAAAGTCGCTCAGATACCTTCCCTTCGAGGTGAGCGGCATTAACTTGATGCGCTAATTGATTGAGATTATTACTAGCCTTATTAAACAAGAAAGTAAGGCGTTCGAGATCTTTAGATGGAGCTGCTTTTAATGTAATATTAACGTTGGCATTCAGAAAAACTTCGCGAAAAAACTCAGACTTTTTCATATTTGAAGAGGCCAGCTTTTCTTCAAATTGTACGAAGTCTTCCTGGGATAACCTAAAGGCGACGACCTTATCCTTGTTTTTCTTTTCTGCCATATGACGCCTCCAGTAAGGACAACAACAACATGAACAAGTACCGCCGAGCGCAGCGGGGTTTCAAAGGGGCACCCCCTTTGGCACGACGATTTTACGAACTGCGAAGCAGTTTGTAAACATCGGTCACGTGCCTCTATCTTTTAACCACTGTAGCCGACATTTCACTAAATTGCACTATTTTGCATAAAAACAATTGACGATTGCACTAATTTGCACTAAATTGCATAAACACGGTGATATTTTCACTGTTTTGCACTAAGTTGCACTGGAGGTGTAAAAGATGATAGAGTTCAGCCAATCTAACAATGAGGCTTTGATCATGTCAGACTGGCGAAACAACCCTAGAACGGGGAAAAGCACATTCATGCCGCTGCTGAATGATATCGATGCGCGGTTAAAGCTGGGCGAAACGCTCAAGCAAATATACGAGTCTTTCAAAGACAGTAAGGCGCTTGAAATGAGTTACCCTCAATTCACACGGTATGTAAAAAAATATTGTAATGGAGGCCAGTATGTCCCAACTCCGAAACCTAAAGAAAAATTAAAAGTCAATACACAGGTAAACGCTTCAGAGGATACACCAGATGAAAACCCCCATCAGATTACAGATGATCTACTGAGTCAGTATATGGAGGTCTGTTATCGTCAGGAAAGGATAGCCAAAAGAGCTATCGAAAAAGGTGTACCTCTTGAGCAAATTAAAGAATGGAACGCGCCTAATAAGGTTAGATTAGGCACCCTAATTACAAATTATGAAGTTAAAAACTAAGGATATTTATGTACCTGAAAATTGCAGTTCTCAACAATAGCGGTAATGTTGGTAAATCTACTATCTGCCAGACTGTTCTTAAACCTCGACTTCCAGAGTCTGAGATCATCAGAGTAGAGACCATCAATAGTGATGGCACAAATGATGAGAGATTATCAGCGAAAGATTATGATGAAATAATTAAACGTATCGATGATGTAGATTGCACAATCATTGACGTAGGCTCATCTAACATTGAGCAATTTATGGTTCAGATGCAAGAATATCAAGGAAGTCATGATTTGATTGATTACTTCATTGTTCCTGTTACCGTTCAAGACAAACAGCAAAGGGATTCTATCGCAACAATAAACAATCTGTTAGATATGGGTGTAGACGAGGATAGAATTAAAGTAATTTACAACTTCGCTGATAAAGACACATCTATTGAAAAACAATACTCCATATTCTTATCAGATAAGACCAGCAAAAAAATAGCGGGAAAAAATCCTGCTGTCGTTTATAACAGCAATATATTTAATCTTTTAACAAAATCTGGATTAAAATATGATGATGTATATAGCGACGATCGCGATTTCCGTAGCTTAATCCGAGCCGCTGCATCGAAGGAAGAAAGACAGGAACTCTCTAATCTGCGAGCAGTCAAAATGTTGATGAACGGATTCAATTCAGATCTTGATATCGCATTTGATAATTTGAAACTGGCATAAACAAATAAGGGTAAGCATAGCTTACCCTTAATGATTTCAGGTGAGTAAAATGGCTAAATCATTGTCTGAAGAATTAAAAGACCTGAAAATTCAGGCATTACTTGAAGACTATGTGAACCTTGAAGAAAAAATCAAGGAAATTCCTGATATTTTGAGTGAACATCTTCAGGAAGTTAGAAAAGCAATTAAAGATATGCCTGGTGAACTGGAAGTTGGCATCGAAAAACTCGCTACTGCGGTAGAAGAAGCTGAATCGAGCTATAAATACATCGCTGAAAAACATAGGGCTGTATTAAATAATCAACTTGACGAAGCCAAGCTTGAATTAAGACAGCATATTAGCGCGGCAATATCTGATAATATCAATGATGTAAATAGCAAATTAAACCAGTTATCTAATAAGGTAGAAAACATAAAAGGGAACAGTACATTTATCAGTCAAAAGAGCTTAATCGCAATGATCCTCATGTCTGGGATTACATTTCTTTCCTTAATTGTCTGCATAGTGCAGATAATGACTCGAATTTAAGTTTCCTTAGCTTAAGTAGAAACGCGTCTGTAGGGATTTCTGGCCGTAAACGACCAGAACCCCCAACACCCGGACAAATCACCCGCAGAAAGCCGCTCTGGCGTCTTCCTGCGTGCTCAGCCGGGCTTACGGACGCTGTGCAACTGTATCACCGTCTGAAAGGCCGCAATGGGCTTTGCAGGGAGGTGGGGGGTATGGCGCTGAACGGGAAACTGTAACCGCCCTGACGGGCGGGCATCGCCGCCCCTCACCTTCAGCGTTCACCTGTGCCATTTCTGGCGGCTTCCATGCCCTACGGGCATAAAAAAGGCTGCTCACGCAGCCCCTCGGATATTTCGTTTTACTGCATTGTAAATGCAATACAAAATAAATGGGTTATTTAATATCCACGAATATAGGTATTGTTGCTCATAATTCTTTACGGCGATCACATATTCATTCAAAAACCCATGCCTTGATGACTTTGAGCAAAGATACTTGTGCGCCCAATGAGCAATGATATTACGTGCCATCTTCTCTCCATAAATAGTGTATAACATTATACACTATTATTTTTTAACTGGTTTACGTCCGGTCTTAGGTCGGTTAAACTCGGCTTCCCGGATAAGATCAGACCGTTGTTCCTCTCCCAGCATTTCCAGCGCCCTTAATCCTGCCCTGAGCACACTGACACGCATCGCATGATTCTCCTCACTGTACTGGTCAAACTTTGCAATATCCTCTTCCAGTAACGGAAAATTGACGCGGGTGATCACGCTGCCCGATGTCGGACGGTGACTGGTTTCACTAACCAACTCACGCAACGTTTTGTGTTCATCGATATTCCTCAGCGCCGGACTGACCTTCAGCTTTGTAGTTCGTTTACTCATAATCCCCTCATATTGGTGTATAACGATACACACCAATAAATTTAGTTAAGCGGCCAGCAATTCAAGCTCTCTCAGTAACATCTCAATTTCCCCCCGCGCCTGGTTCCCTTTGCGGTCATTGAACTCATGTACAGATAACCCCTCATTGTAGGAACGATAATAGGATTTACGTTGATAAAGACGCTGCCGGGCAACGGGAATCCAGTTCTCCTGATCGGCCTCGATATCTTTACGGAAACTAGAAGCATCAATATCTGACGGATGAGTATCGCACTTGTTCATAACCAGTACCGCTTTCAGACCTTTGTTGACCGATGCCTGATACTGGAACACATCGGCAACCATCAGGCCGAGCGTGTTGATTTCAATCTGAGCTGAAGGGTTAACCAGAGAGATAAACAGATCAGCCACCGCAAGGCATTTACTGAACTCCGGCGATCTACGCCCTGGTGCATCAAGCAGTACAATGTCATATTTTTTATCAAGCTTCCGAGCCATCGCCGGGATATCATGGTAACACTCGTAGTAATCCACATCCGGTTGTATTCCTTGCGCCCTGCGGTCTTCAAGCCAGTCTTTTACACTATGCTGATCATCACACTCCAGTGCAGCAACGCGCTTACCACTGCGAAGAATCAGGCACATCAGTATATGGATGTAGATAGTGGATTTTCCTACACCGCCCTTATGGCTTCCAACGAGAATGATCATAGACACCTCATTAATGTATAACGTTACACACCGTTAAAGCGTGTGTGAATTCTGCTGAACATCTGCATACAGTTATACTGTATAATCTCCTCAGATGTAAATAGTGTATAACGTTACACACCAATATTTTTCGCATTATAAAGCAGGGCGGCGGCTTCTTCCCTGTCCATGCCGAAACGGACAGCATAGCGCCCGGCAACATTGGCCTCCAATGCCAGCACATCAAGGTACACCTGCGTGCTTTTAAAACTCCGGTGGCCGAGCAGTTTCTTCAGTGTCAGCGGCTCGATACCGCAGTAAAGCAGGTGCATCGCGTAGCTGTGCCGGAACGTGTGCGGAGTGACGGGGACAGAAAAACGTATTCCCTCACTTTCACAGCGCGTGACCGCGTCACTCAGCCAGTTACGGATCGTGTCGTCCGTGACCTGCCAGACGCGCTTAGTCCTGAATTTACAGAACGTGTCCAGGTGATCGCGAAGCCGCAGCGTAAAACCTTCATCAAACAGCGGCACATCGCGGTAACTGTCCTTCGGTGGCCGTCCGGGTTTACCCTGTTGCTTGAGGGTCATCAGGGACACGAACGGGCGCGACGGCCAGCGCTCCCCGGTGTGAATATTGTCCGGGGTGACGGCCAGCGCTTCACTCAGTCGAGCGCCGGTATTCCACAACACATCAAAGAACATTCGTTTACGCAGATCGCTAAAGCCCTGGGCGAGCAGAACGGTGATTTCCGGCTCCAGCAGGTACTTTGGTTTGTCGGCCTGACGGTTCGCCAGCTGGCGAACGGCAAGCGCCAGCGCAAAATCAATCCGGGGGGTGGCGATGCGGCTGATCGCGCTGTGTGAAATCTGGCTCAGTTCGGCGGGATGTGTGCTCAATTTTTTAATCTCCGCGCTCAGGCGTTACGTTATCGTTTTAACGTAATGATAGGGGAGAGGGCGAGGCACGTCGCGGAGAAAAACCCGGCTTAAAGGTGATCGGTCATTCGGGGAAACTTCCTTACAGGGAATAAAAGCCGATTGCCCGGACAAGGGCAGGGCGGGAACAACCACCCCTGGTTAATCGGCTCCCTGACCTGTCCGGGCAGCGCCATTGTAGCACTGCCGCGTGACGCAGCGGCGGTGGCGGCGGGGGAGAACACTCTCGCTGTGGAGGTGGAGGACCCGCTGGATACGGAGCTTCC
>ENA-UOJC01004125-UOJC01004125.1-human-gut-metagenome-genome-assembly--contig:-C104-NODE-4125-length-12650-cov-17.591505_pt1 | contig 12650 bp, 8 predicted proteins | sample MGYA00242339_ERZ723886 | MGnify/ENA metagenome assembly ERZ723886 | reverse complement strand
AAGTTTGACGGCCCTTCGGGCCGAGGGTTGTGGTATCGCCCTCTCGGGCGATGAGCATAAAGTCAGCGTTACGGGATTGGCTTTCTGTGTCACATGGTATGATAAGCATTCTGCGGATTGGCTCGCTGCGCTCGCCTCCCCCTATCCGGCTTCGCCGGACTTCCCCCTATTCAGGGGGCAGAATAAAACACCTCGAAGCCTCGCTTCGTAAGCGGCTCTACAGTAAGCACGGGTTATTGTGCCACCTCGAAAAGGAACTGGATTCATAGGGGAGCTTTGCGACCCGCGAATCCAGTGACATGCTTCCCACCGGGCAAGGTGGTGGCGCCAGCCACCAAAGGGGGAATGCATTTCCGACGCCCACAGGGCGGTCGTAAAGGTTTTTTTATAAAGGGCGCCTTCTATCAATTAAAAGGCGCCGTACCTCCCCAGTGGGCACGGTCAGCCAACCAATAGGTAAGCCCTTTAATGGGCAGGCTAAGGGCCTACTTTGGCTGACTTGGAGGTCCTATGCAGGACCTCCACAGTACTTCATACCTCCCGAGGGCGAAAGCCCTCAACCCGTCCGGGAGGCGTCAGCTGGTCCCGGACAGAACCCTTGGCGCCCAGGGCCAAAGGCCCGGCGGCGCCATCAACCCTCACGCCCATTAGGGCGTGTCAACCTTCGGGAATACAGCCACCTGCCTCAAATGACACTGACAGCCCTTATGTATCTTCGTCCTGGTTGATGACCCGGTTCTTTGTCTTCATGAAATTCGGTGCCACCAGGACCACCAGTACCAGGGCCATGAGGGCGTAAATGCCGAAGGTGCCAAGGAAACGGTAGGCCATGGACAGGGCCATGCCTACCACGTTGAAGTCGAAATCGCCGAAGGTAGTGTTTTTGAAGCCCAGTCCTTCAAATACAGGGATGAGAAGGGCGGCGGCAAAGGTGATGAGGAGGCCGTTGGTGAAGGCCCCCAGTGCGGCGCCCCGGCGGCCGCCGGTGGCATTTCCGAAAATGCCGGCAGCAGCGCCGCAGAAGAAGTGGGCCACCAGACCGGGAACGATGAGAACGCCGCCTGCAAAGCCCAGGAGGAGCATGCCCAGTACGCCGCCGATGAAGGAGGACACAAAGCCCAGCACCACCGCCGTAGGAGCATAGTTGAAGAAAGCCACGCAGTCCACTGCAGGTACCGCATTGGGAATCACCTTTTCCGATACCCCTTTGAAAGCGGGGATAAGGTCGCCCAGCATCATGTTGATGCCGCTGCTCACCACTGCCACGCCTACTGCGAATTCAAGGCCCGCCATGATGGCGAAGATGACCGGGGACATGCCGTGGGAAATGGTGGATACATAGTCCGGGCCGGCGGCAAAGGCAGCCAGCAGGAAGAACACAATCATGGTGAGGGCGGTGGACACGTTGGTATCCTTCAGGAAGGCCCACTTTTCCGGGATTTCCATGGATTCGATATTATCCTCCGCCTTGCCAACTTTGGAACCTACCCAGGCGGAAATGTAGTAAGCCAGACTGCCGAAGTGGCCCAAGGCGATGTGGTCTCCATGGGTGACGCGGTTCGTATATTTCTGGCCAATGGCTGGTGAAATGGAGCTCCAGGCGCCCAGAAGGAAGCCTCCCGCCAGTACCAGCTCCACGCCGGAAAGGCCGATGGTACCCAGTACCGCCGACAGAAGGCAGGCCATGAAGAAGCTGTGATGCACCGTGAGGAACACATACTTGAATTTCGTAAGCCGGGCAATGACCAGGTTCATCATGAGCCCTGCCACCAGGATAAACATGGTTTCCGTGCCCAGAAGGCGGGAGGCGGAAGCTACGATGGCTTCATTGCTGGGCACTACGCCGGTGATATGGAAGCCTTCATGAATCATCTGCCCCAGGGGCTCCAGGTTTGCCACAATGATATTGGCCCCGGCCATCATCATGATATAACCCAGAACCGGCCGAAGGGTTCCTGTCAGTACCTTGTGAAAAGGCTTCCGAAGAGCCATGAGGCCGATAAAAGAAAACAGCCCTACAATCAGCGCCGGCTGCTTCACCACATCCATTAAAACATCCAGAATTCCCATGCCTTACCTCTCTGCTTTCTTATAGAGTCAATCAAATAAAACAAATTTGATTTTACGCTTTTCTATCAGGGCCGTCAAGAAAAAAGAAAACGAAAGTTTCTTGAGATGGAAGGCCCGGGACAAGGCCATTTCCAAAGCCTCTGTCTGCAAAAAGAGCTTTTCCGGATATGTCCTTTCACCGCTTTCCATGCAGCCCCAAGCAGCCCCTGCCCTGCTGCCCTTCCCGAAGAAAATGCCGGATGGTCAATCATTCTAATCATATACTTATCATCCGTATATAAATTCATAAATCTGCAAATCTATGGTTCCCTGATTCCTGTCTTTTTCTATTTACTTATCTATATCTAATGAAAAATTGATGCGGAAATAATTTAATTTGCCCCATAGCCTTTATATGCCGGACCATTTATAATAGGTTTGTACATTATAGACTATCCTATTCATGTGTTATAAAAAATAAATGTATCTCAATCCATAACAATCTTTTATTACAGATATTTTAACAGATGAATTTTTATTCATGAAGGAGCTTTTATGACCCAGGAGTCATTGACCTATACAGCCATTCTGGAGCACGTCATGGATGGCATGCCCGGCGGTGTTCTTGTGTACCGGGCTGATGAAGAGGAAGAGATTCTCTATGCCAATTCCTGGCTGATTCATATGTTCGGCTGCCATGATATGGACGATTTCATGGCTGTCACCGGCGGATCTTTCAGAAGCCTGGTCCATCCCCGGGATGCGGAGAAGGTGGAGAAGGATATAGAGCGCCAGATTTCTTCCGGAACCAATGTATTTGATTACGTCAACTACCGCATCCTCACAAAGGAGGGTACGGAAAAGACGGTGGAGGAGTTCGGCCACCTGATCCATGTACCCGGTGTGGGACCCGTATTTTATGTATTCTTTCTGGACAGTGACGCCAAGTATGTGCTTCATGACATTGACGGCATTACGGGACTGCCGGGACAGACCCGGTTCCTTAAGGAGGCAGCCCTGCGCCTGGCCTTTTCCCCTTCTTCTGCCGGCAGGCCGGTGATGCTGTACATGAATATCCGCAATTTCCGGATGTTCAATCTTCTCTACAGCAGCCGCCGGGGCAATGAATTTCTGAAAAAGGCAGCGGTCATCCTGAAAAGCACCTTCCCCCAGGCCCTCATTTCCCGTTTTTCCGACGATCATTTTGCCATCCTCACAGAGGAAACTTCAGTCCATGAACGCATTGACCGGGCCTTTCGGGACATTATGAGCCTCCGGGAGGATGTGGACCTGGCCGTGAAATTCGGCCTCTACCCCATCGATGATGCTTACACGAAGCCGGAGACCGCCTGTGACCTGGCCAAGGCCGCCGCCGACAGCATCAGGAACCGATATGATATCCACTGCCAGACCTATACCGAAGCCATCGGTGAAAAGGCTTTTATCAAGAGCTATGTCATGGACCATCTGCAGGAAGCCCTGGATAAGAAGTACATCAAAATCTACCTGCAGCCGGTGATCCGCTCCATTTCCGGCACCCTGGCCAGCGCCGAGGCCCTGTCCCGGTGGGTGGATCCGGTATACGGACTCCTTTCGCCGGCCGATTTCATTCCTGCCCTGGAGGAAAGCCGCCAGATTTAGAAGCTGGATCTCTATGTGCTGGAAGAAATCTGCAAAACTTACCGCGCCAGAGTGAGACAGGGACTGCCGGTGATTCCTATTTCCTTCAACCTGTCCCGCATCGATTTCTACAGCGGCTCTATTTTTGAAGAAGTGGACGCCATCGTCAGGAAGTACCGGGTGCCCCACCATATGATCCACGTGGAAATCACGGAAAGCGTTTTCATCAAAGACGGCGTCAGCATCAGCACCCAGATCGACAAATTCCGGGACGCCGGCTATGAAATGTGGATGGACGACTTCGGCAGCGGCTATTCTTCCCTGAACGTGCTGAAAGATTACCATTTCGATGAAATCAAGATCGATATGGCCTTTCTCTCCAGCTTTACGGAAAAAGCAAAGGACATTATCAAATCCACGGTACGCATGGCCAAGGACATCGGCATCCACACCCTGGTGGAAGGGGTGGAAACGGAAGAGCAGCTACAGTTTATCCGCTCCATAGGATGCGAGAAAATCCAGGGATGGTACTACGGCAGACCTATGCCCCTTGCAGAACTGGAAAACTGCATGCAGGAAAAAGGATGGATTCCGGAGGACCGGGCCCTTAAGAATTACTACAATCCCCTGGGTTCCATAGATTTCCTCACCGATGAATCCATGGCCCTGGTAGAACTCAATGAGGGGAAGCTGACCTACCTCTTTGCAAACCATAAATTCCGCCGGGCCCTGGCTTCCGGCGGCACCAGCACGCCCCGCCATTCGGAGAAAGAGCTGAACAGCCCCTCCTCTTCCCTGGGCAGGAACATTCACGCCTTCTTCCTCAATATTCTCCGCACAGGACAGGACCAGACCATCACCTATCCGAAAAAGAACCGCTACATGCATCTCACAGGGCACCACATTTCGACCCTGGCCGGCAAGGACCGTCACCTCTTTGAGGTCCACCTGACCCATATTTCCATCAGTCAGGAAACAGAAGAAGCCCACCGGCTGGATGATATGCTGCGCAGCCTGTACTACCTGTACCAGAGCATTACGGTGCTGAACCTGAAGGATGATACGGCCACCCCCATCATTGCCAATACCCCCTTCCGGCAGTATCTTTCCAAAAAGACAAAGGGCCTTGAAGCCCTGCGCAAAGCGGCGGAATCCCAGATTCACCCGGACGACCGCCTCCGCTACCGCCGCTTCACGGAATTTCATCACCTCTACCAGCTTCTGGAGAGCGATCCCTATGGCACCGCCGCCGGCATCTTCCGCACCCTGGACGAAGACGGCACCTACCGCTGGTACGTGCACACCATTATGGCCGTGCCCAATACCGATTTCAAGATCTTTCTCTACGCCTGCAAACTGTCCTTCATGAGCAGCAGGGAATTCCGGGAACCTATGCTGGAACTCTGCCGGCAATGGACGGATAAAAAGGAATAAAATCCCGGAAAAGTCATCGGGAGCCCGCGCAAAAAGCTGTGAAAAATGTAAACCATTTCTTCACAGCTTTTTTGTATGTTTTCACTTGTCGAAATGACGATAGGGGTGCCCGCTACCACCGTCATCTCGAGCGGGGCTGCGCGCCGATATGGATGGTAAAGACCCTGGCACTCATGAAACGCTGAGTCGAGAGATCTCCCGCCGTAATGCTTCATGTACCATAAGAATGGGAGATTTCTCCACTCCCCTCCACTTCGCTACGCTACGGTCGAAATGACGGAGGTGCGGGGCGGCGTTTTGTCATTGGTGGAGTGAGATTTCTCCACTCCGGTCGAAATGACGGAGGTGCGGGGCGGCGTTTCTGTCATTTAGGGAGTGAGATTTCTCCGCTTTCGTCGAAATGACGAAGGCGCGGAGCGGCGTTTTGTCATTGGCGGAGTGGAATGGGGCTTCTCTCTTTTAGCCATCAAAATGGCGCAGGAGAATACTGTCTCCTGCGCGGATTATGGATTTCTCTACGTTTTTTTATTTTTCAAAGGGCAGACGGTTCAGGAGCTTCAGCAGCGGTTTCCTGAAGCTCTTTTCATCCAGCGGGGAATTCCTCACGGTATAGAGAAGATAGGTTTTCCCCTTTCTCTGCACCGGAAGGATGGAATGAATATTCCAGTGGTACTGGCGGTCATTGCCCAGGGTGCGGAAGCAGCTCACCACAGTGCCGTAGGGGTCTTCGTGGATGCGCTGCCGGATATTCGACAGATTGCAGAATTCCAGGAACCGCTGCCGGTCGTCGGGATGCACCATGATGGAGGCATACTGTTTTGTCATTTCCGCCAATCCCGCATGGCGCCGGTGGAAATATGTCTGGTAAGGCGTATTGTTCACCAAAGGAACGGCCAGATTTCCTTCCGGATCCACCAGTCCCACAACCTGGTAGAGATAGAAAATATTCCGCATCACCCAGTCCAGGGACACTGCCTCGTTTTCCTTTTCATTGATGGTAATGTTCGTAAGGAAGGCCAGTCCCAGATGGGTGTTTCCCTCCTGCGCCAGATGACGCACTTCCAGTTTCATATACTGCCCGTTTTCCGTATAGGTCATGGTTCTGTCTGCGGCGGACTGCGCCAGGCTTTCCATGAAACTTCTGACGTTCTTGCCAATCGGCCCGGCAGAACCATTGATGGAATCCTCCGATTTCTCAAGGCTTTCCACGCCGGCCGAGCGGAGGGATTTCATAAACTCCGGATTGGCGAAAAGGTAATGAAGAGTTGTCCCCGTATATTCCACCACCGCCATGGACTTATCTGTGAGGAAATCTACGCTTTTCAGGGACCCGTAGTACTGGCGAAGGTCCGGTGTCTCCACTGTCCAACCCTTCTTCTTCTGCGTCTCTTTCAGTTCATCCAGGGTCATGGGCTTTCCGTAATAGTAGCCCTGGATGAGCTCGCAGCCGATGGAACGGATAAAGCGCACCTGCTCTTCTGTTTCCACCCCTTCCACCAGGGTATGGATGCCGATTTCCTTGGCCATGCGGATAATGGCCTTGATAATATTCCGGGACTTTTCACTGCTGCTGGAAAGGAAGGCCATGTCGATTTTGATTTCATCGAAGTTGTAATCTTTGAGGGTATTCAGGGAAGAGTAGCCGCTGCCGAAATCATCCATCCACACTTCATAGCCGGCGCTGCGGAACCGCTCGATTTCCTTCCGGATCACGTCCCCTTCACGGACGAAGGCGCTTTCCGTCACTTCCACATAGAGCATATTCCGGGGCACCTGGTACCGTTTCCGTATGTCCTCCACCTCATCAAAAATAGAGCCCTGGAAAAAATCCACCCGGGACAGATTAAAGGACGTGGGAATGACCGCTTTGCCTTCATCTATCTGGGCGCGGTAGCAGCGGCAGATTTCCTCCAGCACATAGAGGTCTAGCTTCTTCGCCTGCCGGCTCTCTTCCAGAAGAGGCACATAAATGCCGGGCGAAATCATGCCCCGCTCGGGGTCTTTCCACCGGGAAAGGGCCTCCACACTGGCCAGGGTACCGGACACGGTGCGGATCACCGGCTGCAGATAAACCTCTATCCACCGCTTTTCCAGCGCTTCCCTGAAGTGGTCGATCACATAGCTCCGAAGGGCTTTCCGGCGGCTCATATCTGCCGTATAGAAGCAGACGTACTGATCCGGCAGTTCCTTGATGCTGTCGCAGGCCATCTGGGCCATGCCGCAGGCACTTTCCACAGGCACGTGAAAATCATCTACCCGGTAAATGCCAAACTTCACATCCAGACGGCTGGCATCATAGAGAGCATGAATCTGCTCGGTAATGGAGGGAATCAGGGCCTCCACGGAAGGCAGGGACGCCAGAATGACGAAATGGTCATCGGCAAAGCGGGAAATGAGATTATTGGGGAAATTCTTCTGCAGCACCGCTGCCATTTTAAGGAGGAACTGATTTCCCTTCTCGCTGCCGTTCCGAAGATTGTAGAAACTGAAATTGTGGATATTTATATAAATAAATGCCAGCTTCGGCGACTTTGGATCCAGAGACGCCATGGCCATGGTCATCGACGCATGCTGCAGGAACCGAGTCTTTCCCGGAAGACCGGTCAAAGAGTCGATATCATAAATCTTGTACTTGGTGTCATTATCCAGGAAGAACACATAAAACACAGGTCCCACACCGGGCACAAACACCCGGTGGCCGAACTCCTCCACTCGCCTGATAGAACCGTCCTTTCGGACAATGCGGTAATTGACGAAATCCAGCTTTTCCGGACTGCCGGAAATCTGGTCCCGGATATCCTTATCTACCCGGCACCAGTCCTCCGGATGCACCAGGGTCACAAAAGAACCGCCGGTGGTCTCCATGAAATCCTCAAAGGAAGAACAGCCAAGCATACGGATCAGCCAGGGATTGGCATATAAAATTGTCTGCTCCCCATCGTCGCGGTAAATCAGAATCCCGCCGGGCAGATTTCTATCCAGCTGCGGAAGCAGCGTACCTGTTACATCTATCCCTGACAAAATCAATCACCGTTCCTTTGGTATAGGATATTCACTTTCCGGAAGGACCCGGAAATATTCGATAGCCCCCAGGGCTTTATCCCCTCTGAAAAGAGGCTCTGTATGCACCAGAACGGGCACCCGCTTCCCTGCCTTGTTCTTCAGGAAAACCGGCTGTTCCCGGGACTGGCCGTCAAAAATGGTAGCCATCATGGGGCAGAAATCATGGCATAAATGAAGGCCCGTGCTGTCGATATGATCCAGGCCGCCGTTGAAACAGTACTTTCCCAGCATCTCCTCGCTGCTATAGCCGGTAATATGTTCCGCTCCCTGACTCCAGAATATGATTTTCCGCTCCCCATCCAGCACGTACATGCCAAAGGGCGCTTCATCCACCATCTTCCGGAGCAGATCCACCATTTCTATATCCATGCTTCTTTACCCCCCCCGATATATTTATAAATATCAATCTCACAATATGATACACCTGTCACTAATAGTCCAATTCCACTGAGACAAAAAATCTATCATAATCTATTACAACCGGTAGTCATGCTCCCTATGGACATGTCCTGCCGACATGAGGGTTTGGCGCCTTCGGACCGGATGTCATCATTGTCCGCCCCTGCCTTTGCCTCAACCAGAGGGCTCAGCAAAGAGGAAAAGCGCTCCCTTGCCGGAACCTATCTGGACATGGGCATCGGCTTCTATCAGGGCGCCTGCAGAAATGACGCCAAGGCCCTGGCCTTTTTCCGGGAAGCAGACAGACTGGGCCACATGAAGGCAGGCCGCTGGATCGGACCTCTCTACGCCAATGGAAAAGGGGTGCCCCGGGATTTCAAAAAAGCCGCCAGCTGGTATAAAAAATCGGCAGACAAAGGCGACATCACCGCCACCTGGCTTTTAGGCGAACTCTATGAAAAAGGAGAAGGCCTTCCCCAAAGCTATGAGAAAGCCTTCTCCCTCTACCAGCGGGCCGCAGAGCGCACCGACATCATCGGCGCCCCTGCCATGACAAGGCTGGGACGACTCTATGAAAAGGGTCTGGGCTGCCCGAAGGATACAGCCAAAGCCGAAGAGCTGTACCAAAAAGCGGCGGAGGCAGGCTATGAAGAAGCCAAAACCGACCTGGCCCGGCTTCATGGATGAAATCAAAGCAGTGAAAAAAGCACCGGCCTTTACCGATGCTTCTTCCACTGCTTTTTTTCAGGGAAACGGAGGGAAAAAACTCACAGCGTCGCTGCTTGCCTTCCTGCGTATGGGGATGAAACAGCGTAAGACTCCCTTACGCCGCAGGCCGGAATGATTCACCGCCTTCCAAAGGGCAGGTCCGGAAATCTCCCCAATGTCAAGTATATGATTTTCTGCCTTCCTTTGTGCCACGCAAAAAACTCCTGATTCGTCCCATGCCGATGCGCGGTAGGACTCAGGCGTTCAGCTTCGATGAATCGGCCAGGAGCAGCCGCCTAAGCGGAATATCTGTGTCGTCAAGGAAGAACTGGTATAGCCATTTGCCACCAGGATGTCTGGCAGGTCATCTTCAGGAGTTCTTTGTGAAGTTTTGACGCGTCGGAGAGTTCTGATTCATATGAGGAAGTTCTTCCCACCTCCATCACCTGTCCCTTGATAAGGTGTGTGCACGTAACAGGCAGGGAGGCGGGCGCCCCTTCCGGGCCCTTTCAGTTCTCTCTGTCTATATAATCTTTTTAAAGGAGGAAAGTTCTCATAGGGGCGTGGAATCATTTTAGGGTTCTGCGTGGCTGTTATATCTTCCTTACCTTCCAGCTCCTTTGCGGCGTCTCACCGTCTGATTCCCCCTTCCTTTACCTTTCTTTTACAGGAATGTTATATAATAAGACAGAATATCTTTTGATTTCATCAGTGAAAGGAGCCTTTCCATGATTAAACTTCTGTTCCTGTCTCACACCGGAAGCGGTGAGCCGCCGATGGCGGAATTCATTATGAAACATTTGGTGAAAGAAGCAGGCCTGTCGGAGAAAATCTACGTCTCCTCCGCCTGCCTGGAAAAGGAAGGCTCCCCTCTCTGCCAGGAAGGGAAGGATGTACTGGCAGCCCACGGCATCCCTGCCACCAATAAGAAAGCCCTTCCTCTGGAATGGAGTACCTATGACCAGTTCAACTATATTTTCCTCATGGATAATCCCCAGGATCCCCGGCTTTTCAATACCATGGGCGGCGATGTGGACAATAAGATTTCCCTCCTCTCTGCAGCAGCCGGTTATGACGGCGGCATTGCCAATCCTTATCAAGAGGCCTCCTTTGAAGAAGCCTTCCAGGCTTCAGACATTGCCTGTCAGAAACTCTTGGAGAAATATAAGGACTGGATCGAGTAGGGCCCCTGCGGAAAGGCTGCGGCCTGCCATGGGACGCCAGACAGGCCCCCGGGAGCGTGTTCACGGAGGAACAGATGGATACAAGAATGCGCTATATGGCCATGGCCAGAGAAAATGAAAAAATCATAAACCAGGGATTTTATGAAGCAGGGGGAGAGGTCTTTCATTTTGCCTCTCCCCTTTCCAGACTGGAGGAAGCGGACATATACGGGCACCAGGCGCTGGAGAGTCTGATTTCTTCTCTTTCCGTTCCCTTTGGGGAAGGAAGAATTTCGGTGGTCGAAGGAGATACCCTGGCCCACGCGGCAGAGGGGGTATTGAATTTTGCCAATGCCTTTACCCCCGGCGGCGGATATCTTTACGGCGCGTCTTCCCAGGAAGAAGCCCTCTGCCGGGAAAGTACGCTCTATGCATCCCTTTCAGGGAAAAAGGGACTTCCCTATTATGAGGAGAACCGGCGGCGCCAGAGTATGTACGGCTCTTGCGGCATGGTCTTTTCTCCTTTCGTAGAAATCTTCCGAAGCGCCGACGGTACTCTTTTCGGGCCACCCCGCCAAACCGCTGTCATCACGGCGCCGGCCATAGACCTTCGGGGACCGGCAGGAAAAATGGATAAAAAGGAAATCGGCCGCCGGCGGATACAGCGCATACGACGCATCCTGGCCCTGGCAGTGGCAAAGGGTATCCGGACTCTGACCCTGGGCGCCTGGGGCTGCGGCGTATTTCTCAATCCGCCGGACCAGGTGGCCTCTGATTTTTACAGGGTACTGGTGGAGGAAAGGTATCGCTTTTATTTCGATTCTATCCTCTTTGCCATATACTGCCCTGGAGACAAGAGGAATCTCCAGGCCTTTCGGGAAAGGTTTTCCCCATAGGCTTCAGCCTATGGCGGCGGGCTCCCTGCCCCCCCCTTCGGCAAGAGACCCTCTCTTTCTCATGAAGTGCTTAAAGAAAAATTCAATAAGCCCTTTTTGCCGGCAGCAGCGGCATTTTTTACCATTTCCTCCTTTAAAAGATAACAATCGCCTTTAATAAAATCCTAAATGATGTATAATAGAGACAGGTTAAGGTGATAAGTATGGTTTCCATGCTGTACCGCCGGTTCCTTTTTCTTTTTTCCCGCTGGCCCGGCCCTTTGATTTCCGGCAGGTTTCCCGGCAGATGAAACGTACGATCCTTTGGGGAAGGGGAAAAATGAGAACCTTTTGAGGTCTATCCTCCGAAGTATTTCGATTGTGAGATCCGGATTCCTCAGCCACTCTGCCACAGGCAGGCTGGAGGGGCAGCGGCTGGAAGGGTCCGCGAATCTGCCGCTTTTGAAATCGTTTGACTGTTACAGGGTTTCAAAGCGGAATCATTTTTGCTGAAGGTAAGGAAGAGGCATCTTCCTCTTTCCTCTTTTTCGGCCAAGCCTTTCGTAGGGGCTGACAGGAGAAAAGGGCAGATGGAGATTGGCCATTGCACAGGAATGCATTCATTCCTTCACCCCGCACAGGTCAGTGTTTCGGCAGAAGTGACAAACTCAGCATGCGCCCTGTCTTTCTCCCGTACCCGGCTGACGGTATGACAGCCGCAGGAAATGGAAAGTTTCCTCCTTTCCCCTTTCTGCAGGGATTTTCCCCATACCTCTTCATAGACTCATTTTCTATGGGTCCATGATTACACCATTCCCAAACTCCAAAAATACAAAGGCCTTCACCGGCTGCCATCCGGTGAAGGCCTTTTACGTGCGGATTCTATGGGGATGCTTTGGGGCGTGAGGGTTCAGGCGCCTTCGGCGCCCGGGTTCTATCGTTCGTGTGCTGCGCACCGAACGATGGGTTCGGCCCACAGAGCGGGCTGGTTCAGAGGGGAGTTTTATATACCGCTGCCTGGGGCAGCGAAAACCGTACAACCGCCCTGGCGCTCTATGGGGCTTGAGGGTTCTAAAGTTTGACGGGGCTATCGCCCCGAGGGTTCTTAAGTTTGATGCGCCTCCGGCGCAAGGGGTGTGGTGGCGCCTCTAAATTTATAGAAGGCGCCCTCTTATGAAAAACCTTTACAACCGCCCTGCGGGCGAGGAAATGCATCCCCCTTTGGTGCCTTACGGCACCACCTTTCCCCCGCAAGCGGGGGCACTATAAAGCTCCGTTATGCTATGAGCTGCTTATGAAAGGACTGCTTTTCAGAGCTTTATTCTGCCCCCGCTTGCGG
>ENA-UOJC01004124-UOJC01004124.1-human-gut-metagenome-genome-assembly--contig:-C104-NODE-4124-length-12652-cov-6.170437_pt1 | contig 12652 bp, 10 predicted proteins | sample MGYA00242339_ERZ723886 | MGnify/ENA metagenome assembly ERZ723886 | reverse complement strand
TATCGACTACTTTATGATGCCTTCGATGCGTAATCTGGGCTTCAATGTGAAATTCCAATTCTAAAGAACAGCAAAACCATGAAAAAGACAAACAACAAAATGCAGCTACTGCTGCTTTCGGTGGTGCTGCTCGGTACGACTGCCTGTACGGGCGATTTCGCGGACATCAATCGTAATCCGAATGAAGTGACCGACGAACAGTTGCAGGCTAACAACTATAAGATCGGTACGAACCTCAAGACCCTTCAGGGCCTGGTCGTTCCGACGGAAGAGCACCGGTTTCAATTCGTCGAGAGCATCGTCGGATGCCCTTACGCTGGCTACAACGGTAAGACCGTCGATACCTGGCAGGCGACATTCGAAAACTACAATCCCTCGGCTGACTGGCGGAAAGTTCCGTTCGTGGATATGATCTCCGATACCTATCCGGCCTATCGTGCGATTATCAACGGTACGGAGGACGTAGTGGCGCAGGCATTGGCCAAATTTTGCCTCATTGCCAACATTCAGCGCGTACCGGATAGCTACGGCCAGATTACCTAAACGCAGGGCATGGCCATTAAGACCGAATCGCTGGAGGTAGCCTACGATACACAGGAAGAGGTCTACACGGCGATGTTTACAGAATTAGACGACGTGATCGCCTCGCTTCAGGACAACCTTTCACTACCCTCGGATGCCTTCGGCCGTTACGACGGTGTTTATTCGGGTAATATCTCGCAGTGGCTCAAATTCGCCAATTCGCTCAAGTTACGTATGGCCATGCGTCTAACGGAGGTTAAGCCCGATCTGGCGAAATCGAAAGCTGCCGAAGCCATTGCCGCCGGGGTCATCACGACCAACGCAGACAATGCCATGATGCACACCTCTGACAACCGAACGACGCTCATTTACAACGACTGGGGCGACCATCGTATTGGTGCCGACATCATCAATTACATGAACGGCTACAACGATCCGCGCCGCGAGAAGATGTTTACGACTGTAACCCTTGTGGAGAACGGACAAGAAATACAGGGATATGCGGGTATTCGCATTGGTATCAACGTGACGAGTAAGGCGCAGGCCGTGTCGTCCTACTCGAACATGCGCGTTACGGGTACGGATCCCTATCTGTGGATGAACGCCGCTGAAGCGACGTTCCTACGTGCCGAATACGAACTGCGCTGGGGCTCGGCCGAAACTGCCGGAACACTCTATGAGCAGGCTGTCACGCTCTCGTTCGAGGAGCGTGGTGCCGATAACGTGAAGGGCTATCTTTCCGATGCGACAAGTACTCCGGCAGCCTACAAAGATCCGTTGAACAAGCACTCCATGGCTTCTCCGCAGAGCACGATCACCGTGGCATGGAACGCCGCGGCGGATTTCGAAACCAACCTCGAACGGATCATTACCCAGAAATGGATTGCCATTTTCCCGCTGGGAACCGAGGCGTGGACAGAACACCGCCGTACGGGTTATCCCCGTCTGCTGCCAGCCGTGGTGGATAACAGCGGTGGCGCCGTGAACGTGGCGCTGGGCGCACGCCGTCTGCCTTATCCGGTCGAAGAGTACACCGAGAACCCGACGAACCTGCAAGCCGCCGTTTCCGCACTGAACGGTGAGTCGGTAAACGGAGCGGGCGATACGCAGGGAACCCGAGTATGGTGGGATCGCAAAAACTTAAATTAGTATGGATATGAAACGAAATAAATTGATCGGGCTTCTCTCCTTATGCCTGCTGGCCGCGACGTTCGCTTCGTGTGAAGATTGGAACGAAACGGAAGCCGTCAAACAAAAAGTCGAACGCCCGGAGGATCAAAATCCAGAATTGTGGGCGGAATATACGGCGGCGTTGCGCGACTACAAGCAGTCGGAACATTTTATCGTCTACGCCCGTCTGTTCAACTCTCCCCAACCGGGTACCAGTGAAAAGGATTTCATGCGTTGCCTGCCCGACTCGCTCGATATCGTGTCGCTGACCAATGCCGACAACTTCTCGAAGTACGATGCGGAAGATATGCCGGCTATGCGTGAGAAAGGTACGAAAGTGCTCTATCAGGTCGATTATGCAGGCCGCAGCGGGGAACTGACCGATGAAACAAAACTCGGCGCTTACCTCGATAAAGTTATCGCCGCGGTCGAGAAGAATGGACTGGACGGTTACTCGTTTACGGGTATCCCCAATGCGGGCGACGCAGCGACCGCAACGGCGGCTGCACTTATCGTCGAACGACTTTCCGCGGCAAAGACCGAAGGACAACTGCTCGTTTTCGAAGGTAATCCGCTTTTCTTGACGGAGGACGCTTTGTCGAAGGTCGATTACGTCGTGCTCGACACCGAGGCTACGGAGAATGTGACCGACCTGAAGATGCAGGTACTCAACGCTACGGGGTATGCCGGCGTTCCGGCTACGAAGTTGCTGCTGGCCGCCGCCGCAGGCGCTCCTCTCTATGACGAGAATGTCGAGGAACATGCCGCTATCACGGAAATGGCCGAGCGGGTTGTATCGCTCGGGCCGCTGGCCGGACTGGGAACCTACGACATTTATAATGACTATTATGATCTGGACATGAACTATAAACTTGTTCGCAATGCCATCCAGACGTTGAACCCCTCAAAATAGTGAGCAATGAGAAGAATTAATAAATACTTATGGCTGATCGCTTCGGCCGCTTTCTGCTCCTGCCAGTCCTATGATGCCGACGACCACAAGTTCGGTAATGTGGTCTACCTCGACGTGGCGGAAACGACTGACGTGCAGACGGCAACGATCAAAAACACGCTCGATGAACTCGATCGGACATTCTCCGCAACGCTGGCTTATCCGTCCGGTGGCGACGTCACGGTCTCCATTGCAGTCGATCCATCGCTCGTCGATACCTACAACGCCCGTCACAATACCTCGTGGCCGATGCTCGATGCGAAATACTATTCGCTTTCCGACGAGCGGGTAACCATCCCGGCCGGCAAGACCGCTTCGGATGCCGTGACGCTCCATCTGCAGGAGTTGCTGGGCGAGGGCGAAGACCAGACAGGTGCGCTGACCCTCGATGCTACCTATCTGCTGCCCGTGACGATCACGAATGCGTCCGTTCCGACGCTGGACAGTTCTTCGACCGTCTGGTATGTTATCAAACGATCGTCGAACATCACTACGGCAGCGCAGCTTACCGACAACTGGATCAATTTCCCGACACTCGACAAGGATACGGAGCAGGCGATGGCCCTCAACAACTTGACGGCCGTGACCTACGAGGCGTTGATCTATATCGACAAGTTCGCCACCTCGGCTCTGAACTCGGCCGGTGTCGCCAACCCCGTCAGCATCTCCACCATCATGGGTGTCGAGGACTACCTGCTTCTGCGTATCGGCGACACGAATTTCGAGCGCCAGCAGCTGCAGTTCGACGGTTCGGGCAGCGGTTCGGCCTTCGGCAAGTTCCCGGGTCGTGATGCCGGCAAAATCCTGAACGAAGGCGTATGGTACCATATCGCATGCACTTATGACCAGGCGACGCGCACGGTACGGATTTTCGTCAATGGCGAGTTGCAGAGCGAGGGCAAGGATATGGGGCTTGCGTCGATGAGCGACGACACGCGCATCAATCTGGCCATGCGTGCTTTCTACGATCGTTACCTCAATAATCCGACGCCGGAGAACGAAGAAAAATACGGCGGTTGGGCCGATGCCCGCCAGTTCTTCATCAGCTATTCCTACGACGCCTACCGCCCGCTGAACGGCAAAATCGCCGAGGCCCGTGTCTGGTCGGTAGCCCGCACGCAAGAGCAGATCCGGGAGAACATGTACGAAATCGCCGATCCCGAAAGCGACCCGACGCTCGTCGGTTATTGGAAGTTCAACGAGGGAGCCGGCAATACGATCAAGGACTATTCGCGCTACCATAACGACGGAGAAGCCGAGTACGATCTGGTATGGCCCGACGGTGTGGAGATTCCGAAAATTAACGAAACGGAGGAGTAAACTATGAAAACAAGGATAAATAATGTAAAGAAGGGAGTAGTGACGCTTCTTTTCGCGGCGGTCATCGCGGGCCTTACGGCCTGCGAGACCGATCCCGTGAAATCGCAGCGCGGAGAACTTCCCGACAAAGATTTGTTGGAGAATACCTATGTCAAAATCCGCAGCATCAAATCCCCGACTGAATTTGCCGTCGTCAATCTGTCGGAGGGAACAACAGTAACAGAAGATCGAATTTACTGCCGGCTGACCCGCCCGGCAGAGAGAGCGATGACTATCACGGCTGCCGTGGACGAATCGCTGGTCGAAGCCTGTAACGAGGAGTACGGTACGGATTTACTCCCGTTCCCGGCAGGGAATGTTACCATTGCCGGTAACGGTACGATTGCCGTAGCGGCGGGAGAGCGTATCTCCGACAAAATTCAGGTATCGTTCAAGTCGGACGGACTGGCTGCCGGAACGTACTTGTTACCGATTGCGATCTCATCGAATGATGCGGCTCTCACGGACGAAGACAAAGCAATCTATTACGGCGTGAAAGTCCGCGGGATTGATATAGGCGACTACGAACTGGATACGGAATACTTGAACGTATTCTTTCTGAACACGACCGAATACCAGCCGCTGTTGGCCGACATTTGGATATTGCAGAAAACCGAAGCCATGCCGCCGTTCAATACGCTCTGGGAGCGGACTTACGGCAATATCGTCAATCTGCGCATCGTGCAGATAGGTTACGAGGCCGATACGGAGCGTGCCTTGTTGGTGCTTAACTCTGACATACGCTATGTGCTGGAACATGCGGACAAGTATATCCGTCCATTGCAGGACAAGGGGCGCAAGGTCTGTCTTTCGCTGGAGGGAAATGGCTCGGGACTCGGATTCTGCAACCTGACCGACAGCCAGATCGCCGACTTCACGGCGCAGGTGAAAGCCTGTCTGGAGTTGTATGATCTGGATGGCGTGAATTTCTTCGACCGCAATGCCGGTTACGGTCAGGTGGAAGGAATGCCGGAGATGAACACGACTTCCTATCCCAAGCTGATAAAGGCCATGCGCGAAGCCATGCCCGACAAACTGCTGACGCTGGCCGATTACGAAGAGCCGACCGAATATTTCGGGGACACCGAGGCGACGGGCGGCATCGAGGTCGGACAGTACCTCGATTATGCATGGTCGGGATATATGTCGGAGAGCGAGGATATCCAGTTGCTCGATCCGTGGGAAGTAATCGACCTCACACCGGGCGATGCGGCCGATTTGGGCATGATGCTCCCGACGACGAACCATCCGCGCCGGCCGATCGCCGGACTTTCACCCGAAAATTTCGGATACTTCGCTGTGCCGTGGTATCCGGCGGCAAGCGATTTCCTGATGACGGCACAAGGTTTTATGAATGTGGCCATCTGGGATATGATGGGCTATGCGCCGAACAATACGATCGTATGGGCCGACCTTATCTCCAATCAACAAAATGAGTATGAAATGTCTTGGGGCATGGTTCCGGGTATGTTATGGGCCATATTCGGCGATGAAGCTATGGATGGAACGTATATGTATAATGTCCTCGTAAATAACGATCAGGGAGGTTTACACTACGGAGAGTTGGCGAAAGACTGGTAAAAACGATAAAATACGGATTTGCATCGTGCAATCACAAATTACAATCACCATTTTAAAATTATTAACTATGAAAAAGACTTTATTTATTACGACTCTGCTCCTTTCCGCGGGTGCAATGTTTACATCCTGCAACAAAGACGTGGAAAATCCCGACATGCAGGCACAACCGGAAGAAACGGCTCAGGTAACGCGGGCCTACGGCGACAAAACACCGCTGATCGAGGTGTATTACGAGATCAACGACACCAATCCGCTCAACGCGTTGTCGTATGAGATGAACGGCAAGAAATTCATCGATCTCGTACAGCTTTTCGCTTCGAATATCCAGAAAGACGCGAATGGTGATCCCTGCATTTTCTTCAACGACAAGCTGGCTCCGGTGATGGCTGCGAAGGCGACCTATATCGAGCCGTTGCAGAATGCCGGAATCAAGGTGATTCTGAACGTTCTGGGCGACCACAAAGGGATCGGCATCTCGAACCTGACGGATGACCAGATCGAGAAGTTCGCCGCTATTCTCACCTACATCGTGAAGGAATACGGCCTGGACGGAATCGGATTCGACGATGAATATGCCGACTATTCGACTCCCATTGATCCCACTTCGGCCAGCAAACTCGTTCTCAAACTGCGTGAAAAATTCAATGCTGAATTCCCCGGCGAACGCAAAATCATCCAGATGTTCCAGTGGAATTATGCGTCTAACATTTCCGCAGCGGCAGGTGCGGAGATCGATTTGGCCGACCACGGAACGTTTAACCCGAATGTTTTCCAGACTTCCAGCGCATTCGCCGGCGTAACGAACGATCGCTGGTGCCCGCAGGCTATCCAGATGGGACAATCGTACAATGCAATTTACCTGAATCAGATCAAGACCCGCTCCTCGCAGGCTGCCAGCGGCAACTACGGCGGTATTATGATGTTTAACGTCCGTAAGGCATCGAATGTCAATCCGCTGCCTGTATTCCAGAAGATCGCAGAAGGTGCATTTGGCGCAACTGTAACTTATACCGGTACGGAGTATTCTCAAGATTGGACATTCAACCCTGCGGGATACACGATTACTTATGCAGATATTCAGTAGCACTCACTCGATGTAAATCCGTATAGGATAGACGTTAGGCGACGTCATCTGGCCCGTGCATCGACCGAAAGGCGGTGTACGGGCTTTTCTTTAAGTTAAATGGAAAATAAATGGATTTTGCAAAGGATGTAACGATAGCGCGATTTAAACACTCGATTACTAAAGAGTAAATTCAAAGTTATTCATACTGCTTTTATCATTTTTCGGTCTATTATTTCGTCATTAGTAACGGTCATATGCATTGATGACATAGGTAAGTGACAATCTCTATTATGTCTGTATCTAAAAAATATTTTAATCGCATATGATTAAGAATATTGCAATGTGACCCTATAGATACGGAATCCTGTCTTATGAAAACGCTTATTCATACCCGTATATACGCGTTGCTAACTCAAAATGAATCGAATCCGTCGGAATTAGCCCATGCATACGAAGAGTTTATCGAGACGATGACCGAGATGGTTGCTAATTTCGATAACCGGGATGATATTTTGAGAATACTGTATTACAGCCGGGTTGAATTCGACGTATTGTCCCATCCATCGTTTAATCGATATTCGAACAATGTTTTAAGGACTACATTCATATAAAAAATCATGTATATTCTTGATTGCGAAATCAATATCGTCAGCAATAGTACGAAATATAGCTCGAACCAAGACTATTCATTCCCTTTATCCTATCAGGACGGCGAGTTGCTGTGGACAGGGACGCAGCAAGAGCTGCTGGAGCTTGCCGTTGCCCTTCATAAAAACGGGATTATCATGTACGGCAACCGCAAGGCGCGTTTCATTGAGATCGTCCGTGTCTTGTCTTCTACATTCCATATCACGATCAACGATGTCTATGTCAAGAAAACCAGAATGCTTGACCGCAGCACGGCGGTCACACCTTTTCTGGATAAATTGAAAAAAGCCTATGAGCAAGTCGTCGAAAGACACCTGCGATAGAGAGAGCGGAGACCTGTCAAGGACGAGAAAATCAGAAAGTTTTTCTCCGTTTGCAAAATTTCAACAGTTTATTTTTCAGTTGATTATATTTTCATACTTTACAAAAAACTTTTTGATTTTTCCCGAGAGGCATCCGGAAAAGTGTACTTTTCAGTGATTTTGTATTATACATTTGCAGCAGAAAGCGACGCATAGTGCATCGCTGCATTCAAAATCCAAATAACATGAAAAACATCCTTTTAGCCGTTGCAGTCTTCGCTGCCGCATTCGTTTCCTGCAACAAGGAGACCGAAGTCGTACCTTCCCCCAATTCTTTCACCGATGGGGCACGTATCGCACTTACGCTTACCGATGATGCTGCCGACACCCGCTCCTTCTTCGATTCGACAGCCTCGGCCGAGGCATGAGAGTCTTCGTTGTCGACGCTTTCGATCTTCGTCTTCGATAATGCCGACAACTTCGTTATTCGCCGGGATTTAACATCCAGCGAACTGGCCGCGAAATCGGCGACATTCTCCCTACCTAAATCTCTTGCCAGCACCCCCTGTTCATTCTACGCCATAGCGAACTACGACGCCTCGTCGGCCAAGACCCGGGCGGCCCTTACGGCCCTTGTGGAGAAGTCGGCCGCCGACTATAACGGCACCTTTGCCGAGGTGTCCACCGCAGCCAAGCGTTCGGGCGGCTTCGTGATGTCGGGCATGAAATCGCAGACCGTCGGGGCCGTGAACTCCACGACCAATGTCGGCATTACGCTCAAACGCACTGTCGCTAAAGTAGCCCTTCAGACGACCATCGACCCGTCGTTCGCCGACAAATATGCCGGAACGCTTACCATCCACTCGGTAAAACTCTCCAAAGCCGCCTCGCAGTCGCTCGTCGTGGCCGGAACGCCGACACCCGGGGCCATGACCTTCAGCCACACGCAGACGCCCGCCACGGCTTCGGGAAAATGCAATGCGCTGTTCTACTGTTTCGAGAATGGAGCTTTGCCCGCGGGCAGCCGCGTTCTGCTGGAAATTAACGCCACATACGATTCGGACGGCAGCGCCTCGACGACGGACGACCGCTCGGAGGTGACCTATTCGGTCGAGTTGACGGGTAAGGCCGCGGGCGAGATTCTCCGAAACGGCTACTACCGTGTCGCGGCCAATATCACGGGTCTCGTAGGTCAGGAGTGCGCCGTATCGGTCACCGTCGCCGATTGGGAGACGCCCATAACACAAACCGTAGATTTAGGAGCCTAATCCATCTCTTATTCCCGCCGCTTCTGTCCTTCGGGCTGGAGGCGGCTTTTATTCACCTTCTCAAACAACGCTTACCATGAATCGAATCCCGATATATATCTTGTCGCTGCTCTTTCTTTGTGCCTGCCACGAAGAAGAGCCGCAACCTGCGCCCATACCTGACACCGTTCAGGTCGAATTTTCCGTGCAGCCCGAAGCCGTACAGATCATCACCCGCGCTACCGACGAAACGGGTATTGCCGACGTGAATCTCTACCTGTTCAGCCGCTACGACGCAAAACCGTTACATCTCTATACCGCCTCGCCGCACATCTGCTTTTCGTGTACTCCCGGCGATTATGTGCTCTACATTGTAGCGAACCGTCATGCGGATATGGGCGAACTCACCGAAAAGCAGTTGGAGGAATGCAGTTTTACCTACCTGCCGGATACTCCCGACCAGATACTCTCCTCCCGAGCGGAAATTCGTATCGAAGCCGCACCGAAAACGGTTACGTTGCCGCCCGTGGAGGTCAAACGAGCGCTGGCTCGTATCGACTACCGTATTACGGTCGCCCCGGCAGTCGGGGACATCCGCCTTCGGTCGGTCAGCATCTGCAACATTCCCCGACGCGGGTATCTTTTCGGAGAGCATACGCCCTCCGCTGTGTCGTCCGACTATACCGCCGCTGCCCCCGTTCATCTCTCCGAAGCGCAGCAGAATGAATTTTCGGCAACCTTCTACATGCCCGAAAACCGGCAGGGCGTCGTCTTCGCCATCACCTCACAGGAGCAGAAGAACCGAGACAACGCCCCTGCGTTCGCCTCCTACCTACGTATCCGGGCCCTGCGCGGGACTAAAGTGCTCGACTACTACGTCTATCTGGGCGAAAACAATACCGATGACTTCAATATCCGGCGCAATACCCGACATACACTCGACATCCGTATCCTGGGCGATGAACTGATGGACTTCCGGGTTCGCAGCTACACGGTAGAGGTCGCGGAACTTCCGATGCGCGAGTCGCAAGACGGATTCCAGACAGAGCGTCTTTCGGCGCAACTGGCCATCCGCTTGAGCGGCGATTACGAACAAATGGGTATTCATGCCGTGCTGGAACTGCACTAGGGCGATCCGCAAATCTTCTTCCTGAACGGCCATCCCGATATCGAGCGGCTACCAATAGACCTTTCGTCCGGGCAGCAACAGATCGCTCTCGATTACCGTCCCGATTCCTTCACCGCTGAGAACGCCTCGCTTTACTACACACTCACCCTTTATGACCACTACGGCGAGGTGCGCAGCTACGATTTCCGCCATACGTTCGCTTATGTATTGCAAGTATACACGACGTGGCACAACGGCCCGCGCCAGTTGTGGGGACGCATCTCCTCACCCGATGCGCTGGCGGTTGTCGAGCATAACACCCTATCTGCGACTTACAGCATGGTCTACTGCACCGCCGAAGGGTGTATGTTGGTGGCTATCCCCGACGAGGGGCATGCATTCGATGTGTGGTGTACTTACCAAGGTCATGCCGGCGAGCTGTCCTATGACGAGCGCTATTTCTATGTACCCGCCGAGTCTTTGAAAACCATCTACGCATTCTTCCGATAAATGAAACGGCACATCATACTACCGTTGTTGCTGCTCGTGGCTTTGTGGGGAGCACCCCGCAGGGCTGCGGCACAGATCTTCGCCGTAAGGGCCAACGCTCTTGCGGCATGCAGCGCGACGCTGAACGTCGGAGCCGAAGCGGCCCTGACGGACAACTGGTCGCTGGAGCTGTCCGGTTCCTGGAATCCGGTGCAAACCGCATCCCTTTCGATGAACTTCCATACCGTGCAGCTCGGCGGCCGCTACTGGTTCTACGAATCCTTCGTCGGGCATTTTCTCGGTCAGCATCTCACCTATGTCGGTTACGACCTCGGAAGCCGGACAAAACGCTATAAGGGCAATGCCTATGGCCTCGGTGTCAGCTACGGATATGCGTGGATGCTCTCGAAACGCTGGAACGTCGCCCTCGAAGCCGGCATAGGGCTGTTCCATACCGAAGACACACGCCGCGACCCGACCGTCTCTGACTGGGAGGATGAATACATCTACCGTTACCGACGCTGGACGCTGGCGCCGACAAAACTGGAAGTCTCATTCTCTTATATCTTTTAGCCATGAAGATATGCAATAAGATATTGCAGACAGGTCTGCTGTCGGCAGCGCTCGGAAGCCTGTTCGGCTGCTCGGTGGCCGGACGGCTTCAGCGGCAGCAGATGACAGCCTCGCTCTCGCAGCTTACCCGCGCCGAACGGCAGGAGCGGCAGCAGGACTACCGCCCGCAGGTCGTGAAGTTGCAGCGTGACAGCAACACGTTCTTTCTTGCACCCGTCGATACGCTTGCCGACGGCGAGCGTGTCATGGCGCTTCAGATCGAGCAGGTGACGGTCGTGGCGAAGATGCGGTCTATTCCCGAACGCAACGGTCGTGTCGTACTGGATTTCATCGTGACGCTGCCCAAAGAACTATTGGGCAAGAGCCGCAGCGTCGTAATCACACCGATACTTCACAAGCCCGACGAATCCGTGCCGCTCGAAGATCTGGTGATCCGCGGCGGACGCTTCTCACTCCTGCAGGAACGCGACTACTGGCAGTACGAAACCTATATCGAGCGCTTCCGACCCGATACCGTGGGGCGCGAGGCGGCCTTCAACCGCTTCGTGAAGTTTCCCTACCCGGAGGATGTTCGGCTCGACTCGCTGGTCGAAAGCCGAAGCACCGTCACGTACTATTACTCACAGGAAGTGAAGACCGACGAGACCTCGAAAAAGATGCTGGTAACGCTTCAGGGGCAGGTCTTGGCCGTGGACGACAGCGCCTACCGTCTGCCGCCATCCGATACGTTGAGCTACATCGTATCCTCGATGCTCTCCTTTGTCGATACCTTGCCGCGTTACCGCATCCGAATCGTCGATAAGTATCTGACGGTCGAAGACCGCAATTACATTCAGTTCTTCGTGGGCGATACCCGTGTGGTCGATACGCTGGGCGACAACTGGCGGCAGCTGGACAAGATCACCGGCCTGATGCGGCAGATCGTCGAACAGCAGGAATTTTGGGTCGATACCATCACGCTGACGGCGGCATCGTCTCCGGAGGGAGCCTATGCCTTCAACGACCGGCTCTCGCAAGGAAGGGCCGCGGCGCTCAAACGCTACCTTGTCCGCCGATACGGCAAAAGCATTGACACGATGCTTTCGGTGCAGTGGGTAGCCGAAGACTGGGCGGAATTGACGAACCGCATCCGAACCGACCGGGAGATTATAAACCGTGACGCTATTCTGGAGCTGATCGCCGCGGAGAAGAATCCCGACCGCAGGGAGCAGGCCATCCGGCTGCGGTTCCCGAAAGAGTATGCCTATATCCGTTCGGTGATCTATCCGCAGCTGCGGGCCGTGAATTTCCGCTATAATCTGCGTCGTAAAGGGATGGTCAAGGACACGATACACACCACGGAGCTGGATACGGCCTATGCCCGCGGCGTGGAGCTGTTGCAGAAACGCAAATACGCCAAAGCACTCTATATTCTGAACGACTACAACGACCGTAATACCGTCGTGGCCCATCTGTCGCTGGATCACAACGAGCGGGCGATGGAGCTGTTGGCAACGATGCCCAAGGATGCCGTGACGGAGTACCTGCGGGCTATCGCCTGCTCGCGGCTGGGACGAAAGGAGGAAGGTCGCCGTCATTTCCTCGAAGCCTGTCGATTGGACGAGCGCATGGAGTATCGGGGTAATCTCGATCCGG
>ENA-UOJC01004123-UOJC01004123.1-human-gut-metagenome-genome-assembly--contig:-C104-NODE-4123-length-12654-cov-3.921740_pt1 | contig 12654 bp, 12 predicted proteins | sample MGYA00242339_ERZ723886 | MGnify/ENA metagenome assembly ERZ723886 | reverse complement strand
GCGGACTGGACGCCCGAATTTTTGAAAGAGAAAGAGAGTAGGTATGAGTGTAATAAAAGGGTTTGCAATAGAAGCGTTAAAATTGAAGCGTTCTTCCTTTTGGATATTCTGGCTGGGAAGTACATTATTTGGAATGTTCTTTCTGGGAGGTTATTTCAGAATGTATGACAGTCAGTCGGAGGAAACAAGAATCAGCCTGGTTTTTGAAATAACCGCCACGCTTCTGCCGCTTATCTGCAGTATAGCGACGGCATATCTCATCAGACAGGAGGAACAGATTTCAAACTTATACGGAATGTTAGCTGTCTGCCGGAGAGGGAAAACCATAGGTATCAAATTATTGTTTCCATGGCTGTTGGGAAATATCAGTATTTTCGGACTTTTTTTGGAAATCGGGATTCTCGGCAGCGGCGACAGTAAAATCGCCCTGAAACTGATTACACTATTTGGAGGGATAGCGTTTTTTAGTCTTTTTTTCTATATCTTTCACTTTTTTATGAATCTGAAATTCGGAACAGGCATGTCTTTATTTTGGGGTGTTTTTGAAAGTATGCAGGCGGTAATGTACAGTAATATCCGGCTTCGGGGCGTTTTTCGCCTGATTCCTTTTGCATGGCTTATGGAGTGGAAACAGGATGTACAGGACGAACTGTTGATACGGAATATAAGCTTCTGGTGCGGCTGCGCATTCCTGCTGTTTGTAAGTCTGTTTCTTTTTGTAAGCTGGTTTACCGGATGGGAGGGAAGAAAAAATTGCGGAATGTCGTAATGGATAGGTAATGAGGAGGGTAAAATAAAATTTATCGGTAAAAATGCAATAACGCGAGGGCATTCTGTCAACAATAAGGCAAAAAGGAGTTGATAGAAAAATGAAAGATAAAATTTTCAGCGTATTACAGCGCGTTGGGCGAAGCTTTATGCTTCCTATCGCGATTCTCCCGGTTGCAGGTCTCTTACTGGGGATTGGAAGTTCTTTTACAAATGCCACAACGATTGCGACCTATGGTCTTACCGGTATTCTGGGGGAAGGAACCATTCTTCACGCACTGCTCGTAATTATGAATGCAGTGGGAAGTGTTATTTTTGACAATTTACCGCTGCTTTTTGCGGTGGGCGTGGCTATCGGCATGGCAAAAAAGGAGAAGGAAGTCTCTGCGCTGTCGGCTGTAATTGCTTATTTTGTGATGAATAAGGCAGTCAATGCGATGCTGCTCTTAAACGGTGAGCTTTTGGACAACGGTGAAATTGCGGAGAACGTGCTGGAAGGTACGATTACCTCTGCCTGCGGTATTCCCACATTGCAGATGGGCGTTTTTGGCGGCGTTATTGTGGGGCTGGGAGTGGCTGCGCTGCACAATCGATTCTACCGGATACAGCTTCCGAATGCGCTGTCCTTTTTCGGCGGCACCCGGTTTGTTCCCATTATATCTACCTTAGTGTATATGTTGGTGGGAATTTTGATGTATTTTATCTGGCCTGCCGTTCAGAACGGCATTTATGCGCTGGGTGGTCTGGTTACAGGCTCCGGTTACGTGGGAACCCTGATTTTCGGATTGATAAAGCGTGCTTTGATTCCCTTCGGTCTGCACCATGTATTTTACATGCCGTTCTGGCAGACCGCTGTGGGCGGCACCATGGAGGTGGCAGGGCAGATGGTACAGGGCGGACAGAATATTTTCTTTGCCCAGTTGGCGGATTCCGCCAATATCACCCATTTCAGCGCGGACGCCACCAGATATTTCTCCGGTGAATTTATCTTTATGATTTTTGGTCTGCCGGGCGCGGCGCTGGCAATGTACCATTGTGCAAAGCCGGAGAAGAAAAAAGCGGCGGGGGGACTTTTATTGTCTGCCTCCCTCGCCTGTATGGCAACGGGTATCACGGAGCCGCTTGAGTTTTCTTTCTTGTTTGTTGCACCTCTTTTGTTTGTGGTACAGGTGCTTCTGGCAGGAACCGCCTATATGATTGCCCATATGCTGAATATTGCCGTGGGACTGACCTTTTCCGGCGGCTTTTTGGATTTCTTCCTGTTTGGAATTTTGCAGGGCAACGACAAAACAAGCTGGATGCTGGTGATTCCCGTGGGAATCCTTTACTTTTTCCTCTATTACTTTATCTTTAAATTCCTGATTTTGAAGTTTGACTTTAAGACGCCGGGACGGGAGGATGACGACGCAGAGACGAAGCTTTATACCAAGGCGGATGTGAATACCCGCAGAGAGGGGCAGAAAGAAGGAAACGAAGGGGCGGTTTCTGTCAGCGAGGCTATCACAAGAGGCTTGGGCGGTAAGAAAAATATCAGCGACATAGACTGCTGTGCCACAAGACTTCGCTGTACGGTACTGGACGCCGGGCTGGTAAACGACGCTGTGCTCAAGGCAACCGGAGCCTCCGGCGTGATTCACAAGGGAAACGGCGTACAGGTGGTTTATGGACCCAATGTGACCGTAATCAAGTCCAATCTGGAGGATTATCTTGCAACCGCCCCGGACACCCTTTCCGACATGACGGAAACAACGGTTGAAGAAGCGGCAGAAGAGGAGAGAAGCGGAAAAGGAGATAAAACAATTATTATTTCCAGTCCTGTCACCGGTACGGCGGCAGACCTTTCCACAGCGCCGGATGAAGCCTTTGCCGGACGGATGATGGGAGACGGCGCTGTGGTAACGCCGACAGAGCCCATTGTCTGTGCGCCGGAGGACGGCGAGGTCGCTTTTGTGTTTGATACGAAGCACGCCATCGGATTTATGACGGATTCGGGAATCAGTCTGCTGATTCATATGGGAATCGATACGGTGAAATTAAATGGAAAAGGCTTTGAAGCGTTGGTGGAGACCGGTCAGAAGGTGAAAAAGGGTACGCCCATGCTGAAGCTGGATTTGGATTATCTGAAAGGAAACGCACCTTCCCTGGTGTCGCCGATTTTGTGCACGGAGCTGGAGGACAACCGGAAAATCCGACTTCTGACGGAAGGAGATATTCGTGCGGGAGAGGCGCTTTTTGCAATAGATATCTGTGAGTGAGGAGGTGCGGCAGATGGAATCATGGGATGTGATAGTTGTGGGCGCAGGCATGGCGGGACTTTTGACCGCTTACTATTTGCAGGAGGCGGGAAAAAAGGTGCTTGTGCTTGAGGCGGACAGAGTCTCTTCCGGTCAGACCGGGAGAACGACGGCTAAGATTACAAGCCAGCACGGTTTAAAATACAGCACACTCATAAAAGCGGTTGGAATGAAAAAGGCAAAATTATATGCGGAGGCAAATGAGGCGGCAATTCCGGAATATGAGAAGCTCATCCGAAAAAATGGAATCAACTGTCAGTTTGAAAGAGTTCCCGCCTATTTGTATTCGATGCGGAAGGAGGAGGCGCTGCGAAAAGAAGCGACAGCGGCAGCGCTGCTTGGCATTGACGCCTTCTTTACAAAGCATACAAAGCTGCCCTTTGCTGTTGCGGGGGCGGTATGCTTTCCGAATCAGGCGCAGTTTGAGCCTCTTGCATTTGCAGAAGCGATAGCGGACAGGCTTACGATAAAGGAAAAAACGAAGGTGCTTGGCATTCAGGGAAACCGTGTTATCACCGGGGATGCGGAATATACCGCTTCTGACATTGTGGCAGCTACCCATTATCCGCTGCTGAATGTACCGGGCTTTTATTTTCTGCGCCAGCATCAGGAGAGAAGCTATGTGTTGGCGCTCTCAGGCTGTGAAGAAATGGGTGAAATGTATTACGGCATTGATAAGGACGGACTTTCCTTCCGGCAGATGGGAGATACCCTCCTGCTTGGCGGAAGCGGCTGCCGCACCGGGCAGAGCTGCGGCGAGGCGTTTGAAAAGCTTCGTCAGGCGGCAAAGACTTATTTTCCCGATTGTCAGATTGTAAAACAGTGGGCAGCACAGGATTGTATGCCCCATGACGGGATTCCCTTTATCGGAAAATATTCGATTTTCACGCCGCATCTCTATGTGGCGACGGGCTTTCAGAAGTGGGGAATGACCTCCTCCATGGTTGCGGCATTGGTTTTGCGCGATGAAATATGCGGGAAGGAGTACGACTACCAGAAGCTGTTTTCACCCCGGCGGATGAATGTCAGGCCGGCTTTCGGAAATCTGATGACTGATGTGGGGGTCAGCGTAAAAGGACTAGCGAAAGGCTGGACGCACACAAAGAAGCGGCGTTGTCCTCACATGGGCTGTGAGCTTGTATGGAATGCCGACGAAAAGAGCTGGGACTGCCCCTGTCATGGTTCCCGGTTTGATGAGAGCGGAAAGCTTTTGGACAATCCTGCTAAAAAAGACATGTACCAATAGAGAAATATCCATAGGTAAATATATAGGTAAATATCTATAGGATATATAAAACTTATGTATTTTACAAATAAATAATTCTGTGATAAAGTTTTTTCAGAAGGAAAAAAGATAAAACCTTAAAAGTGGAGGTCATTATGAAAAAGGACTATAGTAAGCTGTGGACATTGTTCCGCTCCATGTTTGTGCTGAGCGCCTGCACCTTCGGAGGCGGTTTTGTAATTGTATCTTTGATGAAAAAGAAATTTGTGGAGGAATTGAAATGGCTGGATGAGGATGAAATGCTGGATGTGACGGCGATTACCCAGTCTGCCCCCGGACCGCTGCCGGTCAATGCGTCCGTCATTATCGGCTACCGGATAGCGGGTGTGGTGGGTTCCCTGACCGCTGTTTTGGGGACAATCCTGCCGCCCATGATTATTATTTCGATTATCTCCTTATTTTATGAACAGTTCCGCACCAATCCCTATATTGCCACTGCGCTGCAGGTCATGAGAGCGGGCGTTGCCGCAGTGATTTTTGATGTGGTGATTAATCTGGCGGGAAATGTGTTAAAGACAAAACGGGTTTTATATATTTCCATGATGGTGATTGCGTTTATCGCAACTTATTTCCTGGACGTCAGCGCGATGATTGTGATTCTGACCTGTCTGGGTATCGGATTACTTGATTTGGCTGTCACGATGTACAAAAAGAAAAAGGGGGAAGCGTAAATGCTGTTGTTAAAATTATTCTTTGCATTTATTCAGGTAGGCATGTTCAGCGTGGGAGGCGGTTATGCGGCTATCCCGCTGATTCAGGAGCAGATTGTAAATATTTACGGTCTGATGACCATGGAAGAGTTCTCCGATTTGATTACGGTAGCGGAAATGACGCCGGGACCTATCTCCATTAACTCAGCAACCTTTGTAGGTATGCGTCTTGCGGGCATTCCGGGGGTATTGCTCTGTTCCATAGGCCGCATTTTTATTATAAGTACCGCACAGTCAGCGGCGTACAGGTGGTGCTGGGTTCCTTAAGACCCGCTGTGGTAGCGCTGATTGGCTCCGCAGGCGCGTCCATTCTGATGCTGGGATTATTTCAGGCAGAGCTTCAGGAGGCGGTTTTCGGCAATATCAGACTTGTAGAACTGGGGATTTTTGTGGTAGCATTATTTATATTAAGAAAGTTCAAAGCCAGCGCGATTTCTATTATTTTGGGAAGCGGCGTCGTAGGAACCGTTATTTATGCCCTGATGGGAGCTGTCTGAAGGGAGGCGCGTATGACGATACGACATTTGAAAATCTTTACTGCGGTTGCCGATGCGGGCGGTATGAGCGCGGCGGCGAAGCTGCTGCATATTTCCCAGCCGACAGTCAGTCAGGCGATTTCCGAACTGGAAAGGAATTACGGAGTCAGACTGTTTGAAAGGCTTTCGCAAAAAATATATCTGACAAAGGAAGGAGAGCTTATGCTCTCTTTTTCCCGTCATATTCTGGATTCCTTTGAACAGATGGAGGAGGCGGTGAGTCAGGCGGCAAAAGTTCCCCATCTTCGTGTGGGCTGCAGCGTGACGGTGGGAACCTGTCTGATGAATGACATTCTTGATGAGGCAGAGGAGCGGATGCCGGAATGTCAGATTCGTGTGGTGGTTGCCAATTCCTCCGATATTGAACAGGCGATTTTGAACAACGAGGTGGATTTGGGGATTGTGGAAGGAATTTTAAAGAGTCCTGAGCTGGTGACTACGCCTGTCTGCGAGGATGAGCTTGTGCTGGTATGCGGCAGGCAGTATCCCCTTGCCGAAAAGGAGCTGGTTACACTTGATATGCTGGAGGGGGAAAATTACATAAGCAGAGAGAGCGGCAGCACAGAGCGAAACCAGTTGGAGAAGATATTTGAGGACTATGGTCTGCATTTGAAAAGACCCTTTTGCAGCACAAACACCGAGGCAATCAAAAACGCCGTCATATGCGGGCGGGGGATTGCAATTATGTCCAAAAGGCTTGTTGAGAAAGAGTGCGCGGAAGGCAGCATGGTAATTCTGCCTCTTGCAGGGCAGGCAGTAAAAAGAAATATTCATTTTGCCATCCACAAAAATAAATACCTGTCGGAAAACATTAAGGCGCTGCAGGATATCCTGTTAAAAATGGCTTCAAATCAGTGAAAATTTAATGATTATAAAACTCTAATTGTCTATAATATTATATAGCGAGTCTGACGTTTGGAGAGTGTTGTATGAAGAACAAATTGATGAAAATCTTTGAGAAAATACAAAAGTATACGTTTGTACAGGCGATGAGCAGAGGACTGGTCGGGATTATTCCGATATTGATGATAGGGTCTTTTTCCACGGTCTGTACAACCTTTCCCATGGATGCTTACATTACGTTCATTACAACCTGGTGCAACGGTTTTTTGTACAATCTGTTTGAAACGATTTACAAGATAACCATGGGGATGGTCTCTGTGTATATGGCAGGACTGATTGGATATCACATGGGTATTCTGACCGAAGGCATGGAGGAGAAAAAGTACGGCACCATGTTGGTTTCCCTGGGAAGCTTTTTCGTACTGTCGGGTGTTGCGAATGGTGACAGTACTGCTCTGGATGCCAAAGGAATGCTTGTGGCAATGGTATCTGCAGGAATCGCTTCAAAAATATATTTATCCATTGCAGGAAAAGTAAAAGGGACACCCCTTCTGGCGGACGGCGCGGATATGAATCTGAGGAGCGCGGTTTTCGCAATTTTTCCGGTGCTCTGTACCTTTGCCTGCATTGCCCTGGGGAATAATCTGTTGTTGTACTTCACAGAGCAGAACAGCTTATATGAATGGTTTATTACCCTGCTGGGAGGGTTCTTTGACAAAATAGGAACCGGTTTCGGAGGCGGACTTGCCTATGAGCTGATTAACAGCGTTCTGTGGTTTTTCGGAATCCATGGCAGTGATGTGCTGGAGGGTGCGGCGGAGAAAATATTTACCGCTGCGATTCAGCAAAATATGCTTATGAGCCAGAACGGGCAGGTAGCGACGGAGATTATTACCCGACAGTTTGTCAATTGTTATACGACAATCGGCGGCTGCGGTTCAACGCTGTGCCTTTTAATCGCATTGCTTATGTTCAGCAAACGAAAAGGAACACGCAATCTGATGAAGTGGTCTGTGCTTCCGACTTTGTTTAATATCAATGAAATTTTGGTGTTTGGTCTCCCGATTATTTACAATCCCATATTTCTGATTCCGTTTATTCTGGTTCCGGTAGTGGAATTTTCTATCTCATATTTCGTAACCTATATGGGATGGGTGCCGGTATCTACCGTAAATATTCAGTGGACGACGCCTACAATTGTGAATGCTTATCTTTCTACGGGAACGTGGAGGGCAGTTGCGCTTCAGCTTGGGGATATACTGATAGGCATAGCTATTTATGCGCCTTTTGTAAAATTATATGACAGGAAGAAGGCACAGGATTCCAGAAGGGATTATGAGCTGCTGGTCGGGAAGCTGAAGGAAAGCGAGATTTCCCGAATGCCGGTCACTCTTACTGACAGCACGCTGCCTTTCGGATGGATGGGGAAGGCGCTGGCGGCAGATTTGGAGTATGCGTTTGAGCATGAGAAGCTTAAGATGTTTTATCAGCCTCAGTACAATGATAAAGATCAATGTATCGGGGCGGAAGCATTGCTTCGCTGGAATCATCCCACCCTGGGATGGATATATCCGCCTTTGATTCTCAAGCTGGCGGAGGAGATGGGCTACAGGGAGAAGCTGGAGCGATGGATTATTTTGTCCGTGATTGCGGATGCTCATACGCTGCAGGAGAACTATTCTGATAAGGGACTGAAAATCAGTGTAAATGTGACCGGGGCGTCCATACAACAGAAGCGCTTTGAGGATTTTCTGGAGGAGGTTGCCAGGCGCAACGACGTGCAGAAGCTGAATATCTGTATCGAAATTACCGAACAGGACGCTCTTTTGCTGGATGAGACGCTGAGAGAACGTTTCTTCCACTTGAGACAGTTAGGATATACGCTTGCAGTGGATGATTTTTCAATGGGAAGTACCTCGATAGGATATCTGACGGACAATCAATTCGGACTTGTAAAGCTGGACGGATCCCTGGTAAAGGGGATTCTGGACAATCCGAGATGTACAGAGATTATAGCGTCTATTATCCACCTGTCCGATTCGCTGGATGTACAGGTACTGGCAGAGTATGTGTCGGATTTGAAAATACGCGAAAAGCTGTCGGAGATAGGATGCCGCCTGTATCAGGGATGGTATTATTCGCCGGCGATTCCGCTGGAAGATTTTGAAAAAATATTGATAAAGGAGAAATAAAAATGAAGCCAACGGTCAGTATTATTGTGCCTGTGTACAATGCGGAGAAATATTTGAAGAGGTGCGTGGACAGTATACTGAATCAGGAGTACAGAGATTTTGAACTGCTTTTGGCAGATGACGGCAGTACGGATTCCTCAGGCGCTATCTGTGATGCGTATGCTGCGCAGGATAGCAGGGTGCGTGTGATTCACAAGGAAAATACCGGCGTTTCAGATTCCCGCAATGTCTGCATGGATATGGCGCAGGGAACGTATCTGCAATTTCTTGACAGTGACGACTGGATTACGCCGGATGCCACAAGGCTTTTTGTGCGTATGGCATCGGAGTATGACTGTGATATGGTTATCTCGGATTTCTACCGTGTGGTGGGAGAGCGGGTCTCCCATAAGGGGGATATTGAAGAGGACGGCGTGTTGACAAGGGAAGAGTTTGCGGCGCATATGATGGAGAATCCGGCTGATTTTTATTATGGCGTCATCTGGAACAAGCTTTATCGCAGGAATATTATAGAGAAGTATCATTTGCGCATGGATGCGGATATCAGTTGGTGTGAGGATTTCATGTTTAATCTGGAATATATTCTCCACGCAAAGACCTTCTACGTACTGAATACGCCGATTTATTATTATGTGAAAACAAAGGGTTCGCTGGTGAGTCAGGGGACGAGCATCACAAAAACCGTGAAAATGAAACTGATGGTTTTTGAAGTCTATAATAACTTCTATAAGCATGTGCTGGATGAGGAGGATTATGAGAAAAAGAGACTGCAGGTTTACCGTTTTCTCATTGACGCCGCCGGAGACGGTACGGTGCGCCCCTGGATTTTGCCTGGGGATAAGAAGCTTGGGGACGAGCGGAACAGTGTTCTGACCGATGCGGTGGCAGAGGAAGGAATCCTCATGGAGGATTACCGTAACCGCAAGCTGCTGGAATACTATATGGAGCCGGTGGCGCTGAAAAACGACCTGCCGCTGTGGGAGGTAAAGTTTCTGTTATACATCGGACAGAATTGCAAGGTGCAGAACCGTAAGGAACTCAGCGATTTTACCAATATGTCCAGAAGAAGGCTCAACATAGCGATGCAGCATCTGATTTCCAAAGGCTATATCAAGGTGGAGGAAAACAGAAGCAGAAAAGCGGAGGAGCAATTTTTAAGAATACATCTGCTTCCCGCTGCGGATGCGATTCTCAAGGATTTGGAAACGGTGCAGAGAGATTACGACAACACCAGATTTGAGGGCTTTGGGGAAGAGGAAGCGGCGGAGTATGCGAGGCTGACTGATAAAATAAAGGAAAATATACAGAGAGTTTTGACCTGATATAGTTGCCTGACGAATAAAAATCTGTTATGCTGAAAAGGATAGAGAATAAGAGGAAGGAGTATAGAAAACAATGGAATTGGAACAATTGAGAAGCGATATGGTGGCTGCCATGAAGAACAGGGATAAGGAACGCAAGGATTCCATATCTTCTTTGGTATCGGCAGTAAAGAAAGCGGCGATTGACGAGGGCTGCAGAGAGGATGTACCGTCCGAACTGGTGGACAGAGTCATTCTGAAGGAATTAAAGACGGTAAAAGAACAGATTGATACCTGTCCTGCGGAACGGGAGGACTTGAGGGAGCAATATCAGAGACGTTACGATGTGATTGCAGCTTATGCACCGCAGATGATGTCTGCCGACGAGGTAAAAGCATATATTGAAAAGAATTTCGCGGAAATCGTTGCTACCAAAAATAAAGGAATGATTATGAAGAATGTCATGGGACAGCTCAAGGGAAAGGCTGATGGTAAGGTTATTAATGAAGTGGTAGCAGAGCTTTGTAAATAATGACTATACTGATACAGTAGAGGGCTGCACGGATGCGTGTGGCTCATTTTATTTTTTGTTCATAATTTGTTTATTGACAAGACTTATTGAAAAATAATATGATGATTATTATATAGCTTATCAGTTAGGGTTACATAACTCCTATAAGTAGCGGAATCATGAAAAGAAGGAGGAAAAAAGGTGAGGAAAAATGACAGTTATTTAGCAGAATATGCAGCACTGTGCAGAGAGGCGGACAAGGTGGACCTGCAGCTTTTTGACGAATATGGGGTACAGAGAGGTCTGCGTGACAAAAGCGGCAACGGTGTGCTTGCAGGTTTGACAAATATCTCAAGAATAGAATCCTTTAAGATGGAGAATGGTCAGAAGGTTCCCTGTGAGGGAAAATTGTGGTATCGCGGTTATGACTGCATCGAATTGGTGAAGGGTTTCAGAAATAAAAGATATGGTTTTGAATAGGTGGCGTACCTGTTATTATTTGGTATCTTACCGTCTGAGGAAGAGTTAAAGCAGTTTCGGGAGATTCTGGCAGCGAACAGAACGCTGCCGACCAATTTTACAAGGGACGTTATTATGAAGGCGCCCAGCAATGACATTATGAATTCCCTGACGAGAAGCGTGTTGACGCTGGCGTCCTATGATAAAAATTGCAGTGATACTTCCATTGAAAATGTGCTGCGCCAGTGTATCGGGCTGATTAGCGTATTCCCGATGCTTGCAGTGTATGGCTATCACGCATATAATCACTATACGAATGATGAAAGCATGTATATTCACCGTCCGCAGAAGAAGCTTTCCACCGCAGAGAATCTGCTCATGATGCTTCGACCTGACAAGCAGTACACGGAGTTGGAGGCGAAGGTGCTTGACATTGCACTGGTGCTTCACATGGAGCATGGCGGCGGAAATAATTCTACCTTTACCACAAGAGTGGTCACATCCTCAGGTTCTGATACTTATTCAGTGATAGCGGCAGCGCTTTCTTCTTTGAAGGGACCCAAGCATGGCGGAGCCAATATTAAGGTTGTAGAAATGATGCGTGATATTGAAGCGAATGTGTCCGACTGGGAGGATGAGGATGCGGTAAGAGATTATCTGCAGAAGATTCTGAATAAGGAAGCATTCGACAGAAAAGGTCTGATTTACGGTATGGGTCATGCTGTTTATTCGTTGTCCGACCCCAGAGCGCAGGTATTCAAGGGATTTGTGCAGCAGCTTGCTGCGGCAAAGGGCAGAGAGAAGGATTTCGCTCTGTATTCTATGATTGAGCGGCTTGCTCCCGAAGTGATTTCCCAAAAATCAAGAATTTATAAGGGTGTCAGTGCCAATGTGGATTTCTATAGCGGTTTTGTTTACAGTATGCTGGAAATTCCTTTGGAAATGTATACGCCCATCTTTGCAATCGCAAGAATTGTGGGCTGGAGCGCACACAGAATCGAGGAACTGATTAATATGGATAAGATTATCCGTCCTGCCTATAAGAGCGTTAGTAGAATCTTGCGGAGTTTAAATTTTGAACTTTCTCATATGCTCTGTTAAGGTAAATGCTGCAGACGATACGCTGTCCGCATTGTCAGCAACATGTTTGCTGTCAGCGGAGAACTGCAAGGAGCTTTCTGCCAGTACCTCCGTAGAAGCCAGAATCTCTTCTGTACTTGCAGACTGTTCCTCTGACAGAGCAGCAATGTTGGTAGCAACATCATCTACATGAGCAATCTGGGATACGATATCACTCAGAACCTCATTGGTTTCGGATACATTATTGTAAATCTTCTCAAAGATTTCGCATGCAACGGTAATCTTCTCGGAGTTATCTTCAATGTATGCCACACTCTGATTGGTCTGGTCAACCATCTGTGTTACCTGCGTGTTGACCTGAGAGATAATGTCGGAAATCCTGGAAGCAGAAGCGGAGCTGTCCTCGGCAAGCTTACGAATCTGTTCTGCGACAACTGCGAATCCGCGTCCTGCATCGCCGGCACGGGCTGCTTCAATAGCTGCATTTAAGGACAACAGGTTTGTCTCGGAAGCGATATCGCTAATCATGCTGACCATGGAGTTAATCTGTTCGGTGGATTCGCCGACCTTGGCAACGATATCCTCCAATTCATTCATGGTGTTCACGATAGAGGACATTGCGCTGTTTACGGTTTCCATATCATTACGTCCCTGAGAAGCGACGTCTACGGTGAG
>ENA-UOJC01004122-UOJC01004122.1-human-gut-metagenome-genome-assembly--contig:-C104-NODE-4122-length-12656-cov-7.609396_pt1 | contig 12656 bp, 10 predicted proteins | sample MGYA00242339_ERZ723886 | MGnify/ENA metagenome assembly ERZ723886 | reverse complement strand
CGGCATCGCGGAGCTGATCCACAACCATCAGGTCAAGCGCGTCATCGCCACCCACGTCGGCATGACTCCCGAAGTCGGCCAGCAGAACACCGAGGGCACCCTGGAAGTGAACCTGCTGCCCCAGGGCACCCTGGCCGAGTGCGTCCGCGCCGGCGGCGCCGGCCTTGGCGGCGTGCTGACCCCCGTGGGCATCGACACCCTGGTGGAGGAGAGCCCCTTCTGCCTGGGCCGCAGAACCATCGAAGGCAAGGATTACCTGCTGATGAAGCCCATCCACGCTGACTTCGCCCTGTTGGGCACCTATAAGTGCGACGAGTTCGGCAACTGCTGGTACAAGGGCACCATGCGCAACTTCAACGTTGTCATGGCCACCGCCGCTGACACCGTCATCGCCGAGACCGAGTATCTGGTTCCCGTGGGCGAGATCGAGCCCGAGAACATCCACACCTATGGTATGTGTGTTGACTACATCGTGGAAGGAGAAAGAAAGTAATGGAAAAGAGCGAGATCAAAGGCTTTATCGCCAAGCGCTGCGCCAAAGAGCTGAAGAACGGCGACGTCGTGAACCTGGGCATCGGCCTGCCCACCCTGATCCCCAACTATCTGCCCAAGGACGTGGAGCTGATCATCCACGCTGAGCTGGGTATCGTCTCCGCCGGTAAGTCCCCCAAGGAAGGCGACGACAATTACGATCCTTACCACGTGGTGGATGCCGGTGGTTCTCCCTCCTCCGTGGCTTTCGGCGGCGGCTTCATCGACTCCGCCTCCAACTTCGGCCTGATCCGCGGCGGCCATGTGGACGCCTGCTTCCTGGGCGCTCTGGAGGTCGATGCTGAGGGCAACCTGGCCAACTGGATCATCCCCGGCAAGAAGATGCCCGGCATGGGCGGCGCTATGGACCTGTGCGTCGGCGCCCGCAAGTGCATCGTCTGCATGGAGCACACCGCCAAGGGCAACCCCAAGATCTTCGAGAAGTGCCGCCTGCCCCTGACCGCTTCCCACTGCGTCAACAAGATCATCACCGAGATGTGCGTGCTGGAAGTCACCGAGAACGGCCTGGTCATGACCGAGATCAACCCCGAGTTCACCGTCGAGCAGGTGAAGGCTGCCACCGCTGCCCCCATCACTGTCGCCGAGAACCTGAAGTCCATGATCGACTGATTGATAGAATCCCTGCAAACAGAGGGGCTGCCGGAAGGCAGCCCCTTTTGCCGTTTATTTCAGACTTGTCAAAAAAGCCTTTTTTGACAAGCTGAACCGGACTCCGGCGCCTGCCGGAGTCCGGTTTTTTATACCCCGGTGTACCGGGAAAGGAACTGGCGGGTGCGCTCCATCCGGGGATGGTTGATCACCTGCCGGGGTTCCCCCTGCTCCACGATGACGCCGCCGTCCATGAAGATCAGCCGGTCCGCCACGTCCCGGGCGAAGGCCATCTCGTGGGTCACCACGATCATGGTGGTGCGGCGGTCGGCCAGCTGGCGGATGACCCGCAGCACCTCGCCGGTAAGCTCCGGATCCAGGGCGGAGGTGGGCTCGTCGAAGCACAGCACGTCCGGCTCCATGCACAAAGCCCGGGCGATGGCCACCCGCTGCTTCTGGCCGCCGGAGAGCTGGTGGGGATAGTGGCCCGCCCGGTCGGACAGGCCCATCTGCTCCAGCAGAGCCAGCCCCCGGTCCCGGATGTCCGCCTCCGATTCGCCGGGCAACTTGGCAAGACGCCTGGCCAGGGTCACGTTTTCCAGGGCGGTGTACTGGGGAAACAGGTTGAAATCCTGGAACACCAGGCCGAAATGCAGGCGCTTTTCCCGCAGCTCCCGCTCCCGCACCGGAGGGCGGGACCCGTCCAGCAGGGTCTGGTCCCGCAGGGAGATCACCCCGGCGTCCGGCCGCTCCAGGAAGTTCAGGCACCGCAGCAGGGTGGTTTTCCCGCTGCCGGAGGAGCCGATGACGGACAGCGTCTCCCCTTCCGGCAGGTCGAAGCTCACATCCCGCAGCACCCGGGTGCTGCCGAAGGATTTTTCCAGGTGCGCAACGCTCAGATAGGACATATGCTCCCCCCTTTCAGCGGAAATAGCTCAGACGGTGCTCCAGATACCGGAACAGCAGCGTCAGAAGCCCCACAAACAGCAGATAGTATACCCCGGTATAGAACAGGGGCCAGGTGATCCCGGCGGTCTTCACATAGTCCTCACCGGCCTTGGTCAGCTCCACGATGGCGATGATCCGGGCCAGGGACGTGTCCTTCACCAGGGTGATGATCTCGTTGGACATGGGAGGCAGGATCCGCTTCACCACCTGAAGCAGGGTGATTTTGAAGAAGATCTGGCGGCGGGTGAGGCCCAGCACCTGACCGGCCTCCCGCTGACCCGCCGGGACGGCCTGGATGCCGCCCCGGTAGATCACGGAGAAATAGCAGGCGTAGTTCAGTACAAAGGCCACGGTGCACGCCAGCATCCGGTTGCTGCCCCAGATGTTGTGACCGAACCACAGGCCGGGGCCGTAGAAAATGATGATCAGCTGCAGCACCAGAGGCGTGCCCCGGATCACCCACACCAGGGCGTCGAACAACGCCCGCACCGGGCGGCAGCGGCTCATGGAGCCCAGGGCCACCAGCAGGCCCAGCGGCAGGGAGAACGCCAACGTCAGCCCAAACAGGACGGCGGCCTGGCGCATCCCCTGCAGCAGGGATAGGGTTACGGTCCAGAACATGGCCTTATGCGGCGGGGACCACGATGACCTGGGCGTTGCGGCAGTAGGCGGGGGTGCAGGTCATGGCGGTCTGCACGCCGTCGGTGAGGGTCATGCCGTTCCACACCACGTCGATGGCCTTGCTGTTCAGCTCATTGACCTTCTGGCCCCACTCGATGACGATGAACTCCACGTCCACCCCCAGGCGCTGGGCCACCAGCCGGGCCAGCTCCGCGTCAAAGCCGGTCCACTGGCCGTTGTCGTCCTTATAGTCCATGGGGGCAAACTCCGTGATGCCCACCACCAGGGTGCCCTTGCCCCGGATATAAGCCACGTCGCCGCCGGCATCTTCGGTATAGCCGGTCTGGGGCATCTCCGCCAGCAGGTCCTCCCGGATGCCGAACTGCCGGGCCAGGGTCTGGGTGGTGCCGTCCTGATAGGCCTCGGCCAGAACGGAGGTGATGAAGTCGGCCAGGTCAGAGCCCTGGCGGCAGCCGATGCCGTACTCCTCCTGGGTGAGGCTGTCGGTATAGGTCAGGTTGGGATAGCTGGTGTCGGGCCCGATCATGGCCCCGGCCATCAGCAGGTCGATGACGGCGGCATCGGAGGTGCCGGCGGCCACCTCCATCAGGGCGGCGGCCTGATCCTGGACACTGTTGACGGTCCAGCCCTTCTCCTTGGCCACATCCTCACCGGCGGACCCGGCCTCCACGGCGTAGACCATGGTTTTCTCGTCGGCGTCGGTGTTGGTGTTCTTCGGGCCGCAGGCGGCCATGGCGGCGGTCATAGCCAGCAGCAGGAGCAGGCACAGCCCGCGGCGGATGGTATTTTTCATGATTTCCTCCATTCCCCGGCCCCTATCACCGGGCGATTTAGTATGCTAATACGCTACCACACTACCGAGATAAAGTAAAGATGGGAAAAGCCACAAATTTGTCCGGCGGCGGCTGCGTAATTTGCACGAACGACACAAAATGGCAAAAAGTACGCGCGACACGGACAAATGCCTGCGATTTGGACGGACGGCAGCGGGGCATGCTAAAGGGGAGAGGAGGCGCGCATGGACATTTTTGACGCATTGACAGCCCTGGGCGGACTGTGCCTGTTTCTGTTCGGCATGCAGATCATGGCGGAGGCGCTGCAGCGCCGGGCCGGGGGACGGCTGGAGGGCCTGCTGCGGCGGATGACTCGCAGCCGCTGGGCGGGGTTTTTCACGGGCCTGGCGGTGACGGCGGCGGTGCAGAGCTCATCGGCGGCCATGGTGATGGTGGTGGGCTTCGTGAACTCCGGTATGCTGACGCTCCGCCAGGCGGTGGGGGTCATCATGGGCACCAACGTGGGCACCACGGTGACGCCCTGGCTGCTGAGCCTGGGAGGTCTGGAGGGCGGCGGCGTCCTGGGGCGGCTGCTGCGCCCGGCGGGCTTTGTGCCGCTGCTGAGTCTGTGGGGCATTGCGGCGTATCTGGCCGGAAAGGGCAGCCGCCGGGACACAGGCCAGGCCCTGCTGGGCTTTGCCGTTCTGATGCAGGGCATGGAGATCATGACCGCCGCTGTATCGGGCCTGGCCCGGGCGGAGGGGTTCCGGCAGCTGTTCACGGCCTTCGGCAGCCCTCTGCTGGGGGTGCTGGCCGGGGCGGTGCTGACGGCGGTGATCCAGTCCAGCTCCGCCTCGGTGGGGATATTGCAGGCCCTGGCCGCCAGCGGACAGGTGACGGTGGGGGCCGCCATCCCCATCGTCATGGGCCAGAACATCGGCACCTGCGTGACGGCGATGCTGTCCTCCGTGGGGGCCAGCCGCAGCGCCCGGCGGGCGGCTCTGGTGCATCTGCTGTTCAACCTGGCCGGGGCGGGTATCTGGCTGGGGGTGTTCTGGCTGGTGAAGGCGCTGGCGGCTCCGGCCATTCTGGACCGGGCCGTGACCCTGCCGGGGGTGGCCGTTATCCACACGGCCTTCAACCTGCTGTGTACGGCGGCGCTGTTTCCGGCGGCGGGCCTGCTGGAGCGGGCGGTGCTGCGGCTGCTGCCCGGAGAGGAGACGCCCTCCGCGGAGCCGGATCCCCGTCTGCTGGCGGCTCCGGCGGCGGCCCTGGAAAGGTGCCGGGAGCTGACCCTGGAAATGGCGGACCTGGCCCGGGACAACCTGCGCCGGGGGATTCAGGCCCTGACGGAGGTGCACCCCGACTCGGCCCGGGAGCTGCGGCGGCAGGAGGAGCGCATCGACGGCCTGGAGGACGCCCTGGGCACGTTTCTGGTGCGGCTGGGCGGACGGACCCTGACCCGCCGGGACAGCGCCCGGGCGGCGGAGCTGCTGATGCTCATGGGCGACCTGGAGCGGCTGGGGGATCACGCCATGAACCTGCTGGAAAGCGGGGAGGAGCTGCGGGACCGGAAAATTGAGCTGCCGCCGGAGGACCGGCGGCAGCTCCGGGTGCTGACGGAGGCGGTGGAGGAGATCGCGGACCTGGCGTTGGCGGCCTTCCGCCGGGAGGACGCCGCCGCCCTGGGGCAGGTGGAGGCCCTGGAGCAGGTCATCGACGGCCTGCGGCAGCGGCTGCGGGCCCGGCGCATCCGGGAAACGCAGCCGGGGGAGGGGGCCATGGAGCTGAGCTTCGTGTGGTCGGACGTGCTGACGGACCTGGAGCGGGCGGCGGACCACTGCTGCAACATCATGGAGTGCGTGGCGGATCTGTCCGCCGGGAACCGGAATCTCCATGCCGCCCAGCTGGCGGTCCGGCAGCGGGATCCGGCCTTCGACAGCCGGGTCCGGGCCTATGAGCAGAAGTATCGAATATAAAAAGCCTGTGTATTCGGTGCAATTGCACCGAATACACAGGCTTTTTTTATCCGTTCAGCAGGGCCAGCTGGTAAAAGGCCACGGCGCTGGCGGCGGCCACGTTCAGGGAATCTACCCCGTGGGACATGGGAATTTTCACGGTATAGTCGCAGGCGGCGATGGTGGAGGAGGCCAGGCCGTCCCCCTCGGTGCCCAGCACCATGGCCAGCTTCGGCTCCGCCAGCAGGCGGGGATCGTTCAGGGCCAGGGAGTCGTCCCGCAGGGCCAGGGCCACGGTTTTGAAGCCCAGCTCATGCAGCAGCTCCGGCCAGCTCTCCCCCTCCGGCAGATACGTCCAGGGCACCAGGAACACGTTGCCCATGCTGACCCGGGCCGCCCGGCGGTACAGGGGGTCGCTGCCGGCGGCGGTCAGCAGCACCGCGTCCACGTTCAGAGCGGCGGCGGACCGGAAAATGGCCCCGATGTTGGTGGGATTCATGATGTTTTCCAGCACGGCAATGCGCCGGGCATTGGCGCAGACCTCCGCCACGGAGGGAAGCCGGGGCCGCCGCATGGCGCACAGCATCCCCCGGGTCAGGTGGAAGCCCGTCAGCTGGGTCAGCACCGGCAGGTCCGCCGCGTATACCGGGATATCCGCCGGGCAGCGGGCCAGCACCTCCGCGCCTTTTCCCTCGATGTGCTTGCGCTCCATCAGGAAGGACACCGGCGTGCACCCGGCGTCCAGAGCCCGGCCGATGACCAGGGGACTCTCCGCCACGAACAGGGCGTTTTCCGGGTCGGCCCGGTTCACCAGCTGGTTTTCCGTCAGCCGGGCGTAGATATCCAGCTCCGGGGCGGAAAAATCGGTGATTTCGATGATATGGGCCATGTTACTTGGCTTCTCTCGCCCGGCGGGCGGCTTCCTCCCGTTCCCGGCAGATGTCGGCCCAGCTGGGGATCTTCTTCAGCACCTCGTTCAGGTCCGCCAGGGCGGCGGGAATGTCGATGTTCTGGGGACAGACCCGGGCGCACTGGCCGCAGCCCACGCAGGCGGCGGGGCGCTTGTCCTCCGGCAAAGCCTCCACCCGCATGCCGATGTTGAAGTTGGGGGAGAACTTGGCCTCGTTATACAGCTTCAGCAGCATGGGAATGTCCAGGCCCATGGGGCAGCCGTCGCAGCAGTAGCGGCAGGCGGTGCAGGGCACGGCGCCGTACATGCCCTGAGCGATGTCCAGCAGGACCTTCTCCTCCTGGTCCGTCAGGGGGCGGCGTTCTTCAAAGGTGCGGACGTTGTCCTCCATCTGGGCGGGGGTGGTCATGCCGCTGAGGATCATCTGGACCCCCTCCACCCCCTGGAGGAAGCGGAAGGCCCAGGCAGCGGTGGACTCCTCCGGCCGCAGGGCGTGGAGCTCGGACTCCGCCTCCGGCGTCAGGGAGGCCAGGCGGCCGCCCCGGACGGGCTCCATGACCCAGATGGGGATGCTGTACCGGCGCAGCAGCTCGCACTTGGCCTTGGCGTCCTGCATGGTCCAGTCCAGATAGTTCAGCTGGATCTGACAGAATTCCATGTCCTTGCCGTAGCGGGACAGGAAGCTCTCCAGCAGCTCCACGCCGCCGTGGGAGGAGAAGCCCAGGTGACGGATGCGGCCGTTCTTCTTCTGCTCCAGAAAATAGTCGATGATGCCCCAGCGGGGATCGGTATACGTCTCGATGGACTTCTCGTACACATTGTGCAGCAGGTAGAAGTCGAAATACTCCACGCCGCACTTCTGGAGCTGCTCCTCAAAGATGGCAGCGGGGTCGTAGCTGTCGCTGATCTGGTGGCCGGGGTATTTGGTGGCCAGATAGAAGCTCTGGCGGTCATAGTCCTTCAGCACCCGGCCGATGACCCGCTCGGACATGCCGCCGTGGTAGGGATAGGCGGTGTCGAAATAGTTGACGCCGTGGTCCATGGCATAGCGGACCATGTCCGCCGTGGTTTTCTCGTCGATGTCCGCCGGGCCGCCGCCGGGAACCAGCGGCAGACGCATGGTGCCGAAGCCCAGCAGGGACAGCTTCTCTCCGTGAAAATCGGTGTAGATCATGTAAGGTTCCTCCTTGGTTGGGATGTTTCCCCCATTATAGCACGGAGGGAAAGGACCCTGCAAGGCGGATTTTCACCCCGGGGGGCGGTCTTACAGGAAAAATTCCTCCGGCTCCGCCGGGCGCATGATGGACACCTCATAGGCGGTGCGCTCCTGTCCCACGCCGTCCACGGTTTTCGTGTAGCCCCGGCTCTGGACCCGGCCCTCCACCGTCAGCCGGGAGCCCACCGGCAGGATGGCCGTCTGCTGGGCGATGACGCCCCAGGCGATGCAGGGCAGGTAGTCCGCCCGGCCGTACCGGCGGTTCACCGCCAGGATCAGGTCGCAGATTTCCCGGCCCAGAGGCGTCCGGCGCAGGGTGGGAGTTTTGCACAGAATGCCGGAGAGCTGAATCTGGTTAAAGGGGGCCGCGCCGCCGGGGACCAGCTCCCGGACGAACACGGAGATCACCAGCCGGGGACCCTGGCCGCTGCGGTTGTTGAAGGAGCGCAGCTGGCCGGTAAGGGTCAGCACGTCCCCGGTATGTACGGGGTGGGCCTCCAGCAGCGGCCGGGGCAAAATCACCGGCAGCCGATCCTCCTGGCCGGAAAGCCGCTCCACCGACAGGGGAAAGCGGTAAAAGCTCTCGCCGTGGTTTATGTGGGACAGCTCCGGCTCCCCGGCGGCCCGCCCGCACAGGCGCACGCGGTTGAAGTTGTTGTCCATAGTCATCCTCCTCGTTTGTTGAAGCTGGTCCAGCTTATGCCGGAGCGCCTGGAAATAGACCCTTTTCAAACCGGGAAAAGTATGCGATAATAGCGGGGAAAAGGAGGAATTGCCCATGCGATACAAGGGAAAGGTCTATCGGCCCCCCAGCGAGGCCTACAGCCTCATCATCCAGGTGACCTACGGGTGCAGCCACAACCGCTGCGCCTTCTGCGATATGTATGACGATAAGCGGTTTGCCCTGCGGCCCATGGAGGAGATCCGGGAGGATTTCCGCCTGGCCCGGCAGGTATACCGCCGGGTGGAGCGGGTGTTTCTGGCCGACGGCGACGCGATGATGCGGAAAACCCAGGACCTGCTGGAAATTCTGACCATGGTGTACAGCCTGTTTCCGGAGTGTCAGCGGGTGACGTGCTATGCCTCGCCACGGAGTCTCCAGATCAAGACGGAGGAGGAGCTGCGTCAGCTGCGGGAGGGCGGCCTGAAAATGGTGTATATGGGCCTGGAATCCGGGTGTGACGCGGTGCTGGAGCGGATGCGCAAGGGACACACCGCCGCGGCCATCGTGGCGGCGGGGCAGAAGGCCCGGCAGGCGGGCCTGGCCCTGTCGGTGACGGCCATTTCCGGGCTTGGCAGCCGGGAGCTGCTGCGGGACCACGCCGTGGACACCGCCCGGGCCCTCAGCGCCATGAAGCCGGAATATATCGGCCTGCTGACGCTGATGGTGGAGCCGGGAACGCCGCTGGAGCAGTGGGTCCGGGAGGGCAGCTTCCGGGTGCTGGGCCCGGCGGAGATTCTGCAGGAGACGGCCCTGCTGCTGGACCACATCGACAGCGAGGGCAGCGTATTCCGGATGAACCACGCCTCCAACTACCTGACCCTGAAGGGGACCCTGAACCGGGACCTGCCCGCCCTGCGGCAGCAGGTGCAGGAGGGCCTCATGGGTCACGGCCTGCGGCCGGAGAGCTGGCGGGCTTTGTAAAAAACGAACGCACCCCCTGTATCCCACGGGATACAGGGGGCGCGGGCAGCTTGTCAAAAAAGGACAAAGACCTTTTTTGACAAAGGGTTTGCAGTCTGCCGCGCGCATAATTTGTTCGCTGAAAGCGAACAAATTCCACACTTGCAGACTGAGAAGTATTTTTGCCAGGTACACGCCCCGGCAAAAAATGATTCCATTTTATTTGCCGCCTGCGGGCGGCAAACTCTGCGAGGCTTTTTTGACAATATCTACACCCCCTGTATCCCACGGGATACAGGGGGTGGGCGTTTATTCTTCTGAAGATTCTTCCGGCACCTCCGGTGCTTCCGGCGCTTCCGCCGGTTCGGCTGCTTCCGGCGCTTCCGCCGGTTCGGCGGTTTCCGGGGCTTCGGCGGGCTCCTCCGCCTGGGCGGCTTCCCGGGCGGCCACGATGTTCACATACAGCTCCTCCGGCTTGTGGGGGTGGAGCCTGATGTTGTAAAACAGCACCGCCAGGGCGGCGATCATCAGCACCAGGCTCAGCACCTGGGACACCCGGATGGGCTGGCCGGCGATGGTCCAGTTGAACAGATACAGGCTGTCGGTGCGCAGACCCTCGATCCAGAAGCGGCCCACGCCGTACCACAGGAAGTAGAAGCAGGTGTTTTCACCGTCGAACCGCCGGGCCTTGGATACCACAAAAACGATCAGCAGCAGGCCGACGAGGTTCCACAGGCTCTCGTACAGGAAGGTGGGATGTACCTCCACCAGCTCCCCGGCAGTGGTGGTCAGCTGCATGCGCCAGGGGAGGGTGGTTTCGGAGCCGAAGGCCTCCCGGTTCAGGAAGTTGCCCCAGCGGCCGATGGCCTGGCCGATGAGCAGGCCCATGACCACCAGGTCCATCATGGCCCCCAGCTTGATATGGCGGCTGCGGCAGAGGATGACGGCCACGATCACCACAGCGATGACGCCGCCGTAGATGGCCAGGCCGCCGTCCCAGATGGCGATGGCCTTGGACCAGCTGAAGTGGCCCTCATGGTCCTTGAACTCGCTGAGATAGAACAGAACATAGTACAGCCGGGCCCCCACGATGGCTGAGGGGATGCCCCACAGCAGCCCGTCGATGAGGTCATCATCCCGGATGCCGTATTTGGTACGCTGGCGCATGCACCACCACAGGGCCAGCAGCATGCCCAGGGCGATGAGGATGCCATACCAATAGATGCCGTTGCCGATGTCGATGGCCTTGGAACTGATGGTGATGGCCCAGTCGCCAAAAAGCCCCGGGAAGCGGATGGGGCTGTCGGTCATGATCTTCATAATGTCACTCCTTGCTCAGAAAACTCCCTCTATTATACCGCAGAGCGGGGCCGTTGAAAAGCCCTATTTTTCGGAGGAAGGGGAGCAATCAGGCGGTCCGGTATTTCCGCCGAAGCCACCGGGCCAGCAGGAAGCCGCCTGCCGTCAGGGCGGCGCAGAGCAGGAAGTCCGGGATCTGGGACAGGATCAGCGCCTGTCTGTACCGGGAGGAGAGATCGGTGAAGATCGGACTTGTGCTGAGCCCCTCCAGCCACTGGGGATCGACGGATCCGAAGTCCGCGATGCCGCCCAGCCGGAAGCCCGCAGCCAGAGTGGCGGCGATCCGGACCAGGCCCAGGATCCCCACCAGCGACATCAGGTATCCGGAGACGAAGCCGTATGTACGCCAGAAGCGGGCAAAACCGCTTTTCCTCGGCCCGGCGGAGGTGGGAGCAGGGTCCGTCTGTTCATCGTCCAGCAGATAGTCCACCGTGACGCCCAGCAGACGGCCGATGGCCAGGAGCTTGTTGGTGTCGGGCAGGGACTCGCCCGTTTCCCACTTGCTGACGGCCTGACGGGACACGTCCAGCTGCTGGGCCATCTGTTCCTGGGACAGACCGGCTTTGCGGCGCAGGTCGATGAGCTTTTCACACAGGGTCATAGAGAATGCCTCCTTTGATGTTGATGGCGTCAGCATACCGAAAAAGGCCGCAACTGTCCACCAAGTGGGGCTGGAAGTTCCGCAACCGACGGTTGCGGGCCGTTTTTTCAGCCCCAGAGCTGGCGGGAGAGGTCCTGGGCCAGCTTTTCCACCACGCCGGGAGCGTAGGGCAGGGGCAGTCCGGCGGCGGCCAGGGTCTCGGCGTAGGTCCTGCTGCCGCCGGAGGCACACAGGGCGTGATACCGGGCCCAGCCGTCTGCGGGGTCGGCGTCATAGGCGGCCTTCAGCTGCTGGGCGCAGACGATGGACAGGGCGTAGCTGATCACATACCGGGGGGACATATACAGGGCCATGTTGGTGAATAGGTCGCACCCGGCCAGCACCTGCTGCCGCCAGGGCTCGTTGTTCCGGCTGCGGCCGAAGGACTTCTCAATGCGGTCGAACTCCTCTGCCCACTGGGCCAAAGAGGCGTCCGGATGCTCATAGAGCCACGTCTCAAAGGTGTGGATGGAGCAGAAGGCGCACAGCTCCTTGATGAAGTCATAGCGGTGCTCCGCCAGGAACTGCCCGGCGTGGTCGCCGAAGAAGTCCCGGGCGTAGGGCTGGGCCAGCAGCTCCATGGTCTTGGAGTGGACCTCCGCCAGATCGGGACTCAGCCCCACATAGTCCGCCAGAGGCTGGCTGCGGATGGAGAGATACCCCTGGAGCCCGTGGCCCAGCTCGTGGGTGTATACGGTGACGTCGTCGGAGGTGCCGTCGCAGTTGGCAAAGACAAAGGGCATGTCATAGGGCGCGCCCAGCATCTCGCAGAAGCCCATGCCGGAAATTTTATTGGGAGAGCCAGTCACGTCCAGCAGGTCGTGGCGGACCATCTCGTCGAAAAACGCACCTGCCTCGGGGCTAAGGCTGTGATACATCCGGTGGGCGGCCCGGGGCAGCTCCTCCGCCGCCACCGGCACGGCGTTGCCCTCCGGGAACACCAGGGCCCGGTCATAGGGCATCAGCGTGTCCACCCCCAGGCGCCGGCGCTGCTCCTCCTGCAGCCGCAGATACAGGGGGGTGATATGGGTCTGCACCTGGCGGCAGAACGCGTCCAGCTCCGCCCGGCCATAGCCCAGGCGCTGCTGGGCCAGGTCGCCGTAATCGGCGAAGCTGTCGAAGCCGTTGGCCCGGGCCAGGTCGATGCGGGCATGGACCAGCTGCCGCAGGATGTCCTCCAGCTGTCCGGCGTTTTCCAGCACCGTCTGCTGCTGGGCGTCATAGGCGGCCTTGCGGCGCGCCCGGTCCCGGCTGGCCAGAGCGGCCCGCAGCTGTCCGCCGCTGAGCAGCTCCCCCTGGACCGGATATTTGGCGGAGGCCGTCAGCTGCTGATACAGGGCCGTCAGCTGGGAGATGCGGGCCTGCAGGTCCCTGCCCCCGGCGTGAATCCGGTGGTCCAGGGTCAGCAGGCGGCGCAGCTGGGGGCCGAAGGCCCGGGCCAGAGCC
>ENA-UOJC01004117-UOJC01004117.1-human-gut-metagenome-genome-assembly--contig:-C104-NODE-4117-length-12684-cov-13.182121_pt1 | contig 12684 bp, 13 predicted proteins | sample MGYA00242339_ERZ723886 | MGnify/ENA metagenome assembly ERZ723886 | reverse complement strand
GTCGAAAAAGTCCAGCGGACTTTTTCGACGGCCTGAAAGGACGGCTGAACAGCCGTCCTTTTCCTTTGCGCGATATCAGAAATCCGCGTTGCCCACGGTGCGGGGGTGGGGCAGCACGTCCCGGATGTTGCTGACGCCGGTGAGGTACATCACCAGCCGCTCGAAGCCCAGGCCGAAGCCCGCGTGGCGGCAGGAGCCGTAGCGCCGCAGGTCGCAGTACCACCAGTAGTCCTCCGGCTTCATGCCCAGCTCCGCGATGCGCCCCTCCAGGATGTCCAGGCGCTCCTCGCGCTGGCTGCCGCCGATGATCTCGCCGATGCCGGGCACCAGGCAGTCCGCCGCGGCCACGGTCTTGCCGTCGTCGTTGAGGCGCATGTAGAAGGCCTTGATCTCCTTGGGATAGTCAGTGACGAAGACGGGCTTCTTGTACACCTGCTCCGTGAGATACCGCTCGTGCTCGGTCTGCAGGTCGCAGCCCCAGAACACCTTATAGTCGAACTTGTCGTTGTTTTTCTCCAGAATGGACACGGCCTCGGTATAGCTCACCCGGCCGAAGTCGGAGGAGGCCACATGCTCCAGCCGCTCAATGAGGCCCTTGTCCACAAAGCTGTTGAAGAAGGCCAGCTCATCGGGGCACTTGCGCATGACCTCCCGGATGGCGTACTTGATCATGGCCTCGGCCACGTCCATGTCGCCCTTCAGGTCGCAGAAGGCCATCTCCGGCTCGATCATCCAGAATTCGGCGGCGTGGCGCTGGGTGTTGGAATTCTCCGCCCGGAAGGTGGGGCCGAAGGTGTACACATCGCCGAAGGCCATGGCGAAGTTCTCCGCGTTCAGCTGGCCGGAGACGGTCAGGTTGGCGGGCTTGCCGAAGAAGTCCTGGGTGTAGTCCACGGTGCCGTCCTCATTGCGGGGCGGGTTCTCGGGGTCCAGGGTGGTGACCCGGAACATCTCGCCGGCGCCCTCGCAGTCGCTGGCGGTGATGATGGGGGTGTGGACGTAGACAAAGCCCCGCTCCTGGAAGAACTGGTGGATGGCGTAGGCCGCCACGCTCCGCACCCGGAAGGCAGCGGAGAACAGGTTGGTCCGGGGCCGCAGATGCTGGATGGTCCGCAGGAATTCCACGCTGTGGCGTTTTTTCTGCAGGGGGTAGTCGGGAGAGGAGGTGCCCTCCACCTCGATCTTCGCGGCCTTCAGCTCCAGGGGCTGCTTGGCCTCCGGCGTCAGCACCACGGTGCCGGTGACGATCAGGGCCGCGCCCACGTTCTGGGCGGCGATGTCCTTATAATTCTCCAGCGTGCCGGCCTCCATGACCACCTGCAGGTTCTTGAAGCAGGAGCCGTCGTTCAGCTCGATGAAGCCGAAGTTCTTCATGTCCCGGATGGTGCGGGCCCAGCCGCCCACGGTGACCTCCTTGCCGGAGAGGGTCTCGCTGTCGGCGTAAATTGCCGCGATTTTTGTGTAGCTCATTGAATTTCACCCGTTTTCTTGTTTTTGTGGTGGGGATGTTCGCACAATTATATGGTATTGTACTCTGTTTTCCCCGCTTTTACAAGAGGGAACGGGCGTTTTTCCGGCTCAGACACCGCAATTGCGGTCAATTATGTCCCGGATGGTCTCCGTCTGCTCCGCCGTCAGGGCCGCCTGGCCCGCCTCACACCGGGCGAAGCTCTCCGTCAGGTTTATGCCATAGCTGGCGCCAAGCTCTGTCTCTGCGGTGTACTCCGTCATGCAGCGGCAGACCTCCGGGGCGTAGTCCAGATTGATGAGGATATCCGTCAGCGCGATGGCGTCGCCGCCCCAGAGGGTGTATTCCCGGCCGTCCGCGGATACCGCGGCGGAGGTGTTGCCGCACCAGCCGGAGACGGGCTCGTCCACGGTCTGGGGCGCATCGGCGGGAGCGTGGGTGTGGCGGCCGAAGTCGTAGCCCGCCTCCTCCATGGCGGCCAGGGCTTCCTCCGGGACGTCGGCCAGGGAGCCCTCCTCCAGCAGCTCGCAGGTGTAAACCCAGTCCACGCCCGGCCAGGGGCTGCCGGCGGGCATGTCATAGGTGATCCGGATGCGGTCGCCGCTCTCCAGGCCGTCGAACAAGCCGCCGGCCATATCGACCAGACACACACCGTTTGGCCAGCCCTCTCCAACCAGGAGAGGCCCGCCCTCTTCACTGCTCTCCACGGTGGCCAGATACCAGCCATCGGCGGTGCTGCCGCCGACAGGGGTGTAGCCCAGCTCCGACAAATTGGCCAGGGTGGCGGAGGGGATGCTGTTCAGGTTGCTGCCCTGCAGAAACTTAAAGGAATACGCTCCGGTCTGGCCGGGATAGCTCTCCCCAATGCCGCTGTCGCAGGTGACCTCAATAAGGTCGCCGCTGTTCAGGCCGTCGAACAGGCCGCCGTCCTCACTCCGGTCAGACAGCGCGATGGGGCCGTTCTCCGTCACGAGAAGGGACGCGCCGCCAGCGGCGCGGAGATAACGTCCTTCTATGGCGCTTTTCCCGCCGCAGGCCGTGAGCGGCAGGGCGCACAAGGCGGCGCAGAGAAACAAAACCGCTTTTTTCATCAAAGCCCCTCCTTATGAAATGGCATCGCCGCCCCAGAGGGTGTATTCCCGGCCGTCCGCGGATACCGCGGCGGAGGTGTTGCCGCACCAGCCGGAGACGGGCTCGTCCACGGTCTGGGGCGCATCGGCGGGAGCGTGGGTGTGGCGGCCGGAGTCGTAGCCCGCCTCCTCCATGGCAGCCAGGGCCTCCTCCGGGACATCGGCCAGGGAGCCCTCCTCCAGCAACTCGCAGGTGTAGACCCAGTCCACGCCCGGCCAGGGAGAGGATTCCGGCATGTCAAAGGTGATCCGGATGCGGTCGCCGCTCTCCAGACCGTCGAACAGGCCGCCGGTCTCGCTTTTGTCCACCAGTGCTTCGACGATGGCCGCGTCCGTGTCATCCCGGACGATCAGCGGGCCGGCCGCCTCACTGCCCTCCACGGTTTCCAGATACCGGCCGGTGGCGGTGTCCTTCCCGCCGCAGGCCGTCAGCAGCAGGCAGACGCACAGCATCCCGCAGAGCTGTGTGATCTTCTTTTTCACAGGAGCACCTCCTTATGAGATGTATTCACTGCCGGCGGTGTAGCCGGTCCAGGTCCCCAGCTCCGGCCAGAGGGCGGAGCAGTCGGAAAAACCGTAGGCCCCCAGGCTGGAGCGCCACTTTTCGGCGTTGAAGAACAGGACGGGCAGGCTGTATGCCTCGTCCTCATGCCCGCCGACGGGGGTGATGGAGAAGAGAACGCCGTCCTCCCAGTGCATGAATTTGGCGTCGGAGCCCTCCAGGGGCTCGGCTGTGATATAGCCCTGCTCCAACAGCTCTTCATAGGCGCCGGTGACCAGGGCCTTGCCGTGGCTTTCCGCGAAGCGCCAGGCAACGGCGGCCTTTTCCCCCTCCGTCAGGCCGCCGGGGGCCCGGCTCAGGTCCACGCCGATGGAGGTCAGGCCGTCATCGCTGTTCAGGCCGGGGTCAACGGCCCACAGATCCTCCAGCACCTGCAGGTAGAGACCGCAGAGATCGTAGTAAGCGCCGCCGGGATTTTTCTCTGTGCCCTGGGGCCAGGCGGTGATGGAGCTGACCGCTCCCAGCTGGGCGGGAAAGGTCTCCAGCACCGTGCCGCTGCAGGCCACATCGACGACCATGCCGTCTTCCAGGACACCGGCGCCGGCCTCCTCCGTGCCGCCGCCCAGCCGGACGGGAATTTCGCCCACAGGAAGGGTATACACCTCCCCCGCGCCCTCCCCGGCCAGCAGGAGATCGCCTTCCTCCGCGCCGTCCACGACGCGGAGGGTCAGCACAGCGGGGGCCTCCCCCTCCGCCGGAGCGGGCGCGCCGGCGGGCTGCGGAGAGCTTCCGCTGTCCGCCGGGGAAGCGGCACATGCCGCCAGCAGACACAGGCAGAGGGCACATACAGCTGATAAACGGAATTTTTTCATGGAAAACCGCCTCCTTTATCCAATTAGTCGGCGGAGGAGGCGATTTTGTTTCGCGGTTTTTGCAAAAATTCAGAAGAGGGGGATGAAAAACGTCCAGGGGGCGGTGAACACGGCCATGGCCAGGGCCGCCCGCCGGCGGCTCCCCTCCGGCAGGGGGGAGAGCTCGCCTTTCAGAAAGAAGCTGTCCAGCCCATAGATGCAGACGCCGGAGAGGGCAACGGCGCCCAGCGTCCAGGCAAAGGCGGCGGGGTGGGCAAAGGGGAAGTACAGGTCCCAGCCGCCGGAGAGGCCGGAGACAAACTGCCCCAGGAGCATCCAGATGACGCCCGCGAAGTCGGCGATAAAGCCGCAGATCCAGAAGGGAGGCAGCAGCCGGCGCATCCGGCCCCCGCGCTCCCCGCAGCCCAGGGCCGTCAGGGTGAGGAACAGCACCGCCCCGTCGATCAGCAGGTTTCCCGGCAGGACCAGCAGCCACGCCGGAGGGAACATCCACAGCAGCCAGACGGGCAGAATGAAATTGTACAGCCGGATCTCACGCTTCACGGGAACGCTCCTTCCGCCATTTCAGCGCCGCCCCCAGCAGGTTGCCCGCCAGGGCGAAGAGGGCCGCCGCCCAGATTTGAAACAGGACGCTGGAATTGTACAGCAGGAAGACCCAGGGGAGGGTCAGCAGGCCGCAGGCCACGGGGTACAGCAGGGCGGGGCCGAAGCGGCGGCCGGCGCTGCAGCCGGTGATGAAGCAGAAGAAGGGCAGCATCAGGAATGGATAGAAGATGCCCGTCAGGACGGGGATGTCGCTGCCGGACTCCACCAGCCGCAGCAGGGGAGGGAGCCCCAGTTCCACGGCGGCGGCCAGCAGCAGGTGAGAGCGGAGGGGCCGCAGCTGGAGCGGCCCCCCGGCGGCGGGCCCCGGCGCCAGGCCCAGGCCCTGGCGGATGCGCTGCAGCTCCGCGCGCCAGGAGAGGTAGCGCAGCAGCCACACCACGGCGTAGGCGAACCAGTACAGCCCCAGCAGCGCCAGCAGGCCCTGCCAGACGGCGGGCCACAGCCCGCACACAGCGCACAGACCCAGATACAGCGCCGAGGAGATCAGCAGATGGGCGGCGGTGCGGAGGGCCACCGCCGCGGCGGTGCCCTCCATGGGCGGCACCGCCAGCCCTACGGACGCGCCGAAGGCGAAGGCCAGCCCCAGCTCCAGGGCCAGCACCGCCTGCCAGGGCCAGCCGGTATCGTCCAGCACCGCCTGCCGGACGATAGCGGCGGTGTGCCAGGGCATGACGCTGAGACTGTTGAGCCAGACGACGGCCAGGGGCACCAGCACCATGGCGGCAAGGCCGCAGACCGCGGCCCACAGCAGCTGCCGGCGCAGCAAAGACGGCTCGTACAGCTCTTTTACACGTTTCACAGCCCCAACACCTCCTTGATCTTTTTCACATAGCGGCGGGAGACGTAGGTGACGGCACCGCCCCGCAGGGTCATGCGGATGGTGCCGGTGAGGCCCAGATCCAGGGCCGTCACCTGGTCCAGATTCACGATCTCCGAGTGGGAGATGCGGACGAAGCGGCGGCCGGCAAGGCGTTCCTCCAGCTCGTAGAGCCGCTGGCGCATGGTGTAGACACCGTCCGCCGTCTGGGCCCTGACCTCCTTTTCCTCGCCGTAAAACCGAAGGATGGACTCCGGCGGCAGGGGGACGGCGGCGCCGTCCCGGAAGCCCAGAAGAACGCCGCTCTCCACCGTCAGGCGGGCCAGCAGGGCTTCCACCTCCTCCGTCCGGGCGGGGGCGCGGACCGTCACCGTGACCTCTGGCAGCGACGGGTCAATGCGCAGTTCCACGTTCACAGGCGGCTCCCTCCTCTCTGAAACCCAGTATAGGGGATTTTCCCGCCGCCGTCCAGTCCTTTGGGACCATCGGCGGACACGGCGGGACGGACGGTATTTTTCCGCGTGCGGTTGACGTTTCGCGAAAATGCGGTAAACTGATGGAAGAGGAAAGCGAGGTGGCCTGTATGCATGTGCCGGAGGGGCACAACGACTTTGTATGGGCGGTAATAGGCTCCCCCTGGGGGCTTTTGGCGGTATGGCTGGCGGTCATCAATCTGGTGACGTTTTTGGTATTCGGCTGGGACAAGTGGAAGGCCAAATATAAGGAGAAGCACGCCGCCGCCCGGCGGGTGCCGGAAAGGACGCTGTTTCTGCTGGCCGCCCTGGGGGGCAGCCTGGGGGCGCTGCTGGGGATGCGGGTGTGGCACCACAAGACGCTGCACCGCGCCTTTCGCGTCGGCCTCCCGCTGATCCTGCTGCTGCAGCTCCTGATCCCGGCGGGGCTGTATCTGTATTGGAATGTGATCCGGTGAGAAAGGGGAGGTAAGGAGCCGTATGCTGCAAAGAGAACTGTTTTACGCGGCGCTGGGCACGGGCTTTACATGCTTGGCCACGGTGCTGGGCGCGGCGATGGTATTTTTCTTCAAAAAGGACATGTCCCACACCATGCAGAAGGTGTTTCTGGGCTTCGCGGCGGGGGTGATGGTCGCCGCGTCGGTGTGGTCGCTGCTCATACCCGCCATGGACATGGCGGAGGAGCAGGGGCAGGGCGTGCTGCTGCCGGTGGGCGGCGGCTTCGTCCTGGGCGGACTGTTTTTGATGGCACTGGACGGGCTGCTGCCCCATCTCCACATCGGCAGCGACCAGGCGGAGGGCCTGCCCGCCCACTGGAAACGGACGACGATGATCGTGCTGGCGGTGACCCTCCACAACATTCCCGAGGGCATGGCGGTGGGCCTGAGCTTTTCCGTGGCGGCCCAGGATACCTCCAGCGGCGCCCTGGCGGCGGCTGTGGCCCTGGCCATCGGCATGGGGCTGCAGAACTTTCCGGAGGGGGCCGCCGTGTCCCTGCCCATGAAGTCCCAGGGGGTGCCGGTGGGCAAGGCCTTCCTCTGCGGGGCGGCGTCGGGCGTGGTGGAGCCGGTGTTCGGGCTTTTGACGGTGCTGGCGGCAGGGAGCGTCACCGGCGTCATGCCCTGGGTGCTGGCCTTTGCCGCCGGGGCCATGCTCTATGTGGTGGTGGAGGAGCTGATCCCCGAGGCCCAGCTGGGCGAGCACTCCCACGCGGGCACCGCCAGCGTGATGGCGGGCTTTCTGGTGATGATGCTGCTGGACGTGCTGCTGGGGTGAAGCGGAAATCTGGAATCAGGGATTGGGAATTTGCCGGTTACTGGAGCGTTTGCCATCCCCCGATTCCTGCCGGATAATTTTCCGTTCACTCTTGTTTCCTGCCGCTGTTTTCGCTATAATGAAATCATATAAAGAAGGAGGAATGTGCCATGGAGAGGACGCCGCACTATGAGAGTTATTTGAAGATCCTGAAGGAAGAACTGATCCCCGCCATGGGCTGCACGGAGCCCATCGCCATCGCCCTGGCCGCCGCCAAGGCCCGGGAGGCCCTGGGAGAAAAGCCGGAGCGCTGCCGGGTGGAGGTCAGCGGCAACATCATCAAGAACGTGAAGGCCGTCACCGTGCCCAACACCGGCGGGCTGAAGGGCATTGAGGCCGCTGCCGCCGCCGGTATCGTGGCGGGCCGGGCGGATCTGGAGCTGGAGGTTCTCTCCCAGGTGAGCCGGGAGGAGATCGGCGCCATGGCGGACTTTCTGAAGACCCGCGAGATCAAGGTGGTGCCCGCCCAGGGGGACCGGGTGTTTTTCATCAACGTCACCGTGGCGGCGGGGGAGCACTCCGCCTGCTGCGAGATCGTGGATTTCCACACCAATATCGTCCGCATCCAGCGGGATGAAGAGATCCTCTTCCAGGCGGATGAGTCCGCCGGCGGCGGTGAGGAGCAGACGGACCGTTCCGTGCTGAGCGTGAAGGAGATCGTGGAATTTGCCGACTGCCTGGACATTGCCGACGTGGCGGAGGTGCTGGGGCGGCAGGTGGCCTATAACACCGCCATCTCCGGCGAGGGCCTGAAGGGCGGCTGGGGCGCCGAGGTGGGCAAGACCCTGCGGGGATTGTACGGCGACGATGTGGCCGTCCGGGCCAAGGCCGCCGCAGCGGCGGGGTCCGACGCCCGCATGAGCGGCTGCGAGATGCCGGTGGTCATCGTCTCCGGCAGTGGCAACCAGGGCATGACCACCTCCCTGCCGGTCATCGAGTACGCCAGGGACATGGACGCCAGCCAGGAGGAGCTGTACCGGGCGCTGGCGGTGGCCGACCTGGTCACCATCCATCAGAAGACCGGCATCGGGCGTCTGTCCGCCTTCTGCGGGGCCGTCAGCGCCGGGTGCGGCGCGGCGGCGGGCATCGCCTATCTCCGGGGCGGGCGGTATGACGTCATCGCCCACACCATCGCCAACACCCTGGCCATCTGCTCCGGCATGATCTGCGACGGGGCCAAGCCCTCCTGCGCGGCGAAGATCGCCTCCGCCGTGGACGCGGGACTGATGGGCTATTACATGTATGTCAACGGCGGCCATCAGTTTGTGGACGGCGAGGGCATCATCCGGAAGGGTGTGGAGAACACCATCGGCAATGTGGGCCGCCTGGCCCGGCTGGGCATGCGGCGGACGGACGAGGAGATCCTGGATATCATGGTGGGCAGATAAGCGCCGCCTGGAGCCCCCGGAACGCGATGCGTTCCGGGGGCTTTTTGCGGGGCAGGAGAAGGAACGCAAACATTTGCGGCACAAAAAAACCGGAAAAAACGCGGAAGAATTATAATAAAATAGACGGAAAAGTCATGAAACGCGGCGCCTTTTGCCGCCGATGGGATCAATGAGGCGGAAAAAATGGGCGGCGGAAGCGCGGAGGGCACAAAAGGCCCTGTCGGGGCACGGGGCGTGAAGAGCAGCAATATTTCTAAAAAGCAAAAAATTCTTTGTGAAAAGAGACAAAAATTCCTTATTTTCAAAAGTCTGTGTTGACAAAATAGACGTCCGATGTTAAGAATATATATTACAACAACGGAACGAAAGCGTTTGCGAAAACGCTTTCTGGAGGGCGCGAAGATGGGAAGAAACGGCGGCACCGCTTCTTCCTTTCCGCTGTTTTTCAAGATCCGCGGAGACGGAGAAGGGGGAGAGACCTCATGCTGGAAAAGCTGGATTTCCTGCGGGAGATCAATGTCTGGTCGGTGCTGCTGCGGCTGCTGCTGGCCATGTTTTTCGGCGGGCTGATCGGCCTGGAGAGAGGCCGGAAGCGCCGGGCGGCGGGCATGCGGACCTATATGCTGGTCTGCCTGGGCGCGGCGCTGACGGTGCTGCTGGGCCTGTATGAATTCCACATGCTGACCCACGCGTGGACGGATCTGGCGGCGGAGATCGGGACCCGGACCGACGTATCCCGGTTTGCCGCCCAGGTCATCAACGGCATCGGTTTCCTGGCGGCTGGCACCATCATCGTGACGGGCCGGCAGGAGGTCAAGGGCATGACCACCGCGGCGGGGCTGTGGGCCTCCGCCTGCACCGGCATCGCCATCGGCGCGGGATTCTATGAGTGCGTGTTTCTGGCGTTCCTGCTGATCTCCCTGGTCATCCGGGTGCTGCCCCATGTGGAGAACTTCATCGTGGAAAAGGCCCGGAACATGAACATCTACGTGGAATTCGATTCTCTGGACAACCTGGGGGAGATCATCGGCGCGGTCAAGGCGCTGGATGTGCAGATCTATGACGTGGACATCGACCACGGGCGGCAGGAGAAGTTCCGCAGCCCCAGCGCGGTGTTTTCCATCCGCCTGCACAACCGGCAGATGCACACCCACGTGCTGGCGGCCATCTCCGAGCTGGAGTCCGTCCGCACCATCGACGAGATCTGAGGGAGGGGAGATACCATGTTGACGATTTTTGACGGCCTGCGGGAGGTGTCCCTCCTGTCGGTGGCGGTGCGGATGTGCCTGGCGGTGGCCTGCGGCGGCATCATCGGCATGGAGCGGGAGTACAAGCGCCGGCCGGCGGGCTTCCGCACCCACATCCTGATCTGTCTGGGCGCGGCCATGACCACCATGACCAGCCAGTTCCTCTATCTGTACATGAATTACTTCACCGATATGGCCCGCCTGGGCGCCCAGGTGGTGGCCGGCATGGGCTTTATCGGCGCGGGCACCATCATCGTCACCCGCCGTCAGCGGGTGAAGGGCCTGACCACCGCGGCGGGGCTGTGGACCGCGGCCATCGTGGGGCTGTGCCTGGGCGCCGGCTTCTATGAGGGCGGCATCCTTGCCACCGCCCTGATCCTGCTGGCGGAGCTGATCTTCTCCAAGCTGGAGTACCGGATGCTGGAGAACGCCCCGGAGATCAACCTGTACATGGAGTACACGGACCGGTCCGGCCTGGAAAACGTGCTGAAGCTCTATCGGGAGCGGGATCTGAAGGTGCTGAATCTGGAGATCACCCGGGCCGCCGGCGGCGAGGGCCACAACGCCTGCGCCATTTTCACCCTGCGGCTGAACAAGCGGTGCAGGGCGGAGCAGCTGGTGACCGAGATGGGCGCGACACCGGGGGTCATCTCCGTGGAGGAGCTGTAAAGACTGAAAAGCAAAAGCCCGCCCGCTGGGCGGGCTTCAGGCTGTCGAAAAACCTCTGTTTGGAGGAAAAGTGTTCCGTTTCGCGGGGGGAGTACGAGGGGGCGGGAGCCCCTTCGTGTTGAATCGAATGCCTGCAAACGGGCTGCGGCAGCAGCCCGTTGCGCCGCGAAGCGGCAGCTTTTTGGGCTGCGAAGCAGACAAAAAAGCGAGGCATTGTTCAGGCTGTCGAAAAAGTCCAGCCGGACTTTTTCGACAGCCTGATGCCCGCCCGCCTTTGGCGGGCGGTTTTTGTCCATATACGAAAAATGCGCGTCGTTGAATGGCGGACAGTTTGCCGAAATGGGCAGTTGACATTTCCTGCATATCATGGTAAGGTAGTACCAAAATTCAAAAACGGCATGGGAAGTTCTTAGGGGAACGGCGAAAGCCTGCCGAAGGAGTGAAACTCTCAGGCGCCCGGGAAACGGGCAGGGACTAAGGATGGATGTGGCTCTGGAGAAGCCCGGAAACGGGTACCGAAGGTGCAAGGCGGCGCGAGCCGCTGAATCTCTCAGGTAAAAGGACAGAGATGGGTGTTCCCCGGCGGCACAAGGGCCGGGGGGAGGATGCCTGTTGGATCCGGGGCCGCGTTATTTCGCGGGGCCCCGGTTTTTTTGCAGCCGTTTTGCGAAAAGCAAGAGAGGGAGAACATTATGGGAATCTTCAACAGCATCGTATCGTTTATCTCCGGACCGCTGAATGACTTTGCGTGGATGTACACCTTTTTGCCCTTTGCCATTCTGGGCGGCGCGTTTTTGACGGTCCGCAACGGCGGCATCCAGTTTACCCGGTTCGGCCACGCCATGCGCAATACAGTGGGCAAGATCTTTCGAAAGCAGGAGGCCGGCGACGGCGCGGTGACCCCCCGGCAGGCCGTGACCACCGCCCTGTCCGCCACCGTGGGCACCGGCAACATCGTGGGCACGTCCCAGGCCATCGCCCTGGGCGGCTACGGCGCCGTGTTCTGGCTGTGGCTGGCGGCGCTGGTGGGCATGATCACCAAGTACTCCGAGATCGTGCTGGCCATCAAGTACCGGGAGCGGGACGACAAGGGCGACTGGGTCGGCGGCCCCATGTACTACATCTCCAAGGGCCTGGGCAAGAACTGGAAGTGGCTGGCGGTGCTGTTCGCCGTGTTTGCCACCCTGGCCTCCTTCGGCATCGGCAACATGTCCCAGGTCAACAGCATCACCGGCTCTGTCATCGGCGCCGTCACCGCCTTCACCGCCATCTCCGCCCAGACGGAGCTGATCCTGAAGTGGGTGCTGGGCATCGGCCTTGCGGTGCTGATCGCCGTGATCCTGCTGGGCGGCATCAAGCGCATCGGCTCCGTCACGGAGATGCTGATCCCCTTTATGAGCGTTTTCTACATCCTCTTCACCCTGATCGTGGTGGGCGCCAATATCGGGAACCTGGGCGACGCCTTTGTGAAGATCTTCTCCACCGCCTTCACCCCCCAGGCTATGTTCGGCGCCTCCACCGGCATCGTGCTGAAGCAGACCATCATCTGGGGCCTGCGGCGCAGCGCCTTCTCCAACGAGGCGGGCCTGGGCTCCGCGGCCATCGCCCACGCGGCGGCGGACACCAAGGGCCCCGTCCAGCAGGGGCTGTACGGCATCTTTGAAGTCTTTGCCGACACCATCGTCATCTGCACCCTGACGGCCATGACCATCATCGTCAGCGGCGTGGACATCGGCTTTGGCACCAAGCCCGGCAGTGAGCTGATCACCGCCGCTCTGGCCACCGTGTTCGGCGAGAAGTTTGCCGCGTTGTTTGTGGCCATCGCCCTGATGCTGTTCGCTTTCTCCACGGTGCTGGGCTGGTCCCTGTACGGCACCCGCTGCGTGCAGTATCTCTTCGGCCAGAAGGCCATCCGGGTGTTCCAGGTCATCTTTATCATCGTGGTGGTGATTGGCTGCGTATCCCCCCTCAGCTTTGTGTGGGATGTGGCGGACACCTTCAACGGCCTGATGGCCATTCCCAATTTCATCGGCCTGTTCGCCCTGTCCGGCGTGGTGGCCGCCGAGACCAAGAAGTACTTCGGCGACAAGAACAATTTGAAGTAAACAGGATTTGGGGAGAGCCCCCCGCAGAAAACGGGCGGCGAAAATTTAATGTAAAAAAAACAACCATTTGAGAAAAAATATTAACATTTTAAA
>ENA-UOJC01004113-UOJC01004113.1-human-gut-metagenome-genome-assembly--contig:-C104-NODE-4113-length-12692-cov-4.247290_pt1 | contig 12692 bp, 10 predicted proteins | sample MGYA00242339_ERZ723886 | MGnify/ENA metagenome assembly ERZ723886 | reverse complement strand
TACTTTGACCTGATTTACGGAACGATGGCGAAAGGCGCCGCAAACATTGACGGAGCAGAGTATTACTTTGATACCGCTACAGGAATTCAACAATAAAAGAATGATGATGCCCCTCAGGTCAGAAGTGATTTGAGGGGCGCTTTGTTTATTTCCTGCCATTATAAAATCTTAAGGATTAGGGGGATTGTAAAACCGCAGGAAAGCCTGTATACTAAAGTTTGAGGGAAAAGTTATTTTTTGCTCTATATCATGTGGTTTGCATTACATATATGCCTGATTAAGAAAAGAGGAAAGGGATTAAGAGATGAGGAGAGAAACTACATTGAAAAAGGTAATGCTCGCTTCGGCAGGAACGGCAGCGGCGCTTGTTATGCTGTGTGGTGCGCCGGCGCTTTCGGCAAACGCAGAAACTCCGCAGAACGGCTGGTATGAGGAAAACGGCTGCAAATATTGGTATGAAAACGGAGTGCGCCAGGGACCGGAAGGGAGAGGAAAAGAGATTTATGACCCCGATTCCGACGCCTGGTACTGGCTGGATGCCGTAGACGGCGGTAAGATGGCAGCAGGCAAGGACGTTTATCAGGAGTCTAACGGCGGTAAGTGGGTGCGCTATGACAAAAACGGCAAGATGGTAAAAGGCTGGGATTCCAATGAAAACGGAACCTACTATTTTGATTTGAACACAGGCGCCATGTTAAAAGGCGAAGCAGTGATTGATAATGTGCATTGTGTTTTTGATGTGAATACAGGCGTCGGTCTTAACTGTCAGTGGTATGAAGTAAACGGCGTGAAATACTGGTATGAGAACGGTTCCCGTCAGGGACTGGAAGGCAGAGGAAAGGAAATCTTTGACCCAGCTTCCAATGCGTGGTACTGGCTGGATGCCGTAGACGGCGGTAAGATGGCGGTCAGCAAGGATGTCTATCAGGAATCCAACGGCGGCAAGTGGGTGCGCTATGACGAGAACGGTCATATGATTAAGGGTGAAAACCAGAAGGATGGCGCATGGTATCGTTTTGATGATATTACCGGAGCCATGATTAAGGGCTGGTACTCCGTATTTGATGCCAAAGGTGCGGAAAGCATTTATTATTATGATGAAACCACCGGCAAAAAGGTATACGGAAATGTTGTGATTAATAACAAAGAGTGTGCATTTGACGCAACAACCGGTAAAGCGTTTGATTGCCAGTGGTGTACCATTAACGGCGGCAAATACTGGTATGAAAGAGGTATCCGTCAGGGTACGGAGGGCAGAGGTAAGGAAATCTATGACCCTGCAACAAAGGCGTGGTACTGGCTGGATGCTGTAGATAAAGGCAAAATGGCAGTCAGCAAGGATGTATATCAGGAATCCGACGGCGGCAAATGGGTACGTTACGATGCAAACGGACGTATGATTAAGGGCTGGAGCACAAGCAATAACAAAAAATATTATTTTGACCTGACCACCGGAGCAATGGCAAAGGGTATCGTCAGAATCGATGGAACCGATTATTATTTTGATGAGAGCACAGGTGTATATCAGGGTATGTATGAGGGCGGCGAAGTCAGCTACAGTTGGGTAAACACCAAGGCAACCCGTTATGATGCGGGAGGCAGTATGACAGGTTACTCCTCTTATGAATATACGGACAGCGGTGCATTGGAAAGAGAGCGTACCTACAACGGCGATAAGAGACTGATGACGGAGGAGAAATACAGCTACGATGACAGTGGACGTCTGGTAACTTATTCCTTCCGCAATTATACGAACAGCGGCGCAAATTATACCATAACCACCACCTACAGCAATAATCTGAAGGCTCAGGAAGTAAAGAAGGATAAAAACGGAGCGACCATAGAGGTAAGACAATATGTCTATACAAATGGAAAGCTTAGCCGTATGAATGTCTATGATGCCAGTGAGAATTTGCAGTATTATTACATTTATACGGTAGATGCAAAAGGAAATATCACAAAAGAACAGCGCTGCAGCATATCCGGTCTTGTGACCCAGACTACCACCAATACTTATCAGGAGTATGGCGGACAGAGCTTCCTCCGTCAGAGTCTGGTATATAGCAGCGATATGAAGGTTCTGAGCGGTGTGAGCTACACCAGAAACGGTTATGAATTGACAAAAGAGGTTCTTTACGGTGCTAATCGCGAGGTGACGGAATATACCGAGTATAAGGAAAGCCTGTTCCCGGATGTGGAAGAAGAAACCACATTTGAAAAGGAAAGCAAGACCTACGATGCAAAGGATAACCTGAAATTCAAGACCATTTATGAGTATGAGGTTATGGAAATCCGTCAGTAAGTGACAGCGGTAAATAAATAGCATAGAAATGCGGATAATAAGAAGGCATGGGAAATCCTGTGCCTTCTTTTTGTTTGTGTTTGTTTTGAGCGCTGAAATGATTGGTAATCCATAGGTCACCCTGCACAATTTTTCCGGTGAATCTTTGTGAATGATTTTGACTGATTATGATTGACTTTGGAGGAAAGTGAACATATAATAAAATTACAAAGATGAACGGATTTGACGGAATGCGAATGAAAATGGAGGAAAAGAAATGCTGACAGAGGAAAGATTTGCAAGGATTTTATCCATACTAGGCAGTATGGGAAGCGTGACCGTTCAGCAGTTGATGACGGAACTGGGCGCTTCAGAATCCACAATCAGAAGAGATTTAAACACACTGGATGCGGAAGGAAAGCTTACGAAGGTACATGGAGGCGCGATTCTGAAAAGCGGCATATACAGCACCAGGGATGACGAGGTGATAACCCGTAAGGAAAAGAATAAAGAGGCAAAAATAAAAATTGCCAAATATGCCGCAGGACTCATCGAACCGGGGGATTTTGTATATCTGGATGCCGGAACGACTACCGAGCTGATGATTGATTATATAGAACAGAAACACATAACCTTTGTAACAAATGCGATTACACATGCCAAGAAGCTGGCTGAGAAAGGCTTTACCGTATATCTGTTGGGCGGGGAGTTTAAAGCGGTTACCGAGGCTATCGTAGGAGAGGAAGCAGTGGCGACGCTTGGCAAATATAATTTTACAAAGGGCTTCTGGGGAACAAACGGCGTCAGTGTTCAAAAGGGTTTTTCGACGCCGGAAGTAAAAGAGGCAATGGTGAAAAAGAAATCCATGGAAAGCTGTAGAGAATGCTATATTCTGGCAGATGAAAGCAAATTCAATCAGATTTCCAGCGTCACCTTTGCAGCCTTTGAAGCCGCAACCGTGCTTACCACAGGACTGATACAAATCTGAATACCGCAACCGGAAGAAACGAAGGAAGCAGCAGAAATGCAGTAATTATTAAAAACGAAAGAATCAGGAACGATGTAAAACGGAAAGGAGTCAAAATGATATATACAGTAACCTTCAATCCATCGCTGGATTATATCGTCACAGTGGAGAACTTTACATGTGGTATCGTGAACCGCACGAAGGATGAGACGATTTTTCCCGGCGGAAAAGGAATCAATGTTTCCATGGTCCTAAAGAATCTGGGACATGAAAGCACGGCATTGGGATTTTTTGCAGGCTTTACCGGCAGGGAGATACAGAGACTTTTAGAGGAAAAGGGGATAGAGACAGATTTTATTTCTGTGGATAAAGGCATATCCCGAATCAACGTGAAGCTTCGTTCCGATGAGGAATCTGAAATTAATGGACAGGGACCGGCTATTTCCAGGGAAGATATTGCAAAGCTGTATGAGAAGCTGGATGCTCTGAAGGATGGCGATATTCTGGTTCTTGCCGGAAGTATCCCGGATGTGATGCCCGACTCTATGTACATGGACATCATGAAATATTTACAGGAAAAGAAGCTTAAGATTGTGGTGGATGCCACAAGAGATCTGCTGGTGAATGTGCTTCAGTATCATCCTTTTCTGATAAAGCCGAACAATCATGAGCTGGGTGAGATTTTTGGAGTAACCATAGAAAGCAAGGAGGATGTTATCACCTATGCGAAAAAACTGCAACAGAAGGGCGCCAGCAATGTGCTTGTTTCCATGGCGGGAGACGGTGCGGTTCTGGTGGCAGAGGACGGCAGTATTTTCAAAGCGGAAGCGCCGAAAGGAAAAGTGGTAAATTCCGTCGGTGCAGGTGATTCCATGGTAGCAGGCTTTCTCGCAGGCTATCTGGAGAATGGCAGTTATGCGGCAGCCTTCCGCATGGGTGTATGTACGGGAAGTGCATCGGCTTTTTCTGAGGAACTGGCAACAAGAGCAGAGGTGACTGCTCTGCTGGAAAAGAACCAAAGACTCTTTTAAAATGATGGAGGTCGAACATGAAATTTAGATATTTATTGGCAGTGGAAAGTATTGAACTGATCGGAGCAGCTTCCAATAAAAAGGATGCTCTGGACAAAATGGTTGATTTGATGGCGAAGAGCGGAAAAATCAATGATGTGGAGACTTACCGCAAGGGCGTATATGCCAGAGAAGAGGAAAGTACCACAGGAATCGGGGAAGGGATTGCCATTCCCCACTGCAAATCCGACGCTGTGAGCCGTCCCGGACTGGCAGCTATGGTGGTAAAGGATGGTGTAGACTTTGATGCACTGGATGGAGAGAAGGTAAATTTAATCTTTCTGATTGCGGCGCCGAATACAGAGGACAATGTACATCTGGATGTACTGAGCAAATTATCGGTTCTTTTGATGGATGAGCAATTTACCACTGGTCTTAAAAATGCGAAGAGTATAGAGGAATTTCTTGCTGTGATTGATCATGCGGAGGCAGAAAGAGACCGGGAAGAGCAGGAAAAGACCGCCGGCGAAGCAAAAGAAACAGGTGACGGACAAAAAAACAACACTGCACATTCCGATAGCAGCCGGACTACGGACAAATCAGCGGATGCACCCGCGAAATTGATTTTAGCGGTAACAGGATGTCCTACAGGAATTGCTCACACCTATATGGCGGCTGAGGCTTTGGAGAAAAAGGCAAAGGAACTGGGATACCGCATCAAGGTTGAGACAAGAGGCTCCGGCGGGGCGAAAAATGTACTTACCAGGGCGGAAATCGCAGAGGCAGAGTGCATTATTGTGGCGGCAGACACGCAGGTTCCCATGGAACGCTTTGCAGGAAAGCCCGTTATCCAGTGCAAGGTGGCAGACGGCATCGGAAAGGCGGAGGAGCTGATAAACAGAGCCGTTTCCGGCAGAGTAGCTGTTTACCAGGCAGGCGGTGCAGCGCAGAATGAGGAGGAAGAGGGAAAGGATAGTGTTGGTCATCAGATTTATAAACATCTGATGAACGGCGTTTCCCATATGCTTCCCTTTGTAGTAGGCGGCGGTATTCTGATTGCCATTGCATTCCTGATTGACGGCTTTGCGGTGGATTTGAATTCCCTGTCCATGGAGGAAAGAGCAAACTTCGGTACGATTACCGCGGCGGCAGCTATGTTTAAAAATATCGGCAATATCGCATTTGGATTTATGCTGCCGATTCTGGCGGGCTTTATTGCCATGAGTATTGCAGACCGCCCCGGTCTGGCAGTGGGATTTGTAGGCGGCGCCATTGCGGCAAACGGCACCTCCGGTTTCCTGGGCGCTTTGGTAGCAGGCTTCCTTGCAGGATATCTGGTACTTTTATTAAAGAAGGTATTTGAGAAGCTTCCAAAGAGTCTGGATGGTCTGAAGCCTGTCCTGCTCTATCCACTGATTGGTATCTTCCTGACAGGAGTGATTATGACTTATGTGGTAGAGCCGCCTATCGGTGCGCTGAATACCCTGATTAACAATGGTCTGAATCACTTAAACGGTGCAAGCGCAGTTCTGCTCGGCGCATTGCTTGCAGGTATGATGGCTGTGGATATGGGTGGTCCCGTCAACAAGGCAGCCTATGTATTTGGTACGGCTTCCATCGCAGCAGCCAACTACAATATTATGGCGGCAGTTATGATAGGCGGTATGGTTCCCCCGATTGCTATCGCGCTGGCAACGTTGTTTTTCAAAAATAAGTTTACCGAAGAGGAAAGAAAAGCAGGTCCTACCAACTTTATCATGGGATTATCCTTTATTACAGAGGGCGCGATTCCTTTTGCAGCCTCCGACCCGCTGCGTGTGATTCCTGCCTGTGCGGTTGGTTCTGCGGTATCGGGTGCATTGTCAATGGCGTTTGGATGTACTCTGATGGCGCCTCACGGCGGAATCTTCGTATTCCCTACGGTAGCACATCCGCTTCTTTATTTAGTAGCATTAGTAGTCGGTTCTGTAATCGGTTGTGTACTGTTGGGTATACTAAAGAAGGATATTCACAAATAAATAATGAAAACCAATTAACAAAAAAATCAAGAAAATAGGAGAATAAGGATATGAAAACATTTCAGTATACAATTAAAGATGAGTTAGGAATCCATGCAAGACCCGCAGGACTGTTTGTCAAAGAGGCGGCTGCCTTCCCCTGCAAAATAACCATTGCAAAAGACGGTAAGGAAGTAGATGCAAAGAGAATCCTGGGAGTAATGAGCCTTGGCGTAAAATGTGGTCAGGAGATTACCCTGGCAGCAGACGGAGAGCAGGAGGAAGAGGCAATCGCGAAGCTGAGTGCTTTCCTACAGGAAAATTTGTAAACCAGACTGAGAGGAAAGAAGGGGTATAGCATGATACTGGAAGGAAAAAGTGTTTTTGGCGGAATTGCAATCGGCAGATTGTCTGTTTATCAGAAGGAAGATAAGCAGGTGAAGAGGCATAAGGTAGAGGATACCGCAGCCGAGGTTGCACGCTTTACTGAGGCGAGAGAAAAAGCAAAGGAACAACTGGCACAGTTTTATGAAAAAGCGTTAAAAGAGGTTGGCGAGGTCAATGCCATGATTTTCGAGGTGCATCAGATGATGCTGGATGATTTGGATTACATTGAGTCCGTTGTCAACATGATTGAGACCCAGAATATTAACGCAGAGTTTGCGGTTGCAACCACTGGAGATAATTTTTCCAAAATGTTCGCGGCTATGGATGATGAATATATGAGAGAGCGTGCGGCTGATGTGAAGGATATCAGTAATCGTGTCATCTCGATTCTCCACGGGACGGACAACGGCGGCATGACAGGGGATGAGCTTGTTATCCTGTTGGCGGAAGATTTGGCGCCAAGTGAGACGGTGCAGTTGGATAAGTCCAAGGTGCTCTCCTTTGTAACCAGATACGGTTCCACCAATTCCCATACGGCGATTCTTGCGCGTACCATGAATATACCCGCACTGATAGGTGTGGATTTTCCAAAGGATGCAAACGGAAAATACGGCATTGTGGACGGCTATACCGGGGAACTCATTATCGAACCGGAAGCAGAGGTGCTGGAAAAGTACCGTGTCAAAAAGGAAGAGGACGAAAATAAAAAACGTCTGTTGCAGGAGCTGAAGGGCAAGGAGAATGTCACCTTAGACGGTAAAAAAATCAATCTTTATGCAAATATCGGAAGCGTGGCGGATGTGGCAAGCGCCCTTTCCAATGATGCGGGAGGAATCGGTTTGTTCCGCAGTGAGTTTTTGTATCTGGAGTCGGAGGATTATCCCACCGAGGAGGCGCAGTTTGCGGCATACAAGGCGGTTGCGGAAAACATGGCGGGCAGAAAAGTCATTATCCGTACTCTGGACATCGGCGCCGATAAGCAGGTGGATTATTTTAATATGGAAAAGGAAGAAAATCCCGCTATGGGATATCGCGCCATCCGAATCTGCCTGGACAGACCGGAAATTTTTAAGACACAGCTTCGTGCCATTTACCGTGCCAGCTATTATGGAACCATATCCATAATGTTTCCCATGATTATTTCCGTAAAAGAGGTGCGCCGCATCAAGGAAATCATTGCCGAAGTCAAGCAGGAGCTTTCCGCTGAGGGAATCCCTTATAAGGATTGCGAAATCGGCATTATGATAGAGACGCCGGCGGCAGTCATGATTTCTGATTTGCTGGCGGAGGAAGTGGATTTCTTTTCCGTGGGAACGAATGATTTGACCCAGTATACGCTGGCGATTGACCGCCAGAATCCCAAGCTGGACGATATCTATGACGCTCATCATGAAGCAGTGCTTCGGATGCTTCAGATGGTGGCAGACAACGGGCATAAAGGCGGCTGTTGGGTCGGTATCTGCGGCGAGCTGGGTGCGGATACTTCTTTGACGGAAACCTTCCTGAAAATGGGGTATGACGAACTATCCGTTTCCCCTTCTATGATTTTGAAGGTGAGGGAAGCGATTCGGAATACGAGATTATAGAATACCCGCAGTGAAAAAACAGCGTCTGTATCGGTATAAGAACCGATAAGGCGCTGTTGCTTTTAAGAAAGGTTCGCAAAGCTTGGCATCCGTTGTTTGCGCAGACGGATGTGCGGTTTGCGAGCGGGTGGATGTCCGGTTACTCCAGGTCTTCCAGTCTGCCGTGCTTTTCGTAGCGTGTTACTCGCGACACCTGATTATTTTCGTCCACAAACACTACCCGCGGCGGATTCTCTTTCAGCTCTTCCGGCGTCATTGTGGCATAGCACATAATGATAATTTTATCCCCGACGGAAACCATTCTTGCGGCGGCTCCGTTCAGACATATCATACCGCTGTCACGCTGTCCGCTGATGACGTATGTCTCAAAGCGGGAACCGTTGTTGATATCTACAATCTGTACCTTTTCGTACTCCTGGATTCCCGCCTTTTCCATCAGTGTCTCATCTATTGTAATGCTTCCAATATAGTTTAATTCTGCCTGTACCACAGTTGCACGATGAATTTTACTTTTTAATGCCTGTATTTGCATTGCATTCTCCTTTCCGGCTCACTGGTATTGTGCTGTTTTGCGCAAAATTCTTACAATTAAATATTTACAATAAAGTTATCAATCAGACGTGTCTTTCCGATATAAACTGCCATTGCCACAAGCACGGAGCCTTCCAGCTTGTCGATTTTTTCAATGGTATCCATGCTGACGGCTTCCACATAGTCAATTCGCGCCAGAGGCTCTTTAGAAAGATTTTCCTTCATAGCTGTAATAAGCTGGTCTGCATCTGTTACGCCGTCTTTGACCATCTGCTCTCCGAGACGTATTGTCTGACTTAAGATGAGCGCCGCCTTGCGTTCCTGTTCATTTAAATAAGTATTTCTGGAGCTTTTGGCGAGTCCGTCCTCCTCTCTGATAATCGGGCAGCCTACAATTTCGATATCCATGTTTAAATCTGTTACCATGCGGCGGATAACTGCCAACTGCTGTGCATCCTTTTGTCCGAAAAATGCCTTATCCGGTGTCACGATGTTAAATAACTTGCTGACTACTGTACATACGCCGCGGAAATGAATCGGTCTGGATTTGCCGCAAAGCTCTTTGGTCAGTCCGTTCATATCCACAAAGGTGCAAAAGCCATCCTGATACATTTCCTCTACTTCCGGATGGAAAATCAAATCCACGCCGATTGTCTCACAGAGCTTTGCGTCCGCCTGTAAATCTCTTGGGTAGCTGTCCAAGTCTTCATTTGCGCCAAACTGCATGGGATTTACAAAAATGCTTACCACTACCTTGTCGCAGTCCTTTTTTGCGCATTTCATCAGGCTTGCATGACCTTCGTGAAGGTAGCCCATTGTGGGGACAAAGCCTATGGTCAAGCCCTGACGTTTCCATTCTTTTATCTGTGTTCTTACTTCTTGTATGGTTGTTGCAATTTTCATTTTTATATTCATTCCTTTCACTTTCTTTTAGATTAGTATAGTTTTTCCAGAATATCATCTGCTATGGTGTATTCGTGTTCCTTTGCCGGAAAAGCGCCCGACTGCACTTCTTTGCAGTATGCTGTAAAGGCTTCCTTCATGACTTCTCCGACGTTGGCAAAACGTTTCACGAATTTCGGGGTAAAGTCTGCGAACATTCCCAGCATATCCTGATATACAAGCACTTGTCCATCACAGACATTTCCTGCGCCGATTCCAATTGTGGGTATCGTTAATTCTTTTGTAACGATTTCTGCCAGCTTCGCCGGTACACACTCTAATACCACTGCAAAGGCTCCTGCCTGTTCGACTGCTTTTGCATCTTCTATCAACTTTTTTGCGGCGGCTTCACTTTTTCCCTGCACCTTGTAACCGCCGAATGCGTTGATGGACTGTGGGGTGAGTCCCAAATGGGCGACAACGGGTATCCCTGCGGCGGTGATTGCCTGAATCTGCGGACATACTTCCCTGCCGCCTTCTAATTTTACGGCGCCTGCTCTTGCTTCCTTCATCAGACGTCCGGCATTTACGACAGCATCGTAAACGCTGGTCTGGTAGGACATAAACGGCATGTCAATTACCACAAGCGCGTTTTTGGCTCCTCTTGCCACTGCCGCGCCATGATGTATCATATCCTCCATGGTGACGGATATGGTATCTTCGTACCCTAATATTACATTTCCAAGCGAATCTCCGACCAGAATTGAATTTACCCCCGCCTCATCTATCAGCTTCGCCGTGGAATAATCATAGGCGGTCAGCATTGTCAGCTTCTCGCCTTTTTCCTTTGCTTCACGAAATGTTACTACTGTATTCTTCATTTCCAATCCCTTTCTGTTTCTATTTTCCGTTTTCGTCATTCTGGTGTTCCAAAAAGCATATAAAGTCCGGTATAATCTCTGTCAGGATTTTTTACTGCCGCCACTTTTGTAAGATGGCGTGATAACAGACGGTAAATTTCTCGTTCCTCTCCCTGTAGTGTTGCAAGATGTTTTTCCACTGTCTCTGCATCTGCCCGCTCCACAGGACCCGTCAATGCCCCGACAACTCCTTGTTTTGCAATATTTTCCGCATTTCCAAGGAATAAGGGTTGCAAGGCTTTGTCTGCAAATTCTTTGCGTAATCCGCAGTCTTTCAGGAGACCTGCCGCGATATCATACAGCGCTGTTTCCAGATTGCTGGCAAATACCGCCGCAGCATGATATTTCGCCTTTTGTTCCGCGGAAATCTCTTCCACCTGATTTCCCAGACTGCGAAATAATTCCGCTAAATCCGCTACATTTTCTCCCTCGATTGTAAAATATGCTTTGGATAAATCCCGATAGCCCGTAAGCTTATCACTTACGGCACAAATTGGATGGATGGAGCAGCCTCGCGCTCCTTTTTGACTGATACCGGAAAAAACCATAGATGACAGTGCGCCGCTGCAATGCACAAGGCACTTTCCCTCTATGTCTGATTGTATTATCTCAGAATAAACCTTACGAATACTCCCGTCCGGGACCGTAAGAAACAGAGTATCACTTTCTTCAATCAATTCCTTTAATGAGTTGTAACACTTTGTCTTTGTAAATGCTGCCGCTTCTTTTGAAGATTCCAAATTACGACTATAATAGCCGGATACGTGCACGTCACGTTCCATAAAGTATTTTCCCAGCGAGAAGCCTACTTTACCTGCGCCTATAATCCCAATTCTCAATCACATCACCTGCCTTCATTTTGTATCAGGTGACACTCTCTTTCTTCTGTCGAAGGTTACAGTTTTCTTGGTACAGTTTCTTGCGAATACCATCCAAGCAGAAGTCTATCACTTTGGCAGAAAAATTTCAATATAAATTCGGGTTACAGTTCAGTCATGTCATTTAGAGGTTGGCGGAATGGGCATTGTACAATTATTTTTGCATGGCTGAACAGATAAATAGAAATATGCGATTTTATATATTGCAATAAATGTTTTATTGTGATATGGTATAAAAAAGCATATTTTCTTGAACATATCCGGTACAGGTTTTGTACTCTGAAAACATTTCAATGGCAGAGAAATCTGCAATCTTCGGAAAATTCATGCTTTATATCACATTTTACAGCAGGAGTTTTTGGAAGAGGTGAACTCCTGACAATAGAACAGGAGGGTATATGGAAGTACAGAAGACGGAGAGACAGGTGTTGCAATGGCATCCTGCTTTTTATGCCGGTATTCAGATTGAATTGGAGAAAGAAGCCGGGAATCTGATTTTTGAAAATGAACATCAGCTTGGCACGAAGCCTAAGGAAATTGATGTTCTGGTTATCAAGAAAGAGACAGGGATTGCGATACATACCAATATTGGGAAGCTGTTTCGGAAGTATAATATTGTGGAGTACAAAAGTCCTACGGATTACTTGAGCGTGGATGATTTTTACAGAGTTTATGGTTATGCCTGTTTTTATAAAGCGGATACGAAAAAGGCGGACAGCATAAGGATAGCTGATGTTACACTTACTTTTGTATGTCATAATTATCCAAAGAAATTAATTCGGCATTGGGAGAAGGAAAGGCATTATACTATTAAAAAGGAAGACGATGGAATTTATTATATTTTGGGTGACAAGATTCCGATTCAGTTGATTCTGACTTCCCGGTTGTCGGAGGAGCGTAACTTCTGGCTGAAAAATCTGTCAAATAATATTAAAGGGCTGGAAAAGGCGCAGAGGATTATAGTACAATATGAGCAGCATAAGAATAGTGGACTTTATCAATCGGTTATGGATATGATTGTTCGTGCGAACAGAGAAACGTTTGAAGAGGTGAAAAGTATGTGCAAAGCATTGGAAGAGCTGATGAAGGATGAACTGGATGCCTGTAGAAACTTTGGTTTTGAGCAGGGAATAGAGCGAGGAATGGAGCAGGGAATAGAACAAGGAATAGAGCAGGGGATTGAGAGGGGAATCAAGTCACTAATAGAGACCTGTCAGGAATTAGGAGTTTCCAAAGAGGAAACACTGATAAGA
>ENA-UOJC01004106-UOJC01004106.1-human-gut-metagenome-genome-assembly--contig:-C104-NODE-4106-length-12717-cov-4.553230_pt1 | contig 12717 bp, 12 predicted proteins | sample MGYA00242339_ERZ723886 | MGnify/ENA metagenome assembly ERZ723886 | reverse complement strand
CTCCAGCTTCCAAATCCACAATGATTAATTTCTCATGTATAACTTTCCAAGCATTTCCATCTACAACTCCTATGTTGGGAACTTCCACTTCAATAGCTTCACCGTCGCCAACCTTAACCAGAATACTCTTATCATCATCGCCGTTGTAGGTCATTACCAGCTTATAGCTTCCTGCTGTATCCACATTTACGTTGAAAGCTACATAATTAATATTGGACCAGTCAGCTTCAACATCTGCAATGTCCATACCTGCATTGTTCATAGAGCCTGCAGCCTGTCCTCCGGAATAAAAATCCTGCTCCTCCAGCTTTCCACCGACAATGGTTGCAACCTCGGTATCCTCTGCCTCATAGTGAGTCCATCCGCTGTAATTGCCGTCAGAAATATCACCAACCAAATCACCGTCAAGCGTATATACGTTAAAGCTTTCCCAACTGGTCGCGGAAGAACGGTCAGCAATAATAGGAAAACCTTCTGTAAAATAATCCTTTTCTTTCTCCAAATCCTCATCCACACAGGCAAAAAGCTGTGTTTTCACTGATTTTAAACACACTGCCGTTGCGGAGGTCTGCATCATATAGAACTTCTCGGAATCAGTAATCACATCAGCAGTTGCACGAAGCAAGCTGTCCTCTCCGACACTGATATACTTATTGTTAGACAGAGACTTTAAGGAAATCGTACCGTCATCATTGTGAACCAGCTCGAATTTCACTTCATCCGTATCCGTCATGGAAAGTCCGATAGCGCCTATCATATTGTCATTCTCGTCCCCGGTGTTGGTCAGCACACGCTGGGAACTGTTTCCAAGGAAGTAATACGTACCGGCTTTTATATCGGCATACTTCGGTCCCAAAGCATTTGCCGCGGTATCCGCATTACACCATTTACTAACCTTTTCAATCAGTCCGGTATTTGCACTGCCTTCGCTGGTTCCAACCCTCTGCCATGCAGCGAGAATCTCATCGTAGCTTGCCGTCTCAAGATTGATACCGGTGTCCATGCTTTTAGGATGGTGATATAATCCCCAGTTTCCATAGCCATCGATGGTCTTGTAGGTCCAGGTTGTCCAGTTAATACCGGAATTGACCAAAAGCTCCAGACCTTCATCCCATGCGTCCAGGCTGTTAAAGTAGCTGAACTCACCCATGTAGCTGGGTACGTTGTAATCTGCATTGCCGATACCGTTAAGCTTGCTTTCCATGTTGGAAATCTGTCCGCCTGCTGCATTATCGTAATCATCATACAGATAATTGTGGTACTCGTACATTACGTTTTCCCATCCGTATACAGCAGGATTGGGAAGGTCCCCCGCATCCCATACAGCCTCCATGATTACCACATGGTCGTCATCCACGGAACGAATGATTTTATAGGCTTCATCGTATACGCCCCACAGCATCTCATGCAGCTCATCACCCGATAACCCATTGGGGGAATTATATCGGTAGGTACAGAAAGGCTCATTCATCAGGTCATATGCTGCCACTGCAGGATTTCCTGCATAACGCTGCGCAATGACTTCCCACATGTCATAGAACAACTGTTGATTGGAAACAGCCTTGTCCCCAAACCAGAATTCAGAAGCAGTTACCTTATCGTCGCCGCCGTCTACACCGGAGTGGTCGCTGCCGTTCTGGGAACCGGGCACACCGTGGAAATCCACTACCACATACAGACCTCTTTCCGAAGCCTCCTGTATAAACCAGTCAAGCTTCTCAAACGCAGCAGCGTAAGGGTCATCGGCATTTGCATCATAGCCATACCAGTCGCCATTTTCATCTACCAGATTTCTCCACCAGAACGGCGCACGGATACAATTCATCCCCATAGCCGCACAGTTATCAAAATCCTCCTCTGTCCAGTACGCAGTTTCGTATGCGTCAACAAGCTCATACATCTTGTCCGCACCGAATCTTTCGGTCAAAACGCTCATGATTTCCGCCTGATCATTCACATTCGCAGTTGACTCCGTAGGTGTCATCCAGAATTCCTGTACAAAAAGTCCGCCTGCATTCGTACCGCGCAGATTCACAATGTCACCTGTACCGGAATTGTTTCTCAGATTCTTACCGTCAGCCTTCAAAAAATCGGCGTCGGTAAGCGCCTGAACCGTTTTCTGCCCCGTCTCCTCAGCCTGTACATAAGCCGGCGCTGCCACCACAGCCGTTGTAACCGCCAAAGAAAGTGCAAGCGTCTTCATCATCTTACTAAAACCTTTCATTTCGCATCCTCCTATTAAAAATTAGTCAGAATAAAAACGTTTTTATTTTTCGCTTTTAGAAAACTGATAACACTCAGAGTTGTAATAGTGGTGTAATCAGTCCTGTAATATGTTTTGTCAATACCCTGACCATAAGAATAATAAAAACGTTTTAATTTTCTTTACTTTATCATGCTGTATATTTCTTTGCAAGTACTGAAATTTTTTTTGTAAAAAAGCGACAAAAATTTTTGAAACGTTTTTACTATTCCGCAATTTATTTTGGTCACTTTCACAAAAAAGGCATTCTCTACCGGTAAGGTAGAAAATGCCATCTCTGCTTTTTCTTATAAAGTTCCCTGTGTGAACAGGCTTCTCACATGCGCTACCTCTTCCTCAGTAGCTTTTTCTGCGGGCACATAGTATGACTTTTCTCTGGCGAGCTTATAAAGCTCCTCCTGAGACTGCTCACAGGCATTTCTCATCTGCTTCAAGGTCTGTTTTAACTCCGGGTTCTCAGACTGTGCAATCATGCCTGCATAGCGGGTCAGTTCTCCGTTAATGCCTGCAAGTGTGTCTGCTACCATTACTTTTTCCTGCATATCAATATCTCCCTTTTCCTTTCAATCGCAAACTTATTCTGCGGGTTCTTACTGTAAGAACTTCATCAACTGCTGCTTGTTGTCCATAGCTGATTTCGCACCTTTTTCAAAGAACTGTTTAATCTGAGAATCGGTTGCCTGTTGCGCATACTCCTGCATTTTGCAGCGGGTGGTATCGTAACCGCCGATCAGGTGACGCAGATTCTGTAAGTCAAGCTCAGAAATATTACTCATGTCCATAACCTCCTAAATTTTTTTACAAGGTTATTATGAGTTTTATCGGGGAAAATTATGCAGGGTAAAAAACATTAGAGAAAGTTTGCAAATACAGATACCGACACAACTGTCATAATACCTGCGACCACAATGGAAAGGCTGCTCATGGCGCCCTCTATCTCGCCCATTTCCATGGCTTTTGCGGTTCCCATGGCGTGCGCGCCGGTTCCGATAGCTAACCCCCTGGCAATCGGTTCCTCAATTTTGAAAATTTTGCAGACAGTCTCCGCACAAATATTTCCAAGGATTCCCGTAATGCAGATTGCCACCACGGTAATCGTCACGATACCGCCCATTTTGTCGGACACACCCATTCCAATCGCCGTCGTGATGGATTTTGGCAACAATGTCACATATTGCTCATGACTTAAGCCAAACACAAAGCTCAGAAGAAAAATGCTGACCATCGCCGTCAAAACGCCCGCCGCAATTCCTCCCAGAATCGCCTTGGGATATTTTTTCAAAAGCGTAAGCTGCCTGTACAAGGGTACTGCCAGGCTCACCGTCGCAGGGGTCAGAAGCATACTGATATAGGACGCCCCCGCATTATAAGTGTCGTAATCGATATCAAACAGCAAAAGAATCGCTACAATCATCAGAACCGCAATCAAAAGCGGATTGGCGATTGCTACTTTCAGTTTCTTCTTGCACCAAAGCCCGATTTCATAACAGAGTAAGCTCAATACCACGCCGAAAAAGGCGGATTGCGTTAATGCCTCTTTCATTCGGATGCACCCCCTTTCGGCTCTGCGTCCTGAGCGCCGTCAGTGTTTCTGATATTGCCGGTACTGCACGCATTGCGGGTGCCGGCGGCGCTGCGGCGGATAATGCTCTGGGCTACCTTCCCCGTCACCACCATAATCAGAATGGTAGTCACCACGCAAATCACACATAAGGGTATCAGCATTTCCTTCAGCGCATCCGCACTTGCCATAATGCCCACAGTGGCAGGAATAAACATGATGGGCATGATTTCCACCAGAAAATCTGCCGCCCCCTCCACCTTTTGAAGCGGAATCAGCTTTGTCATTAAGCCAATCAGCATCAGCACCAGTCCGTAAATACTGGCTGCCACCGGAATAGGAATCAGGTATTCCATCAATTCTGCAATCAGCGAAATCGAAAGAATGATTGCAAATTGTTTGATAAATTTCATAATGCTCCTCTTTTCTATAGCTGGTGTCTTACCACACCGTATTCATCATCCAGACGATAATACGGACATGCCTGCTGGGTTCCCGATAAAAAACGATACATTTCGTCCTCGTCCAGATTCACCAGACAGCAATAACACTCATAATCCTCGTCATATATATAATTGACACATGTGTCACAATTTGTACTTGCCATTTTTTCTCCATTCCGAAGCGTTTTCGCTATTCCTTCACATGCAACTGCTGATAGATTTCCCGCTTTCCCACGCCTCTATCCTTCGCCACCTGCTTCATGGCAGCTTTGTTATCCATTCCCTGCTTTTCGTAAACAGCCATATGCTGTTCTATGCTCATGCTCTGCCAGGAGGCAATCTCCTCCTCCGGCTTCTCTTCCCGGCTCTTTCCCTCAATGACGAGCACATATTCCCCTCTCGGCTCCTCTTCCCCGTAATAGCGCAGCGCCTTTTCCAAAGTGGTTGGCATCACCGTCTCGAATTTCTTGGTCAATTCCCGGCAAAGCGTGATTTTCCGTTCGCCCAAGGCTGCATACAGCTCCTCCAGCGTACGCACCAGATGATGGGGTGCCTCATAGAGAATGATAGTCCTGCTCTCGGAAGCAAGCTCCTCCAGAATCAGTCTCTTTTCTTTTTTATCCGCAGGCAAAAAACCCTCAAAGCAGAATCTTCTGGTACTTAAGCCGGACAAAGTAAGCGCCGTGATGCACGCCGCAGGACCGGGCAAGGAAGTGACATTGATGTCATTTTCATGGCACATCCGCACCAGAACCTCCCCAGGGTCGGAGATTGCCGGCGTTCCCGCATCCGTAATCAGCGCAATATCCTGACCGCTTAACAACTGCCCTACAAGCTGTTTCGCCTTTTCCACCTTGTTGTATTCGTGATAGCTTGTCATGGGCGTATGAATTTCAAAATGATTCAGCAGCTTAATGCTGTTGCGGGTATCCTCCGCCGCAATAACATCCACATTTTGCAGAGTCTCCACCACCCTTGGGGTCATATCTCCCAGATTGCCGATGGGAGTCGCACACAAAAATAAAGTTCCTGCCATATCCCGTGCCTTTCTTTTTTCGTTTCGGGTCGTCTTTAATACCCGTAAATATCATAAATTTCCGGGGTGTACACGCCCGGACTCTGATACACAATTAACGGCTTCTCCACCGTCATTCTGGGACGTCCGCCTCTGGCTCCCTCTATCAGAACCATATTTGGTTCCTTGTCCACATAAGGATACACAAGCTGCATCCTTTTCGGCTCTAATTTGTATTGTGACATTAGTGTCATAATCTCTGCCAGTCGGAACGGACGGTGCACCATGAAAAAATGTCCGCCCGGCTTTAACAGCTTTGCCGCCTGACTGACAACATCCTCCAGGGTGCAGAGAAGCTCATGCCTTGCAATGGCTTTGGGGGCGTCGAGATTCGTCAGCCCATGCTTCCCTATCATATAAGGAGGATTACAGGTAATACAATCAAAAGAAGCAGACGGGAAAAGATTGCCTGCTTCTTTGATATCTCCTGTTATAATGTCAATCTTTTCGCCAAGCCCGTTAAGCGCAACGCTCCGGCGAGCCATATCTGCACTTTCCTCCTGAATCTCCAAGCCTGTCAGATGCCGGCACTGATATCTTGCCTCCATGAGAATGGGAATGATGCCTGTTCCCGTTCCCATATCCAACAGACAATCTTGCTTGCCTGCATGAGCGAAACCGCACAGCAGCACCGCATCCATGCCGAAACAGAACTTCTCAGGATTCTGTATAATCTGATAACCGTTTCTCTGCAATTCATCCAAACGCTCATTACTCTTCAGACTGATTGTCATGATTCTGTGCTTTCCTTCCCGATTTGTCATCCTGTCTGTCGCGTCTCGGTCTTCCGTCGTGTCTTCTGCCCTGACGATTATCGTTTCTCCGGTCACGTCCGCCCTCCTGTCGGCTTTCCTGACCGTTATTTCTGCTGTCCTGCCTGTCCTCCTGACGATTGGTGCGGTATTGCCTGTTATTCTGACGGCTGTCACCTCTCCAGTCCTGTCGGTTGTCCTGACCGCCCTCATTCCTTCTGTTCCTGCGGTTCTCCTGACTTCCCTCGCCTCTTCTGTCCTGACGGTTCTCCTGATTCCCTTCACTTCTTCTGTCCTGACGGTTCTCCTGATTGCCTTCGCTTCTTCTGTCCTGGCGGTTCTCCTGATTCCCTTCGCCTCTTCTGTCCTGACGGTTCTCCTGATTGCCCTCATTTCTTCTGTTCTGGCGTTTTTCCTGGCGACCCTCGGCTTTTCTTTCAGGACTGCGTTCCTCAAACTCCTGTATGGTGTCCTGCAGATCCTCCTGCTCCAGACGCTCCAACTCCTGCATCTCTTCCCTGGACAGCTCTACTTTTTCTTTCTTTCCATGCTTCTTCTTGAACGAAAGCCTGTCCACCTCATACTCGCGGATTTCCTTCTCGTCATCCACATCCACAATTACCTTCACCAACTGGCGCAGGACATTTACACTCTGCACCTCTCCTTTCAGTCCGTCCTCCGTGGTCACATAATCGCCCACATTAGGCAGTCTCCGGTTCAGCTCCTCGTAAGTCTCCTCTTCATTTTTCAGACAGCACATCAATCTGCCGCAGACGCCGGATATCTTGGTGGGATTTAAAGACAGATTCTGCTCCTTTGCCATCTTAATGGACACAGGTATAAAATCGGACAAATAACTGTGACAGCACAAGGGGCGTCCGCAGATGCCAATGCCGCCCATAATCTTGGTCTCATCCCTCACGCCAATCTGACGCAGTTCAATACGTGTCTTGAATACACTCGCCAAATCCTTTACCAGCTCACGGAAGTCAATTCTTCCATCCGCCGTAAAATAAAACAGAACCTTGTTATTGTCAAAGGTATACTCTGCATCGATCAGCTTCATTTCCAGACCATGCTTGTGAATCTTTTCGAGACAGATTTTATAGGCTTCTTTTTCCTTCGCCTTATTCGCCGCCTCCTGCTCATGGTCTCTCTCGGTTGCAATACGGATAACCGGCTTCAGCGGCTGGACTACCTTGTCGTCCTCCACTTCCCTGATATCGGATACCACCGTCCCGTATTCAATCCCTCTGGCTGTCTCCACGATAACGTGTTCGCCTTTTTTTATTTCAAACTGCAAAGGGTCAAAAAAATAAATTTTGCCCGCCGTACGAAATCTTACGCCAATTACTCTAATCATCTATCTACCTCACTAAGCGCTTCTGCGCCCTAATCATAAAAATAAACATAAAAAGTTTCCTTTGCTATTGTATCATATATCCTGATATCTGCAAAGGAAACTTTTCGGTTATTCCACTCCAAACTCATAAACAGTGCGGGAACGGAAAACCTTTCCCGCTTCCAGAATGCTGCTTGGGAAGCCCTGTTGTTTGCAGGCATTCGGATAAAACTGAGTTTCAAAACAAACGCCTGCATGCTTCCCGTATACCGCGCCCCGTTTTCCCTTCACGCCGTCCAGAAAATTACCTGAATAAAGCTGCATACCGCACAAATCAGTAAAAACCTTCATAAAAATACCGCTTTCGGGACTGTAAAGCCTTGCCGCAGGTTTTAACAAACCATCGTTTTTTAACACATAATTATGATCATAACCGCCCGCTGTCTGCAAGGGTTCGTATTCTGCCCTGATATCCTGCCCTATGGTCTTTTTCCGCCTAAAATCCATGGGCGTCCCCTCCACGGCAGCAATCTCTCCCGTGGGAATCAGGTTCCGGTCCGTGAGAAGAAAAGCATCGGAATAAATCTCCAATTCATGGGACAGAATGCTTCCGCCCTCCTGTCCCGCCAGGTTGAAATAAGAATGATTGGTGGGATTCACCACGGTTGTCATATCACTTTCCATCTCATAATCAATGAGAAGCTGATTTTTGTCTGTCAGGGTATAACGAATCCTCTGCTTCAGATTTCCGGGAAATCCCTGCTCCAGATGGGGACTCGTCCGCTCCAGCGCTGCAAAGCTTCCTTCCTCGTTTTCCCCCGTTGTGCACTTATAAAACTGATAATGGGACTTGTTGCTGCCGCTGTGCAGATTATTCCCGTTATCATTTGCCTCCAACTGATACTCCACGCCATCCAGCGTGATGCAGGCGCCCTGAATCCTGTTGCAGTTCCGCCCGATATATGCGCCAAAGCCGCAGCCGTTATTATAATATTCCTCCAGGGTATCATATCCCAGCACAATATCTCTTTTTCCGCCCGTTCTGTCACAGACGCGAATCGCCAGAAGCAGCGCACCGAAGTCCGATAGTTCAACTTCGACACCCATTCCCTGATTCAGCAGATATTTTCCAATCTTCTCACCGTTTTTCCCAATTCCAAATTCCGTCTTATTTACCATGAGCTGACCTCTCCTCTGTTTTTAAATAAATTTTCCCGCCTGCTTCCTACACACCACCCTGGTTTAAGGTATCTGTAAATCTCATAAAGGCGTCCAGTCCATCCGCAGTACACTTGTATACTCCTGCGTCCTCCAGCACCTCTACAAACACTCTGCCAATTTCCGCCTTCAAAATCTCCATGATGTTATCCGCCTGAATATCCGTATAATTGGGAAGAAATTCCTCCACCCATTCCGCATGTTTGGAAAGCGTTTCATTTTCGCGGATATCCCTGCCATCTAAAATATAATCCGCCAGAAGCTCCATCTCGGCTTTCAGTCTGGAAGGCAGCACCGCAAGTCCCATCACCTCGATTAAACCGATGTTTTCTTTCTTAATGTGGTGCAGCTTCTCGTGGGGATGATATACTCCCAGGGGATATTTTTCGGTAGTGATATTGTTGCGCAGCGTCAAATCCAGCTCATAGCTGCCATTTCGGAATCTTGCAATGGGTGTAATGGTATTATGGGGTTCTCCATGCGTCCTGGCATAAATGAACGCCGCTTCATCTGTATAGGAACGCCATCTGTTTAAAATAAGATTCCCAAGCTCTGTCAGTCTGTCCGCATCCTTGCACCTCAGGCGGATAACGGACAGCGGCCATTTAAGGATACCGCTCTCCACGTCCTCAAAGCCCTGCACGCTGAATTTCTTTACTACATCCGCCTTTGCCATGGCAAAGGTATAATTTCCGCCCTGAAAATGATCATGGCTCAGGATGGATCCTCCCACGATGGGCAAATCCGCATTCGAGCCGATAAAGTAATGGGGAAACAGCTTTACAAAGTCAAATAATTTCTGAAAGGTTTCCTTTTCTATCTTCATGGGAATATGCCGCCCGTTAAAAACGATGCAGTGCTCATTATAATAAACATACGGAGAATACTGGAAGCCCCACTCCTCACCGCCCAACGTCAGGGGCACAATGCGGTGGTTCTGCCGTGCGGGATGGGTCATGCTGCCTGCATATCCCTCGTTTTCCATGCAGAGAAGACATTTCGGATAGGAAGAGGAAACCGCTTTTCCCGCTGCCGCGATGGCTTTCGGATCTTTCTCCGGCTTGGAAAGGTTGATGGTGATATCCATCTTTCCATAGACGGAATCCACCTCCCATTTCATATCCTTTACAATTCTGTCTCTCCTGATATAATTGCTGTCCTGACTGAAGCCGTAAAAATAATCCGTGGCAGCCGCCGCAGAAACCTCATACCTCTTCCAAAAATTCTCCGTAAACTGCGCAGGTCTTGGCAGAATACAATTCATCAGCTTTGTGTCAAACAAATCCCTGCCGGCAATCCCCTCCTCCGCCAGATGAGTTTTGCACGCCGCATCCGTCAGTGCAGTCAGCACCTCTTCCAGACAAATCTCCTCATTCTCATCAATTTCATAATCCGTGTAATCCCTTTTTCCAAAGATATCCAAAAGCAGATTCACGGAATAATTTTTCTCCCTCTTCGGGATAAGTCCTTTTTGGATACCATATCTTACCAGCCTTCCGATATTTCTGTCTATTGCCTGTTCCGGCAGGTACGTCTGTGTCATGTTCTTCCTCCTTCCTACAGCACCTTCACGCCGCCGCAGGTTCTGATTTTCAACACATGGCAGGTATCGTCCCCAAGAACACGCTCCAATTCACTCCGGTACCGGTCAACTGCCTCATTTTTCACAAATGCCTGTATGGTTCCCGCGAATCCGCCTCCGTGCACGCGGCACACCCCGTCCGGTCCCAGTATTTTTTCACTGAGCGCCAGCGCCACAGACAAGGGTTGGTTCTGCACCTGATAATTGGAATAAATATTCTGGAGATATTTGTAGGAGGAATCACCGGAAGCCTTCACCAAACCTAAAAATTCCTCAAACCGTTTGTCACTCAGGGCATCCGCTTCCTCCTGCACACGACGGTTTTCTTCAAAGAAATGAACTGCCCTGAGCAGATTCCTGCTGCCGGTTTTTCGATAAATTTCCGGAAGTTTTTCATAGAACTCCTCTTCCGTCACTTCTCCCAGCACTTCTCTTCCAAACAATGCTGCAACCTCTTTCATTTCCCGTGGAATCGCCGCATAATCTTCCGTCAGATCCGCGTGGGAGCCTTTGGTATCCACAATGCACAGGCTGTATCCAGCTTCTTCCAAATTGCAGTCTATTCTCCGAATCCCCGGTTGGGAAGGCTTCTGAAAATCGATATGTACAAAGCCTCCTACTGAGCACGCCATCTGATCCATGAGCCCACAGGGCTTTCCAAAGTATACGTTCTCCGCATACTGTCCGATAACAGCAATATCCACAGGGGAAACCTTCCCGCCATTGTATAATCCTGACAGAATGACGCCGATGACAGTCTCAAATGCCGCCGAAGAGGAAAGCCCTGCCCCATTCAATACATTACTTGTCATATATGCCTTAAAAGGTCCCGTCTGAAAATGATGTTTCCGCATACCCGCCACGACACCCTTTATCAATGCGGCAGTGGTACCATAAGCTTCGCTCTCTATACGCAAATCATCCTCCAAAACAATACGAATGGGCGCATATCCTTCTGATACCAGTTCTATGGTATTCCTGTCATTTGCACCGACCACCGCAATGGTATCCAGATTTACAGAAGCCGCCAGTACCATACCATGCTGATGGTCTGTGTGGTTGCCTCCGATTTCTGTCCTTCCCGGCGCGCTGTATATCTCCACTTCACCGCCGCCAAACAAGCTCTCATATTTCTCCAGGGCATTCAGATATCGCGCCCTCTGCTCCTCCACCGCATCCGCTCCATAAAGAATTTCCAGCCTGTTGTCCAGTTCCTGCCTCTCTAACTGTTTTTTCACCATTCCGATTTCTTTCATCCTGCAATTCCGTCCTTCCTCTTTTTTACGCTTCCCCGGTTTTGCTGCTTATCCTGCTGTCACAAAGGGCGGGAAACAGCCTCTATCACAAAGGAGTACCTGATATCCTTACCTGCGTCAATATGATAGGCAGGCTCCACATCCTCACCCCAGGTATTAATGCCGCCCACTCCCCGCACCGCGCCAAGAATGGAAACCACCGTTCTTCTTGCGGGGGGAAGCTCCTCGATATGCGTCGCATTCTCCAATTCTTCCGCCGTGTAAGGAATACAGGAAAAAGCAAAGCGTTTGTCCGCCGCCAAAAAGCGCAGACCGAAACACTCCTGTCCGCCGCCGTTTTTTTCTGCCGCCCGTTTATCCACATTACACAGTGTGGTATTTCTATAGATTTCCAACCACTTTGTGTCCATATGCACCTGGCAGTCCTGGGGTACGAGATATTTCGTCACAGGTAATCCCTTCACCTCATAGACACCCGGAATACCGCCTGCCATTCTGTCAGGATAGGTCTCACCGGAAAGTCCCTCGTAACGGTATGAAACCGCCTGCGTCGGCATGATAAAACGCAGTCCGAAAACAGGCAGCTCCGGAAGCTCCCGGTTGCCGTGATATTCTACATTCACCCTGATTTGCCCCCCGGCATTCACCTCGTATGCAACGCTTACCGTTGTAGATGGCGTCGTAATTGTCTCGTACACAAAGGTAACGGTAATTTGCTCTGCCGTTTCCTCTCCTCCATATTGATTATTAGAGGGAGCTGTCGGAAGTACCGGCTCTCTGCTGTCCACCTGAACGCTTACGCCCACACAGGCGATAAACATATCCGCGGACAGCCACATTCCTGAACGCAAGTGAAATTTGCTTCCTCTGTCATTATCCGTCAGCGCCCGCCAGAAGGTAGGCTTGGGCGCACGGTACAGCCATTCCTTTCCGCCTGTCACCAAAGATTCCAAACCACCACAGGCATAGGAAAAAATATATGAAAATCCTTCTCCATGAACGCCCAGAGTCGCATCCCCATATACGATACGCAGTTTTTGGTTTTCCTTTCTATTCATATAATCCATAGTAATACCTTACCTCCTGCAACGCCGGCTTCTCCGTTCTGTCCGCAAATACGATGCCGTCTCCCGAAAACTCATAATCGGAGGGTCTGTCATCAAAATCGCCGCCATATCTGAGCACCCTCTGTCCCGTCACCTCATCCTCTACCGCAAGCGCCTGG
>ENA-UOJC01004095-UOJC01004095.1-human-gut-metagenome-genome-assembly--contig:-C104-NODE-4095-length-12755-cov-31.657717_pt1 | contig 12755 bp, 9 predicted proteins | sample MGYA00242339_ERZ723886 | MGnify/ENA metagenome assembly ERZ723886 | reverse complement strand
ACAAGCAAAAGAGTGAGCGTTATCGCAGGCGATAATGCGATTTCAAAAGCGCAGTGTGCGCCGTATATCCCGGAAGAGTTACCTTGTGTTTTAAAACTATGCAAAAAAATGCATTTCAGGTATAAAAAAAGTCCTCATAAAACTATGAGGACTTTTTGATATTTCGTTGATTATTACTTGTCGGACAATTCGTCCTTTGCTTCTTCAATCGTTTGGAATTCCACCGTCGCGGTTTTGTCTTCGTCTTCGAGTCCGAGTTCTTCGACTGCTTCGTCGACTGCTTCGCTTTCAGCCACGACTTCGTCTTTTCTGACGCCGGGGAGTTTGTCGTCCGTGTCATACATTACGCCTTCGCCCACGACCGCGATGCTTTCGCCGTCTTTGACTTCGCCCTGTTTTTCTTTCTTGGTTTTGATGGAAAGAATGACGTTGGTAAGGATACCTACGATAAGAGCGGTTGCGATGTTGGTGATGGTGATGATTGCTTTGCCCTTCGTTGCAAGACCGAATTTAAGAGCGAGTCCGCCGATACCCGTAATAAGGATTGCCGATACGACGAAGAGGTTTTTGCTTTCGCCGAGGTCAACGTTTTGCAGCATTTTAAGACCGCTGACTGCGATAAATCCGTAGAGCGCCAGGCATACGCCGCCAAGTACGCAGACGGGGATTGTTTCGATAAGTGCGATGAACGGGCTGAAAAACGCGATTATAATCGCGATAACAGCCGCGCCGATTATAGTGTAAATCGAGGCGTTTTTGGTGATTGCCACACAGCCGATGCTTTCGCCGTAAGTGGTGTTGGGGCAGCAGCCGAAGATTGTGCCGACGGTCGTTCCGAAGCCGTCGCCGATGAGCGTGCGATGAAGACCGGGGTCTTTAAGAAGGTCTTTTTCGATGATGGTGCTCATGTTTTTGTGGTCTGCGATATGTTCCGCGAAAACGACAAGCGATACGGGGATGAACAGAAGCGCGATTGCGCCGACGCCCGCGCCGGTAAGTCTTGCGGTGCCGTTTACGGATTCCTTAATTGCTTCGATAATCGCAAGGTGCGGATAATCGAGGAATGCGGTGATGCCCGTGAATTTGCCGTCTTTTACGAAGTTTTCGACAAGCGGAGTCCAGTTGACGATTTTGAGATATTCGACGTTGCAAGCATAGCCGAAAATCGAGAAGAACGATGCGAGAAGGTAACCTGCGCCGATACCGATGATGAAAGGCATAAGTTGCATTTTTTTGCTGCCCTTGCAGGATACGAAGACCGTTACGAAGAAGGCAAACAATCCGCAAAGGATTGCGACAAGGTTGTAAGATTGTCCGCTGCCGCTTGCAGTGGTAAGGTTGCTGATTGCGCTGCCCGAAAGGCCTAAGCCGATAAGAGCAACTGTGGGCCCGATGATGACCGCGGGCATAAGTTTGTTAATCCATTCAGTGCCTTTCTTCCAGACGATAAAGGCAAGTATGCAGTACACAGCGCCTGCGAATACGCCGCCGAGAATAATTCCCCACCAGCCGTATTGAGTTGCACCGATCAACGCCGAGATAAACGCGAACGAGCTTCCGATGAACATCGGGCTCTTTTTCTTGGTAACCCATACGTAGAACAGGGTTGCGATACCTGCGCCGAAAAGCGCGGCAGCGGGGCTCATGTTGACGCCGTTTCCCGAGGAAAGAATAGGCACGAGAATCGTCGCGCATACGACCGCCAAGAATTGTTGAAGCGAGTACACAAGCGTTTGTTTGAAGGACAACTTGTCTTCAACGTTGTAAATCATCTTCATAAGTAACAATCTCCTTTAAAATTTATTTATATTTTGATATATCAGAGTGAAAACAGGTCGACGGCGATTTTCTCGTCATAGGGCGGTATCATTACCCTTACGACCTCCTGCTTGGACGTTGGCAGGTTTTTGCCGACATAGTCCGCGCGTATCGGAAGTTCGCGATGACCGCGGTCGATAAGCACGGCAAGTTGTATCGTGCGCGGACGTCCCAGCGTGAACACGGCGTCGATTGCGGCGCGCGCCGTCCTTCCGGTAAACAAAACGTCATCAACAAGGACGACGTCTCGTCCCCTTACTTCAAAGGGAACGTTGATTTTTTCGATAACGGGAGTTTCGTTTTTTTCCGCAAGGTCGTCACGATAAAGACTTATATCGAGTTCACCCACGTCAAGCGACACGCCTTCGTATTTTTTCACGTTTTCGGCAATTATTCCGGCAAGGGGGATACCACGGCTTTTAATGCCGATAAGCACGACGTTTTCCAGGGAGTCGTTTCTTTCGATAATCTCGTGCGATACCCTTTTAAGCGCGCGGGCGACAGCCGTATCATCCATAATGTTTGCCTTAATTTCCATAAAACCTCAAAAAAAATCTTGCGTCAAGACACGCAAGATATGATACACCTGTTTATTGTATGATAACCTTGTATGCCTCTCTGGACATAATTAAAGATTTCTGTTAGGGTTATAATAACACAAGCAGCATTTTTTGTAAACCGTTTTTAAGAAGGAAAAGAAAATTTTTTTATTATTATTTTTTTGAAAATATCGCGCTTCTTCTCGCCTTCGAAATTTACCCGCCGCCCTTTATTGTTACTATATAAACTATATAATATATAATATTAAACATTAAAAAACGTCGGGGTGTCCCGACGCTTTGAAAACGATTGTCCTTGGGTTTTGCGACAATCAATAGTTGTCCGCGGATATTTCAAAATAACTTTGGGGATGATTGCACGTCGGACAAACCTCGGGCGCGCACTCTCCGACGACGATATGGCCGCAGTTTCTGCATTCCCACACTTTCACCGTGGATTTTTTGAAAACTTCCGCCGTTTCGATATTTTTCAACAGCGCGCGATATCTTTCTTCGTGGTGTTTCTCGATCGCCGCGACAAGTCTGAATTTCGCCGCAAGTTCGTGGAAGCCTTCTTCTTCGGCTGTTTTTGCAAAGCCCGCATACATATCCGTCCATTCGTAGTTTTCGCCCGCCGCTGCGGCAACAAGGTTTTCCGTTGTGTTTCCGATGCCGTTAAGTTCCTTGAACCAAAGTTTGGCGTGTTCTTTTTCGTTGTCGGCGGTTTTCAGAAACAGGGACGCGATTTGTTCATAGCCCTCTTTTTTCGCAACCGACGCAAAGTAAGTATACTTGTTTCTTGCCTGTGATTCGCCCGAAAAAGCCGTTTCGAGGTTCTTTTCGGTTTTTGTACCTGCATATTTGTTCATTTTTCTTCTCCTTATAAAATATTTTCTATTATGGAAACGGCACGCCGTCGCGTGCGTTTGTTTAACGATTATGCGCGTTTTCTCTTAATGACGACCACCGTAACCGCGATGATTGCCATAAGCACTGCCGCGCCGCCCACGCCTGCGCCAATGCCGATTGCCAGCGTGTTTGTTTTCGCTTTGGGCGCGACGTAGTCTTCTGCAAAGATGAAGTAGCCGAGCTTATCGGTTTCAAACGTTACGGTACCGTCGCCGTTATCGACATAGTTTACTTCCGTCCATTCGCCGTTGTTGTATCTGATGAGTTTCGCGCCGTTTGCGCTGACGTTCATCGTTACGGTTGCTGGGCTCATAAGTTTGGGCTGCTTGTCGGGGTTCATAAGGACGTCTTTGTTCTTATATTCGCTGAGCGACAGGAAGTAGACCTTGCCAGCGACGTACTCTTTGCCAAAGATTTCCTTATTTTGTCTTAAACCGTTGGTGAAGTTATCGCGGCTTGCGGCGTAGTTTCTGTCGAGTATGCAGAAGTAAACGGTGTATCCGCTGTCCGCCTGCGTCCAGCTGCCCGAGATCGTGCCGATGCCGTTATCTTCCAGCACTTTATCGTCGGGAACGTTGACGTCGCCGCCCCATACCGAGTTAAGTTCGTTTTCGGTGATGGAAATCGTCGCTTCGATTATGCCGTCCGCCGACACGGCACGGGTATATCTTTCGGATTCCGCACTGCTGTCGACCGTCCAGGCGCCGCCCTTGATAAGTCCTTTATGAACGACTCTGTAAGGATATCTGCCTTCGCCCACAAGTCCCGCAGCGTTATTCACGACCTTGTAACTGGCGTCGCTGACGCGATAAACGATGACAAAGTCTTTTGCGATTTCTTTGTAGTTGCCGCCGACGGAGTCTTTGTCGATAAGATTTTCAACCGTGGGCAGATTGAACGATTCGCCTACGTTTGCCGTGATATCGACAAGGTTGAATTTCGCGCCGTTAACGTTGATTTTGCGGGCGAGCGAGACCGAGCCGATGAAATTTTCGTTGCCCTTATATCTCACGCGGACGTAGCATACGCCTCCACCCTGACGGACGGGAGCACTGCCGAGAAGCGTCTTGAAATCTTCGTCAAAGGAATATTCGTAAACGATGTCGTTTGCGCCGACGACCATGCCGTAAGTCGTCTTGTAGTAATTGAACGCGTCGTCGACCTTTTGCACTTTTTCAGCGAAGTCTTCGCCGTATTTTGCGTCGTACGTAACTGACGCGTCTTTAATCTTAATTTCGGTGTCGATTCTTTCAATCGTGAAAGTTTGTTCAAGAATGTATTCGTTATTCAAGCGCGATACCGTGAACTTACCGTAGTATTCCCCTGCGTCGATTGCCTTGTCAACGGGCATCCATACGCCGTCTGCGCCCTTCTTGAAGTATTCCGCCACAGGATCCTTATCCAACGGTGACGGGCTTATGACTTTAAGCGTGTATGCCGCAGCGTTGTACGGAGCGCTGAACTTATCGACGCTGCCTTTTTCGTTGAACATTTTATTTTCAAACTTGACGTCCGAGAAGTCAAGCACGGACACGACTTTGGTTTCCGTGTCGTTGAAGCCCGTTATTTTCTGGAAGTTGCTTTTCGCGCCGAAGCTTTCGATTTTCAACGTATATTGATACGCGCCCGAAGTGGTGTCGTAAACGCCGTCATTAATGTTGACGTTGATAATGAATGTTTTGCCGTTCTGATCGACGACGACGGGCTGATACTGACGCTGTGTGAAGTCGATTTCACCGATGTCGAGTTTGTTTTTGAGTTCGGTATCCTCATAGTATTCGATTGCGTAAACGATGTCCGGTGACAACTCGAAGCGGTGACCGTTGATGATGCAAACACCGCCCGTGACGAACGTATCGAGCACCCAGACGGTTGCGCCTGCTGGCAAAACGTCAACGTTTTCGGTCTTTGCCTTGCCGTTTTCGTCCTTGCTGTACGCGATATAACCTGCGCCGTCTTTCTGATAAATCACAACTTCGCCTGCGCCGATTTCATTGATGTAGTAGTAATTGCCGTTCGTGTCGACAGCGTAAATACCGGTGATTTTCGCGCCGCCGATTTCGCGCGGAGAAATGGTGACCGTAACAACCGCCTCGGTAACGTTCAGGACGTAGTTTTTGCTGTCATTGCCGGTAATACCCAGCGTGACTTTGCAATCGGGATAAGTGCCGACGTTGATATTTGCCGTATTGCCCGTGCTTGTTAACAGTTTCACGTCGTCGCCCGATACAACGCCGCCAAACGTATAGCTGCTGATCTGGAACGACGTTTTGTTGTCGAAAGATTTATCGACGTTATTCACCGTAACCGTGATGGGTTTGGGCGTTACGGTAATCGTCGCTTCAACGGTAACGTCTGTCAGGTCATAGAATTTTTTTCTTTCGCCGACGAGTTTGAAATCGTTGACGTTAAAGGTATATGTGCCGACGTCCTTGCCGGGCAGGATAATCGTGCCGTATTCGAGCGTGATGTTGTCCGTGCCTTGCAGTCCCTCGATACTAAACGTGCAGTTGTCCGAGTTCGTCAGAATCGTATTTTCGCCGTTATAAATCTTTGAGGCGATAAGCGTGATTTTACCGAGTTTGGCTGGTAGGATATCGATATACGCTTTGGGTGCGCTTGCGGAGCCGCCCGCGTTTGTGATCTGGTAATTGTTGTTCAGTTCGCCCGCGATTTCGATATTTATAAGCGACGCGCGAAGCCCGGGGTTGACGGCAATGCTGTCAAGCTGGAACGTGCCTTTCCATTGGATATTTTTCCATTCGTCCGCTTTGTCGCCCAAAACCTTATCGAGCACCAATAAAGAGCCGTCGCCCGAAACGTAGTCGGTCATTGCGTAGTTGATGGTGCCGTTATAAACAAACTTCGCATGTTCGTAATTCTCGTCGATCGTAAGGCGGGCTTTTCTTATTTCGTGCGTGCCGACGACAAACCTGCCGTCCACGAGGGTGATGACGTTGCCGTTTACGTCAAAGAAAACCTTTTCATATTCGTCGATGAGCGCAGCCGTATAAGCCGAGCCTTCGACGTAGGAAGCCAGGACGTTGCTGACAATCACGTGTCTTTTTCCTGCATTAACGCCGTCGTACGCCGCGTCGAATGTAATGCCGATTTTCCCCGACGGGATAGTGCCTGTAAACTTGTTCGACAACGTGTACGAAACAAGCGACGTACTTACGTCGGTCGTATTGTTGAAGTATCTTCGGGCGTTCGTATCGATGTTGAAGTTGACGTTGATCTTTGCCCTGTCAAGGTTGACGTTGTAGATGGTTTCCTCGTTTGTATTGCCCGCTTCGTCGACAAGCCAGAATCTGACCTGAATTTGCGTGAGGCCTGAAACGTTTCTGCCCTCGAACAAATCCATATAAACGTCGTTTGTATCAAGCGAAAGTTCCTTTGCCTCGCCCACGACGCCGTCACGGGTGATTGCGTAATAAAGAGTCATCGGGCTGCCCAAAAATTCGCTGACGTAGCCGTCTTTCCCGACTTGTTTGTAGTTAAGGTTCACAAGAAGGGGCAGTAAGTCGGCATACGCGTCTGTCGAGAAGTCAAGAAGCCTTGCAATTTCGGGCTTGTATCCGTTATAGTTGTCGTATTTCACGGGAACGTCAACGGCATACTTGATATTTGACGAATTATAAATCGCTTGGAAATAATAGATGCGTTCGTATCCTTCGGGCGAAATTTCGTCATAGCCTATGATATATTTGTTATCGACGATTTTGTCGTTGATGCTCACCCATTTGGTTTGTGTACCTACGAAAACGCCATTTTTAAGGGTGCGATAACTGATTTGATAGGTTATATCCTTGATGGAAGAGAGCGTGTTGAACTCGATAACGACGTTCTGATTCGTCCATTCGCCGTTATATGCGCCGCCGTTTTCAAGGTAAATTGCGGTTTCCCATTTTTCGGGCAGGCTCTTGATGTCGTCGATTGTGAAATGGTGATAACCGCTGTAAACGGCGTGGTTTGCCCAGCCTTTTTGTACGTCGTTAAAAAGTGCGATTTGTTCCGCACTCGCGCCTTCGTAGAAAAGCCCGACCGTATCGATCGCTTTGAACTTGATTGCGTATTCGCCCTTTTCAAGTCCCGAAAGGGTGAACACGTCAAAGCCGGGGTTGTTGATTGCAATGCCTACTTGCCCTTCGATTTCGACGTAGTTGCCGTCAACTATTTTGTAAAGGGTATAGAAATACTTGACGTCGCCGCGAGTGTCGCCGTCATCATCGAGAACAGGTTTGAATTTTATGGTGTCGGTATAAAAATACGTGACGCCGTCGTTTTCGTTAAAAACGTTTTCGGTAAGGAGAGCAACTTCGTTCAATGCCGTGGGCGGGGTGTAGTCGATACCGCCGCAGAATACCGTCAATGTTTTTCCGCTGACTTTATTAACGTTTGCATAATTTACGAGATACGCAGTGTCGGTTTCGATAGGCAAAAGCCCGTTGTCTTTTCCGTCGTAAATGACCGTGACGTAAAGCCCGCGGAAAGAACCCGTCGCGGGGTCGTTATTGTCAAACGCAAACGGCTCAACCGTTATGCTTTTCAAGCCTGTCGGATAACGCAACGTTTTCAGCTGTTCTGCGGTATAATCATCTCTTTTGTATGTTTTTGCGGAGCCGTCCGTTATTGCGCCCGTGCCGCGATATGCTTGGAATAAATCAAAACCTTTGATATCCGCTGTGTCAAGACTTAAATATTTGTCGTAAAGCAGGAAGGAGAACTGCTTTGTTTGCGTTCCGTCGGTGCGGATTGAAGTCAACGTGTTGGATGCAGGATCAATTATATCTCCGGCGTGCAATCCCCAAGTTCCAAGGTTGGCAACCGTATTGCGGTTGGTTTCAAAGTTTTGCGCTATATTTCTGTATTCGCCAAAATCTGCCGAATACGTTGTCGTACCGTCCCATGATATGGTAACGGGAGCAACGTTTGTCGTAAGTTTTGAAACAATTTCTTTATAAGCACTGAGTGAATTTACGCTCTTGATTTTAATGTTAATGGCAAGACCGCTGATTTCGATTTTTTCACTGCCGTTTTCTTCGCCACCGGCACAAACAAGAATATATTGTTTGTCTGACGTGACCGTCCAGGTCGTACCTTTGCTATATGTACCGCTTATGTCGTTGGAGGATTCGTTGATTTCTGTAACACTGGATGCATAAGAAACAAACATATATGTATTTCTGACATCAGTGAATTTAACAGCATCACCAAGGTTTGCGCTGATTTCGATTTCTGCGCCAACATTTACCAAATAGTCGGGAAGTTTATAATAAGCAAACATTCTCATTGGTCTGTTTGCAACCGTCTTTGGTTCCATAGAGGCATATGTATCTTCTAATTTAACGTTAGAAATATCTGCGCCTCTCCATTTCAAATAAGCGTGGAAGTTCTTATAATTTGCAGGATTGTATGTAAACTGTGCAAAATAATTATTTGCTGAAGTACCATCCAACACAGACGGAATATACTTTTCCGGTACAGCAATGTCCAGATGCTTGTTCCCTTCGCTTGGCGATACCATTGCCGCGTGTGTTTCATTTATTTCACCCGCACCCACGCGCGTAAAAGAAATTGCGCTGACAAGCAGTGCGACTGCAAGCATAAACACTAATGCAAGTCCGCTGATACGAAGTAAGTTTTTGCTTGATTTTTTTGCTCTCATATCTCTCCTCCGATACGCCGGAAAACCCGGCGGTATAGCCATAGTATGTGCAATTTTGGGCATAATGCGCCCAAAAGTTATTGCTATAATATAATATACAAGATATTACAACCGAATGTCAAGTTATTTTGCATTATGACGCGCCATTTTGCACGTCCCGTTTTCGCCGTTTCGCACTAATTTCCAAACGAAAACATAAACTGCCTTATGGAACTTTCGCGGCTCAACGTCATTGAACTCACAAATCTTGCCCTGTCCGTTGCGACGATACTGACGCGCGACCTTACCGTGTCCGAGACGGAATGTCTTTTGAAATTCCTTTGCATCGTGCGCGACGATATATCGCTCATACTTTGCGACAAACGCAACGGCAAGTCCTGATATGTTATTCCGTACAAAACACACTGTCATTTTGACATTCATCACTGTCAATTATTACGACTTTCAAAAAATTGATTTTCGAAAAAAATCTTCAAAAAAATTGAACTCGACAAAACGAAAAACGGCGGTTTTCCAAAATCGTATTTTCGTTTCGCCCTGATAATACGTCGGTTTTGACAAAACGTCGGCGATTTTGTATAATATAATTATGAAATACGATAAAAAAGGTTTCACTCTTGTGGAGCTTATCGTCGTAATTGCGATTATGGCGGTGCTTGCCGGCGTCGTTTCGGGCGCAACCGTGGGCATACTCAACAAGAAAACCGACGAAGTCAACTACATATACAACGGGAAGCAAATTTCTGCACAAATCGTTTCGTGGGCGCAGGAAGTCGTTGAACGCCCTTCGTTCTTCACCGAACTTACGGGGATCGAAATCGACGTGACAGATCTTTTGTTGTATGGCAGTATCGACGAAATATGGACGGATGCGTACTCGGAAGCCGCTTACAATACCCTGAAAAACAGGTTTTCGTCCTTAAAATGGGCTGATTCGTACGGCGTTCCCGAAAAAAAGGGACTTTTTCCGCCGATTTTAAAACGGGGCAAAATGCGATTTATCTTTATTACAAGGGAAAGTCGCAAGAATATCGTGAAGTATATTACAAAATTTACCTGAGCGGTGAAAACATTGTCACCGAAAAAGGCACAGGATTTTAACGTTGTTTCCCTTATTTATTCCTGGCTCGGCTATCTGAACATCTGTTCCTGACGTACTTTCTTATGCGGTTTTTCACCTTTGCGTAATTTTTCGGCAGGACGTATTTCCAATTCCCGTCGTTCGTTCCCGGGGTATTCATTCTAGCCTCCGAGCCCTGCAACAGATAGTCCTGCATAGGCACGATGACGAATTTCGCGCGGGAGCGCATTACCCTTTTGAAAGTTTTATCAAAGACGTTCTCGTCGGTTGCGCCGAGGGTTTTTTTGACGTACTCTTTTGTGCCGTCACCCTGCGCATCGTACCAACCTTTCAGCGTATCGTTGTCGTGCGTGCCGGTGTAATAGACGGTGTTATACTTCACGTTTTCCGGCAGATGCTCGTTATCGCTCTTGCCGTCGAAAGCGAACTGAAAGACTTTCATTCCGGGGAAGCCGGTGCGTTTCACAAGGCGGCGCACCTTGTCGGTGATAATTCCAAGGTCCTCGGCGATAATTCTGCCGTCAAGGTCAAGCCCGTCGAAGATTTTCGTGCCGACGCCCTTCACCCACCTGCCGATTTTTGCGGTCGTTGCACCATACGGCACGGCGTAGTAGCTTTCAAACGCGCGGAAGTGGTCGATGCGGATTTTGTCGAAAAATTGCAGCTGATGCAGCAAGCGGTGATGCCACCATACAAAGCCGTCCGCCTGCTGTTTTTTCCAGTCGTACAGCGGATTGCCCCACAGTTGCCCGTCGGCGGAGAAGTAATCGGGCGGCACGCCGGCGACCTCTTTCGGGCGCATATTTTTGTCAAGCCTGAAAATTTCGGGGTGCGCCCAGACGTCCGCGCTGTCGTACGCGACATAGATGGGGATATCGCCGATAAGCGCGACGTTTTTGGATTTTGCGTAGTCTTTAAGCGCGGTCAATTCGCGATAGAACTCGAACTGCAAAAACCGCCAGAAATCGCACTCGTCCTGAAGCGCGGCGATTTTTTCGTCGGACAGCGTATCGCGCCGTCTTTCGTCCTTTTCCCACGTATCGAACGACGAAAACCCGTTTTTGACTTTGAGCGCCATAAACAGCGCAAAGTCGTCCAGCCAATATTCGTTATTTTCAAGAAACTTTGAATAATCGGAATTTTTTTGAAATCTTTTGAACGCGCAGCGCAGCACGTCGTATCGCGAGTTAAAAATTTCGGCGTAGTCAAGTGATTTTGTTTTGGCGCGTTTTGCCTCGTTTTCCGTCAAAAGCCCGCGTTTAACAAGCGTATTTATATCGATAAAGTACGGATTCCCCGCAAATGCCGACGGCGACTGATACGGGCTGTCGCCGAAAGACGTTGGCGATAACGGCAGCGTTTGCCAGAAATCGACCTTCGCGTCCGCCAAAAAATCGACAAAAGAAAACGCGCCCTCGGACAGCGCGCCGACGCCGTATTCAGACGGCAGACTTCCTATATGCAAAAGCACCCCGTTGAACTTTTCTTTCACTTGCGCGGGGCCTCCTCGTGCGTGACCGCCTCGCCGAGCCTGTTCGCCCAGCTTTCGCAATACAGATCGTAATAGGATTTATTTTGTTCCTGTCTATAAGCGATGCACTTCTTGTTGTTGCACCATACAAACGACGGAATCCCGACGACAAACAGATACAGCGGCCCCAGAATCAGCGACTGAATGGTATGGCCGTACTCATGCACGGACACGGTTTTTTTGTACTCCTCGCCGCGCTTGCCGTTGATGAAGATAAACGCGCCCAGCGACACGCCGCCCCAATCGCCCTCGTGGAAGGTCAGGATTGCGCCGTGGTAATAGGCGTGCTCGCACCTGATATTTTTCAGGAAAAGCAAAAACCCCAGGACGTTTTGAATCGCGCCCCAGGTGAACTGTAAAACCAGGTAAAAAAACTGCAAGATATATTTCATAATAGCCTTACTTTGTTCTTATTTTGAACGTATAGCGAATGGGAGTGTTTTTGTTGGTCTGATAGGCGTTGTTAAGTTGCGGATTGTCTTTGGGATCTCTCGTGACGTATTCATGCGTAGCCGTTGGAATCGTCGCGCTGACGACTATGCAAGGCTTAAATTGATTTTTGTCGTTGTGGTAGCTGACGATGAGATAATATTCGATTTCGGCGTTACTATTCGCCGGATCCGTGACGCCCACAACCTGAATGACGATATAAGGATTTTTGTTGTCCGCGTTGACAAAGGAACTGCGCTTCACCTCGTTGCAGCCCTGCGGCACAAGGACCTTTCCCTGCCCCGACTCACCGGGATCGTAGTATTTGATGGGAATGTCCAGCCCGATTACGGTCTGATAAATGCGCTTGCACACCATTGCGGAATACGTGACGTACCACCCGTGCACGCCGTTGTCCACGTCTTCTTTGCGCGGATCCGGCTTGTTGGGATAAATATACTGCCCCGAAAGGTACGTAACCGCCGCGATCGAGTTTCTGTACATGGTCTGCGTGTCGGTTTCGGCAGTGCTCTTCTGGCGGCGTTTTGTCGTGACGTAAACGGCAGGCGTAACCGCCGTGGCAAGAATCGCCATAATGGCAATGGTCACGATAAGTTCCACCAGCGTAAAGCCTTTTTTATTTTTGAAAACACGCCTTTTCATACTTATATAATTATACTACTTCGCGCGTACAGTGTCAATATATTATTTTTTGCATTATCATTCTACTATTTCTCACAAAATAAGGATTTGTCGCAGCATTGCTTTGTTCAATGACAG
>ENA-UOJC01004092-UOJC01004092.1-human-gut-metagenome-genome-assembly--contig:-C104-NODE-4092-length-12772-cov-5.293230_pt1 | contig 12772 bp, 9 predicted proteins | sample MGYA00242339_ERZ723886 | MGnify/ENA metagenome assembly ERZ723886 | reverse complement strand
GCACAGATTTTTACAAGATTTTACTGTGAACCGGAGGTGCATGACAAGCCTGGTGTTGGAATTACCATCTTTCTTGCCAGCCGGAAACCTGCAAAAATGGAAGCTGCTGTTTCGCCTATCGAGGCACTTGGCTATCGTCCTTCTCATAACGCATCAAAAATAAGAAAAGCAGGAGAGGGAAATTTGCTCACAAGACTTTTCGGGGAACAGTTCACAAAAGATAAGAAGAGGACTTTTATGGTACTGTTGTCTCTGGCTGCCAGTTTGTCTGTGTACCTTTGTGTTGTGACCATGCTGGACAGCCAGGCTGCAAGAACCATTGTATCCAATTTTATGGACAGTGATCTCACAGGTTGGAATGGAAGTATTGTGGAAAGGATTAGGGAGTAGATTAATTGTTATTGAGCCGCATTTTTACGAAAGGGACATGTCAACTTTGGACTTGGAACTTTCATAGTAAAAATGCGGCTCTTTTGTCATATTAATTAACAACCAATGTTAAACATTTTGCAAATCGCATTAAATAATTCGGTGCAGCTATTGAAATTAAAACACATAGTTTCGACCTCCTTATTTTTATTTACGCGAGCAACGAGCCGAAGTAATAGTAACACTTTATTTCAAGAAAATATGGATCAGCTTATCATAAATCCGTCTATAAGGCTGATACCTCATCGGCAGGTCAATCCAGGTCTTTTTGTCTACAATGCTCTTGTAATGGGAAAAGGTTTCGAAGCCTTTCTGGCCGTGATAGCTTCCCATACCGCTTTCTCCGAAGCCGCCGAATGGCATTTCGCTGGTGGCGAGGTGAATGATCACATCGTTGATACAGCCACCGCCGAAGCCACATTCAGAGGTGACTTTTTCGCAGATGGCTTTGTCCTGGGCAAAAATGTAAAGAGCCAGAGGATGTGCCATGGAATTTACATTTCGGATTACTTCATCTATGGAATTAAAGGTAAGGACAGGCATTACCGGACCGAAAATTTCTTCCTGCATTACGGCATCTTCGAAGGTTACCTGATCCATGACAGTAGGTTCAATCTGTAAAGTTTCGGGACAGGCATTGCCACCGCAGATGACTTTCGCAGGATCGATCAGGTTCTGAATGCGGTTGAAATGCTTTTCGTTGATGATCTTTCCGTAATTTTTGTTATCTAGAGGTGACTTGCCAAACTGCTTACGAATCTGTTTCTGAATCTGTTTCAGAAGCTCATCCTTCACTTCCCTGTGGCAGTAAATGTAATCAGGGGCTACGCAGGTTTGTCCGCAGTTCAGATATTTTCCGAATACAATACGTTTGGCGGTAAGCTTGATATTTGCAGATTTATCCACGATGCAGGGGCTTTTTCCCCCAAGCTCCAGGGTGACTGGAGTGAGGTGCTCGCTGGCATGGCGCATGACCTCTTTTCCTACAGCCTGGCTGCCTGTAAAAAAGACGTAGTCGAAGTGCTCCTGAAGAAGACAGGAGTTTTCCTGGCGCCCGCCCATAACAACGGCCACATATTCTTCCGGAAAACATTCACGGACGATTTCGCAGATGATATTGCTGGTGGCAGGAGAGTAGGCACTGGGTTTTAATACTGCAGTGTTTCCGGCGGCGATGGCGTCTACCAGCGGATCAAAGGTAAGCAGGAAGGGATAGTTCCACGGGCTCATGATCAGGGTGACACCATATGGGGATGGCTTCATGTAACTTCTGGAATGGAACTGGGCAAGTGGGGTGTGCACGGTTTTTTCTCTGGAAAGGGAGCGGATGTGCTTCAACATATAGGTAATCTCGCTGAGAACGAGACCAGACTCGCACATGTAGCTTTCGAAGCTGCTTTTTCCCAGATCTGACTTCAGGGCAGCATTGATCTGCTCCTGGTGGGACTGGATGGAGGTTTGAAGCTTTTTTAAGGCAGTGATGCGAAAGTCAATGTTTAAGGTAGCGCCTGTATAAAAATAGTTCCGCTGCTTGCGGATGATTTCCTGGATTGCTTCCTGGGTCATGGGAAAGTCCTTTCTGATTATTTATAATTTATTTGATGTTTTGAAATATAGTTTACATAATGTAAAAGGCTATAAAGTGGGGGATGTTAAACTATCTTATTTAAATTGAGATTAACTAATGTAATGTTATAAAGGTGACAATATGGTATTTTTCAAACACGCTTTAGCTTTTATTGCACTGTGTTCTCTTTAGCCGGCATCAGCATATAATAAAATTTCTCCAGCTCCTGTGCATCCATCAGTACCGGTACCGGATACAGCGGATTCGCCTCTTTGTCCGCATAGTGGGACAGCTTCGGAATGTCTTCTTCCTGAATTTCCGGGATGGTATCGCCGATTCCGAAGCGGGCCTTCATGTCTTTGACCGCCTGGATAAAGTTTAATGCGGCTTCTTCTTCCGGTGTTTCTTTGGAGGCAACCCCGGCAGCAACAGCAAGGACTGCCAGCTTCTTATAAATTGTTTTTCCGTAAGCTTCCAGAACATAAGGGAGAAGTACAGCGTTGGCAAGTCCATGTGGAACATTGTATTGTCCTCCCAGAGAATGGGCAACTGCATGTACATAGCCTACATAGGATTTTGTAAAAGCGCAGCCAGCGAAATAAGAGGCGCGGAGCATATTCCGGCGCGCTTCTTTATTGCTTCCGTCGGTGTAAGCAGTGTCCAGATTTTCGAAAATCAGCTGCACTGCATCCCTGGCATTTTTACGGGTGCCTGGTGTGGTGGAATTACCAATATAAGCTTCCACTGCGTGGGTGAGTGCATCCATACCTGTGGTAGCGGTGATAAATGGCGGAAGGCTTAAGGTGACTTTGGGGTCAAGCACAGCGTATCGGGGAATCAGCGGGAAGTCATTGATGGCATATTTATGCCGGGTTTCGGCGTCCACGATTACCGCTGCCAGTGTAGTTTCACTTCCGGTTCCTGCTGTGGTTGGAACGGCGATAAGAAGTGGAAGCTTTTTGCGCACTTTCAGGATTCCCTTCATCTTTGCAAGAGACTGATGCGGTTTGGCGACTCTGGCACCTACTGCCTTGGCGCAGTCCATACTGGAGCCTCCGCCGAAGCCTATAATGGCCTGACAGTTATTTTCATGATAAAGTTCAAGTGCCTCAGCCACATTCACAGTGGTAGGATTTGCTACTGTTTTGTCATAAAGGATATAGGGAATGCTGCTGTCTGTCAACACTTTTTCAAGGCGGTCTGTAAGACCAAGCTTATGGATTCCTGCATCTGTAATAATCAGCACATTTTTACATTTTTTCTTTTTCAGCACATCGGGAACGGCTTTCAGACTGCTGATGATCTCAGGATTTCGGTATGGCAGGAATGGAAGGGCAAATTTGAATACATTCTGAAAAATCCGACAGTATATTTTTTTTAAGGGATTCATATGGAAGTTCTCACTTTCTGTTGATACACGCTCTAAAATATAACGTTGCATCAATCGGTTCTATTGTGTAATTGTTCAGTACCTTCACAGCTACATGCTTTGTGGAATAATTACTTTATTATTGTACTTTTTTTATCACGTATGAATTATATCATGTTATCAAATATTGTAAAGATAAAATAATTTTATTATAAAACAAATTTTGGCGTTCATAGCATAACACGCTCTGGTGTTTTATTGAAAATAATGAAATAAACACCTGTGTCTCGACTGGCGCCTTCTGTTGTGATATACTAAAACAAGAGATTTTTACAACAGGAGGCGTTTTCGTGGGTGAACAGTCAGAGAAAATAAAGAAAAATATTTGTATGGGGCTGCTGGCTCATGTAGATGCAGGAAAAACTACATTGTCAGAAGCACTTTTATATTTAAGCGGCAAGATACGAAAGCTTGGAAGAGTGGATCACAAGGATGCATATCTGGATACCTCTCCCCTTGAGCGCGAGCGGGGAATCACGATTTTTTCCAAGCAGGCAGTGCTGGAATTCCCAGAAACAAGAGTTACCATTCTGGATACGCCTGGACATGTGGATTTTTCTGCAGAGATGGAACGTACCTTGCAGGTTCTGGACTATGCAGTGCTTTTGATTAACGGTGCAGATGGTGTGCAGGGACATACGGTGACTTTATGGAAATTGCTTGAGCGGTACCAGATCCCCACATTTATTTTTGTGAACAAAATGGATCAGGATGGAACGGATCACGATGCTCTTTTGACCGAATTGAAAAAAAGGCTGAATGAGAACTGCATGGATTTTTCAGAAAATGAAAATGCTGATGGAGATTTGGAACCGGAATTACCGGCTGGTAAAAAAGAACAGCAGAATTTGATGGAAAATAAATTTTCAGAAGAATTTCTGGAGAGCCTTGCCATGTGTGACGAGAAACTGCTGGAAAAATATCTGGAAACAGGAGAAGTATTCAGGGGAGAGATTACCGGTCTGATCGCAGATCGAAAGGTTTTTCCATGCTATTTTGGCTCTGCCTTGAAAATGGAAGGAGTAGAGAAGCTGATCCACGGACTGGACAGGTACACCAGATGTCCAGTATATCCTGAGGCTTTTGGTGCGAAGGTTTATAAGATCGCCAGAGACGATCAGGGAAACCGTCTTTCCTATATGAAGATTACAGGCGGGACACTGAAAGTAAAAGAACTTCTTATTACCAGCAAGGGAAATGTGGCTGCAGGAGAGGAAGTATGGGAGGAAAAGGCAGACCAGATCCGGATTTACTCCGGCGCCAGATTTGAATTGGTGAAAGAAGTGCCCGCGGGAACCGTGTGCGCAGTGACAGGTCTTTCCCATACTTTTCCAGGACAGGGACTTGGCGTGACGGAGAATTCCAATATGCCAGTACTGGAGCCGGTACTGAACTATCAGATTATTTTGCCGGAAGGCTGCGATGTGCATCAGATGCTGAAGAAGCTGAGAGAACTGGAAGAGGAAGATCCTCAGCTTCATATTGTATGGGACGAGCAGCTGGGAGAAATCCACGCCATGCTCATGGGAGATGTGCAGATCGAGATCCTGAAAAGGCTGATCTGGGAGCGGTTCCATGTGGCTGTGGATTTTGGAACGGGAAATATTGTATATAAAGAGACCATTGCGGCACCTGTGGAAGGTGTGGGACATTTTGAGCCTTTGCGCCATTATGCGGAAGTTCACCTTCTTCTGGAACCAGGGGAGCAAGGAAGCGGAATGCAGTTTTTTACCGCCTGCAGTGAGGATGTGCTGGACCGGAACTGGCAGAGACTGATCCTCACTCATCTGGAAGAAAAGGAACACAGAGGAGTGCTGACTGGTGCACCGATCACAGATATGCAGATTACCCTGCTTACCGGACGGGCCCACCAGAAACACACAGAAGGCGGAGATTTCCGTCAGGCTACCTATCGGGCTATCCGTCAGGGACTTAAGAAAGCACAGAATGTTCTGCTGGAGCCTTACTATGAATTTCGGCTGGAAGTGCCGGTGGAGGTTGTTGGCCGTGCAATGAATGATATCCAGAAAATGCAGGGAACTCTTCTTCCTATGGAGACAGAGGCAAATACCGCTATTTTGAAGGGAAAAGCGCCTGTTTCGACTATGCGCGATTACCAGAAAGAAGTAGTTTCTTATACAAGGGGAATGGGAAGACTGTTCTGCAGTTTAAAAGGATATGAGCCTTGTAAAAATCAAGATGAGATCGTGGAACAGATCGGCTACGATTCTGAGCGGGATCTGGATAATCCTACCGGGTCTGTATTTTGTGCCCATGGAGCCGGATTTGTGGTGCCATGGTATGAAGTGGAAGAGTATATGCACCTGGATACTGGGATTATGGCAGAGTTTGAGGATGATCTCAGCGAGGAAGACTGGGAGGATGCTGCGTCAGGCTCTGGAAATCCTGCAAGTGGAGATGATACTGCTCAAAGTGCCAGAAATTCAGCACGCAGTGGAGCTGGTAGTACAGGAACTGCCAGAAATACATCTGGAAGTGGAAGTCGTGCGGGAAGTGGTTACCAGCCGCCGGAATCTGCCTACCGTGGAAGCTATGAGGATGACAAAGAACTTCAGGCCATTTTTGAGCGTACCTTTGGTCCGGTGAAAAGAGACCGCGTGTCTTCTTATAAAAAAGTGGTAAGTGCCCTATCTTATTCTGGCAGCAGTTCTTCTGCAAAAAAAGACCAGGAAGAATACCTTCTTGTGGATGGTTATAACATTATTTTTGCCTGGCCGGAGCTGAAAGAACTGGCAGATGCGGATGTCCGTGCAGCACAGACGAAGCTGATGGATGTTTTAAGTAATTATCAGGGATATAAGAAATGTACTTTGATTCTTGTATTTGATGCCTACAAGGTTGAGGGACACCAGGAGGAAGTGCTTACTTATCACAATATTCATGTGGTTTATACAAAAGAAGCGGAGACTGCCGATCAATATATTGAAAAAACAGTTCACAAAATCGGCAGACAGCATCAGGTAACGGTTGCTACTTCAGACGGACTGGAACAGATTATCATTATGGGGCAGGGCGCCAGTCGTATTTCCGCAAGAGGTCTGAAAGAAGAAATCGAAGAGACCAGAAAGCAGCTCCGCCAGGAATGGCATCAGCACCGCCAGTCCAGTCATACCTATCTTTTTGATCATGCAGATGCTGAGACTGCGAAGCTGATGGAAGAAGTCCGACTGGGGAAAAAGAAATTATAGGGTTTCTGTTCATGGAGTGAACAATAGCATTATTGGAATTAATGTTTTCCATTGGCAATTTGACAAACTCTTTGCCATCTGTTAAGGTGGTGTGCAAAGTGGTGTTGCAGCTATAAAGGAGATGTATAAAAATGAGAGAGAAGCTCACCAAAAAAGACGTAGAGAAAATTGAACAGGAGATTGAGCACCGTAAGCTGGTTGTCCGCAAAGAGGCAATTGAGGCAGTAAAGGAAGCACGTGCCCAGGGCGATTTAAGTGAGAATTTTGAATACTACGCTGCCAAGCGTCATAAGAACCAGAATGAGAGTCGTATCCGCTATCTGGAGAATATGTTAAAAACAGCAACTATCGTTTCTGATAAATCCAGCAGTGACGAGGTTGGAATGGATGACATTGTAGAAGTTTATTTTGAGGAAGATGACGAGATTGAGAAATATAAGCTTGTTACTTCCATCCGGGGAAATTCCATGGAGAACAGAATCAGTATTGACTCTCCGATTGGCATGGCACTGAAAGGACATAAGATTGGCGACAGAGTGGAAGTAAAGGTAAATGACAATTACAGTTATTTTCTGGAAATCCGCTCCATCGATAAAACCCATTCAGAGGAAGAGGAAATCCGAGGATTTTAAAAGTATTAGAGTGTGTAACAGTGAAGATACGGAATCATTACACGTATTATATAAAAATCCCTCATGAGATATGCAGCGATAATTGTAAAATTATTCTTCATGTTTCCTGGGGGATTTTTTTGAATGTAAAATTTGGAAAATACAGTAAAATCAACTATCAAACAAATATTTTACATTTTCAACAGCCTGGCTTTACATTTTTTCGGTATAAGAAAATCCAAGATTGTAAAGTATTTTACATATATTTAACATTCTTCTCACCCGAAACTTTACATAGCCCACTTATATTGGTTTTGTAAACAAAAGAAATTAAGAACCCAATAAACTTTTAAAAGGATAAAAAGGAGAGGAAACGTAATGGATTTTTTTAGCATTCTGACATTGGTCGGCGGACTGGCGATGTTCCTTTATGGAATGCAGGTAATGGGAGACGGTCTGGAAAAGCTTTCCGGCGGTAAACTGGAAAAGATTCTGGAAAACCTTTCATCTAACCGTGTGAAAGCAGTTTTGGTCGGTGCAGCAGTTACCGCAATCATTCAGTCTTCATCGGCAACCACAGTTATGGTAGTCGGCTTCGTAAACTCGGGAATCATGCATCTGTCCCAGGCTGTTGGCTTTATTATGGGAGCAAATATCGGTACTACTGTTACTGCATGGATCCTTAGCCTGGCGGGAATTGAAAGCTCCAATTTCTTTGTAAGACTTTTGAACCCAAACTCATTTTCACCGATTCTGGCATTGATCGGAGTTATTTTTATTGTTTTCCTTCATGATGAAAAGAAGAAAGACATTGGAAACATTCTGGTTGGTTTCGCAGTGCTGATGTTCGGTATGAATACCATGAGCAGTGCCGTAAAACCTCTGGCAGAGGTACCGGAATTTACAAATATCCTTCTGAAGTTCTCCAACCCTGTTTTAGGTGTGCTGGCCGGTGCACTTCTGACTGCTGTTATTCAGTCTTCATCAGCTTCTGTTGGTATTCTCCAGGCGCTTTGTGTAACTGGTGCAGTCCGTTACGGAGCAGCGCTTCCGATTATCATGGGACAGAATATTGGAACCTGTATTACAGCAATGCTTTCTTCAATCGGTGCTACTAAGAATGCAAAACGTGCAGCAATCGTTCATCTGTACTTCAATATTGTAGGAACTGTTACATTTATGGTTGTATTCTATGTGCTGAATGGATTTTTACATTTCTCTTTCATTGAAGAAGTGGCAGGTCCTGCCGGCATCGCAGTGATCCACAGTGCCTTTAACATCATTGCAACACTTGTACTTCTTCCATTTGGAGATATGCTTGTAAAAATGGCATGTGCAACTGTCCGTGATACAAAAGAGGAGAAAGTTATTTCCGCAGAAGATCAGGAGTTTATGATCCTGGAATCCCGTTTTCTTAGTAATCCTGGTATTGCTATTGAGCAGAGCAAAACAGCTGCCAGGAAAATGGCAGAGCAGTCCAAAACCGCTTTGAACCTTTCTTTTGGTTTGCTGGATGATTTCCAGGAGGAGACAGCTTTCCGTGTGGAAAAGATTGAAGCAAAGGTTGACCGCTATGAGGACGAACTGGGAACCTATCTGATCAAGTTGAATCAGAAAGATCTTTCTCTGGAAGACAGCCACAGCTTGTCCATTATGCTTCACTGTATCGGAGATTTTGAGCGTATTTCCGATCACGCACTTAGCATTATGAAATCTGCAAAGGAAATTTCAGAAAAAAATGCCCGCTTTTCAGACAAGGCAGTGCAGGAACTTCACATTATGGAAAAAGCCGTGTCGGATATTGTGGAAAAAGCGTATAGCGTTTTTGCAAACCAGGACATGAGAGCAGCCGAAGAAATTGAGCCTCTGGAAGAAGTGATCGATGAGCTAAGCCGTGAGCTGAAAAGACGCCATGTAAATCGTCTTCGTGCCGGAGAATGTACAATAGAGATGGGATTTGTGCTTTCTGACATTACAACCAGCCTGGAGAGAATCGCAGATCATTGTTCCAATATCGGAGTCTGTGTGACTCAGGTGCATGAGGATCTTTATGATACCCACAGTCACCTTGACACTGTAAAAAATGCACCGGGAGAACATTTCCATCACGAACTGGAGGTTGCCCGTGTGAACTATATGCTTCCGTAACCGGGAGAGTAGATGTTGCCAGTTGCTGCTCTGGAAAAATTCCTGTGAGAATCATTTCCGGAGGCAGCGACTGGTAATATAATTTTTGCGGCGCGAAAACATGCGAATGTATGATTTCTGTGCATCGCGAAGCGTGTTACTGGTCAGGTCGTGAACGGTAACCTGTTTTCCTGCTTTTTACCGTGACTTTACAGTTGTGCACTTGTATAAGGGGAAAAAAGTACGTATACTAAGAAATAATGATGATTTACAGGTAATGTAAAAAATAGGTAAGACATGGGAGGAGAATACTAAAAAATGATTTTTTGTGTTGAAGATGATAACAACATCCGTGATCTTTTAGTATATACATTAGAGACGACCGGATTTCATGCAAGAGGGTTAGAAGACTCCCAGGAATTGTGGAAAGCCCTTGCAGAGGAGGAACCAGAGCTGATTCTTCTTGATATTATGCTTCCGGGAGAGGATGGATATTCCATTCTGGAAAAACTGAAAAAATCTTCCGGAACCAGAGATATTCCCATCATTATGGTAACTGCCAAGGAAGCAGAATTTGATAAGGTTCGTGCTCTGGAAGCCGGTGCAGACGATTATATTACCAAGCCCTTTGGAATGATGGAATTTATAGCCAGGGTGAAGGCGGTGCTTAGGCGCAGCAGCCGCCACGGAGATGACAGAGAGCTTAGCTGTGAGGAACTTCGTATTTTTCCAGGCCGTCATCAGGTGTATTGTGATGAGCAGCCTGTGGAGCTTACCCGCAAGGAATTTGAACTTCTTCTGTATCTTATGGAAAACAGAGGAATCGTTATGACCCGTGACCAGATTTTGTGCCATATATGGGGCTATGATTTTGACGGGGAGACCAGAACTGTGGATGTACATGTGCGAACCCTTCGGCAGAAGCTTGGGGATGCCGGCAGACTAATCGAGACTGTCCGCGGCGTAGGTTACAGAATGGCAGACAAGGGAGGCAGTCAGGGATGAAAAAGAAAATCCTCAGTCATACCAGTGTGATGATCGTTCTCACGGTTATCCTTACCTTTATAGCCGCCAGCTTTGTGATGTATGATAAGTTTAACAGTACTATGAAAAAGGGCGTCCGAGATGAAGCTGAATATGTAAAAGTGGGGATTGAAGAAGTTGGAGAATAGTATTTAAACGGAAATGTGGGAAAAACCACAGATACCCGTATTACGCTCACCGATTCAGAGGGAAACGTACTCTATGATAATGAGGCAGAGGCTTCAAAACTTCCAAACCACAGCAGCCGTCCGGAATTTATCCAGGCTATGGAAGATGGACAGGGAGAAATCGTCCGTTATTCGGAAACCTTGTCACACCAGACCTTTTATTATGCGGTGAAGCTGAATGATGGCAGAATCCTCCGCCTGGCAAAAACAACAGACAGTGTGTTCCATACGTTGCTTAGCAGCTTTATCTGGCTTGGAATTTTGATGCTGTTGATCATTCTGGTAGAGATCGTTCTGGTGCAAAGGCAGACAAAGAGTCTGATCGAGCCGGTGAACAACCTGGATCTGGAGCATCCTCTTTCGAATGTATGCTACGAAGAACTCCGTCCTTTGTTGATGCGGGTGGATCAGCAGAATAAGCAGATTGCAAGCCAGCTGGAGGAGTTGAAGAAGACTGAGGCTGTGAGAAGGGAATTCTCTGCAAATGTTTCCCATGAATTAAAGACACCTCTGATGTCTATTTCCGGTTATGCGGAGCTGATGATGAATGGAATGGTGAGACCGGAGAATATTGCTGATTTTTCAGGACGAATCTATAAGGAGGCCAATCGTCTGGGAAATCTGGTGGCAGATATTATCCAGCTGTCGCGCCTGGATGAACAGCAGGATGCAGTGGTCTCCATGGAAAGTGTGGAGCTTGATGAGCTGGCAAAGGATGTGGTAAACAATCTCCGGGATCATGCGGAAAAGAAAAACATTTCGTTGGATTATTGTGGTATTCCAATCAACATTCAGGGAGTACGGCATGTTTTATATGAAATGCTGTACAATATTGCGGACAATGCTGTTCGTTACACCAATCCGGGAGGACACATTCATATTTATGTAGGCAGAAAAGGGAATCGTCCTTTTTACCGGGTTGAGGATGATGGAATCGGAATTCCGAAATCTGAACAGAAAAGAATATTTGAGAGATTTTACCGGGTGGACAAAAGCCATTCGCGGCAGACTGGAGGAACCGGTCTTGGACTGTCCATTGTAAAGCACGGGGCAACCTTACATCATGCACAGATCAATGTGGACAGCGATCTTGGAAAAGGTACAAAAATGGAGCTGCTTTTTTAGAGCGTGTTGAAAAAGGCTTTCTGCAAATTGTGACGTACAGCTTGCAGAAAGCCTTTTTGGAACATATTGAAGCAGCTCCTTTTTTTTAATTACAGTTCGCTCAGTGCATCCTCATCTGCCACAATAATTGCATTGGGATGGAACTGAAGGATGGAAGCCGGGCACTGTGGGGTAACAGGTCCTTTGATCGCAGCAGCGAGAGCCTTGGCTTTATTCTTGCCGTTAGCTACAAGAAGAATGGTCTTTGCGCTCATAATATTGCCGGTTCCCATAGAAATTGCCTTGCGCGGTACATCCTCCTCGCTTGCAAAAAAGCGTTTATTCGCCTGGATGGTAGCCTCTGTAAGATCTACACAGTGTGTGCCAGCCTGGAAATGGTCGTCTGGTTCATTAAATCCGATGTGACCATTAGGTCCTATTCCAAGAAGCTGAAGGTCTGCAGCTCCTATATTCTTAAGCAGTGTATTGTAAGCTTCGCAGCAGGCCTCTGTATCCGGATTGGTTCCGTCCGGAACATAGGTATTCTTAATATCTATATTGACTCTGCTGAACAGGTTCTTGTTCATGAAGTAACGGTAGCTCTGGTCATTGGATCCGTCCAGTCCTACATATTCGTCCAGGTTCACAGATTTTACATGGGAAAAATCCAGTATTCCCTCTTCATACATAGCAGCTAGCTGATCGTAGGTACCTACCGGGGAAGAACCGGTAGCAAGTCCAAGGATACAATCCGGTTTGGACAAAATAACACCGGCGATAATAGTAGCTGCAGTACGGCTCAGCTCTTCATAATTCTTGACTTTAATTACTTTCATTTTACCTCTCCTTCTTTGTCAATAAGTGAGAATGATCACTTTAACAAGGTGCAAAAAAATAACGGCATTATCAGAATGCTGTCATATAAAAACCCTGCCCTTGTTCCTGAGACAATATCAGTATACCCTATATTTAGGTGAAATGCTATAAATATTTCTGCTTTTTATTGCTTTTTTTGGTGAAAACTGATTGCAAGTTTCGAAAGCTTTTCCTATAATGAATTTATAATATAGAAATTTACCCTGGGG
>ENA-UOJC01004090-UOJC01004090.1-human-gut-metagenome-genome-assembly--contig:-C104-NODE-4090-length-12775-cov-11.126965_pt1 | contig 12775 bp, 9 predicted proteins | sample MGYA00242339_ERZ723886 | MGnify/ENA metagenome assembly ERZ723886 | reverse complement strand
TACCAAAATAATCAAACCATCTGTAAATTGAAATCAAACCATTTGTCTTTTTACAACAGGACAGTGGAAATATTTTGTAAAACATTTTATTATATAAAAATAATATACTTGTAAAATATGTAAAAAAATCAGATAGAGAACTGCAGGTTTTGATTTCTACCCCGACAAAATTACTTCTCTAAAAATCACGAATTTTACTTCCAATATTTTTTACATACCCCATAACTTTAAAAACCTCAAGCACTTCAAAACCCTTTTTACCAAAATTGCTTTGAATCTGGCTGTCGTTAATGGTTTCGTTATTCAGAAGGTATTTCATCATGATTTTTTTGAGAGAATCACCGCTTTCATAATTATATTTAGGTTTATCTATTCCGAAAATTACCTTTATTTTATTCATGAATTTGTCATCTTTGAGATAATTTTTATCGTTAACAAGACAAATATTTTTTTTGCCGTCAAAAATATCAGCACCTGTCTGCCCGTAATCCTGCTTTATTATTTCTCGGGAAACTCCTTTTTTCTTATGCAATACAATAAGACTTTCAAGCGGTGCATAAATTTCATCTCTGCCCCCAACTTTTGATAATTTCATAACATACTCCTTATACAAAATATTATATTATAAAGATTATTGAAAATTTAAATTTCTTCAAAAAACAAAATACAACCGTAGATAAAAAACTGCCTCTGTGCAAAAATGAAATAGCAGATATGCTTCTTGATTATTACAAAATGTAAACAGCACATAAAAAAATAACATTAATGCATTTTTCTAAGTTTATCTATCCCAAAATTCCCGAACTACCTGTCAAATATTCCTAAACTGGTTGTTCTTTTACAGGCGAAAATGAGCAGGTCGGATTTACTAATCAGACAAATAACAGAAAAATATCCGACCATTGCGGAATGAACAATAATTGTAACCTTTTCAGAACAACAAAACAAGTGTTGTTTGAGTGCGAAGCACGATTTCACTTGCTTTATATGAAACGGTTACAATTGATTAGTGAATGAAGCATAGGACGGGAGCTTCTTTGTGGAACTTTCTTGTCGACACAAGAAAGTTCCTTATTGCTACAAATTATATTAAAAAATTGTTGGGCAGATATACCCAACCTACTGACTTTACGTTATTAACCAGTTCTGGTTTAATAATAACAAATATTTATTTAATAAATGTATTCTTGAAATGTTTTATTAATGGATGGTTTGCAAAGTCTTTTCCTGATAGTTTTATTGCATCGTTAGTTTCATTAAGCATTTGTTTTGCAGTTTTCAGGTATATTTTTTCTGCGCTTGTAGCCGGAATATTCTTTACATTGTATACGGGATGTCCATGCGAAGAAACATAAACTACAGGATTGTATAAAGAAAGAATAACATTACCATTAGAATAATCCTGTTGTACCTGCATTGCGAAATTATCCTGTGACGAAATTAATTTTTCCAGTTTATTTATAACTTTTTGCGGTTTAGAAGTTAACTTGTTTTTTATAATAAGCTTATTTTGATTAAAACCCTGTATATCTAGAATTTTTGGCACAATAAATTCTCCTATGCTATATTAGTAGTATTATTCTATTATATATATAATTATAAAACAATGATGTATTAATAAATATTAAAGTTATTAGTAGGTTTTGGTAATATCTGATTACAGAAACATTTTTGTTGCGGTAAATTAAAATTTACCACAACCTACAGTGCTGAGCGGCAACCACCGCCCCATTTTGTCTTTCACTGTCATCCTGAATTTATTTCAGGATCTCAAATGGATTCTGAAACGAGTTCAGAATGACAGAGGAGTAATTCTTAAAAATACCGTCATGCTGAATTTATTTCAGCATCTAATAAGATAAAAAGATTCTGAAACGGGTTCAGAATGACAGGGGTGTGGTTCTCAAAATTTCCGTTATGCAGGATTTATTTTAGCATCTAATAAGATAAAAAGATTCTGAAACGGGTTCAGAATGACGGTGGAGAGTTTTTCAAAAATACTGTCGTGCTGAATTTACAATTTCTTTTAATTTATTGCTTAGTGTTTTATGAGAAATTATTTTTAAATATTTTTTTACTAGCAAAAAAAATATTTTCAGGGTTTAGTAAGTTTGAAAGGAGAATTAATTTCATATGGATATACAAAATCGTTCTTCTATTAATTTTAAGGCCAATGTTTCGCAATCAGTGATGTATCAACTACAGAAACAAGTTAAAAATTGTCATAGTAGGAAAAAATGTTCTGCACTAGTCAAACAAAAGGTAGAAAATCTAAAGAGTTGGGGTAGTCCGGATTCTAATATAGTTATTGCAAAAGATCATAATGGTAAATATCTTTTAGGGGTCGAATGTACTGTAGATAAAGGCTTGAGATTACCTTGGGCTATAAGAAATCTTGTAGCTAAAACTGAATTGTCTCAGTTTCTATCATTGAAGAAATCTAATATTGAGGAAACGGAAGACTCTATTAAATTTATGTATAAAAAATATGGGCTCAAATTTTTTAAAAAGCATCAAGATTTATGATAATTTGTGTTTAATTTATTGAATTTTTACTATTATTTAAACATAATAATCTGATATACATATTGAAATAGAATGCTGTATTATTACAAAATAATACAGCATTTTAGTTTTTGAATGTTTTTATGTAAATTTATGCATTTGTATCTAATCCATAGTTCAAACAATGTTGAATATTTTCTTTAGGTAAATACATTGTTGCGGAATTTGTAGGGGCGTTATATCTTTTACCTCCTTCTGCCAGCCATTTTGCACAACGGTTATTTGTCTCTGGGTCTGTTGCTCTAAAACCTAATTTATAATAAAATCCAACAGGTGATGTTCTTCCGTCTATGCTGCAAGCCTCAAGCATTACTCTGCCTTGTGTGTCTATATCATTTACACTATGCAATACTACATCTTTAATTGCATTAGTTCCGGTATTTTTTCCTGTTGACCATAATTCATCAATATAATAGTGAGGTCTTAATTGTGGACCTTTTAAATACAAGTGCGGTGGCGTTATCAGTTCTCCGATTTTAACTTTTAAATCTCTAAAACGATTCCCAAATTCAGGTTTTATAGCATTTTTTGCAATTGTTAATATAAGATCTTCTTTTGTTTCCCTATTACAAAATCCCAGTCCCATATCTTTTGTATAGCCGTCAGGTATAGGATGAAGAAGGGTATCACAGTCGATTTCTTTATGATATTGTATGCGTGCTTGATTGTATGAATTCAAGAACGGATTTTGGGGAATTTTTATATTCATTCCTGAAGGTGTGGGATAAATTGCTTTTCCTTTTGTGACAGTAGTTTTCCCCAGTTGCAAACCATTTAATATAATTTCTTGCATTGCCTGTTTTAAATATGGTTGATTTATTCTAATTATCATAGATATAATCCTTCTTACACATTTTGAGGTAAATTATTTCAGGTAATTTGTATTTTTATCTTCCCCTATATTAATATAAAGTATTTACTTTTGAAAAAATTGTCTGTGTTATAAGTTTTATTAAATATATAAAAACTGTGTTTTTATTCATAATATAAATATAGTTTAGCACTAAAATTCTGTGGTAATCTTTAGTGGTATATAGGGGAAAATGTTTTTAAGGTATAATTTTTATATGAGAAGATATTTTTTGAAAGAAAACCTTAAGTATTATAATTCTCCGAATATATCTATAGTAGATGATACTTTGGAATTTATAACCAAACCAAATACTGATTTATGGCAAAATACTTATTATAATTTTAAGCATGACAATGTGCCTTTTGTTCAAATGAATATTTGTGAAAAATATTTTTCTTTTACTGTGAAAGTTAAGCAGGTATGCCCAACCGAAGATTTAAAAATCGGGTATAAAAATAAGCATGAAAAAGGTATTTTCCAGAGATGTTTATATAATTTTTGTGTGAGTGTCTATAAAAATATTTTTTTGTTATAATACAAAAATATATAAAATGTATGGAAAAGAAAGGATTAGTGTTATGTTTAAAAGGTTTTTGTCTCTATTAATTGCAGGGATAATGTTGTTGGGTCAGGGGTTAAGTGCGGTATGTTTGGCTGCTCCACATACACACCATAGTGACAGACCGGCTCAGCACAGATGGTTTAATTGGTGGCATCGGGATAATGATAGAAGTTCAATAAAAAGAAGTGAGCATTCCTCCCAAAATCATAAAATTAAAAAGAAAGACTCAAAACACAGATGGTTCAAATGGCGTAAAAATAAACAGAATATTAAGAAAAAACAGCGTAGTAAAAAAGCTATAAAAAGATATGAAAAGAATAAAAAACACGTTATAAAAAAGCATCAAAAACATCAAAAAAAATTTCAGAAGAATAGAAAACGCAAATCATCACATAACAGACATTACCGTAATCATCGTTCAAGAAGATAGTTTATAAAAAGTACCGCTAAATTTTGGCGGTGCTTTTTTCCTTTCACTCCATGGTGCGATATTGCAAGATTTATGAGAGAAGTCTTCAATTTGTATGAGTTATTTAATGCCGCGGACATAAAGTCGTTGAAGTCAAGCTGCTCCGGATAGACTGGCAGAATTATTAAAAATAACTGCAATATGGTAAAAATAATCTTTTTCATCAACCCTGATTTCAGTAATTTATCCGTAATAAGCATTATTCGGATTTGATTCTGGGGCTATATTATATTACTTTTATTCTGTTGTCTATTACCCGATTGGTTATTCTTTTAAAATTGCTAAAATTTATTCAAAACGTTTTTGAAATTCATTGTTTGTTTGTTCGTAGAGTTTTTGTTTTTCTTTTTGTATAAGATTATTTAGTTTTTTGTTTATTTTTGCTTGAGCGTTGAATGTTCGTTCAACAATTCTCGGGCTAATCTTTGCCGGATTAACAGCTGCGTATTCCTTTAATGAATCAATATAGTTTAATATTACTGTGTCTGTATTATGCAGAAGTTTCTGATAAGTTTTTGTGATAGTTTCTTCAGAAAGATTCTTGGTTTTATAATCTTTGTTTACAGCAATGAAATCTTTTAATTCTGAAATGTTTTTTTCGTGAGTTGATTTTTCTTCGTCAAATTTTTGAATCTTATTGTTTAAGGATTCAATTCGTTCAAGAAGTTTGTATAATGGCTCTTTTTGCTCTGTGTAATCTTGATAAATTTTTGATGCTTCTCTGTTTATATCTGAAATATCAAGATAGCCGGAAATAATCATTAATATTACTGCTGTTTTATTCTGTTCGTCCAACTGTTTTATTTTTTCGGAAAATTCAGGAAGTCCTGCAGATGTAATTTTATTTAGACTTTGTTCCATAAATTCTTTTTCTGTGCGGTATTTATTATAGAAAGGTTTGAGGTTTTCAAATTCATCATTATCACGATATATTTTGGGTCTGCTTTTTTCTATGTATCGTAAAATTTCCGGAGTTGCACAGTAGTTGTGTTCGGCAGCAAATTCCGCGGTTCTCTCAAATTCATTTATATTATTTAAGTATTTTTCATACAGGATAGCATTTTTAGTCGCACTTATTAAATCAGTATTTTCCGGAGTCTGTAGTTTTTTATTCATCAATGCCGTTTCGTATTTACGTATAAGTTTCAATTTTTCCTGTGAATCATAACCTATAAGTCCTACCTGTAGAAATTCTTGTTTGTATTTATCTTTTAGCGGTGAAATTTTTGTTTCAATATTATTTTTTAAATCATTGATTTGTTTGTCAATAAAAGATGAACCTTGATAAGTATCCGACCCGTTAAAGGTAATCGGTGACTGATATTTTGGCTGAGATTTAAGACGGTTATTATTGTTATAAGTACGGGATGAAATATTAGTTTTTATGGAATATATTTTCATTTGCATATCTCCAATGTATTAATATTAACAGATAAATAAAATGTGTAAATTTTAAAATTTTCCTAAATCAAAGAAATTATGCTATAATTGTTAAGTATGAAAAAAATAATTGTATTGATTCTTAGTTTACTGTTTTTTCAATATACAGCTTTGGCTGAAGAGGTCAAAAAGGTCTATTTGAATGAGGCAATCAATGCGGCTCTTAAAAATAATATAGATTTAAAAGCTACACAAATTGACATAAATATTGCACGGAATGAAATTAAATCAGCAAACCGGCTGCAGAATCCATCAATAGATGCTTTTTATTTTATGGGCGGTGCCGGATATAATGAACCGAAACAGCTCGGTGTAAGCCAGAATATTGAAATAGCAAAACGTAAAGCCAGAAAAGAACTTGCCAAATCCAATCTTGCACTTGTCGAAAAAAATGTTGATTATACCGAGTTTGATTTAAAGATGGATGTAAGAGAGGCATATATAAATCTTGTTGCTGCAAAATCAATACTGGATACTTTTGAACAGCAAAAAGAACTTCAGGAAGAATTGTTGGATATAGCACAAGAGCGGGTAAAAAACAGAAAAGAACAAGGTATTGACGTTTTACAGGCAGAAATTGCACTTAATCAGCTTATAACTCAGGTAAATACTGCGAAAGTGAATGTTAACACAGCCCTGTCAAATTTTAATAAAATTATAAACGATCCAAATAAGATAATTTATGACACAAAAGATAAGATATTTTCCGAAGAAAATAACTTTGCAGAAATGTTGACCCCTCCGCCAAACTTTGATTTTCCTGATTTTGATGAGATTGTACAGAAGGCTCTTCAAAACAGATTTGATATACAAATTGCCAAACAACAGATAGATGTTGCAGAGAAAAATTTGACAGTAGTTTCCAGACAGAGAATTCCGGATATAGCATTAGTTGGAGGTTATGCATATCAGGTAGGAGCACATACTGACTCCGGAAACTTTAATAACGGAGCCTATGCTGGGGCAAGTCTTGTTAATATTCCGCTTTTTTATAACTATTCACCGGAAATTCAAAATGCAACATTTAAGCTCAGGCAGGCCGAACTAAAATACGAATCCGCAAAAAATAAAGCTATAAAAGATGTCAGTGCTGCATATCAGCGTTTTTTAACTGCCGTTGAGAATTTGAATTACTATGAAAACAAAATTATAAAAAATTCGGAAGAGCTGATTGAGATTTCAAAAGAAAGCTATGAAGAAGGAAAGACGGAAATTACTTCATTGATAGTTATGAAACAGTCTTACATATCAATTATAGTGGGATATACATATGCTCTGGCTGAATATTACAACAGTTGGACAAATTTTTTGCGAGAAGTTAATGATGAAGATTTTGAATTACCGGAAGATATCTAACCAAAAAAGACTTACTGTTTAAGTAAGTCTTTTTGTATTAAAGTCATTTATTGTTTATTATCTTCTGTTGTAGCTTAAAGATGTAATATTTCCGATAGAGGCCGGGATTCTGTCACCTTCGCCGCCGCCTTCAATTATTAAACTGAGGTATAATAATTTGTTGGCTGTTGATTGAGCGATATTTGTGAATTCAGCTTCTGCAATGTAGTCTGATGCATTTGTAACTTTAACTGTTGAGTTAATGTCAATGTCACCGTATTTAATGTGTATCGGGAATACATCGCCTGTTTTTAATGTGTTGTTGTGAGCTATTGTTATACCGCCTCTTGATATGTATGTAATTTCAACAACATTGTTAGCCATTGCGTTATTATTATTGATTCTCTGTACAGGAGTCGGTGTTTTTGATGTATCAATTTGAATGTATTGAGAATTATCAACTACCGGAACTGTGTCTGAAATATCCTGACGTTGAATCCAGGTATTATTATCAATTACGCTTCTGTCAAGTGAGAATGTTGTAGGAGCTTCGGTTGGAGCCTGAGTAGGAGCTTCAGTTGGAGCCTGTGTAGGAGCTTCGGTTGGTTCCTGAGTAGGAGCTTCGGTTGGTTCCTGAGTAGGAGCTTCAGTTGGTTCCTGCGTAGGAGCTTCAGTTGGTTCCTGAGTAGGAGCTTCGGTTGGTTCCTGAGTAGGGGCTTCAGTTGGTTCCTGAGTAGGAGCTTCTGTTGGTTCCTGAGTAGGAGCTTCTGTTGGTTCCTGAGTAGGAGCTTCGGTTGGAGCCTGAGTAGGAGCTTCAGTTGGTTCAGGGTCAGTCGGAGCTGTAGGCTCTGTAGGTTCTGTTACAACGAGGTTGTCATCGTCAGTTTCTTCATAACCTTTCTGGTTATTTTTAAGGACAACACCGTCTTTGTCGTAACCGGCATCATCACCTTGCATACTGCCGCCTGAATAGTAGTTACGCTCGTCTTCGCCTCTGCCGATAGCTGTTACATCGTCACGTCTTACAGCTTTTGTTCTGATAGAAAGTGCGTTGCCGTTTGTATTTGTCATACTATTGGTTAAATCATTACGTTCAACAGTTGAGAAGCCATCTTCGCCTCTGTTACCGCCGGTATGGAAATAGTAACCGCTGGCATATGCATTATCTGCAGTGATTGTTAAGTCTTCGGTGTTTCCGTCGGTAGGTCTTACAAGGCCTTTACCGTTCAACTGTCCATTTTTGATAACCAGTGTAGAATTAGAATCTTCATTAGGGTTAGCTGCTGTTCCTAAGTCCAGAACTTTAATGTTAGCTTTTTCCGGAACTATAGTGTCATTAGCTCCGTAGAAATCTTCTGCTGCTACTTTGCCTAAGTTTTCGATATACATTTTCTGACCGCGGTTAACGAGGTTAACGTCCTTGGCTGCTGTAACTTCATTGATGTAAGTGTTACCTGAAAATTCAGCATTTACACTTCCTTTTTTAGAAATAATTGAGCCGACGTTAGTATCAACTTTAGATGAACCTTCACCATCTGCACCTTTGATATAGATATCACCTTGTGCAAGCATATCAACAGTGCTTTCTGCATCAGGTTGATAGGTGTCTTCTCTTCCATCCATAAGATGTGTCCAGGAAGTGTCGTTAAATTTGCCGTCAGTTTGTACAAATGTTACTGCTTTAATATTTTCACCTTCTTTACCGATGTTGCCGCTTGCGATTAATGACATACCGGCTGCGGTAATATTAGGAGTGTTTTTGTCATTGTAGTTCAGGATGTTGTATGTGTTAACTCCGCCGTTCATATCATCTGCAAGTAAGTAAACTTGTCCGTCAGCTTTAATTTGATTGAGTTTCATGTCTTTTCCGGAACTTGCAATGTTTACAAGAGATCTGCTTCCTGTGCTTGTAGCACTGATTGTACCGTCAATGTTTACATTGATTGATTTGTTCCAATCTCTTGAATCAGCACCGATACCATTTGCAACTTCTTCACCGATTGCACCGTTTGAAACGTTAATGGTTAAGTTGCCGCCGCCTTGATTTGTTGTTCTGATAAGTGTTTTTTCGCCTGCTGCGTTAAGTAAATCACCGTCAGTAACTTCAATATAAACATTTCCGTCAGAATCAACATAATAGTTGTTTGAAGTTGTATCACCTATTTTTAAGTCGGAATTGAGGTTGTAAATTGCTACTGTGCCGTCGTTATTTGTTTTGATAAGGCCTTTGATATTCATTCCGCCTTTAGCTTCGTTTGTGATATTTAATGCACCGCCGTTGTTTGTAATTCTACCGGTGCTGTCAAGTGTAAAGCCTCCGAGTGCTGCACTTGTATTCTTTAACTGAGTAGTTCCTGTATTTTCAATAGAACCTGAAATGTTGAATCCGTCAACACCTGTGTTTTCCATTACTAACTGGTTCTGGTTAACGATTTTACCTTTGATATTAATTCCGGTAGCGTCTTCATTGTTAACGATTGAAAGTCCTGTACCGTTGCTTGTTATTGTACCGTTTGTGTCAACAAGAAATTCTCCGTTAGTGTTTCTGATAGCTGCAACTCCGTTAGTACTTGTTACATTACCGTTTACGATGAAACCTGCACCGTCGTTTGTCATATTTAATGCAGTACCGTTTGAAGTTACTGTACCTTTAATATTGAAGTTACCTGCAGTTGATTTGTTATGAAGAGTTAATGTGCCGTATTGTTCACCGTCTTCATTTGTTCCTGCATTGTTTGTGATATTACCTTTTGATTTAATATAGAAATCATTTGAATAGTTTGTGATTGTAGCGTCACCTTCGTTAGTAATCGTGCCGCCGATTTCCAAACCGTTAATGCCGGAATAGTTTGTTACATTTAATGTACCTTTGTTATTAATAGCACCATCAATAATTAACCCTGTGTTGTTTTCCTGGTTTACGAGGTTTAAATTACCGATATTATTGATAGTACCTGTAGAATCAATTCTTAATTCTCCGTTACCGTTGTCAAGGGTTAACGTACCGTTCTGGCTGCTGACATCACCAAGGATGTGAATACCGTTTGCACCTGAGTTTGTAATTGTGAATGCGGCATCTTCAGAATTGTTATTATTTGCAATTATACCGCCTTCTGAAACTTTAACACCGGTTTTTGTTGTAATTACAATATTACCGTTATCGCTGGCAAAAGCGTTACCGTCAGAAGCTTTTGAACTTACAAGCTGGTCAAATAAATTGTTAACAGCTTCTGTGTTATTTGTGATTGTTTCACCTGTTTGAGGGTCAATTTTTTGGAAAACCGTATTGTTTGCGTCGTTAACACCTGCAAATACACGTGCTCCGTTGCCTACGTTAAGAGTTCCGCCATCAAATGTGATATCGCCTCTTGCAACAATTTTACCGTTAATATCGATTACGCCTGTTCCTCTGTCAAGAGCAGCTACACCGTCATCCCATGAAACATCTGTTTGAGCTGAAATCTGGCTGCCGTCGTGAGAAACTTCAGGTTTGTAAGTTAAAATATTATCTCTGATGTGTCTGTAAGTGTCTGTAGTCGGAGTGAAGACAGATAATGAACCTACATTTAAAACTCCGCTTCCGCCGACAACCATTCCGTTTGGAGTAACGAAGATTAAGTGTCCGTCGCTTTTAAGGTTTCCGCCGACGCTATCCAGGGCATTAACAATACCGTTGATATTAACTTTGCCGTCAACAAGGTTAACAAATTTGTCGATACTTCCCTGTTCACCGTCTTTTGTGAGGTATTGGAAAATAAAGTTTGCAATATCTCCGTTATCAAGGCTGAAGTTTTCAAACTTTCTGAAACCGGTAGAACCGTTATGAGCTTCAGGTCTGATATCATAAGCACCGGTACCCTGATTCTGTGTTATTCCAGAAATATTTGTTGCAAAAACATCATTGCAGCCAGCCTGCATTAACAAAGCTGTACCTAACAACGAAATTGCTAATCTCTTTTTACTCATTTCCTTAATTTTCATCTCGTCCTCTCTTCTCTTTTAGCACATCACTATGCTTATATATGCGGCATGGTTTTTGGAAAACTTTAATATTTTCTCTCAAATGTTTACAAAAATTCATAATACTATCCTCGGCTAAGTTAGATATATATATTTCAATTATATAATATATCTAAAATATATTCAAGATATATTTCAGATTGTTTTACATAAATTATAAAACATTGTAATTGGGAACTTTTATTTTAAGGAAATCTACCTTTAGTAAAGGGGCAAAGAAATAGCCTCTCTTAATAATGTAGCTGTCGCGTAGAGCTGGAGGGGTTAGAGATTGTAATAGTAGAAAATCCCCCTTCTCTTCCCCCTTTAAAAAGGGGGCGGGGTAAGCCTTTCTTTATAATGGAGGTGTTACGGAGTGGTGGATAGTTTAGAGATAACCCCTCACCCGCCTTTGGCACCCTCTCCCGCAAGGGGCGAGGGTAGTCTTTAGCATAAGACAATCCTCAAAAAAGGTGTTCATACCAGCCTCCCTTTATAATGGAGGTGCTGCGAAGCCGCGGAGGGTTTAAAACAGGAAGGTGCGGAAACGTAGTTTCTGCAGACTCGTTCATTTCGGTCGCGAGTTTTCTTTTCTTTCGTCTATTTCTTTTCTTTTACATCGCAATAAAAGAAAAGAAATAGACAATAAAAAGTCTTAACTCTGTTTTTCACCTTAACGCACACGCTCGGCAAAATTTCCATCCCTTTAAAAAGGGTGCAGAGTAAGCCTTCCTTCATAATGTAGGTGTCGCGTAGAGCTGAATGGTTTAGAGATTGTAGTAATAGAAAATCCCCCTAAATCCCCTTTAAAAAAGAGCAGAGTAAGCCTCCCTTTATAAGGGAGGTGCTGCGTAGCAGCGGAGGGTTTAGAGATGAAATAACACTTAGTTGGATTGGTATGTAATTTGTTTACTGTGATGTGCAGGAACAGCAATCGTATAACATTCTAATAACAACAGGACTTACAATACTGTAAGTCCTGTTGTTATATTTATTAAATTACTTTATTAGTAATCTTGATTTATGGAAGATATGTTATTTCCATAAGTTGCCTGCATTTGTTCTCTATATCCGGGTTCACCTTCCAAGAGTAAGCTTAAGTATAACAGTTTGTTTCTTGTTGCTTGATCAAGGTTAATGAACTCTGCTCCGGCTCTGACATCAGAGGCACTGATAATTTTTACATTTGTATTGATATCAATGTCACCATATTTGATGTGAACCGGTACAACATCACCGACTTTGAGGGTTTTGTCGTGTGCCAGAGATACTCCGCCTCTTGAGATATCAAGGACTTCGTTAACTCCCGGGTCACCGCTGCTGATTAACTCAACCGGATTTTCCGTGAATCTTGTATCAAATCTCATGAACTGACGTTTATCAATCGTCGGTACGTTGTCTGATATATCTTTACGTTGAATCCATGTTGCATTGTCAATGTCCGATCTGTCGATACCTGGAGTTGGTTCCGGTGTCGGTTCCGGAGTTGGTGGATCCGTCGGTTCCGGAGTTGGCTCAGGAGTTGGTTCTGGTGTCGGCTTTTCAGTCGGTT
>ENA-UOJC01004080-UOJC01004080.1-human-gut-metagenome-genome-assembly--contig:-C104-NODE-4080-length-12804-cov-4.056240_pt1 | contig 12804 bp, 10 predicted proteins | sample MGYA00242339_ERZ723886 | MGnify/ENA metagenome assembly ERZ723886 | reverse complement strand
GGCTGATGCTGGACAACATTCCGCACCTCAAGGCCTACTGGATCATGATGGGGCCCAAACTGGCCCAGACCGCTCTCTGGTACGGGGCCGACGATCTGGACGGCACCATCGTGGAGGAGCGCATCGGGCATATGGCCGGGGCCGAATCCGCCCAGGGCCTGACCATCCCGGAGCTGGAAGACATGATCCGCCAGTCGGGCTTCAGACCGGTGCGGCGCAACGCCGTTTTTGAAACCATGTTGCCGGCCGCCCCCGGCGAAAGCAGACACGCGGAGGCGCGCTCATGAATTTCGCTCCCGCCCACAGCCCTTTTGAGGAAAACGCGCCCGAATTTGCGGATGTCCGCGAGGCGGCCGCGCTGGCCGCTGGCGGTCAGCGCCTGGATCGCGCCGCCGCCGAAATCCTCTACTACAAGGCCAGCCTGCACACCCTCGCCGCTCTGGCCCACGCCATGCGCCTGCGCCTGCACCCCGAGCCGGTGGTGACCTATGTGGGCGACCGCAATATCAACTATTCCAACGTCTGTGTCTGCGGCTGCCGTTTCTGCGCCTTTTTCCGTCCCCCGGAAAGCGGCGAAGGCTATGTCATCAGCCGGGAGGAAATGGCCGAAAAGGTGGAGGAAACCCTGCGCCTGGGCGGCACCCAGATTCTGCTCCAGGGCGGGCACCATCCGGACCTGCCTCTGGAATGGTATGAAGACCTGCTGCGCTGGCTGCGCGAAACCTGGCCGGAACTGCACATTCACGCCTTTTCGCCGCCGGAGATCTTTTTCTGGTCCGAAAAATTCGGCCTGCCCGTGCCTGAAGTGCTCCGCCGCCTCAAGGCGGCCGGGCTGCACTCCCTGCCCGGCGGCGGCGCGGAAATACTGCATAACGAAGTGCGGGCGCGGGTTTCGCCCAACAAATGCACGGCCGACCAGTGGCTGATGGTCATGGAAGAAGCCCACAAACTGGGCATGCGCACCACGGCCACCATGATGTTCGGCCATGAGGAGGAACCCTCCCACCGGCTGGACCACCTCTTTGCCGTGCGCGCCAGCCAGGACCGCACCCACGGCTTCACGGCCTTCATCCCCTGGACCTTCCAGCCCGCGCACACCCGCATCCACTGCGCGTCCCTGCCCGCGCCCGCCTATCTGCGGCTGCTGGCCGTCTCGCGCCTGGTGCTGGACAACGTGCCCAATATCCAGTCCTCCTGGGTGACCATGGGGCCGCAGGTGGCGCAGCTGGCGCTTTTCTACGGGGCCAATGATTTCGGCTCGCTGATGATCGAGGAGAACGTAGTGGCCGCCGCGGGCGTGTCCTACCGCCTGAGCCGCGGGGAAATTCACAAAATCATCCGCGCGGCGGGCTTCACGCCCGTGCAGCGCACCATGAACTACACGCCCGTGCGGCCCCAGCCCGAGGTTTAGCATGAACACCCCCCACGTCCTGCGCATGGGCCGCATCAGCTATCTGAACGTGCTGCCCGTGTATCATCCCCTGGAAGCGGGCATCCTGCCCCACGACTTCGAGTTGGTCTCCGGGCCGCCCGCCCTGCTCAACGAGATGATGTCCCGGGGCGAACTGCACGTCTCGTCCTGTTCCTGCTTCGAGTACGCCCGGCGGCCCGAGCGCTACTATCTGGTGGAGGATCTCTCCATCGGCTCGCGCGGCCCGGTCATGAGCGTGCTGCTGCTCTCCCGCCTGCCCGTTGACCAACTGGACGGGCACGAGATTCTGATCAGCGGCGAAAGCCACACCTCCGTGGCCCTGCTGCGCTTGCTCATGCGCGACCGCTACAAGCTCGACGCGCGCTTTTCCACCGGGCCGGTCACTCCGGCCCTGCGCTCGGGCAATCCGCCCACGGCCTTTCTGGCCATCGGCGACGAAGCCCTGCGCCTGCGCAACCATCCGGACTATCCCTACCGCCTGGATCTGGCCGAAGCCTGGCGTGACTGGACGGGCCTGCCCTTCATTTTCGGGCTCTGGGTGGTCAGCCGGGAAGCCGCGGAACAGGGCCTGTTCAACAGCGATCCCGGCGCTCTGCTGCGCCGGGGGCGGGACTGGGGCCTGTCCCACATGGACCTGATTCTGGATCTCACCGGCCTGGGCTGCCCGCTGTCGCGCGAGGAACTGCGCATCTATTACCGCGACGGCCTGGTCTACAGCCTGGGCGCAGAGGAATTGCAGGGCCTGCAACTCTTTTACGAAAAACTCGCGTCCGCGGGCATGATCCCCGCCGCGCCGCCCCTGCGTTTTTTCAGCATGTAACATACGTAAAAATGAAGGCCGTCATGACCAAAAAGCCGGGGCGCATAGCAACACTCCCCGCATTTGGCCCGGCCGGACCGCGCTCCCGCGTCCGGCGTCTTGCTTTTGGCTACTTCATGGCATCGACAATGGCCGTGGCGCTGATCTGGCCCCGCACATGGCCGTCCACCACCACGGCGGGCAGGCTCTTGACGCCGTAATAGCGGCAGAGCTGAACCGTCTGGTACATGTTCACATTGCCCGCATTATAGCAGTATTTGGCCACCGCCAGCTCGTCCCTGGCGGGCACGGGCGGACGCAGTTTGGACAGGTACCCGTAATGAATGGGATAATCCGTGGCCGTGGCCGTGGCGTCGTATTCATTGGTAAAGGGCTTCACGCCGCCGGAGCGCTTCTGCGCCGCCTTGACGGCGTTCCAGTGTTCCAGGGCGTAGCTCAGGTAGGGCATGGCCTGGCCGGGCCGGGAATAGGAAATCCAGATGGCAAGGCCCATCAGGTCCGTGCCGTAATTTTCCCGGCTGTTGCCGAACACGGCGATCTTACACTGCTTGGGCGACAAAGAGCGGCTGGCCTCAACCACCGCATGCCAGACCTTTTCGCTCTGGGGCGCGGAAAAATCGAGCAGGACCAGGACTTCATGGGGGGCCTTGGGATCGCCGAAAACCACGGGGTAAAGTTCCTGACGCCAATGCCCGCGATAAGCGGCCTCGCCCTCGATGCTCTGGGTGCGCGCCCCCATCTTGCCGAGCATCTGCGAGGCTTCGGCGGACATCAGGCGGGTGTTGGGCAGGCGGTCATGCATGTACGGGTTGAAGGCATTGGCCCCCCCGCCCGGCGTTCCCGGCGCAAGGACGGCGTCCGATTCCGCGCCGGACGCGGAATCGCCCGGTGCGGCGGTTCCGCCGGTTCCGGCCGCGCCGCAACCGGCCAGCAACAAACCCATAAGCACTGTGGACACAAGAAGTCCGCGCATGATTCACCTCTTTGTTTAGGAGAATGACACAAACTCGCCGTCCGGCACTGCCGGGACGCGGTTCCGGATCAGATTAACTTTGAGATTGTACAATCTCAAAGTGTTGAAGACGCCCGCTTCGGCATTCAACAGCGCAAATAAATTGCGCTTATGCCTTGCGGCGGCCGTCTGCTCACGCAGCCGCCGGAGCAATTTCACTTTGAAATTGCTCCGGATCACGTTTCAGATCCGGCTGTTCCGCCGTCAACCGCCGCGTCGAAAGAGCGCGCGGCGTCCTCAAGATGGCGCAGCCAGATTTCGGCAAATCCGGCATATTCCGCCGTGCCCTTGAGCACCGGCACACATTGGCGGCCGTCGGCCTCAATGCGCGAACGCCAGGATTGCGCCTGTTCCCCGGCCATGTCCAGCAGGGCATGACGGCCCACCACCGAAAGCAGGGGCATGAGCCAGACCCGTTTTGACGTAAGCCGGGGCAAAATATCTTCCAGCACCACCGCGCCGTTCATGGTGCCCACATGCACGCGCGGGTCCAGGGCGCTCACGGCCTGTGCCAGATCCCCGTAACGGGCCACAGCCGCGTGCCGGGCCCCATGCCCCATGAGCACCACGTCCTCTCCGGGCGCGCGTTCCGGCGGCAGATGGCGCGTCAGAGCCAGAGCCGCCTGGGCCACGTCCTCCGGTTCGGCCAGCAGGGACGCGCCCACCCGGCAGACAAGGCCCTCTTGCGCGGCCACCTCATCCACGGCGGCGCAGACTTCGGCATGCTCACGCCCCGGAATGGTCTGGAGAGGCTGCACGGCCACTTCGGTAAATTTTTCAAAACCCAGCCGCCGCAGGGCCTTGAGCACGGAATCGCTTTTCTGTCTGGCTTTGGCCAGGCGTTCGCGCAGTAACAACGAGGTATAGGCCCAGCGCACCGGCAGGCCCGGAAAACGCGCGCGCACGCGGGCGTCAAAATTTTTCAGGGCGCTCTGGCCCTGGGCGCTGCTTGCGCCGAAAGCCACCAGAAGAATTGCGCGTTTCATATCGCTGTGTTGTACGTCACTTGCCCGGGTGAGGCAAGGCGACTCGTGCCGGAACAGCACCGCCCGCCGGGGACTCTCAGATATTGACCCGGCTCCCCCAACAAGGCTACAGTGCCTGCAACATGGTTACTCCGCCTGTTCCGTCGCGCCGTCAGGCCCCCGGAGGCTGGAGAAGCCGGGGAGGTTCAGATGGCTAAGGCCTTGGTTCTGGGGGGCGCTACGGGTCTTTTGGGTCAGGCGCTCACACGCGTGCTCACGGAACGCGGCTGGCAGGTGGATACCTTGGGCCGCGCCGACGGCAACCTGCTGGAAATGTCTTTTCTTGAGGAGCGTCTGGCCAGGACGGATGCGGATGCGGTGTTCAATGCCGCGGCCTGGACGCAGGTGGACGACGCCGAAGACCATCCCGAAGACGCCCTGCTCATGAACCGCACCCTGCCCGACGCCCTGGCCCGCGTGCTCAAGGCGCTGGGGCGGGGACATCTGGTGCATTTCAGCACGGATTTCGTCTTTTCCGGCCCGCATCAGACCCCCTGGCGCGAGGACGAGGCGCCGCACCCGGCCGGGGTCTACGGCCGCACCAAGCTGGCCGGCGAGGAAGCCGTACTGCGCGTGCTGCCCGAACGGAGTTGCGTGATGCGCACGGCATGGCTGTTCGGACCGGGCCGCAAAAATTTCGTGGATACCATTCTGGCGGCCTGCCGTAAACGCGACGCCATCAGCGTGGTGCATGACCAGTTCGGTTCGCCCACCTACAGTCTGGATCTGGCCCAGTGGAGCGTGAGCCTGGCGGAAAAGAGGGCCACGGGCATCTGGCATGCGGTCAACAGCGGCCAGGCCAGCTGGTGCGAGCTGGCCTGCGAGGCCATCGCCCTGACAGCCGGTCCCTGCCGTCTGGAGCCCATCGCCAGTTCCCAATGGCCCCAGAAGGCGCAGCGCCCGGTCTATTCCGTGCTGGACAACAGCAAACTCAGCGAATTTCTGGGCAAGAAACCACGTCCCTGGCCGCAGGCCCTGCGCGATTTTCTGTTCAGCGAATATGTGTCCTGCGCGCACGCCGACAAAGAGGGCACGCATTGAGTCACAAACGTCCTTCCGGCGGATGCGCCGCATGGAGGCGGCGGCTGTCCGCCCCGCCGCTTCTGGCGGCGCTGGCCTGCATCTCCCTGGTCTGGGGTCTTTGGACCGCGCCGGTTTCAGCCCGGCCGCAAAATCTGCGGCAACTGTCCGAGATCACCAATAAACTGACCGAAACCAGCGTCAGTTACGGGGCCATCCCCGCGCTCTACCGCCCGCGCTACGACCGCGTTCAGGACGCGGATCTGAACATGAGCCAGGAGGACGTGGTCTTTGTGGTCATGCTGCCGGGCGGGCCGCGCATTTATCCGCAACGCTTCATGGTCTGGCATCAGGTGGTCAACGAGCTTATCGACGATGTGGCCTATGCCGTCACCTACTGCCCGATCACCGGTACGCTGATGGCCTACAACGCCTCCATGAACGGCCTGAACCTGATTTTTGATCTGGAGGGCCGCCTGTACGACGGCAACAGCGTGCTCATTGACCGCAATTCCGGCAGCCTCTGGCTTCAGGAGACGGGCATGGCCTTTGACGGACCGCTGCTGGGCCGGGGCATGCCCACCATTCCCGTGTTCTGGACCACCTGGGGCGCGGCCCGCCGGGTCTACCCCGACGCTCCTGTGCTGGCCCAGCCGCGCGGCAGCCGTCCTTACGGCCGCGATCCTTACGGCAGTTATCTCAAAAAAAACACGTATTACGACAATGACATCCTGGTCTACCCCGTGCAGCGCCTGGACCGGCGTTTCGCCCGCAAAACGCCCATGCTCTGCCTGGAATACGAAAATTTTCTGCTGGCCGTTGATATCGCCTACGTCAAAAAGAAAGGCGCGGTGAACTTTTTTCTGGGGCCGTCGGCCCTTCTGGCCGTGCACGATCCCCGGCTGGACGTGGTGCGCGTCTACAACCGCCAGATCTGGGCCGAGCCCTTTCTCTTCGTGAGCCAGTACGGCCGCCTTGTGGACATCAATACGCGCAGCGTCTGGGATCCGGCCACGGGCAAGGCCCTGGACGGCAATATGCGGGGCGCGTCCATGAAGCAGTACTTCGGCGGCTATTCCATGTGGTTCGCCTGGTACAGCCTGAACCCGGAAACCTTTGTGATCCCCGGTCCCGGCGAAGTGCCCGCCGATCTGCTTTCACTTACCCCGCCGGGCGTGGATGATCCGGCCGGGAAGACGCCCCCGGCCAGGGGCGGGAGTGGCGCGGACGCAGGGGCATCACGGCCGTAGCCCGCTTGTAGCGGCCACACCCAGCAAAACCGCCGCGCCGCCCAGCAGGGGCCGACGTTCCGACACGCGCAGGCCCGCCCGGTGGACGCAACCCTCAAGACCGCCCTGCTCCAGAAAAGACGCAAACGCCGCGCCGCCGCGCCTGTTCGGCCACAGATCCGGCCAGAATCCCAACAAGGCGCGCGCCAGCAGACAGGCGGGCAGCTCCAGATTACGTTCCGGCGGTTTGAAATCCGCCGCCAGCACTTCCCGTCCCGTCCGGACGGCCAGGCTCAGCAGGGCCGCACCCTCCTCCGGAGGCAAATACCACAGCGCGAAGGCCAGGCGGATGTACGCCGCGCTTCCCGGAACCGCGGCCTGCAACCATGCCTTGGAAGGATTGAGCGGCCCGCTCGTCGGCATGTCCAGCGCCGCCTTTGGCCAGGGCACGCGCGCGGCAAGAAAATTTCGGGGAAAGCGGGGCGGCGTGGAGAGAGCGTCAGTCACGCTCACGGGCTCCGTCAAGCCGCTTCAGCAGGGCCACGCGCACGGGGCCGTAGGTCGCGTTTTGCGGCAGACCTTCCAGAAGCCGCCGGGCATGGCCGTCCTCCACAAACTGACGGCGGCTGGCCGCGAAGTGCATGTCGAAAAACCAGGTGCCGAGCAGCACGCGAAAGTCATTGACGCTGCGCAGATCGGCATAGGCCGCCACCTGTCCCGCCAGGGCCGCGCGCAACACGGCTTTCCCGGCCAGGGCGGGATCATCCGGCAGATTCAGAACCACGGTGGGACTGTACGGGCCGGGACCGCTCAGATGTTCATCCATGATCCGCAGAATATCCAGCTTGTCCGCGTCGCGCACCACATGGGCGGCCAGTTCCGTTTCGCGCGGCAGATGCGCGGGCAGGGAAAAGCGGTTGTGCAGGCCCACGGCGGCCAGCACGATCTTGCGCGTGGCGTTGGCTTCCCCGGCCAGACGCGCCTCGCGCCTGAGGATTTTCACGCCCAGCAAGCCGTGATTGCAGGATTCCCGGTCCCGGAAGGTATGATAGAGCAGATACTGCTCAAATCGGGCCACGTCGTGATACAACGCGGCCAGCAGGCAGGCACGGGTCAGGGTGGCGTCAAAGCCTTCGCTGGCCGTTACGCGGCGGGCGTTGTCCAGTACGGCCATGGTGTGCCTGAGCTTGAGATCCATGGGCGCGGGGTCGCCCTGTTCCTTGGCGCGCTCTCGCGCGGCATAGGCCGCGAACCACTGTTCATGCGGGCTGATATCCGGATTCATGACCTTGGATGTACGCCGGGGCGGCCCGCAAGGCAAGTCCGGCCCGTCTTGAGTCTGCGTCTCTGATCTGGTATAGAACTGTCTCCGCTTCCGGCGCTCATGGCCAGGACGCACGCCCTGCCGCAGCCGCCGTCATCCCCGCACCAGTGCGTTTCAGCCCCCTTTCAGGAGCCTCCCATGTCCGATTTCGTCCATCTGCATTGCCATACCGAATACAGCCTGCTGGACGGCGCCATCCGCATCAAGGATCTCTGCGCCCGCGCCAAGGATTACGGCATGCCCGCCTGCGCCATCACCGACCACGGCAACATGTTCGGCGCGGCCTATTTCTACGCGGCCTGCAAGGATTTCGGCATCAAGCCCATTTTCGGCTGCGAGGTTTACGTCTGCCACGATCATACGGACAAGACCTCGGAACTGGCGCGCCGCCGTCACCACCTGATCCTCCTGGCCCAGAACGAGCAAGGCTATCATAATCTGGTCAAGCTGGTCAGCCACGGCTTTCTGGACGGTTTTTACTACAAGCCGCGCGTGGACAAGGAGCTGCTGCGCCGCTACGCCGAGGGCCTCACCTGCCTTTCGGCCTGCATCGCGGGCGAAATTCCCCGCGCCATCCTGGCCAAGGACATGGACAAAGCCCTGAACCTGACCAGGGAATACGCGGATATTTACCCCGGCCGCTTCTACCTGGAGTTGCAGTCCAACGGTCTGGCCGAACAGGAAGTCGTCAACAACGCCCTGCTGGAGATCGCGGAGACCGCCAACCTGCCCCTGGTGGCCACCAACGACTGCCACTATCTCAACGCCGACGACGCGGACGCCCATGAGGTTCTGCTCTGCATCCAGACCCAGACCACCATGGACGACCCCAAGCGCATGCGCTTTGAAACGCGCGAGCTCTACTACAAGTCCATCGAGGAGATGGAAAAGCCTTTCGCCCATGTGCCGGAGGCCCTCGCCAATACCATGCGCATCGCGGAATCCTGCAATGTGGAGCTGGATTTCGGCCACCACTACTTCCCGGTCTACCAGCTGCCCGAAGGGGCCAGCATGGAGTCCGAATTCCGCCGCCTGGCAGAGGAAGGCCTGGAAAAACGCCTGGAAAAGCACCCGGACCGCGACAAGATCGACCCGGCGCACTACCGCGAGCGTCTGCAATACGAGCTCGGGGTCATTCTGGAAATGGGCTTTCCCGGCTACTTCCTCATCGTGCAGGAATTCATCAACTGGGCCAAGAACCACGGCATCCCGGTGGGGCCGGGGCGCGGCTCGGCGGCCGGTTCCCTGGTGGCCTGGGCCCTGCGCATCACCAACCTGGACCCCCTGCCCTACAACCTGCTGTTTGAACGCTTTCTGAACAACGAGCGCGTCTCCCTGCCCGATATCGACGTGGACTTCTGCGAACGCCGCCGTGGCGACGTGATCCGCCACATGGTGGACACCTACGGCGAGGGCTCGGTGGCCCAGATCACCACCTTCGGCACCATGAAGGCCAAGGGCGTGGTGCGCGACGTGGGCCGCGCCCTGGGCATGACCTTCGCGGAGACGGACCGCATCGCCAAACTGGTGCCCGACGACCTCAAGATGACCATCAAGAAGGCCCTGGACCTGGAGCCGGACCTGAAAAAGCTTTATGAGGAGGACCAGCAGGTCCGGCATTTGCTGGACACGGCCCGCCGCCTGGAAGGCCTGGCCCGCCACGCCTCCACCCACGCCGCCGGGCTGGTGGTCTCGGACAAGCCCATGGAGGAATACCTGCCCCTCTATCTGGTGATACGCGTGGATCTTGTGACACTGTTCGACGGCCCCATGACCGAAAAAGCCGGGCTGGTCAAATTCGACTTTCTGGGCCTCAAGACCATGACCCTGATCCAGGACACCCTGGACAACATCAGCCTGCAGGGCCAGACTCCGCCGGATCTGGACAATCTGCCGCTCACGGACGCCGAAACCTACGATCTTTACGCGCGCGGCGACACGGACGGCGTCTTCCAGGTGGAAAGTTCGGGCATGCGCCAGTATCTGCGCATGCTCAGGCCCACCTGCTTCGAGGACGTCATCGCCATGCTGGCCCTTTACCGGCCCGGCCCGCTGGGTTCGGGCATGGTGGACGAATTCATCAAGCGCAAACACGGCCAGGTGCCCGTGGTCTATCCGCACGACTCGCTCACCGAATGCCTGCGCGACACTTACGGGGTCATCGTCTATCAGGAACAGGTCATGCAGATCGCCCAGATTATCGCCAGCTACACGCTGGGCGGGGCCGACCTGCTGCGCCGGGCCATGGGCAAGAAAAAAGCCGAAGCCATGGCCAAGGAGCGCGTCACCTTTGTGGCCGGGGCGGAAAAGAACGGCATCGCCAAGGAAAAGGCCAACGAAATTTTCGACTTGATGGAAAAATTCGCCGAATACGGCTTCAACAAGTCTCATTCGGCGGCCTACGCCCTGATCTCCTACTTCACGGCCTATCTCAAGGTGCACTACAAGGTGGAGTTCATGGCCGCCCTGCTCACCTCGGAAATGGGCAACCAGGACAAACTGCTCAAATATGTCTCCTGCTGCAAGGACATGGGCATCGACGTGGTCCAGCCCTCGGTGAACCGGAGCCAGCGGGAATTCACGGCCCACGGCGGCCAGGTGGTCTTCGGCCTGGGCGGCATCAAGAACGTGGGCGACGAAGCCATCCGCGAAATTGTGGAAGCCCGCAAGGAAGGCGGCGACTACATCTCCCTGCTGGATCTCTGCTGCCGGGTCAATCTGCGCAAGGTCACCAAGCGCGTGCTGGAATCCCTGATCAAGGGCGGGGCCTGCGACTGCTTCAACGTTTCCAGGGCGGGCATGCTGGCCGCCCTGGAAATTGTGGTGGCCCGCGCCCAGAAAAAGGCCAAGGACAAGAGTTCCAACCAGGTTTCCCTGCTGGCCATGGCCCCGGTGGTGGAAGCCGCGCCCCAGCCCGGCGTGGGCCTGGACTGCCCGGAAGCCACGCTGCCGGAAATGGAGGACGACCTGAAACTGCGGGCCGAAAAGGAAGCCCTGGGCTTCTTCCTTACCAGCCATCCCCTGCAGCCCTACAGCCGCGAGATCCGCCGCCTGCGCCTGACCACGCTGGAGGACGCGCGCGAGCTCTTCCCCGGCGCGGAAATTACCTGCGCGGTGCTGGTGACCACCATCAAGGAAGTGCTCACCAAGTCCAAGGGTGAGCGCATGGCCTTTGTGGGCGTGGAAGATCTCACCGGCCACGCGGAAGTGACCTTTTTCCCCCGCTCCTATGCCGAGGCCCGCGAACTGATCCGGGCCGAGCAGCCCCTCTGCCTTACGGCCCGCCTGGACAGCCAGGGCGACGCCGCCCAGGATGCGGATGAGGAAAACACTGAGGACGCCCCGCGCGAACTCAAACTCCTGGGCCAGAGCGTGCGGTCCCTGGCCGAAGCCTGCGGCCAGAGCGACACGCCGGTCTGCGTGCAGATTCCGGCGCACCGCCTGGGCCGCGAGGACATGCTGGCCCTGAAAAACATTCTGGAAACCTATCCCGGTCCGGTGGAAGCCGAAGCCCTGGTCTGCCTGGACGGCTGCCAGTGCCATCTGCGCCTTGACAACGCGCTCAAAGTGCGGCCCGGACCGGAACTGGACAAGGCCCTGGCCGCCTGGGCCTCATAGGTTCCGGCTCTCCTGAAAGGCAACGCCTGCCCACGTACGGGCAGGCGTTTTATTTTCAGCCGCTCCTGAACCCCGCCGGGCGGCGTGCCGGTATGGCTCAGGGCCGGTAGATGGTAAAACCGTTTTTACCGTGCTGCTTGGTGCGGTACAGCGCATTGTCCGCATTCTTGTACAGCGTTTCAAACTCCGTACCCGCCTCCGGCGCCATGGCCACGCCGATGCTCGTGGAAATAGCGCAGGTCTTCACCCCGTCCGTAAAGTCACGGCGCAAGGTCGTCACCAGGTTCCGGGCTTTTTTCTCCGCCCATGCACACGACGGCGCAGGCACAAAAACCACAAATTCATCTCCGCCGATCCGGCCGATAATGTCCGTGGGCCGGAACTCGTTCCGCAGCATGCGCGCGAAACGCGCAATGACCATATCGCCCGCCGCATGGCCGCAGGTGTCGTTGACGTTTTTGAAATCGTCGATATCCAGAATGAAAAAGGCGAAAACCTTGCCGGGATATTGCAGCAGGAGCCGCTGGATATGCTTCTGCGTGGCCGCCTTGTTGTACAGGCCGGTCAGGGAATCGCTTTCCATTTTTTCAACCAGATGTTGTTCGCGTTCTTTCTCTTCGTCCACATCCTGACGGTACACAAACATCCGCACCGAGCCGTCGTCATCCCAGTAAAAAATGCGGGCCGTGATGCGCATCCAGTAATAGCTGCATCCGGCATTATTGGAGATCATAAAGTCATAACGCAGACAGTTGCCGCCTTCCTGGTAAACCCGCAGGATATTCTCCGGGCTGAAGGCGGCGAGATCACCCTGGCGGTATTCCGCCTTGATCTGTTTTTGGGCGATGATCCGCAAGGCATCGTCATACGGCGTATTTCGCGGCACGCCCAGGCTTTCAAAGTACGCCTCGGTGGCCTCGCTGGCCGCGCGGTTGTGGGTGATATCGATTTCATAAATATTCTCATAGAGCTTGCCGGTTTCGGCCTGAAAAACCGAACTGTGCTTCTCCTCTTCCTCTACGACCAGCCTGGTGATCCGGGCATTGTAGTTGCGCAGGATATAAGTAATGACAAACAGCACCGGCGCGACTATCAGCAAAATGACCATGATGCCTGAAAAAAACTGCCGCCGGGTCTGCTCCGTGAGCACGGAAGCGTCGTTGTCAACAACCAGATGCCATCCCAGATTCGGCACATATTGCGCCACAAGATAGCCCTTTTGCCCATTTGTATCATACCAGAAATATTGATTTTTCCCTTTTTCAGAAAGAATTTCTTTCCTGAGGGCGCTGAAGTCACTCTGCTTAAACAAATCCATCTTCCT
>ENA-UOJC01004077-UOJC01004077.1-human-gut-metagenome-genome-assembly--contig:-C104-NODE-4077-length-12806-cov-19.152772_pt1 | contig 12806 bp, 10 predicted proteins | sample MGYA00242339_ERZ723886 | MGnify/ENA metagenome assembly ERZ723886 | reverse complement strand
TAATATTATAATATATTATTCGAACAAGGTGTTACAAATTTATTATATCACAACAATCCCGACTCGATGAGATTTTCACCATACTTGACGGACTGCAAAATCACCCGATGGAATATGACGATACGCTCGTCTGACAGATTATTGAATGCGTAGTGGTGGAATCAAAAGAGAAAATCAAGGTGGTCTTTATCGGCGGCACGGAAATTGAAATGGTGCTGTAAGCAGCCTTGAAAACAGAAACGGAGTGATGTAGAATGATTGTGACGAGTGTTCAAATCAAGACAGTGAAAACGCAAAAACATCTCTATTGTCCTGTCTTCACATAATTAATAAAAGCCATAATCTTGCAGAAAGAATAAGTTTCTTCAAGATTATGGTTTTTTATTATTTTTTTGAATGACTTTATATTACGCCATTTAACCAATAGTAACAAGCTTGTAATTGAAAAATTTATACAAAATATGTATAATAGAATTAAGTTATTATAAATATCAGAAAGGGTGGTGAATTTATGACAATAACTAAGAAAAAAGTAGTAATATCCGTTTCTTTGATTTTATCAATATTAGTTATTGCTGTCATTGTTATTGCTGTTCTGATACATATGGGCTTTGGAAAGCCTCCGTCAAATAGGGAACAAACAGATGTGAGTATATCTACTGATACCATTGTAGATAGAATAATCAGTGAGCTTGGTTATAGCGGTATTTCTCGTGTAAGCTCTGATAATATAGCAAAATATTATGATATTGATAAGAAGCTTATTTCTGAAGCTACAGTATATATTTCTGATAGTGCAGATTCATGCTTTGAGGTGTCTTGTTTTAAGCTGAATGATGAAGCTGATTATTCTAAGGTAGAATATAAAATAAAAAATCATATTAACTCGCAAAGTGCTAATCTCCAAAGGCTTAATCCTAAAGAAAGTAAGATGCTTGATGATACTAAAATAGAATATTGTAGTCCGTATGTTTTAGTAGTTGTTTCTGATAATAATGGAAGTGCAATTAATTCTTTCAGAAATCTTATTACTGGAAAAGTTAGCTCATAAAAAATAAAAAGGGAGCTGCGAAGAATGAAGTCTTAAACTCCATTTCTTCACAGCCCCTATTTATGTTAAAGGAATGTTTATAAATAAAATGGAAAATAAAAGAAGTGAAACAATTTTTATAGTACCTCAGTCATTTGATAGAATGAATGCAGAAATATTCTTAAGAAAACATTGTGCTGTTTCTGCAAGACTTTTAACAAGATTAAAACGCACAGAAAATGGTATAACAAGAAATGGTGAACTTCTCAGAAGCATTGATAAAGTCAATGCAGGAGATGTAATAACAATAAAATTTCCTGATGAAGAAATTTCAGTAGAGCCAACAGAGGGAAAGCTTGATGTACTTTTTGAAAATAAAAATATTCTTGCAGTAAATAAACCACCGTTTATGCCTGTTCACCCAGTGCATGACCATATTTTTGATACGCTTGCAAATATAGTAGCATATTATCAAATTCAGAATGATGAGAGCTATACATTTCGTGCTGTAAATCGCCTTGATAGAAATACTTCTGGAATTGTTATAATTGCCAAGGATAGACTTACTGCATCAATTTTACCGAATACAGTTAAGAAAAAATATACCGCAATTTGTGAGGGAGAGCTTTTTGGTAGTGGAACGATAGACGCACCACTTGCACTAAAAGAAGGTCATACAATTTGCAGAGAGGTTCATGCTGATGGTGTTCGTGCAGTTACTCATTGGAAATCTCTTGCAGTAAAAGGAAATCATACAATGCTTGAATTAGTTCTTGAAACGGGCAGAACACATCAAATCAGAGCTCATATGGCACATATAGGACACCCTTTAGCTGGTGATGACATGTATGGGGGACACCTTGATATATTTGATAGACAATGCTTACACTGTTCTCAAGCGGAGTTTGAAGACCTATATTCAGGAGAAAAAATAGTTATAGATTGTCCCGCAAAGAAATTTTGGGATAAATTTAATAAGCTTGTTTAAATAAGATAAAAGTTTTATATCAAAAAGCTATTTAAGAAGAGCTTTTTCTAAAAGAGCTTTTCTATAAAGTTAGAATTTGTTACCTTGTTAATTAAAACATTCCAATTCAATTATTTTTAATGAACTTATTTCTAATCAACACAGCAATCGGTGTGATTATCAAATAAAGAACAGTTAAAATTATAAAGAATCCTATGTCAGCATCCAAAAACACATAAATAATATTAAAGCCAAAGTGTAAAGATACCGAGTAGAGCAGATTATTATGTCGCTCCAAAAAAATATTCATCAACACGGTAATGGATGTAATGACGACAATATTGGAAATTATATAAGGAATTGCTCTCCAGTCAGTAAACTCTGAATCTACTATCCATAATAGTGTATGCCAGAAACACCATACCAAGCCTTGGTAGACAGAGGATTTAAGAAAACCATACTTTCTGTTGAATTCTTCTCGCATAAAGCCACGCCATCCCAATTCTTCTCCTGTCGGTCCTGAAGTTAGCGAGAGAAAGATACTGAGTGGCAATGATATCGTTCCTAGATTGATGTAAGATAGCATTGGTTTACCAGTCATAATTGAAAATAGAAACAAAGCCAATACGCTGATTCCAAAAGTTAAAGTAAAGGAAAATAGCAGTAGGAATGGCTTGACTTTTTCGGAAAAGCACCGTTTTATAAAAGCTGTCCTTGTTTCATCGGGTCTGAAATATTTCCAGCCAATTAGAATCAGATAGGTCGGAGACCATGCGATAAGATTGCGGATAACCCACATAATGACTGGTGGTGAATGAAAAACAAGGCTTGCTGAGCCTGCCACAAAAATAATGAGAATCCATACGAGAATATATGAACTGATGATATATCTCTTTAAATAATTTGTTTTCATATCATCAGTTCCTTTCACTGTCTGTGCATATAATAAGTTCACTCTTAATTCCGTTTAGTTCAATGGCATTATTTGCATCAGGTGTATCAAATCGTTCTACTTGCCTTCCATCTTTCTCATAGGAAATGTTTGTTCCTATTCCTTTTGTAATGGCAGTAAATACAGCATCCTTTGGAATATGGATTTTTGAAATTGCTGATATTTGGTTGATTGCTATTTCACCATTTAAAGAATGGCAGACAACATCCATATCAAGGTTACAGTCTACCTCTACTGTTCCAAAAATATCCTCTAAAACAATGTTCGGGGTCTTTACATTAAGCTCTATGCTGTCACATTCCAAAGAACGAATTTCTACAGTTTCTGCATTGACTGCACATTCTATTTTGTCGATATATGGCGATGGGATTTGGACAATGATACTAACTTCCTCTTTTGCTGTTGCTTCGGATACACCATTTCTGCGATTTACATCTACATCAATCCGTTTCCGAATATCATCAATCTTTACCTTGAAATCGCTTAAGAGCGTGGAGAGAGTATTGGATACCAGACGGACACGGATTTTCTCGCCCTCATAGCCCGACAATAGAAATTGCTTTGCTCCTCCAAACTTCATATCATAGCGTTTCGGTTCGTCAATATCGTACTCTGTAACACTCTCAAAAAGATATTTTGTCGGTTTTTTCGTTCCCTTTTCATTAGAGAGTAGTTCGTCAATGGAAAGGTCAAACAGTGCAGAGATTGCCATAATATTTTCAATATCAGGGATGCCTGCATCTGTTTCCCATTTCGTAACTGCCTGCCTTGATACACCGAGCTTTTCTGCCAACTTTTCTTGCGACATTCCTGCCTGCTTACGAATGGATTTTAATTTTTCTGCAAATGTCATGTTCATGACCTCCTTGTTTTTGATATGCTCATTATAGGAAAGTATAGTTCGCATTACAAGCAATTATGAATTACATTTCAGTTTTTTCTGCTACTTTGCGTAGCATTTCCTTATTTTAAGCACTTTTTACTATACTTCTAACAACTGTGAAGGAATCTGTACTGTTCTATCTGAATAAACCATAGATTTTACAAACTTTCCACCTTTATTCATTTGAGATATATCAAACATCTTCTTAAATCCAATTCGTATTTTTTATTTAAATATTTTATTTCAAAAAATTAGCTGAACAATTATATAAATTGTTCAGCATTAATTTTTTAATCAGCAGGTTCAGGAATTACTTCATTGTTTTCCGGTTCTTCTGAAATATGCTTTTTATCTGCTGAAATCTTAACAAATGCACAAGAATTTGCAGGAATCTCTAAATCTCTGCCATTAAGAATTGTACCAAGAAGAGCCTCACCATCTTCAAATTCTTTTGGTACAATAAAGTCGATAGGGAAGGTAGCAGCATTGAAAACGCAAAGAAGTTCGTCTGTATCATCATAGCGGATATAACCCATAGTTCTCTCATAAGAACCAAATTCCTTAAAATCACCATCTTTAAGGCAAGAACAATATGAACGGAGCTTTGCGAGTTGCTTATACCATTCAGTTAAGCCCTTATCTTCCTTACCCCATGGGAAAGGTGCTCTGTTAAATGGGTCTTTGTAGCCCTCAACACCCGCTTCATCGCCATAATAAATGCAAGGCACACCAGGAAGTGTAAATTGAATACCGCTTGCAAGACGCATTCTCTTTAAGCCATATTCACGCTGAGAAGGTGTGAGTGAAGTATTAGCTTGCCATTCACGGCCTCTGCCATTTTGTCTTTCGCCAGCAAGAAGTGTTATAACTCTTTCAGTATCGTGTGTTCCAAGAAGGTTCATAAGGCAACGAACAACAGGACGAGGATAATTTTCAAGGATACAGGTAATCATTTCTACCATATCTCTGCCATCACCGCAATCAAGGAAACCAAGAATAGCATCTCTGAAAGGATAATTCATAACGCTGTCAAGCTGTTTTCCATAGAGGAAGCGTCTGCGACTGCTGTAGCTTTCCTTTATAGAGGCATCTTCCCAAACCTCACCCAAAAGAAGTGCGTCTGGATTTTCAGCCTTTATAGCCTCACGAATATGCTGAATAAATGGGTCAGGAAGTTCATCTGCAACATCAAGTCGCCAACCTGAGTTTCCGCATTTCATCCATTTTCTTATAATACCATTCTCACCGTTGATATATCTATCAAAGGAATATGACAATTCTTCAACTTCTGGTAAAGTGTCAAAGCCCCACCAAGAATGATAAATATTCGGCCAATCCATAAATTTATACCAAGTATAATATGGTGAATTTTTTGAATTATAAGCACCATTCTGAGGATAACGACCCTGACGGTTAAAATACTTACTGTCACTGCCAGTATGGCTGAAAACACCGTCATTTATAATATACATACCACGCTTTTTAGCCTCACTGCAAAGCTCCTTGAAATCTTCTTCTGTGCCAAGAACGGGGTCAATTTTTTCATAGTCGCCTGTATCATAGCGGTGATTTGAATAAGCCTCAAAAATAGGATTAAGATATATGCAGTTTACACCAAGCTCTTGAAGGTAATCAAGCTTTTCTGTAATTCCCTTGAGGTCGCCTTGAAAGAAATCTGAGTTTGTAACGATTCCGTTCTCATCAGGACGCCAATCAGGAATTTTATACCATTCATCATGGAGCTTTTTATCAGGATAAATACCCTCCTTTTTTTCTCCTGAAAAATAAAATCTATCAGGGAAAATCTGATACATAATTCCACCAGGTAGCCATGATGGGGTTTGGAAATCTTTATCATAACATAAAAGCTGGTATCTTGGGTCGTTATTTGTATGAGAAAAGTAGCCCTCGCCACCCCAGCCACGCATAATATATTTTCTGCCTTGTTTTGTATCAAGGCTAAAATGATACCAATAAAGCCCTGTGCTTATATTTGAAAGGTCAAGCTCCCACTGCTCATTGTTTTCATCAGGCATTCCGCACCAAAACATACTATAAGAAACAGTATCACCCGAAAGGTCATCTTTTAAAGCAAGAATAGCACTTGAACAACCTAAATATCTTGGAATAGTAATCTTAAAATGAATATTTTCTCCCTCACGAACAGAACCGAACGGGGATTTACATTCATTATCTCTTGAATTAAAAATTCTCATAAAATAACACCCTTACACCTTGCATATGAAATTTGCTGAATATTGTCAGAATATACCACACAATATTATAAGCCTATCAGGATATTATGTCAACACTAACACACAATTTTCGCAATGATAATTGCACAATAATGACTTATATCAAAGATAAGATTTATATTTCAGATACTCCTTGTGAGGTTTTCCTGATAAGCGGTCAATATACTAATAATTATCAAATTTCATATGATTCATATATATGCCATTTGGGCTTCTCTATATTAGCAGTTACAAGTATTCCATCAGCAGTATATTCTTCACTGATTAAAGCACCCATATAACGAAGAGGTGCTATAAGATTAGCTTTCTGAAATGGCAATAACATATTAAAACGCTTAATCTGAACAGGAAGATTTTCTTCAATAGCCTCTAAAAGCTTATCAATGCCATTGCCTGTTTTAGCACTTATAAGAACACTTCCTGAATTATGAGGAATATCATCAGGCGAAAGTAAATCGCATTTATTAAAAGCTGTAATAATAGGACTGTTTTCGCAGCCTAGGTCATGTAGAAGTGAGGTTGTAACATCAAGGTGAAGTTGATATTCCTCACTTGTAGCATCACAAACATTCACAATTATATCTGCAAGAGCGGCTTCCTCAAGCGTAGATTTAAAGGCTTCGACAAGATGGTGTGGCAAGCGTCTTACAAGACCAACAGTATCAATCATCATAACAGAAACGCCGTTCGGTAATTTCAGAGAACGGGAAGTAGGGTCAAGTGTTGCGAAAAGCTTATCCTCAGAAAGCACACCAGCCTGAGTAAGCGTATTCATAAGTGTAGATTTTCCAGCATTTGTATATCCAACTATTGCAACTGTAATTATACCGTCTTTACTGCGTCTTGAACGAAGTTGATTTCGTCTGTCAGTGATATGAGAAAGTTCCTCTTTTAAGGTTTCAATTCTTCTGCGAATATGACGGCGGTCTGTTTCAAGCTTAGATTCACCAGGACCACGAGTTCCTATACCACCACCAAGCCTTGACATCTCACGACCTTTGCCAGTAAGTCTTGGCATAAGATATTTAAGCTGTGCAAGTTCAACCTGTAGCTTACCTTCATTAGTTTTTGCGTGAAGTGCAAAAATATCAAGAATAAGCATAGTTCTATCTATTGTGCGAATATCAGTTTCAGCCTCGAGGTTTCTTATTTGTGTAGGAGTAAGCTCGCAGTCAAAAACAAGTAGGTCTATATCATTAGCCTGCGCAAATTCCTTGACTTCGAGAAGCCTGCCAGAGCCTAAGCAGGTTGCACTATCTGGCTTATCCCTTTTTTGAGAAACAGTAGCAATAGTTTCACCTCCAGCACTCCTCATAAGTTCCTTGAGTTCTTCGAGAGATGCCTCCGCATCATAATCTCCAGTATCTATACTAATTAGTATTGCACGCTGTGGTCTTTCTATATTATCATACATTTGCATAAGTCACCTCAAAGTTGTTTTTTTAATTTTTCAAAGTAAAGCTTTAACAATATTATAGCATAAAAATTCCAAAAACAACACCAGTTGTAATTTTAACAAAAAATTTGCAATCCCCCAAAATTACAGCTTTGTATGAATATTGCTGTCTAAAATCAATAAATTAAAGTCTGTTGAAAAAGGTAAATCTATCAATTATATTTAAAAAAATTGGTCTTTTAAGTTTTTAACAAAAGAAAAACTAAAATTGCCAATAAATTCATAAGAAAATTTCTAAATAATAAAAAAAGTGTTACTTTACAAGTTTGAGAAAAAGAGTTATTATTATTCTATAAAGATAGGGAGGTATGTGCTATGGGCGATATAGATAAGGAATTGGAAAAAGAAACTAAAGCTCAAAGCTCAGACGAAAACAAAGGCGAAGTCGTTTTCGCTACCACTCCTCATAAAGAGAATAGTGGTTCTTCAACTGTTTTTGCGAGTGCATCAAGCTCGAGAAAGGCTTCCAATCAGAGAGGAAGCTACAAGCGTGCGAGTTATAGAACCTCAGCACCAGAAAATCCTAAAAGCTCGAAGAAGACTAAGGCTATTATAATTAGTGCTATTTCAGTTGTAGCAGTAGCAGGAATTTGTGTAGGCATTGCTTCTTTGATAAAAAATAATAATTCTGGCGATAGTGTTCCAGCAGTAGTTTCAACAGTATCTTCAGAGAGTTTAGCAGATATTGATGTAAAGAAAATAAATACAGATTCTATTGTTTTTGGTAAAAATGTTACTGTTCAGGGCGTTAATGTTTCGGGAATGACATTAAGCAATGCCTATAAAGCTCTTGCTGATGCAGAAAAATCAGTAAGGGATAATATAAATATTACAGTTAAGAATGGCAAAAAAAGCTTTAATCTTACTCAGGATGATTTCACATATGAGTATAATACCGCTGATGTTTTGATTGATGCATATCATTTCAGCAGAGGTGAGCTTGATAATCCATCAGCTGCTCATAACAAAAATGAAGCTGGTGTAACGGATTTTCCACTTACAGCTAAATTGAGTGATAATGCTATCGACCTTGTTGCTGATAAAATTGCTGAAAAGGTTAATATAAAAGCAATCGATGCTCATGTTAAAAAATTTGACCCAACTGCAAATAAAAAATTCACTTATGAAGATGGTACAGTTGGAAAAGGGCTTGACAAAGATGGTGCTATAAAACAGTTAAATACTATAATGGCTACAAGTAATAAGACAGGAACAATAAATGTTTCACTTTCTGATGTTCCTTTTAAAGTAGATTTAAAGACAATAAAGACAAAGACAGAGCTTATTACATCATTTGAAACAACATCTACAAATGTATGGGCTTCAAACCATAATATGCAGCTTGCTATGGAAGCGATTAATGGCTCAGTTATCAAACCTGGTGCAACATGGTCATTCAATAAAAGCACAGGCGATACAACAACAGGTGAACTTGGATATGTTAAATCCTCGGCAATCGTAAATGGCAGCTATGAGCCTCAGTATGGTGGTGGTATTTGTCAGGCTGCTACTACAATCTATAATGCAGGGCTTCGTGCAAATATGGAAATAGTTGAGCGTTTGCCACACCAATACGCTTCAACATATGTTCCAGTAGGTCTTGATGCTACTATCGACTATGGAAATATCGACCTCAAAATGAAGAATACATCTGCATATGCAATGTATATGGCAACATATATGTATGATAATAATGGCGATGGTTATCCTGAGCTTATGGTAGAAATTTATGGAGAAAAGCCAACAGCATATGATGAGATAGTTCCGATTGCATGGTGTGTTGAGAATACAGGTTCAAAGTATAGCACATATAGTGCAAGAGTTTACTTTAAAAATGGTAAGGAAATCAAAAGAGAAAGAGTTTGGCGTTCAACATATGATTACCATGGTGAATCTGCATATCAGCTTGCAATTCCTGATGATATAGAGAATGGTCCTAAAGATGTTCAGCCGACAAACAAAGCACCTGTACACTACGGTTGATAAACTACAACAAAAAGAAAGCTTACATAATGCATCAATTAGTGCAGTCATACTTTTTTGTTATAATTAAATCGCCTCTATATATCTAAATATAATAGATTATGGAGAATTACAGGACTTGACTTTATTGACCATTTTGTAATGTAAGTATATAAATTGATGAAAAAATTAACAGCTCACGAGCTTATAATAGCTTGTGAGCTGTATTTGTTTTGGAGCGGAAGACGGGAATCGAACCCGCATATTCGGCTTGGGAAGCCGATGTTCTGCCACTAAACTACTCCCGCACAAGTATATTTTAGCACAGTGGTTTTGTAAAAGCAAGAAATTCTGCAATATTTACATATAGAGTAAGCTGTGCTTCAAAGCAATATCTGAAATTTTCAAACGCAAAAATTCTTGGCATAAATGATTCAGAAAATATGATTACATTAGCAAAGAAAAATTATCCAAATATAGAATGTATGCTTTGTGACGCTGAGAATGGGTTGCAGATATTGTAAGCTTGATGCTTTTTCAAATATTAATCTCATAATGATATTGTGTAGTGGTATAGGGATACAAGTTTAAGACCATATCTTAGTACTCTCGATGAAAATGATAAGTTTGAATTTGAGAACGATATTCTTAAGAAAGTTATCAAAGCTTATCTTGAACAAAAATGAAGATATAATTTTCAAATTTCCGAGATTTTTCTTTATAGCCAGAAAATAGCGAACTAAATAAATCTTTTTCAATTCTAATTTCTTGACATATAATCAACGCTTTTATATAATAATAGGTATTAGTGAATTTTGAAAGGACTGATTTCACACTATGCAGAAACAGGTTATTTTGACAGATGAAGGACTTAGAAATTATGAGGAAGAGCTTGAATTTCTCAAAACCGTTAAGCGTAAAGAAATAGCAGAAAAACTTAAAGAGGCTCGTGCACAAGGTGACCTTTCTGAAAATGCCGAGTATGATGCAGCTAAAGATGAGCAAGGTATTAACGAATCCAGAATTCAAGAGCTTGAGGCTATGCTCAAGAATGTAAAGGTTATCGACTCAAGTGAGCTTACGAATGAAATGGTTCATGTTGGTTCTAAAATAAAGGTACATGACTATGATTTTGATGAAGATGTTGACTATCAGATAGTTGGCGCAAGTGAAGCTGACCCATTCAATGGTAAGCTTTCTGATGAATCTCCTGTTGGTATGGCACTTCTCGGACACGCTATCGGTGATGTTGTAGAGGTTGAAACTCCAAGCGGAGAAGTTAAGTTTGAAATTCTTGAGATAAGAAAATAATTTTATAATTAAGAATTTTTACTGACGGATTTTGATTTTACAGTTCTGTCAGATTTATTGATGTTTAAGAAAAGAGGAATGATTGAAATGGAACAAAAGCCACAGCAGGGCAACTCAAGCGATGTTATCAAGGTTAGATATGAAAAGCTTGACGCTCTCAAGGAAGCAGGCAGAGATCCGTTTGTAATTACAACAAGTGACCGTGATATTCTTACAGAAACAATAAAAAATAATTTTGAAGAATACGAAAACAAAGATGTTTGTGTTGCAGGTCGTTTGCTTTCAAAAAGAGGCAAGGGTAAGGTTTCGTTTATGGACCTTTGGGACCGCTCAGGCAAAATTCAGATTTTTGCAAAGTTTGATGACCTCGGCGAAGAAGAATACGGCTTCCTCAAAAAGTGGGATATTGGTGATATAGTTGAGATTAAGGGCTTTGTTTTCAAAACCCAGATGGGTGAAATTTCAGTTCATGCAAAAGAGGTTAAGCTTCTTTCAAAGTCACTTAAGCCACTTCCAGAAAAGTATCACGGTCTTACAAATACTGACCTTCGTTATCGTCAGCGTTATGTTGACCTTATTATGAACCCAGAAGTAAAGGATACCTTTATCAAGCGTTCTAAGATTATCAGCACAATTCGTAAGTATCTTGATTCACAGGGCTTTATGGAGGTTGAAACTCCTATGCTTGTTTCAAATGCTGGTGGTGCATCTGCAAGACCATTTGAAACACACTTCAATGCTCTTGATGAGGACTTAAAGCTTAGAATTTCTCTTGAGCTTTACCTTAAGAGATTGATAGTCGGTGGACTTGAAAAGGTTTATGAAATTGGTCGAGTATTCCGTAACGAAGGACTTGATACAAGACATAACCCTGAATTTACTCTTATGGAGCTTTATCAAGCATATACAGATTATCACGGTATGATGGATTTGACAGAGAATCTCTATCGCCATGTTGCACAAGAGGTTCTTGGTACAACAACTATCGTATATAATGGCATAGAAATGGATTTAGGAAAGCCGTTTGAGAGAATTACAATGGTTGATGCTGTTAAGAAGTATGCAGGCGTTGATTTTAACGAAATACATACTCTTGAAGAGGCAAGAGCTGTTGCTAAGGAAAAAGGCGTTGAATACGAAGAAAGACATAAGAAGGGCGATATTCTCAACCTATTCTTTGAAGCTTTCGTAGAAGAACATCTTATTCAGCCTACATTCCTTATGGATCATCCTATTGAGATTTCTCCTCTTACAAAGAAGAAGCCAGAAAATCCTGAATATGTTGAGCGTTTCGAGTTCTTTATGAATGGTTGGGAAATGGCTAATGCATATTCTGAGCTTAATGACCCGATTGACCAGAGGGCAAGATTCAAAGCACAGGAAGAACTTCTCGCACAAGGCGATGAAGAGGCTAATCACACAGATGAGGACTTCCTTAATGCCCTTGAAATCGGTATGCCACCAACAGGCGGTATCGGTTTCGGTATTGACCGTATGTGTATGCTTCTTACAAATGCTCCTGCAATCAGAGATGTACTTCTCTTCCCCACAATGAAGTCCTTAGATGGTGTAAATAAGAAAAATGATGTAAATAATACAGCTTCTGAAGCACCTGAAAAAAATGTAAAAACTGAGTCTGAAAAGATTGATTTTTCTAAGGTAAAGGTAGAGCCTTTATTTGAGGAATTTGTTGATTTTGATACATTCAGCAAGTCAGATTTCCGTGCAGTAAAGGTTAAAGAGTGTGTTGCAGTACCGAAGTCAAAGAAACTGTTACAGTTTACTCTTGATGACGGAACAGGCACAGACAGAACCATTTTAAGCGGTATTCATAGCTTTTATGAGCCGGAAGAACTGGTTGGAAAGACTCTTATTGCTATCACAAATCTTCCACCGAGAGCGATGATGGGCATTGACTCTTGCGGTATGCTCCTTAGTGCTATCCACGAAGAAGAAGGCGAAGAAAAGCTCCATCTTCTGATGGTTGATG
>ENA-UOJC01004076-UOJC01004076.1-human-gut-metagenome-genome-assembly--contig:-C104-NODE-4076-length-12809-cov-5.076682_pt1 | contig 12809 bp, 9 predicted proteins | sample MGYA00242339_ERZ723886 | MGnify/ENA metagenome assembly ERZ723886 | reverse complement strand
CTTGGCGACTGCCGCGATAACTTGAGAAACTCGCGGAGCGTGTTTCTCATAGTTTTATAATATTTTATGAATATAAACCTTTCACAATTTTACAATATTATGTTATAATATTTCAAGATGTGCTTATACATACATTTAACCTAAGGAGGAAATTCTGATGGGGTTTTTTAAAGATTTCAAAGAAGACTTAAATGAAACAGCAAGTGATTTTTCAAAAAATTCATCTTCTGATGAAGAGATGGTTAATACTCTCAGACAGAGTGGCAAAGTAGATCCTGAACTTGCAAAGCTTTCGGCACAGATTGAGATGGGCAAAGCTGTAGGCGTTGAAGAACCAAAGAGTGAGGATGAGAAAGATGGAACTGCAGAGACTGCAGTTATAACAAAAGGTTTAACTGTAAGTGGTAACCTTGATTCTACAGGTTCAATTGATATATATGGAACTGTTACAGGTGATGTTACATGTGCAGGTGCTCTTAATATAACAGGAATATTGACAGGCAATTCAAAAGCGGGAAATGTAAAGGCTGACGGTGCAAGAATTGAAGGAAATATTGTATCAGAAAAAGCAGCTGATATTTTAAAGGATTGCGTTGTTATTGGCGACATAACAGCATCATCAACATTTATTGCAGGGGCAGTAAAAGGCAATATAGATGTGAAAGGTCCTGTTGTTATAGATTCAACAGCAGTGATAATTGGAGATATTAAGTCACAGACATTACAGATTAACAGCGGTGCAACTATTGACGGAAGATGTACACAATGTTATTCTGAAATAAATACAGCTCAGATATTTGAAAAAAAAGAAGAAGCTGCTGATGATAATTTGCAGGAGGCAGTGGTTGAAAAGGAATCACAGCCTGAGCCGGAACATAGAAATATCGATGATGTTCTTGATAATATTGCAGCCGGTAAGATGTCATCAAGTGCAGATATTAAGGATGAGTATGTAAATACATTAGAAAAATAATAATCAGAGATGGAGATAGTTATGAAGGAACTTAAAAGAGTTATACTTAAACTTAGCGGAGAGGCACTTTCAGGAGAAGCAAAATCAGGATATGATGATGCTCTGATTGAAGATATTGCCCGTCAGGTTAAAAAGATAGTTGAAAAAGGAATAGATGTTGGTGTTGTTATCGGAGGCGGTAATTACTGGCGTGGTCGTTCTAATGATAATATTGACAGGACAAAAGCAGACCAGATTGGTATGCTTGCGACAATTATGAATTGTATATATGTTTCTGAAATATTTAGATCATGTGGAATTAAGACAAATATTCTTACACCATTTGAATGTGGCAGCATGACTAAGTTGTTTTCAAAAGACAGAGCAAATAAGTATTTTGAAAAAGGCATGGTAGTTTTTTTTGCTGGTGGAACAGGTCATCCTTATTTTTCAACAGATACAGGAATTGTTCTTCGTGCGATTGAGCTTGATGCAGATGCAATTCTTCTTGCAAAAGCAATAGATGGTGTGTATGACAGCGATCCTAAGATTAACCCGGCTGCTAAGAAGTATGACACACTTCCTATTCAGGAGGTTGTTGATAAAAAACTTGGAGTTATCGATATGACAGCTTCAGTTATGTGCATGGAAAATAAGATGCCGCTAATGATATTCGGTCTTAATGAAAAAGACAGCATTCTTAATGCCATGACAGGTAAATTTAATGGTACTGTAGTAACAGTTGATTAAATAAAAATAAAATAAAATTAAATGGAGATGAGATAATGAGCGATATTAAAGAATTTGAAAATAAGATGAGCAAAACAGTAGATGCATTAAAGGAAGATTATGTTACAATAAGAGCCGGAAGAGCTAATCCGCACATTCTTGATAAGATTAAAGTTGATTATTATGGCACACCAACATCACTTCAGCAGGTTGCCAATATATCAGTTCCTGAGGCAAGAATGATTCAGATTCAGCCATGGGAGAGCAGTCTTATCAAAGAGATTGAAAAGGCAATTTTAGTATCAGATCTTGGAATTACACCTAATAATGATGGCAAGGTTATAAGACTTATTTTCCCTGAACTTACAGAAGACAGACGTAAGGAACTTGCAAAAGAAGTTAAGAAAAAAGGCGATAATGCCAAAGTTGCAATCAGAAATGTAAGACGCGATGCGAATGATTTATTTAAGAAGCAGAATAAAGCAGGAGAAATATCAGATGATGAACTTAAAGGAACAGAAGATGATATTCAGAAGCTTACAGATAAGTATGTTGGCATTATAGATGCAACAGTTGAAGAAAAAACAAAAGAAATTCTTACAGTATAATTTTTATATGTGAATCCGTGGGATTCCGGTAGCTTTTAGCAGGTTGTGCCGGCTCCTGCGGATTTTCTTTAGAAAAAACAAGGAGGCAAATCCTCTCCTCGTCAAAGGACTCGGATTTTTGCTTCGCAAAAACAAGGAGGCAAATCCTCTGCTCCTGCGAGGGCAGTCGCATTTTTGCTTCGCAAAAACAAGGAGGATTCATGGATTTTTTTAATGAAGAACTTGGACTTAAAATACCTGGTCATGTTGCTGTTATTCTTGATGGTAACGGCCGTTGGGCAAAACAGAGAAAAATGCCCAGAACATATGGACATAAAGTAGGAAGCCAGGTTGTTGAAGATATGCTTAATATTGTTGATGATCTTGGCGTTAAGTATTTTACAGTATATGCATTTTCAACAGAAAACTGGAAACGTTCACAAGAAGAAGTTTCAACTCTTATGGGAATTTTGAGGTGGTATCTTAAAGACTGTGTTAAAAAGTCAATGAAGAATAATGTAAGATGCCGTGTTATAGGTAGAAAAGAAGAACTCAGTCCTGATATAGTACAGAGTATTGAAAATCTTGAAGAAAAGACAAAGAATAATACAGGACTTAATTTTACAATAGCTATTAATTATGGCGGAAGAGATGAGATTACAAGAGCTGTCAAAAAGATAGCAGCTGATGTAAAGGCCGGAAAAATCAATCCGGATGATATTACTGAACAGACTATTACAGATAATCTTGATACGCGGGAGCTTCCGGACCCGGATCTTCTTATAAGAACAAGCGGTGAGCAGAGATTATCCAATTATCTTCCGTGGCAGCTGGCATATACGGAGTTTTATTTTACTGATATATACTGGCATGATTTTAACAAATAAGAGCTTATAAAGGCATTTGAGAAATATAATAAAAGAGAACGACGTTTTGGCGGCGTTAAGGAGGATGCTAAGTGAAAACTAGAATTATAAGCGGAATATTTCTTGCAATAATTGCAGCTTCATCGCTTTATGTAGGAAGCTGGTATCTGTTTCTTTTATGTGCATTTATATCGCTTGTCGGAATGTATGAATTATACAGGGCAGCCGGTATACATGAAAAGCTGCTTGGAATCTGTGGCTATGTTGTAGCTGTGGCATATTATGTGTGCGTATGGCTTGGAAAATGGCAGCTTGAAACGCTTGTTTTTGTATTTGGACTTATGGCAATCATGACAATATATGTCATAACATTTCCAAAATATAAATCGCAGGATGCAATGCTTGTCTTTACAGGAATATTTTACGTTGCAGTAATGCTTTCATATATATATAAAGTTAGAGTTGCAGGAGACGGCAAATATATAGTATGGCTTGTATTTGTATCATCATGGGGCAATGACACATTTGCATATTTTACAGGTGTTCTTTTTGGTAAACATAAGATGGCACCTAAGCTTTCTCCGAAAAAATCAGTTGAAGGAGCAGTTGGCGGTGTGACAGGTGCAACTTTACTGGGCATAATCTATGGATTTATAATAAGCGGAAGAATGTCCGGCATATTTGTGCATCCTGTATGGACATTTGCAATAGCAAGTTTTATAGGAGCGTTGTTATCTATAATCGGAGATCTGGCTGCATCTGCAATCAAGAGAAATTATGATATAAAAGATTATGGAAAACTTATTCCGGGACACGGCGGAATCATGGACAGGTTTGACAGTGTGATATTCACAGCTCCGGCTGTATATTGGGCTGTTTACCTTATCAGTCACATAATGTAAGAAAGGCTTGAATAATTATGAAAAGTGTATCTTTATTAGGTTCAACAGGTTCAATAGGAACACAGACATTAGATGTTATAAGAAAAAATAATGATATAAAAGTTGTGGCTCTCGCTGCAGGCACAAGAGTAAAAGAATTAGCTGAGCAGACCAGAGAATTTAAGCCGCAGCTTGTAAGCGTCAAAACACAGGAAAAGGCAAAAGAGCTGAAAGTTCTCCTTTCCGATATGGACGTTAAGATTGTATATGGCATGGAAGGACTTATTGAGGCAGCTACAATAGATGAAGCTGACATTGTAGTGACTGCGGTTGTGGGCATGATGGGAATAGAACCTACAATAGCGGCAATTAATGCACATAAAGATATTGCACTGGCAAATAAGGAAACACTTGTTACAGCCGGTCATATCATCATTAATCTTGCAAAAGAAAAAAATGTATCAATTTATCCTGTAGACAGCGAACATTCAGCAATATTCCAGTGCCTTAACGGTGAAAACAGGGGACAGATTGATAAAATTCTTCTTACTGCATCAGGCGGTCCTTTCAGGGGAAAGACAAGAAAAGAACTTGAAAATGTTACACTTGCCGATGCATTAAAACACCCAAATTGGGCTATGGGAAGAAAAATCACAATAGATTCATCTACAATGGTAAACAAAGGACTTGAAGTTATAGAGGCACAGTGGCTTTTTGGTGTTCCTGTTGATAAAGTACAGGTTATAGTCCAGCCACAGAGCATAATTCATTCTATGGTGCAGTTTGTTGACGGTGGTGTAATGGCCCAGCTTGGAAGTCCTGATATGCGTCTTCCTATTCAATATGCATTATATTACCCTGAGAGACGAATACTCGATACTAAAAGACTTGATTTTTATGAACTTGCACAGATTACATTTGAAAAACCTGATATGGAAACATTTAAGGGACTTAAATTTGCATATAATGCAGCAGAAAGAGGCGGCAATATTCCTACAGCAATGAATGCAGCCAACGAGCTTGCAGTAAGCAGATTTCTGGACGAAAAGATAAAATATCTTGATATATATGACATAATAGAGTATGCCATGGAAAATATTAAGTATATCGACAATCCTACAGTTGAACAGATTCTTGAGACTGAAAAGACTGTATATGAAATGATTGAAAGCAGGTGGTGATTTGATTTTAAATATAATCATAGCAATTATCATGATTGGACTTATTGTCCTTATTCATGAATTTGGACATTTTATAGTCGCAAAGGCTAATGGAGTCGCTGTAGTTGAGTTTTCAATAGGCTTCGGACCTAAGCTTTTCGGAATAAAAAAGGGAGATACTGAATACTGTCTGAAGCTTATACCATTTGGTGGTGCATGTATAATGCTTGGAGACGATATGCTTACACAGTCTGATGATGGCAGTGAAGATGAAAATGGAGAAGATGAAGATTCAGATGATTTGCCTGCAAAAGAAAGAAGAGAAGAACTTTTAAAAAATTATGATGCAGACAAAGCATTTGCAGCTAAAACAGTGTGGTCAAGAATTGCAATAATAGCTGCCGGACCTGTATTTAACTTTCTTCTTGCATTTGTGTTCGCTGTTATTATAATTGGAAGTGTCGGTACAGATCCATGTACTGTTTATGTTGTAGAGGATAGTTCACCGGCGGCAGCTGCGGGACTTCAAGTTGGTGATGAGATAACAAAAATTAACAATAACGGCATTGCATTTTCAAAGGAATATGCATTTTATCAGGCATATCATGCATCTGATACAATGAATATAACATATAAGCGTGATGGTCAGAAATATACGACAACAGTTACACCCGAGTACAGAAAACTGAGTGTATACAGACTTGGTATTACTATTAGCGACAACACACTTGTTGCCTCAGTAAGTGATAATTCGGCAGCTTCAAAAGCCGGAATTGAAAAAGGCGATGTGATAGTTTCAGTTGATGGAGTAAAGCCTACGGATGACAATAAAATTCCGCAGATAATTAATAATTCAGGCGGAAAAGAGATTGAGATGGTAGTAAAACGCGACGGTCAGGATGTTACATTAAAAGTTACGCCAACACTCGTTGAAAGCGAAGAATACTATACAGGTTTTGACAGCTATGGATATCGTGTAAAAGTCAGCCCTGCACAGACAATACTCTGCTCGTTTAAAGAAGTAGGATACTGGATAGAAACAGTTGTAAAAAGTGTCGGAATGATGTTTACAGGTAAACTTGGAATTAATGATTTATCAGGACCGGTGGGCGTTGTGGATTCAGTTAATACTGTTGTTGAACAGAGTAAGCCGGATGGGGCATGGTATGTGTGTCTTAACATATTCCAGTATATTGTAATGTTAAGTGCTAACCTCGGAGTTATGAATCTCCTTCCTTTACCGGCACTTGACGGCGGAAGACTTCTTTTTATGTTTATTGAAGTGGTTAGAGGAAAACCTGTAAAGAAAGAGCGTGAGGGAATGGTTCATTTTGTCGGAATGGTTCTTCTTATGCTTCTTATGGTCTATATAATGTTTAAAGATATAGTTAATTTGTTTTAAAATATTTGTTTTAGAATGTATTGACAGGGCAGTATGTTTGTCACAAAGGTATCATAACTGTCCGGAAACGGAGTTTTTATGTACAGAGATAATACGAAAACGGTAAAAATCGGTAACTGTGTAATCGGAGGCGGAAATAAAATTGCAATCCAGTCCATGACAAATACAAGAACTGAAAATGTAAAAGAGACGGTAAAGCAGATTCTTGCTCTTGAAGAGGCAGGCTGTGACATAGTAAGATGCACGGTTCCGACGCAGGAGGCGGCAGATGCGATACGCGAGATAAAAAGATATATCCATATTCCGCTTGTTGCCGATATTCATTTTGATTACAGAATGGCAATCGCGGCGATTGAAAACGGTGCCGATAAAATCAGAATCAATCCCGGAAATATAGGAAGTACAGACAGAATCAAGGCGGTCGTAGATGCTGCAAAAGAAAGAAACATTCCTATTCGTGTCGGTGTAAACAGCGGCTCTCTTGAAAAAGACCTTATTGAAAAATATAATGGTGTTACAGCCGAAGGTCTCGTTGAGAGTGCACTTGATAAAGTTAAGATAATTGAAGATTTGGGATATGATAATCTTGTTATAAGTATCAAATCATCGGATGTTTTGATGTGCGTAAAAGCACATGAGCTTATTGCAGATAAGACAAATCACCCGCTTCATGTTGGAATAACAGAGTCAGGCACAGTATTTTCCGGAAGTATCAAATCAGCGATAGGATTAGGACTTATTCTTAATCAGGGTATTGGTGATACAATAAGAGTGTCATTAACAGACGACCCGGTAAAAGAGATTGAAGCTGCAAAGCTTATATTAAGAACACTTGGGTTGAGAAAAGGCGGAATTGAAGTTGTTTCATGCCCTACATGCGGGCGAACAAAGATTAATCTTATCGACCTTGCCGGAAGAGTTGAAAAGCTGGCAGCAGGATATGACCTTGATTTAAAACTTGCTGTTATGGGATGTGTTGTAAACGGTCCGGGAGAGGCTAAAGAAGCAGATCTTGGAATTGCAGGCGGAGACGGCTGTGGCGTTCTTATTAAACATGGTGAAGTTGTGCGTAAAGTAGCTGAAAATGAGCTGCTTGACACATTAAAGTATGAGCTTGACCATTGGAATGACTAAAAGAAATATGAATGTTTTAATGTAAATGCTTTAGAGGAGTGTTATTTAGTTGAATAAATTTTTTGAAGTGTTTAGTACACTTAAAGTGCCGGAGGAAATAGGAGTTTATCTTACTGATACGGAAGTTACCCGTGTATCAAAGACATCTACCAATTCTCTGGCACGTGTCTATTTAAGCAGTGAACGGCTTATAAGCAAGCAGGTAATATACAAGGCGGAGGACGCTTTGAAAAAGCAGATATTCCGCATGAAAAATATGGATGTGCGTATAATTGACAGATACAGACTTTCAAAACAGTACACACCTGTCAAAATTATGGAAATATATTATGACAGCATCTTGTTTGAACTTGAGAAATATTGGACTCTCGAATATAATCTGTTGAAAAATTCACAATGGGAATTTGATGGGGAACACTGTCTTGTGCTTACTCTTGAGGACGGATTTTTGTCAAGGACATATGCCGATACGCTTGCGGATTATTTCAAAAAAATATTTTTGAACCGTTTTGGGTTTGAAATTGATGTTATATATAAATATGCAAAAAAAGAGGGAAGTCACTACGAGCTTGAAAATGAGCATAAGCTGAATCTGCGTGTCGCACAGATTGAAAAGAATATGAGGGCGGCACAGGCAGCGGGCGACGGAGTGAACGAGGAATCTTCAAAAACAGCATTTTCAAAGGGAACGTCAACAAGCTCAAAATCGGAAAATGCTGCATCATCAGGTACAAAGTCAAATGATGGTGCAGTACAGGAGAATTCACGTCAATCATCGTTTGGAGACAAAAACAGAACCCAGTTTGGACAAAAGGGAAGCCAGAACGAGTATTACAAAAAGAAGCCGTCAAATCCGGATGTTTTATATGGAAGAGATTTTGACGAGGAACCTATGCCTATAGAGCAGGTGGATTCAGCACTAGGCGAGATTGTTATCGCGGGAATGATAAGAAAGGTTGACGAGCGTGAAATAAGAAATGAAAGAACAATTCTCATGTTTGACCTGACTGATTTTACGGATACGATAACCGTTAAAATGTTTATTGCAAATGCACAGCTTCCTGAAGTAAAAGAGTACATAAAAAAAGGAAACTTTATAAAAGTCAAGGGTGTTGCGGCACTTGACAGATATGACCAGGAAATCTCAATTACGAGCGTGTGGGGTATCAGAAAATCGCAGGATAACCGCGAAGTGAGAAACGATTTGTCGCTTCACAAAAGAGTGGAGCTTCATTGCCATACGAAAATGAGCGACATGGATGGCGTTTCATCTGTTTCCGATATTATAAAACAGGCAATCCGCTGGGGACACAAAGGAATTGCAATTACGGACCACGGTGTTGTGCAGGCGTTTACGGATGCTTATCACACTATGGAAGACTTGAAAGGCAAATACAAGAAAAAGGGCGAAGAGCTTGATTTTAAGATAATATATGGTGTGGAAGCTTATCTTGTAGATGATACGCGTCAGATTGTAATTAATTCAATGGGGCAGAATTTCAATGATACGTTTGTTGTATTTGACCTGGAGACTACGGGATTTTCGGCAGAAGTTGACAGAATTATCGAGATAGGTGCCGTAAAGATAAAAAATGGTGAGATTGTAGATAATTTCAGCAAATTTGTAAATCCTAAGATTCCGATTCCTTTCAGAATAGAAAAACTTACGGGAATTAACGATTCCATGGTTATGGAAGCGGAACCGATAGAAAAGATTCTTCCTGAATTTCTTGAATTCTGCGGAGATGCCGTCATGGTTGCACACAATGCAGGGTTTGATACAAGCTTTATAATAAATAACGCTGAAAGACTTGGAATAAAATATGACCCTACAATAATGGATACGGTGCTTCTGGCACAGTTTGTTATACCTAACCTTCATAATTACAAGCTGGATACGCTTTGTAAGCACCTTGCCGTATCGCTTGAAAACCACCACAGGGCTGTAGACGATGCACAGGCTACGGCATATATTTACCTCAAAATGGTAAAAATGCTTGAAGAAAGAGATATATTTGACTTGGATAAGTTAAATGAGGCAGGAAAACTAGATGATGAGGCGATAAAAAAGCTTCATCAGTATCACTGTATAATTCTTGCGTCAAGCGAGCAGGGAAGAATAAATCTTTACAGGCTTATTTCGGCATCGCATCTTCAGTATTTCAGCCGATTTCCTAAGATTCCCAAAAGACTTGTAAACAAATACAGTGAAGGATTAATTATAGGAAGTGCATGTGAGGCTGGAGAACTTTTCCGAGCTATGGTAAACGGCCGTTCCGAGGCTGAGATTGCAAGAATAGTATCGTTTTATGACTATCTTGAAGTACAGCCTATTGGCAATAACCGTTTTATGATAGAAAAAGATGATTATTATGTAAAAAATGAAGAAGATTTAAGAGATTTAAACAGAAGAATAATTGCACTCGGTGAGAAGTTCTCAAAACCGGTTGTGGCTACATGTGATGTGCATTTTCTTAATCCGGAAGATGAAATTTACAGGCGTATAATTATGGCTGGCAAGGGCTTTGATGACGCAGACAACCAGGCTCCGCTTTATCTTCATACAACAGAAGAGATGCTGCATGAGTTTGATTATCTCGGAAGCGACAAGGCATACGAAATTGTTGTTGAAAATACAAATAAAATTCTTAATATGTGTGAAGATATAATTCCGGTTCGTCCTGATAAAAGACCTCCGGTAATTGAAAATTCTGACCAGATGTTAAGAACGATATGTGAAAACAGGGCGTTGGAGCTTTACGGCAACCCTCTGCCTGAAATAGTAAAAGAGCGTCTTGACAGAGAGCTTAATTCAATTATCAGTAATGGATATTCTGTTATGTATATAATTGCACAGAAGCTTGTATGGAAATCAAATGATGACGGATATCTTGTTGGCTCGAGAGGTTCTGTTGGTTCATCATTTGCGGCTACGATGGCCGGTATCACGGAAGTAAATCCGTTAAGTCCTCATTATCTGTGCCCAAAATGCTACTATAACGAATTTGATTCGGAAGACGTTAAGAAATTTGCTGGCGGTGCTGGCTGTGACATGCCTGATAAAATATGTCCGAGATGCGGACACAAACTTAACAAAATGGGATTTGACATTCCGTTTGAGACATTCCTTGGATTCAAAGGGAATAAAGAGCCTGATATCGACCTTAACTTTTCCAATGAATACCAGAGTAAGGCACATTCGTTTACCGAGGTTATTTTTGGAAAAGGACAGACATTTAAAGCGGGAACAATCGGTACGGTTGCCGAAAAAACTGCATACGGATATGTTTTTAACTATTTTAAGGATAAATCCGAAAAAGAGGGCAGGCCAATCGTAAAAAGAAGATGTGAAATAGAGCGTATTGCTGAGGGCTGCGTGGATATACGAAGAACAACAGGACAGCACCCGGGAGGAATTGTAGTTCTGCCTATCGGTGACGAAATTCACTCGTTTACGCCAGTACAGCACCCTGCAAACGACTGTACAACAAGTATTGTAACGACACATTTCGATTACCACAGTATCGACCATAACCTGTTAAAGCTTGATATTCTTGGACATCTCGACCCTACAATGATTAGGATGTTACAGGATCTGACGGGAATTGACCCGCTTGAAATTCCGCTTGACTCAAAAGAGGTAATGTCACTTTTTAAAGATACAAGTGCACTTGGAATAACGCCTGCTGATATAGGCGGCTGTAAGCTTGGTGCATTGGGAATTCCGGAATTTGGTACTGATTTTGCCATGCAGATGCTTATCGATACGAAACCACAGTATTTTTCTGATCTGGTTCGTATTGCAGGACTTTCACATGGTACAGACGTGTGGCTTGGAAATGCACAGGTGCTCTTAAAGGAAGGAAAAGCTACAATTTCAACGGCAATCTGTACAAGAGATGATATTATGATTTATCTTATTCAGAAAGGCATTGAGAGTGAGACGGCATTTACAATAATGGAAAAAGTCCGTAAGGGTAAAGGCCTTACAGAGGAGCAGGAGACTATAATGCGTGAGCATGATGTTCCAGACTGGTATATATGGTCATGTAAAAAGATTAAATATATGTTCCCTAAGGCACATGCTGCTGCCTATGTTATGATGGCATGGCGTGTCGCATACTGCAAGGTGTTCTATCCGCTTGCCTATTACTGTGCATATTTCAGTATCAGAGCCAATGCGTTTGATTACGAAAAAATGGCAATGGGACGCGATAAGCTGGAATATTTTATAGATGATTATAAAAATAAGAAATCGCTCGGAACGATAACAAATACCGAGGAAGATGAGTTAAAAGATATGAGAATTGTCCAGGAAATGTATGCAAGAGGCTACGATTTCATACCGATTGACATATATAAGGCAAAGGCGAGAAGTTTTCAGATTATAGATGGAAAGATTATGCCGTCGTTTAAAGTCATAGACAAGGTTGGTGAAGTTGCCGGGGAAGGAATTGAGATTGCAGCAAGAGCCGGGGAATTTCTTTCAAAAGATGATTTGAGGGCAAGAGCAAAAGTCGGACAGACGGTAATAGATAAGTTAAATGATTTGGGACTACTGGGGAGTATGGCGGACAGCAATCAGTTGTCACTTTTCGATTTCTAAAATAAGAAAATGTGTAATATATTGAAAAGAACTATTGCTTTTTATATTTTTTTTAGTTAATATGTTATCGTTTGAAAAAACGTTTTTGAAGGGAGTAAATATTTTTATATGTTAAAAAAATATCTTATAGTTTTTTTTGTTTCAATGGTTCCTCTTGTTGAATTAAGAGGTGCGATTCCTATATCACAGGGATTCCAGCTGCCTCTTCTTCAGTCATATATCATAAGTGTAATCGGAAATATGCTTCCGGTTCCTGTTATATATCTTTTTGCAAGAAAAGTCCTTGAGTGGGGAGCTGATAAGAAATATATCGGTAAGTTCTTTACTTTCTGTATTGAAAAAGGTCACAAGGGTGGTGCAAAGCTAAAGGAAAAGGCCGGCAGCGGTCTGTTTGTAGCACTTATGCTTTTTGTAGGCATTCCTATTCCGGGAACGGGAGCATGGACGGGAACACTTGCAGCAAGTTTTCTTGATATGGGATTTAAGAAGAGT
>ENA-UOJC01004074-UOJC01004074.1-human-gut-metagenome-genome-assembly--contig:-C104-NODE-4074-length-12810-cov-5.016621_pt1 | contig 12810 bp, 16 predicted proteins | sample MGYA00242339_ERZ723886 | MGnify/ENA metagenome assembly ERZ723886 | reverse complement strand
GGTTAGCGAAGCCATTCCTAAACGGCTGGCAGTAATTGGCGCCTCGGTCGTAGCACTGGAACTGGCACAAGCGTTTGCGCGCTTGGGCAGCGAGGTGACGGTCCTGGCCCGGCGCACCTTGTTTGCCAGTGACGACCCTGCCATTGGCGAGGCCGTGACTGCAGCTTTCCGTGCGGAAGGCATCACGGTGCTGACACAGACGCAGGCGAGTGCCGTGACCTATTGCGACCGCCAATTCATCCTGACGACCGCGCAGGGCGAGTTAAAGGTGGATCAATTGCTTGTTGCCACCGGCCGCACGCCAAATACCGCAAGCCTGAATCTCGAGCGCGCAGGTGTGACGTTTGACTCGCAACATCGCATCCTGATCGATCAAGGCATGCGCACGAGTGCTTCGAACATTTACGCAGCTGGCGACTGCACTGACCAGCCTCAGTACGTCTACGTTGCAGCCGCGGCTGGTACCCGGGCTGGCATTAATATGACCGGCGGCGACGTAAAGCTCGATCTCGACGCCATGCCGGCAGTCGTGTTCACCGATCCGCAAGTTGCCACGGTAGGCTACAGTGAAGCAGAGGCCCAGCGCATTGGTCTGCAAACCGAAAGCCGTACGCTCACGCTCGACAATGTGCCGCGTGCACTCGCCAACTTCGATACCCGCGGCTTTATCAAGCTTGTTGCTGAGGCAGGGTCCGGACGCATTCTCGGAGTCCAGGCTGTGACACCGGAAGCAGGCGAAATCATCCAGACTGCCGCGATTGCCATCCGGGCCCGCATGACCGTCCAGGATCTGGCTAACCAGCTTTTCCCTTACCTCACCATGGTTGAAGGTCTCAAACTGGTGGCACAGACTTTTTCGAAGGATGTGACACAGCTATCGTGCTGTGCCGGCTAAACCTTGGGCACCAAAACAGGGACAGAGGAGTTTTTATGTTTTGTGACATCAGACTTAAATTACGCCGTGTACGCGCGTGCTTGACGATCGTACTGGCAAGTACCGCAACGTTAGGCATGCCAAACCAAGCGTTGGCGGCTTATGATTTTTCTAAGCTCGGCGCCGCGATTGAAACATTGTCGCCAGAGACCGTCAGTGATTGGGAAAAGAAGGCCAGGGCTGGCGATGCCATGGCTCAGAACATCATGGGTCTTGCGTACAAATGCGGTATGGGCGTAAAGCAAAACCACGCGGCATCGATCCAGTGGTTCCGCAGGGCGGCCGAGCAGGGTGAAGCCGATGCACAGTTCAACCTCGGGCGCCTCTACGGAAGTGAAGTCGACGGTATGTATAAGAATGGGCGTGCGGCTCCTGCCAACGATGCAGAGGCTTTCAAGTGGTACCGCCTCGCTGCCGAGCAGGGACACACGCAGGCTCAAGTCAGGCTGGCCCAGCTGTGATAGAACCGGATGGTCTCCACGTTGACGCCGGCTGCCTTGGCAAAAACGCCAATGGTCAGGTTCTCCAAATTATTTTCCATACCGCTTGACTCCGTACATGAGTACGGAAGTAAGGTTACGCTATCCAATTCAAATAGGAGATGGAACCATGAAGCTCGCCCCATATATTTTAGAACGTCTCACCCCGACCAACCGGCCCAAAGGTTTTGCGGAGTTCTTGGTCGCGCTACTGGGTGAACTTGCCAAGGGACGCCCGATTTCGCGAACTACGCTTGCCAGGACTCTTGGCTGGCCCGCTGAGCAAGTGGCGGCTGTGCTCGAACAAGCCACCAGTACCGAATACGACAACGATGGGAACATCATCGGCTATGTCCTCACCTTGCGCGAGACGTCGCATGTCTTGGAAATTGACAACCGCCGGCTGTATGCCTGGTGCGCGCTGGACACCCTGATGCTCCCGGCGTTAATCGGCCGTACAGCTCGCGTCTCGTCGCATTGCGCTGCAACTGGAGCACCCGTTTCGCTTACGGTTTCACCCAGCGAGATACAGGCTGTCGAACCTGCCGGCATGGCGGTGTCCTTGGTATTGCCGCAGGAAGCAGCCGACGTTCGTCAGTCCTTCTGTTGCCATGTACATTTCTTTGCATCTGTCCCGACGGCGGAAGACTGGGCCTCCAAGCATCAAGGATTGGAAGGATTGGCGATCGTCAGTGTCCACGAGGCTTTCGGCTTGGGCCAGGAGTTTAATCGACATCTGTTGCAGACCATGTCATCTAGGACACCGTGATCGGATATCGACCCAATGTTCTACGGCACCGGCATCGGATTCGCAGCGCGCGGATTGAACTCGGCGAAACGGTATATGCATTGCCGTGAACCGACCAAAAGGAGGTGTTCGATGAACGCCTACACGGTGTCCCGGCTGGCCCTTGATGCCGGGGTGAGCGTGCATATCGTGCGCGACTACCTGCTGCGCGGATTGCTGCGGCCAGTCGCCTGCACCACGGGTGGCTACGGCCTGTTCGATGACGCCGCCTTGCAGCGACTGTGCTTCGTGCGGGCCGCCTTCGAGGCGGGCATCGGCCTCGGCGCATTGGCGCGGCTGTGCCGGGCGCTGGATGCGGCGAACTGCGATGAAACTGCCGCGCAGCTTGCTGTGCTGCGTCAGTTCGTCGAACGCCGGCGCGAAGCGTTGGCCAATCTGGAAGTGCAGTTGGCCGCCATGCCGACCGCGCCGGCACAGCATGCGGAGAGTTTGCCATGAACAGCCCCGAGCGCATGCCGGCCGAGACGCACAAACCGTTCACCGGCTACCTGTGGGGCACGCTGGCCGTGCTGACTTGCCCCTGCCACCTGTCCATCCTCGCTGCCGTGCTGGCCGGCACAACCGCCGGTGCATTCCTTGTCGAGTATTGGGTCATCACGGCGCTCGGTTTGACCGGCCTGTTTCTTCTGTCACTGGCGCGGGCGTTGCGGGCATTCAGGGAAAGATCATGAGCGCTTCCCGGCCGGATGGATGGACTACGGCGGAGGGCCCAAGCGTTCGAGCGCGGGCAAGGCTTTCTGTTCGCAAAGCCGATGCCGGCGGCGGCATTCGCCGTCTTCGTCAGTCAATGGAGGGGTGCCACCATGAATGCAAATGATCCGACCGCCACCAGTTGCTGCGTGTGCTGCAAGGAAATTCCGCTCGATGCCGCCTTCACACCGGAAGGCGCGGAGTACGTCGAGCACTTCTGCGGGCTGGAGTGTTATCAACGTTTCCAGGCGCGGGCCAGCACTGCGACCGAAACGAGCGGCGAACCGAACGCTTGCGGTTCGCCGCCGTCAAATTGAGACAAACCACGCTTTCGCTACGTCGCCTCATGTCGGCATCAAATTCGGCTGAGTAGCTTCTCGCCATCTGGACGTAGCTCACCCTTGGGTGAAACATGCCGATACAGGGTCTGCCGCGTGACGCCAAGTTCCTGGCACAGGTCGCCGACCTTGGTCTCTGGCTGACCCATTGCCGCCATCGCCAGCCGCAGCTTGGCGGCGGTCATCTTGAACGGCCGGCCGCCTTTCCGGCCGCGTGCCCGTGCTGAGGCCAGGCCCGCCACGGTGCGCTCGGCGATCAACTCGCGCTCGAACTCGGCCAGCGCGGCGAAGATACCGAAGACCAGCTTGCCGGCGGCGGTCGTGGTGTCAATGGCCGCGCCGTGCCCGGTCAGCACCTTGAGGCCGATGCCGCGTCCGGTCAGGTCATGGACGGTATTGATCAGATGGCGCAGGTCGCGCCCGAGCCGATCCAGTTTCCAAACGACCAACGTGTCGCCTGGCCGTAGTGCCTTCAGACAGCTCGCCAGACCGGGACGATCCTCGCGTTTTCCGGACGCTTGGTCTTCATAGAGATGCGCCGGATCAACACCGGCCGCGACCAGCGCATCGCGCTGCAAGTCCGTCGCCTGGGAGCCATCCGCCTTCGATACTCGCATGTAGCCAATCAGCATCTTGTACCTGTCACATATACGTTCGATTATGTGACAGAGTGACTCAGGAAGCGCTGGTCGTCAAAATTTGTCACTTAACCCGTCACCTAGTCTAAGACATGCAAACGGTTCTTCAGGCTCTTAATGTGATAGAAATTCCAGGGGAATCTGCTCCTTGGCAAACGTAACCCGCAACTGCTCCAGGGAGGCGGGCCAGTTCCCATGCCTCGCCGGGCAGGGTCGCTACTCCTCGCTCGGTAATTCGTGGTGTGTCTGATTCCATGCTCAGACCTCAATACGGTGCACACGTGTATTGAGCATAAACGAGCTTGGTGCGGACGACTGCTGATACTGGGCTGTCAGGAGCCGCCTGCACAACAGCCGTCAAACCCAGTCAATTGGTGCAATCGTCTTCTGAAAATGACACCGGCGATTTTGTCGCAAAAATCAGGAATTTCGCGACAAATTGATCGCGCCCCGGAATGCGAAGCCCCGCTGTCGGCCATTGTCTGAAGTTCCTCACGGGCAGGCGCTTGATACTTTACTAACTTGTCTGTAAAGTTTGGCTACTCTCACTGAATGGTGCTATCATGCCTGCCGCCCACTCGAACCGCTGGGTTCTTCTGGTGACCGTCGCCGCCGGTCTCCTGCTTATCGTTCTGGACAATTCGGTCCTCTACACGGCCCTGCCTACCCTGACGCGCGAGCTTGGCGCGACGGCAACGCAAGGGTTGTGGATCATCAACGCATACCCCCTCGTCATGGCCGGCCTGCTGCTCGGCACCGGGACGCTGGGTGACAGGATCGGTCACCGGCGCATGTTCCTCATCGGCCTCGTGCTGTTCGGTGTCGCGTCGATTGTGGCGGCCTATTCGCCTACAGCGGAAATCCTGATCGGGGCGCGGGCCTTTCTGGCGGTCGGCGCGGCGGCGATGATGCCCGCGACACTCGCCCTCATCCGCGTCACCTTCGAGGATGACCGGGAACGCAACATCGCCATTGCGATCTGGGGGTCGTTGTCGGTCGTCGGCGCTGCGCTCGGACCGATCATCGGCGGTTTTCTGCTCGGCCATTTCTGGTGGGGGTCGGTGTTCCTCATCAATGTGCCGGTAGTGGTCGCTGCCTTCATTTCGGCGCTGATCGTTGCGCCGAAGGTGGCCGGCGATGCGACCAAGCCTTGGGACGTGGTGTCGTCGTTTCAGGCATTGGTGGCGCTGTCGGCTTTTGTGATCGCGATCAAGGAATCTGCCCATGCCGGGCAGTCGTGGGCCGTCCCCGCTATTTCGCTGCTGGTTGCCATCCTCGCCGGAGCGCTGTTCGTCCGCCGGCAACTGCGCCTGCCGTTCCCGCTGCTCGACTTCTCGATCTTCCGCAATGCCGCGTTCACATCGGGCGTTCTAGCGGCCGCGTTCTCCCTGTTCGCCATCGGCGGTGTTGAGCTTGCTACGACGCAACGCTTCCAGCTCGTTGCGGGCTTCACGCCGCTGGAAGCCGGGATGCTGGTTTCGGCGGCGGCGCTCGGATCATTGCCGACTGCGCTGCTCGGTGGTGCATTCCTGCATCGTATTGGCCTACGTATCCTTATAGCTGGCGGGCTTGCGGCGGGATCGCTGGCGGTCCTGCTTGCGACATGGGGCATCACTCATGGCCTTGGCTGGCTGATCGCCGGTCTGGCGCTGACCGGTGCCGGCGTAGGTGCAACAATGTCGGTGGCATCAACGGCTATTGTGGGCAATGTGCCTGTGCATCGCGCCGGCATGGCGTCGTCGGTCGAGGAAGTGTCCTACGAGTTTGGCAGTCTGTTCGCTGTCACAATTCTCGGAAGTCTTTTGGCCTACCTCTATACGGTCAACGTCGTGTTCCCCGCCGGAACCTCGGAAGCGGCCCGCGACAGCATGGCGTCGGCGCTGGTCTTTGCCAACGAGGCGGGGGCCGATGGTGTTGTCGTGCGTCAAGCGGCAGGAATCGCATTCGACCACGCCTATACGGTCGTCATGTACGTGGCGGCGGGTGTTCTGGCCGTGGGTGCCCTGATCACCGGCATCCTGTTGCGGCGCTACGGTCCCGGCTCGCAATCGTCAGCCTATCCCACACAACACTAAGGAAGCCGACATGGCGAGAGCCAGCAAGCGCCTCGAAGTGCTTGAAGCCATTGTGAGCATCATCGAGCGTGACGGCCTCACCGCCGTCACCCTCGACGCCGTAGCGCTCGAAACCGGCATGACACGCGCCGGCCTTCTGTATCATTTCCCGTCGCGCGAAGCCCTGATCCTCGCCACCCATGAGCATCTGACTCGCTCATGGGAACAGGAGCTGGAAGCGAGCGCCGGCAACACCTCGGACAGGGCGACAGACGCCGAACGACACGCCGCCTACATCAACACCTGCGCAAGAGCTGCCCGGCGGGTCGAACTACTGCTCATGCTGGAAAGCTCCGACAATCGGCAGCTTGGCGATCTGTGGCAACAGGTCATCGACCGCTGGGCACCTCCTGCGCCGATTGGAAACGACGCTGCCGAGTTGGACAGGTTCATTTCGCGCCTTGCCGCCGATGGGCTGTGGATTCACGAGGCGCTGTCGTCGCGCCCGCTCCCCGAGCAACTGCGCAAGCGTATCGCGGCGCGCCTCGTCGCGATGGCCGCCGGACCTGTTGAGGCGGAAGAAAACCTCCCGAAATAACTGGTGTCCCCCCACAACCCTACTGCGCCGGTGCTGCCGGCGCTTTCACGGTGATGGTGCATTGCTGATCTGAACCGGCCGTGCGCGCGGCCTCGGCGCATTGCCCGATCGCCTCGGCATTGTCGCGCACGAGCTGCGAGGAATCGGCCACGCCGCGCCAGCTTCGGGGATCGGCCACCCGCATCATGGTGACGCCGGCGTTCCATCGGTCCTGACCTATGACGGTCGCCGCAACATGGGTGTCGGCCGAGAAGGGCAGGAAACGCGGCAACAGCAAAATCAGGAATATGCCGACGAACAGCCCCACAAGGCCGGCCATCCATATGCGGAAATCCTGACTTTTCCGGTCGTAGGCGCTTTTCGTATGAGCGGCGAGGTTCCGGCCGGCGCGCTCGAGGTCGGACGCCTGCCGCTCGAGCTGCTGCGCGGCGGTGCGTATCAGGGCCTCGCCGCTGCGCTCGAGGAGCGCCGCATAGTGTGTCGCACCCTGCCGGAGAATAGGCGATTGCTCTACGCCGTGCAGCCGCTCCGCAACATTGTCGAGCGCCTGCACGAGCTGGGCGAGCTGGGGCTTGTAGTCCTGCGCCGGCTCGATCTTTTCGAGCTGGTCGAAAGCCGCTTCCAGCCCGCGCCGCATCACGGTCATTTCCGCGCCGATCTGCGCGCCCTGCGTCTCGATCGTGCGCCGGAGCGCGTCGAACGCGGCGGCCGGGTCGCCGGCGTCCTCGTCCAGTGCTTCCGGCTCGATTCCTTCCCTGTCGTCGTCCAGCTCCGCCATATTCTCCGTGCCTACCTTCCCAAACCGATGCCCCGGCTAAGTTGCCGGCTGCGTGACATTTCCTCTTGCAGCTCGTGGGCGATGCTCTGCCCCCGGCGCTGCTGCTGCCCGATTCCGAGTTCCTGACGGCGATTGCGCAGGATGGAATCTACCTGCGGGTCACGCTCAAGGCTCTTGGTCATGCCGTTCATCTGGCTTTCGACCTTGGCGCGGGCATCGTCGTGCTGCCAGCCGCGAAGCTCCGGCTCCGGGCTGAATAGGCGTCGTTGTCGTGTTCGGCGAAGCGGTAAAGGGCGTTTGCGTTCGCCTCGGTCGTGGCGACGGTGTAGCCGGCCACGGTCAGGGATGCGCCCGCCAGGATGTAGGCCGCCAACGCTGTGCGGCGCCAAGTCTGCACCTTCATCGTGCGCCCCCCTTGCCATCGGCCGGCGGCTGGATGGTGCCGTCCATGATGGCATCGCGCACGGCGACATCACCGGAATTGAGCCAACCGGCGTGCGTCCGGTAGGCGTGCCAGAACATGCCGCCGGTGCCGATCAGGACGGCCAGCGAAACGGCAAAGGTAATCCGATATTTCGTTAGGTCGCGGCGGGTGCCGCCAGTAACATTGCAAGTAGCCATGATTTCACCTCTATGTCAGGTGGGTTGTGGTCAGGTGTCCAGGTGGGTTGCCGCCTTCCTGGGCACCGCTTTTTAGCGGCTGAAACTGCGGGACTGCTCCCGGTCGCGTGCCGCCTTCTCCTTGAACCGCTCGGCGATTTCCCGCGCCCTGGCGTGCTTCACCGGGTCGCCGCTCTCGTTGTCGCGGTTCAATTCCTTTGCCAGCGTCTTTGCCTGCTGGCCGTTGATCTCGTTGCGGTCGATGCGCTGCTCTGCGCTGTCTTGGTTCTGCGCGTCCAGCTCGAAGCCCTGGGCCTGCTTGGCCTGCGGCTGCTCGGCCTCGATGTTCTGCGATGCCAGCGCGGCCGCCTGGCCGTGCCGCTCTAGCCGCTCCTGGTCTTTCGCCTCGCGGCGCTCCTGGGCCTGCTCGATCTTCGTTGCATAGCTCTTGGCAAGTTCTTCGTTCGTCGGTTCGGTGCTCATCGTCTTTCCTCCTGGCGTAAACCTCTAACTCAATACCCGCGCCCGCCATCGCGGCCGCGCTCCTGTTCACGCTGCTGCTGTCGGCTGCGCGTGATTTCCTGCGGATTGCGTGCATACCTGTCGGCAAGCTCGCGCTGCATCTTGTCCAGCTCGACGGCCTGACGCTCTTTCGGCATGGCGTTGAACCGCTCGATGCGCCCGCGCAGCTCGTCCGGCAGCTCGCGCCAGGCGCTCGGGTTGCGGTCGGAGTAGCCCGCAAAGCCTGCCTGCCGCTTCACCGCCAGCGCCCGGAACTGGCTGACTTCCATCTTGGCGTGCGCCTCTGCCCGCTTGCGGTCTTGTTCGCTGACCTGGACGGCCGCCGGGCGCTCCGTCCCGGCCTTGGCCTGGGACGGCTGCGCCAGGCTCGCAAAGGCCCGTTGCTGGCCTTCCTGCATGATGGCCGCCGAATGGTGCCGGGGGTCTTTCCCGGCCGCCTGGAACTCCTGGGCGACGGCAAGCTGTGCCTTCGCCACGTCCAGGGCCAGGCCGCCGCCTGCCGCCTCGGCACGCTCGACACCGGCGCGGAATCCGGCCAGCGGGTCGGGTGCCGGGCGTTCGGCCTGGGGCCGCTGCTGCGGCGCTGCCTGCTCGCCGCGTTCCTCGCTGACCTGCTGCCGGAACTTCGCCGCGATCTCGGCCGCCCGGCGCTTCTTCTCGTCCTCTGGCGTGCGCTCGATCTGCTGCGGCCGCTGCACGGTCGGCGTGCCGGCAATGTCGGTCGCGGGCATGAGGTCGGGGCGGCCGTGGCGTTCCAGGTTGCGGCGCAGGCCGTCGCGCATCTTCCCGGCCAGCTCGGCCACCTTCGCCCGGCCGCGTTCCAGCCAACGGCGCATGACGCTTTCCCCGTCGAAGCCGCGACGGTCGGCAAAGTCCAGCGTGCTTTCTTTTGGCCGCTCTCGGCCTAGCACCTGGGCCAGCTTCCCGGCGGCCAGCTCGGCCGCGCCGCGAACGTGCCAGGTGTTGCGCTCTGCGGTCGTGCCGTCTGGCAGGCGCACGGTTTCAGAGCCGCCATGCTCCAAGCCGATACGGTCGCCGCGCTTCGCGCCGCTGGCCGCAATGGCGCGTTCAAGATCGACGCCCCAAATGGTGTGCCGCTCGCCCTTGTCGTTTTCCAGGGTGGCAAAGTAGCTGGCCCGGTTCTCGGGGTTGTTCTCGTAGGGCGCTGCGCCATGATCGACCAGCCGCCCGGCGCGGCGGTCGGTGAAGTCGTCGGCTCCTGCAAACAGGGTCGCCGCCTCGCGGTGCCGGGTCATGCCGACATAGGCAAGGCTTCTATCCATGCCGGGGGTCGCCAGCAGGTAAGCCCTATCGACCGTGACGCCCTGGGCCTTGTGGATGGTGACGGCGTAACCATGATCGACGGCGGCATATTGCGCGGCCTGGAACCGGCGGGCTTCGCCGCTGTCCAGGCGCACGGCCAGGCTTCCATCTTCCGAATGCTCGACGGTGCCAAGAGTGCCGTTCTTAACGCCAAGGTCGCGGTCGTTTTTCAGGAACACGATGCGGTCGCCTGGGGCAAATTCCCGGCCGCCACGCTCGGTCATAAAGCGGGCCGTGCCGCGCAGCTCGCCGCGTTCCTTGCGGGCCTCGCGCACGGCTTCATTGAGCGCCTGCACGTCCTTATTGCTGTGCGCAAGGATGATCTGGCTACCCTTGCCCTGGTCGCCGACATAAGCGGCCGCCAGGCTGTCGCGGGCGGCGTCCCGGCTGTCGTGGATTTTGACGTGGCCGCGCTCGGCATAGGCCGCCAAGCCATCGGCAACGGAACCGCGCGCAAGCTCCTGGCCGGCGGCACGCGCCCATGCCTCTTTCTGGCGTCGAACCTCGGTGATTTCTGCCGCGCCGACATGCTGCACCACGCCCCGGAAAGCCGCGCCCGCCTCTATGGCGGCAAGCTGCTTGTCGTCGCCCAGCAGGACGACTTTTGCCCCGGCCTGCTCGGCGGCTTTCAGCACGCGGCCAAGCTGGCGGCTGCCGATCATGCCCGCTTCGTCGATCACCAGAACATCGCGGGAAGTGAGTTTGTCTTTTCCGTTCTTCCAGGCAAATTCAAGGGATGCCAGCGTGCGGCTGTCGATGCCGCTGCCCGCCTGCAATTCGTCGGCCGCCTTGCCCGCCAGGGCCGCGCCGCGCACGTTGAAGCCCTGCGCTTGCCATGCCTCGCGTGCAACCTTCATCGAGAACGATTTGCCTGTGCCGGCGTCGCCGATGACCACGGCCAGGCTGCCCGGCTTGAGAACGTGCCGGACGGCGTTTTGCTGCTCTGCCGATAGGGTGCCTGCGCCGTCAATCGCCGCGTTCGTGATGGGGCCGGAAACGCCATGCCTGCCGGTTCTCGCCAGGCGCTCGGCACTGTCCACCATGCCGCGCTCGGTGTCGATCATTTCGCGGGTAGAGAACTTCGCCGGGTCGCGCCCTCTGGCCGGTTCCATCTCGACCAGATGCGGCGAATTTTCCAGCCTGGCAAGCAAGCCCTGGAACTGGTCGGCATCGTCAATGTAGCGGTTCAGCTCTGCGGCAATATCGCGGCGCGTGAATACCGCTTGCGTGGCCGTGAGCTTGTCTAGGATGATCTCCGGCCGCTCGACAATCTGCCGCGCCTGCTCCTGCCGGTCGGCGTTGTGAATGTCGATGCGGTCGGCCTCCAGGCCGCGCCTGTCCATCGCCACGGCATCGCTGCCGATGTGCTTGGTTGGTGTGAGTTCTACGCCCTGATCTGCATAGCTGCGATGATCTAGGGGTTTGAAGGCCAATGGAACGAAAACGTACGTTAAGAATGTAATTTATTGATATTCATAAAAATAAAAAAAGGATCGCTGATTGATCCTTTTGTTTTGCTATTTGAATTTCGATAAACATTAACCACGAGAATGCAGTAGCTCGGCTATCTCATGAGCAATTTCATCGATTGTATGAGTTGCAGTACTACGAGCAACTTTGTCTGCTAATGATGGACTAAAATCGACAACTTCTTGTTTTGTAATATTATGCCATATGGGAAGCAATATTTGCTCACCAGAAATAGCACGAGTGACGATTCCATCAAGTTCATAATTTGTCCAACCTTTGCTTATAAACGCCGGAGACAAAACTACTAACCCAACACGACTGTTTGCTAAACCTTTGTCTATTTTTTGTCTCAGGCTGTCACCAATTCTTAACGTCATTTCGTCATACCATACATTAAGGCCGTGACTGATTAATGAGTTTGCCAGAGAGCGAACAAAATCATCTTTATCCTCTGAGGCATGCGAAATAAATACGTCATGTATCTCGTTGCTCTGTGCTGTTGACGGTGGTCTGTTATCTCTTACCAGACTAGGAACTTCGCTTAACGGCCTATCCTGAATTTCAGGAAGAACCCCTGGAAGAACGCGAACAGAAGCCCTGGTACTCCCCCTTAATCCCTGCATATCTACAGCAATATGCCAATGGCCTGATGAAGGGATCTGTAACCTTATGGGGGAGCGCTTTGCTAACACACCAATGTAGGAATGTCGTCGGCCATTCTTATAACTACTGAAGTTAGAACTATCCATTAGTCTAACATTTGCACCACTGGTAAGGGTGATTTCAACAATCTCCCCTCTTTTTCTTTGACCAAGATCATTATGGATGAATTGCATGTAAGTCTGCTCTCTTCATTTGAATTGGAAGAATGTAGCCACTTCCTGATTATACTGTATCCAGTGGTTGAGAGTATCTCTTAGTGTGAAAAAATAAATTATAAGACTTTTACTCGGTATGGATGAAGATGTAAAATCCGTAAACCAGAGAATAAATGAGGAAAAAGCGTGACCAAGCACAAAGTTTTCATCAGTTACCACCATGCTAATGACCAATGGTACAAAAACGAACTTGAAAAAATGAATGATGTTTTTGATATTTTTGTGAATCGCTCGGTATCACTTGGTGACATTGATGAAGAAGAAGAACCTCAAAAGATCAGAGAAATAATAAGGGATGAATATTTACGTGATACATCCGCTCTTATTTTACTCGTTGGGACTGAGACTAAAAATAGAAAGCATGTTGATTGGGAATTATATTCATCCATGAGGGATAGTCCCAGAAACGGCAAATCAGGTATTTTTATTATAAATCTTCCTTCAACAGGGACAAACAACATTAGAGCCAGTCATGGTGAAAATGAAAAAAATGAATTTCATCCTAATATAACCGAGTGGATAACAATCAACGACAGAACAACATATAAAGAAATATATCCATATATGCCTGAAAGAGTTATCGATAACTTGATGAGTGAAAAGTCATATATATCAATAGTCAACTGGGATCAGATACACAATAACCCAGAAAACCTTAGAAAAATGATTGAGTTAACATATCAAGATAAAGATAAGTGCG
>ENA-UOJC01004070-UOJC01004070.1-human-gut-metagenome-genome-assembly--contig:-C104-NODE-4070-length-12829-cov-12.667215_pt1 | contig 12829 bp, 16 predicted proteins | sample MGYA00242339_ERZ723886 | MGnify/ENA metagenome assembly ERZ723886 | reverse complement strand
GCGAACCAGACAAAAAAGCGAGGCCTTGTTCACGCTGCCGACACCGCCCCCTGAACTTTTTCGGCAGCCTGAACCGGCCCCGGGTCGGAGAGACCCGGGGCCGGTTGAATGGGCGGTCAGAGACCTGTTACGATGACGAGGGCGGTTTCGCTGTCCGCGCCGGTCTGCTCCCGGGCCGGGGGCTGGATGCCGGCGGCGTCCAGCTGGTCCAGCAGGACAGCGTAGTCGCTGGAAGACAGCTCGTAGCGCTGCTGGCCGTCCTCCGTTTCCGTGGGGGCGCGATCCGCCAGCAGGGCGGTCTCCAAAGCGTCCGCCGGGAGGGTCAGGACGGCGAAGTAGGGGGAGGAGGCGCGGGCGGCGTCCTCCGCCGCGTTTTTGGCGGCTTCCTGGGAGAGACCGTCCGTGGGGGAGGCGGTGACGGCAAAGGAGGTCTGGCTGTCGTCCTCCGCCTGGGCGGCGGGCTCCTCCATAGGCGTCTCCATATAGGATTCCGCCGCGGGGGCCGCCGTGTCGGCGGCGGGCTCGTATTTGCCGCCGCCGAAGCCCACGCCCCGGATCAGCAGCACGATGGCGCAGCAGGCGGCCAGAGGCGCCAGCAGATGGGACAGCTTCCGCTTTTTCGCCGGGGCCTGGGCACGGATGGCGGACATCACGCCCTCGGCGAAGCCGGCGGGGACCTCCGTGTCCTCCGCGTCCGGGAAGGCGGCCCGGATGGCCAGCGCGTCGTCCACATAGGCCCGGCAGCCGGGACACCCGTCCAGATGGGCCTGGACGCCGGCCATCTCCTCGGGGGACAGCTCCCCGTCCACAAACAGATCCAGCAGGGCCGCGTAATCGTCACAGTATTTCATTTGCAGCCCTCCTTTCCTGCTTCTTTGGACGGAGGAGCGGCGGAAAAGTTCCCGCTCCGCAGCAAAAAGTTTCGCAGCTGCTTCCGCCCCCGGCTGATGCGGGACTTCACCGTGCCCAGATCCAGGGACAGGATGTCCGCGATCTCGTCATAGGTGCGCTGGTGAATCTCCCGCAGGATCAGCACCTGGCGGTAGTCCGGCGGCAGGGCGGCCAGGCCCGCCTCGATCTGTTCCCGCAGCTCCGACCGCTCCGCCTGCTCCTGAGGGGAGGCGGCGGGGGCCGGCACGTCCAGATTCAGTTCCGCGTCGTCCAGGGAGGGCCCCGCCGCGGCGCGATGGCGGCCCTCCCGCCGCAGCAGATCCACGCTGGCGTTGGACGCCAGACGGTACAGCCAGGTGGAGAAGCTGGACTCCCCCCGGAAGAAGCGGAGGCCCTGCCAGGCGGCGAGAAACGCCTCCTGGGCCGCCTCGGCGGCGTCCTCGGGGTTTTTGCACATCCGCAGCGTCAGGGCAAAGACCCGCTTTTCATACAGGCGCACCAGCTGGGCAAAGGCGTCCTGGTCCCCCTGGCGGGCGGCTTCGATCCAGTTTTGTTCTTGATTCATGTCAGGTCCCTCTTGATCCCCTTCGTCACGCGGTAGACGTCCTCCAGGGTGTTCATCTGTACGATCTGTTCCTTATAATAGCCGGAGTGGGGCACGCCCTTGAGATACCAGCAGTAGTGGCGGCGGGCCTCCAGCACCGCCACCCGCTCGCCCTTGGCCTCCGCCGCCAGCTGGAACTGGCGGACGGCGGTGTCGCACCGCTCGGCCAGGGAGGGCAAAGGCGGGATGGGACGGCCCTCCAGAGCGGCCTTGGCCTGCTGGAACAGCCAGGGGTTGCCGAAGCCCCCCCGGCCGACCATGGCCATGTCCGCCTTGGTGTGCTGCAAAATGCGGACGGCGTCCTCCGGCTTCCAGATGTCGCCGTTGGCGATGACGGGGACGGAGACCGCCTCCTTCACCTGGCGGATGCAGTTCCAGTCCGCCGCGCCGCCGTAGACCTGGGCCCGGGTGCGGCCGTGGACGGCCACGGCGGAGACGCCCGCCTGCTCCAGTGTCTGGGCGAATTCCACGCAGTTGCAGCTGCCCATGTCCCAGCCCCGGCGGAATTTGGCGGTGACGGGGACGGAGACGGCCTTCACCACCGCCTCCACGATGCGCCCGGCCTTGTCGGGGTCTTTCATCAGGGCCGCGCCGTCGCCGTTGTTCACGATCTTCCCCATGGGACAGCCCATGTTGATGTCCAGGATGTCCGCGCCGGTGTGCTCGATGGCGATCTGGGCGGCCTCCGCCATGCAGACGGGGTCGCTGCCGAAGATCTGGACGGCGGCGGGGTGCTCCCCGGGGAACTGGCGGAGGAGGGAGAAGGTCTTCTTGTCGTGATAGCACAGGGCCTTGGAGGAGATCAGCTCCGTAACGGTGTATCCCGCCCCCAATTCCGCGCAGATCTGGCGGAAGGCCGCGTCCGTGACCCCGGCCATGGGGGCCAGGGCCAGCTGGGAATGGATCTCTACTGTTCCAATGCGCATGGGGCACCATCCTGTTTGAAAAATGAATACTTATTATAACACATCCCCGTGGAAAAGTCCACGGGGATGGGGGAAAAGCGGTCACGACAGCGCGTGGGCGGCCCGGGCCAGCAGAAGAAGCAGGAGCATGAGGCCGCACAGGACAAGCATTTTCTGACGGGGAGTCGGAATGCGGGTCTGCCGCTTGAGCCTGCCCATGCACCAGGCATTGAAGAGCCAGAAAAGCAGGCCGCCGGCGGGGAGAAGGACCAATACCAGGATGCCCAGCGCATCGTCGCTGGTGTGAGGGGTTAGGTAGAACATGGGAACCCTTCTTTCTGTGCGGTTTTTATCAGGATAGCACGGCGCTTGGAAAAAGTCCACAGGGGACGGCTTTGTTGCAGATGGTTTTTTGATGTGGTACAATAAAAATACAAAATTGTGAGGAGGCGTCCTATGAAAAGAAGGTACTGGATTTGTCTGCTGCTTGCGGCGGCCGCCCTGCTGTGCTGGGGGTATTTCAAGACGACCGGGGAACAGCGGGTGGCCGGGAAGACCTTTGCCTGGGAAGAGGACGGCTTTGGCGGCGCTTTTACAATTGACATCCATGAAGACGGGACCTTTCAATACTACGAGGGGGCGTTGAGCAGCTACATCGGCGTTGGCACGTGGGAGATCGACGGCTCCGTGATCACGCTGAAGGATGATACTGCTGCATACAGCAGTAGAAACCGGAAAAATCATTTTGAGATCCAGGACGATGGGCTGATCTGGGTGGAAGCGGGCTCTGATAACTTTCTTTATATCCAATTGGAGGACGGCGCGGCATTTCCCGTGAAGGGATAAGGCAGACACGCACCGGGAGGGACGGAAATGGAATTGGTTTACAGACGGGCCGGGGCGGAGGATCTGGACCTCCTGGTCAAGACCCGCATCGAGGTTCTGCGGGCGGCCAACGGGCTGGTTGATACCGTGGACATGTCCGCGGTGGAGGCGCAGTCCCGGGACTACTACCGCAAGGCGCTGTCAGACGGGAGCCACGTGGCCTATCTGGTCTTCGACGGCAAAGAGCTGGCCGGGGCCGGGGGCGTCAGCTTCTACCGGCTGCTGCCCACGTATCACAACCCCACGGGGGAGAACGCCTACATTATGAACATGTATACCCGGCCTGCCTGCCGGCGGCGGGGCATCGCGTACAGGACCCTGGATTTTCTGGTGGCCGCCGCCCGGGAGCGGGGCGTTTCCCGCATTACCCTGGAGGCCACCCGGATGGGCCGGCCCCTCTACGAAAAGTATGGCTTTGTGGGGCTGGGGGACGAGATGGAGCTGCCCCTCTGACCGCAGGCTGCCCCCTCAAAGATGACCGCATGACATGGACAACGCCGCCGTCCCGGCCGGGACGGCGGCGCTTTTTCCGCAAAGCGCCCCGGGAAATGGGGCGTCCTCTTTTCCCGACGGGATTTTCTGTCACAGGGGGATAAAATGATGGAAAATCATGGTTTCAGGGGGGACAGGCTGTGGAACACGGTCAGATCACTTTGGGGCGGGAGCAGTCCGTGCGGCTGATGGCGTGGGGCATCCGCTTTTTCCTGGCGGCGGCGCTGACCGCCAGCCAGACGCCGGGGAATTACGCGCCCTTTGCCCTGGGCTGCGTGGCGGCGGCAGGGCCGGGGGGCGGAGGCGCCGCCGCCCTGGCGGGGGTGGCGGCGGGGTCGCTGCTGTTTCTGCGGTTCGCCGACGCGCTGCCCTGTCTGGCGGCGGGGGTGCTGATCCTGACCGCTGCCACGGCGTTCCGGGGCAACAGGCTCCTGGCGCGGCCCAGGGTCCTGGCCCTGACGGCGGCGGGGCTGTTTCTGGCGGTGAACGGCATTTATGTGATGGAGTCCCTGTCGCCGCTGGAGGAGCTGACGCCCTGCCTGGCGGCGGCGGGGCTGACCGGGGCCGCCGCCTGGTTTTTCCAGCCGCTGCTGCAGCCCGGGGAGGACAGGCCCCCGGCGGACGGCGTGCTGTTCCTGGCGGCGGCGCTGCTGCTGGCTCTGGAGGATTTGGAATTTCTGGGGCTCTCCGTCGGGCGGACGCTGCTGTGCGTGCTGCTGGCCTATACCGCCTATGAGCGGGGGGCCGTGGCGGGGGCCGCGGCGGGGCTGGGCCTGGGGCTGACGGCGGATTTGTGCGCCGGGACGGGCAGCGGCATTTTCACCGCCGGACTGGGCCTTGCGGGGCTGCTGGCGGGCAGCCGGACGGGCCGCCGCCGGAGCAGCGCGGCCCTGGCCTTTCTGGCGGCGGCGCTGGCGGCGCTGCTGCCTGCCCGGGAGCCTCTGGCTCAGCCGCTGCTGCTGGAATCCATGGCGGCCATGGGCATTTTCCTGCTGCTGCCGGGGCGGCTGTTCGGCGGCAAGCGGGTGAAAAAGGCGCCCCCTGCCGACGAGACCGCCGTGGGCGCCCGGCTGAAGGAGCGGCTGACCCGGGCGGCGGGGGCGCTGCGGGATCTGTATGACAGCATGGGCCGCAGCGCGCCCCGTTCCAGCGACGAAAATCCCGCCATCATCTTCGACCGGGCGGCAGAGAAGGTGTGCCGGGGGTGCGCGCTGTGCGACCTGTGCTGGCAGCGGGAGTACACCGGCACCTTCAACGCCCTGAACGACGCCACACCGTACCTTCTGGAGCGGGGGCGGGCCATGCCCAAGGACTTCCCCGCCTATTTTGCCGACCGGTGCATCCATCTGCCGGACTTTATCACGGCGGTGAACGGGGAGCTGTCCGCCTTTTTGCTGCGGCGGCAGTACCGGCGGCAGCTGGAGGAGACCCGCCGCAGCGCCCAGGGGCAGTACGCCCAGCTTTCGGAGCTGCTGACCGCCACCGCCGCGGGCCTTGGCGAGACCGTGAACACGGCGGGGGAGGCGGCCTTCGCCTGTAAGATCGGGGCGGCGCTGCGGCCCAAGGAGGGGGAGCCGGTCTGCGGGGACACGGTGACCTCCTTCCAGACGGAGGAGGGCCGGTGGTGCCTGCTGCTGGCGGACGGCATGGGCAGCGGCGAGCCCGCCCGGAAGGAGTCCGCCCTGACCTGCCGGCTGCTGCGCCAGTTCCTGGAGGCGGGGGTGGAGCCGGAGGCGGCGCTGAAGACCCTCAACGCCGCCATGGCCCTCCGGGGGGCGGAGACGGGGAGCTTCACCACCATTGACCTGTGCGTGGTGGATACGGCCACCGGCGAGGCGGCTTTTTACAAGTACGGCGCGGCCCCCAGCTATCTGAAAAAGGGCGGCACAGTCCGCCGGGTCACCGGGGGGAGCCTGCCCGCCGGCCTGCGGGGGACCCCCGCCCAGCCGGACGTGACCAAGGCGCGGCTGGACCCCGGCGGCTTCGCGGTGATGATCAGTGACGGCGTGGCAGACCCGGGGCGGGATGAGTGGCTCCAGGATCTGCTGGCCGGCTGGGAGGGGGAGGACCCCCAGGCCCTGGCGGGGCTGATTTTGTCGGAGAGCGTCCGGCGGGAGCATCTCCAGGACGACTGCGGCGTTCAGGTGCTGTACCGTCCGGCGGAGGAGATAAAAAAGGTCTGAGGCCCCGTATAAATTTTCCGCCGCCGCGGCAAAATGGAACCATCAACATCAGGAGGCTTTTGACAATGGTGAAAGGTATATCCAGACGGGTCGTGGTGGTGGACTCCCCGGACCAGCGCTTTTTTGAGCAGGCCATCTTCATCGTGCGCAACGATGCCGCCGGGGAGGGCGTCACCGCCAGGGAGCTGGTGGAGGAGGCCCGGCGGGTGGCCCGGAACTACGCCGGCGGCGACCACGGGCGGTTCAGCCGGGTATGGCGGGAGCTGAGCCCGGCGGTGTACACTATGATGGGCGCGGCGGGGATCGGGCTGGTGTGGCTGACAGTGGCCCTGATATGACGGAAAGGCAGGCGCGATGCGCCTGCCTTTTTTCACGTTTCGCGGGGAAGGGGGGACATGCAAGTTCGGCCCGGTTTCGTCATAGAGTTTGGGCGGGGTGAAGTGTATGGAGCGTAATCGGCGAGACAGAGAGGGCGGCGTTCTCAGCGCCGTGGCGGAGCTGTTCGACCTGCCGGCGGACGTGGTGGCGGGACTGCCCAGGCTGGAGATGGTGGGCAGCCGCCAGCTCTATCTGGAGCACCACACCGGCATCCTGGCCTACAGCCAGGAGCAGATCGACGCCAACACCGCCGCCGGGGTCCTGCGCGTCCGGGGGGAGCGGCTGACGCTGCTTGCCATGACGGCGGGAGAGCTGCGCATCGGCGGGAAGATCGACGCCGTGGAATGGGTGGGGGTGGGCGGATGCTGAGCGGGGCCGTCAACCGCCTGCGGGGACAGGTCCGCGTCCGGGCGGAGAGCCAGTTTCCCGAGCGGGTGCTGAACCTGTGCGGCGCCAGGGAGCTGGCCTTCTGGGACCTGGAGTGGGAGTCCCCCACCGCCTTCACCTGCCGCCTCAGCCGCAAAGACTGGCACGCCCTGCGGCAGGCGGCGGCAAACCTGGACTGTACGCTGACGGTGGTGCGGCGGGAGGGCGCGCCCTACTTCCTCTTCCGCTTCCGCCACCGCCAGGCCCTGGTGACGGGGCTGGTGGCCTGCGCCCTGGGGCTGTTCCTGGGATCGTTTTTCATCTGGGATTTTACCGTGGAGGGCAACGAGACCGTCTCCACGGAGCGGATCCTGCGGTCTCTGGAGAAATACGGCGTGGGGCTGGGGACCTTCGGGCTGTCCCTGGACGGGGAGGACATCCGCAACCATGTGCTGCTGGACATCCCGGAGCTGAGCTGGATCACCGTCAACGTCTCCGGCTGCCGGGCCAGCGTGCAGGTGCGGGAGCGGGTGGCGCCGCCGGAGATGGTGGACGAAGCCTCCCCCGCCAACGTGGTGGCCCGGCGGGCGGGACTGGTGCTGAAGGTCCAGGCCCTGGACGGCGTGGCCGCCGTGCTGCCGGGCACCGCCGTGACGGAGGGACAGCTTCTGATCTCCGGCGTGGAGGACACGGAGACCGTGGGCGCCCGGGTGCTGGCGGGCATGGGGACTGTCGAGGCCAGGACGTGGTACGCCCTGACCACCCAGGTGCCCCTGACGGGGCTGGAAAAGCGGTATACCGGGGAGGAAAAAACAGGGCTCTCCCTGATCTTTGGGACCCGGCGCATAAAATTCTTTTCAAACAGTAGCATCGAAGGGAGGAAATATGATAAAATAACCAGCAGATATCCCCTGACGCTGCTGGGCGTGCCGCTGCCGGTAACGGTGACGGTGGAGCGGCGGCGGTTTTACGAGGCCGTCCCGGCGGAGCGGACCGCCGCCCAGGCGGAGCAGGCGGCGGAGGCGGCCCTGACGGAGCAGCTCCACGCCATGGTGGACCCCTGGGGCGCCGTCAGCTCCACCCTGTGCACCTCCCGGCGGCGGGGGGACACCCTGGCGGTGACGCTGGCGGCGGAGTGCGTGGAGCAGATCGGGGAGAGCGTGCCCATTTTCACGGAAGAATCAGGCGGGGCCTGAAATGATACGGGAGTGAAGCGATTTTGGAACAGAGGATCAGCATTGAGCGGCTGGAACAGGCCGTGAACATCTTTGGCTCTTTTGACGAGAACATCCGCCTGCTGGAGCAGGAATTCTCCGTCACCGTGGTGAACCGGGAAGGGGAACTGCGGGTGGAGGGCGAAGCGGAGAGCGCCTGTCTGGCCGCGAAGGCCATCCAGGCGCTGCTGACGCTGTCCTCCCGGGGGGAGGCCATCGGGGAGCAGAACGTCCGCTATGTCATCGGCCTGGTGCGCTCCGGCAGGGAGGCCCAGATCACGGAGCTCACCGGCGACGTGCTGTGCATCTCCGCCAAGGGCCGGCCCATCAAGCCCAAGACCATCGGGCAGAAGGAATACATCCAGTCCGTGCTGAAAAACACGGTCACCATCGGCGTGGGCCCGGCGGGCACCGGCAAGACCTATCTGGCAGTGGCCGCCGCCGTCCAGGCCTTCCGGGACAAGCAGGTGAACCGCATCATCCTCACCCGCCCGGCGGTGGAGGCCGGCGAGCGGCTGGGCTTTCTGCCCGGCGACCTGCAGAGCAAGGTGGACCCGTACCTGCGGCCCCTGTACGACGCCCTGTTCGACATGCTGGGGGCGGAGACCTATCAAAAGTATCTGGAGCGGGGCAATATCGAGGTGGCGCCCCTGGCCTATATGCGGGGCCGGACCCTGGACGACAGCTTCATCATCCTGGACGAGGCCCAAAACACCAGCCGGGAGCAGATGAAGATGTTCCTGACCCGGCTGGGCTTCGGCTCCAAGATCGTCATTACCGGAGACGTGACCCAGATCGACCTGCCGGACGGCAAGGCCTCGGGCCTGAAAGAGGCCATGCGGGTGCTGAAAAACGTGGAGGGCATCGGCATCTGCCAGCTGACCAACGCCGACGTGGTGCGCCATGTGATGGTACAGCGCATCGTGAAGGCCTATGAGGACTATGAGACGGCGCGCGGCGGCGGAAAGGGAGGAAAGCGGTAATGGCGAAACGGCATTATATCCCCGTCACCGCCGACGTGCCGGGGGCGGCCAATGAGCGCAACTGCGCCCTGATCCGCAAGGTCATCCGCACGGCCCTGGCGGCGGAGGGCATGGAGCTGCCCTGCGAGGTGGACGTGCTGCTGACGGGCGGCGAGAACATCCACCGGATCAATCTGGAGATGCGGCAGGTGGACAGGCCCACCGATGTGCTGAGCTTCCCGGAGTTCGATCTCCGCCCCGGCGAATTGCCCACAGAGGAGGACGCCGACCCCGGCACGGGGCTGATCCCGTTGGGGGACATGGTGATCTCCATGGAGCATGTGGCGGCCCAGGCCAAGGAGTATGGGCACTCGAACCGCCGGGAGCTGGCGTACCTGGTGACCCACTCCGTGCTGCATCTGCTGGGCTATGACCACCTGGACGAGGGGGAGATGAAGGCCCAGATGCGGGCAAGAGAGGAAGCCATCCTGGCGGAGCTGGGGATCACACGGTGAAGAGGGCCGCCCGCCAGGGCGGACATCCCACCCCCTCACCCCGGACAAATCCCCGGCATACACTGTTCCGAGGTGATTGGAATGGTATTGCTGCAGGATGGCGTGATCGCGTTTCTCTCCGCCGTGGGGCTGACCACGGTGGTCTGGTTCCTGGCGGGGGCGGTGCTGCATGCGGGCCGGCCCACGGTGCCGGGGCTGCTGCTGGTGCTGCCCCTCCGGGGGGAGGCCCTGGCCATGGAGGCCGATGTGCGGGAGCTGCGGCGGGTCCAGGGACGGCTGCCGGGGGCGAAGATCCTTCTGGCGGACTGCGGACTCACCGAGGACGCCCGGGGGCTGGCCCAGTATCTGGCGGACCGGGAGAAGAACGCGGACCTGATCGACCCAAAGGAAGTTGACGCGTACTTTTCATGACGCGCCGCGGCGCGCAAAAACTGGGGGGGCGGGCCCCCTGAAAGAGGAAGGACATGGAAGAACTGACGGCCTGCGAGGGCACCGTACATAGCGTGATCTTTCAAAACGCCGAAAACGGCTACACCGTCCTCCGCCTGCTGACGGAGGACGGTGAGGTCATTACGGTGGTGGGCTGCATCCCCTGCGTGGCGCCGGGGGAACACCTGGCGGTGGACGGCGTGTGGGAACAGCATCCCCAGCACGGGGAGCAGCTGCGGGCCGTGGAGCTGGAGCGGACGCTGCCGGAGGACGAGGAGGAGATCTTCGCCTACCTTGCCTCCGGCGTCTGCAAGGGCGTGGGGCCCGCCACCGCCCGGCGCATCGTGGACCGCTTCGGGGCGGAGACCCTGGATGTTCTGGAGCGGGAGCCGGAGCGGCTGAACCTGATCAAGGGGATCACCGCCAAAAAGGCCCAGGAGATCGCCGACGGCTTCCGCCGGCATATGGGGCTGCGGCGGCTGATGGCGTTTCTGGCCCAGTACCGTCTGCCCACCGTGCTGGCCATGCGGCTGCGCCAGCAGTACGGCGACGCGGCGCTGGAGATGGTGCGGGAGAATCCCTATCTGCTGTCCACCGACGACTGCGGCGTGGAATTTTCCGTCACCGACGAGATGGCCATGAGCATGGGCATCGCCGCCGACAGCGTCGAGCGGCTCCAGGCGGCGGTGACCTTTGAGCTGAGCCACAACGAGAATAACGGCCATGTGTTCCTGCCCCGGAACAAGCTGACCGCCGCCACCTGCCAGCTGCTGGACTGCCCGGAGGAGATGGTGGAGACGGCGCTGGACGATCTCATCGACCGGCGGGCGGTGGTGCAGGAGCACATCGCCAATGTGGACGCCTGCTACCTCCGGCGGCTGTGGGAGGCGGAGGCTTCCGCCTGCGCCCGGCTGAACGCCCTGCTGGCGGTGGACGCCGACGAGAGCCGCCAGGCGGAAAAAACCGTGGCGGAGATCGAGACGGAGCAGGGCATCACCTACGCGCCCCAGCAGCGCCAGGCGGTGGCCCTGGCGGCCCGGGAGGGCGTGCTGATCCTGACCGGCGGCCCCGGCACCGGCAAGACCACCACGGTGCGGGGCATCGTGGCGCTGTTCCGGAAGATGGGGCTGGACATCGTGCTGGCGGCCCCCACGGGCCGGGCGGCCAAGCGCATGAGCGAGCTGACGGGCATGGAGGCCCAGACCGTCCACCGGCTGCTGGGCATGAGCTGGAACGAGGCCACCCGCCAGGTGACCTTTGCCAAAACGGAAAAGGAGCCGCTGGAGGCCGACGCGGTGATCGTGGACGAGATGAGCATGGTGGATCTGTCCCTGTTTTCCGCCCTGCTGCGGGCGCTGCGGCCCGGCACCCGGCTGGTGCTGGTGGGGGACGCGGACCAGCTGCCCTCCGTGGGGGCGGGGAACGTGTTCTCCGACCTGATCCGCAGCGGGCGGGTGGAGACGGTGTTTTTGCGGGAGGTGTTCCGTCAGGCGGAGCAGTCCGCCATCATTCGCAACGCCCACGCGGTGAACCGGGGCCAGCCACCCCAGCTGACCAACGACCAGGGGGACTTTTTCTTTATGTGCCGCCGGGACGCCGAGCGGGTGGTGTCCACGGTGGTGGAGCTTTGCAAAACGCGGCTGCCGGACAACATGGGCATCCCGGCGGATCAGATCCAGGTGCTGACGCCCACCCGGAAGGGCCTCAGCGGCACCATCCATCTGAACCGCTGCCTGCAGGAGGCCCTGAACCCCAAAAGCCCGGACAAGCGGGAGCTCCAATGGGGCGAGCGGCTGTTCCGGGAGGGCGACCGCGTCATGCAGACCCGGAACGACTACGACGTGGTGTGGGAGAAGGCCGACGGCACCGTCGGCACCGGCATGTTCAACGGCGACGTGGGAAAGATCGCGCAGATCGACCCCTCCGGGGAGTGGCTGGCCCTGGATTTTGACGGGCGGTCCGCCGTCTACGGCGTGGAGATGCTGAACGAGGTGGACCTGGCCTATTCCATGACGGTCCACAAGGCCCAGGGCAGCGAGTACCGCTGCGTGGTGATGGCGGCGATGCCCGCCGCGCCGTCGCTGATGGTGCGGGGCGTGCTGTATACGGCGCTGACCCGGGCCCGGGAGCTGCTGGTGGTGGTGGGAGACGACGCGGCCATCCGGGCCATGGCGGAAAATGACCGCCAGCAGCGGCGGTATTCCGGGCTCAGGTGGCGGCTGGCCCACAGCGGGGGGTGAGAGCCCGGGCGCGTGTGCCGCAGGGGCGGAAGCCGCCGCCTAGGGACCGGGGCGGAAAGTGATCGGCCCTTCCCCGCTCAGCAGGTCCAGACTGCCCAGCTCCAGGCCCATCTGCAGGCCCAGGAAAAACTGGAATTCGGCCTGGTACTCGCAGAGCAGGCCCTGGGCGGACAGCAGGTCGTCTGCCTGGCGCAGCAGGGCGCGGTTTCCGCGGTGCTTTGCCAGGAACTCCGCCTGAAGACGGCTGTAGTTTTCTTCCGCCCGCGCCCACGGCGGGTCCTTTTGGGATCTTTGAAATTCCAGGGCCAGACCGCTCAAGATGCGCAGTGTGTCATTCATGTTGATCACCTCTGTTCCTATAATAGCACTATATAGTGCTATGTGCAACTAGTTGTTTTTATGATTTTACTACTTTATAGTAAATAACATAAGGTGGTGCATCATGATGGCAAATCCGGTACTGGTGAATCGAACGCGCTTTACGTCTTCGCTCAAAAATGAACTGATGGATGGTTTTGATAAACTGGCAGAGGAGACCAGAATTCCGAAAACACGGTTATTTGACGAAGCCATTGAGGATCTTCTCAAGAAGTACGAAAAAAAGGACGGCTGAACAGCCGTCCTTTCAGTTTGTTGCAAAACCTCTGTTTGGAGAAAGATGTACCGTTTCGCAGGGGGAGTACGAGGGGGCGGGAGCCCCCTCGTGTTGGATCGAATGCCTGCAAAAAGCCTGCGGCAGCAGGCGTTTGCGCCGCGAAGCGGCAG
>ENA-UOJC01004067-UOJC01004067.1-human-gut-metagenome-genome-assembly--contig:-C104-NODE-4067-length-12831-cov-8.364590_pt1 | contig 12831 bp, 17 predicted proteins | sample MGYA00242339_ERZ723886 | MGnify/ENA metagenome assembly ERZ723886 | reverse complement strand
GTTTAGCCTTATTTTTAGCCTTGCGGCATAAAAAACACGGACCAGTGCAGGCACCGGTCCGTTAAAAACGTATTTTGTTTTTATGCTATGTAGGCAGTATAAGCCATTCCGGCAGAAAAGTCAATCGGCACACCTATTCCCCTTGCAGGCTTTTGATGTACTGCTCCATCCGGTCTGCGCTGGCTTTCTTCATCTGGTTTGTTGCGTGGGCGTAGACATCCAGTGTAAAAGCGGCTGTGGCATGGCCGAGGTTCTCCTGTACAGTTTTGATGTCATCTCCGTTTTTGATGGAAGCAACTGCGTAGCTGTGTCTGAGATCGTGAAAGCGCATATCTTCCATGCCAATAGACTTGACGATGCGTTTGAAGCAGTCATAGACGGTGCGATGTGACAGAAAGCCTCCCAGCGCATTGGTAAACACCAGATTGTGTTCATTGTTCCACGCCGTGCCAGCATACGCTGCCATGGCATTCTGCTTTTCCTGCTGCTCACGAAACAGCGCAAGTACGCTCGGCGGAATCGTCAGAACACGGCATTTCCCGTTCTTGGGTGTAGAGAAATAATACTTGCCGCCCTTTTTCTGCTCCTGCCGTGCCTGCTGCCGGACAGTGATCGTTCCGTTTGTAAAGTCGATGCAGTTCCAAGTCAGGCCAAGCAGTTCCCCCTCCCGCATCCCAGTGAACAAGGCGATTTTATAAAGCAGCTCATGAACATGCCCCTGAATGGCGCGCAGGAACGCAGTTGTTGCATCGTCATCAAAGACTGTCAGTTCCTTTTTCGTAATTTTAGGCAGGATACAGGCGTCGGCGGGATTCTGGCGCAGCGTTCCGTTTGCAACAGCCTGCTGGAGCGCCTTGTGCAGGATTCCATGAACATTTTTGATCGTCTTGGGCGAAAGTGGCGTTGTACTTTTCTTTGCCGGGTGCAGCAGGCTATTGTAGAAAGCCTGAATCTGCTGCGTTTTCAGCGCACACAGCTTCACAGCGCCAAGGCCGGGATTCAGGTACAATTCCACGCTGCGGCGGTAAAGATATGCCGTAGACGGCTTGACGTTTTCCAGATAGCCATCTGTCCAGATGTGAAGCCACTGGGCGACCGTCATGTCCGATGGCTCTGTATAGGTGCCGTTATCGACGGCGCTGGTTGCCGCTTTCAGCTTTTGCAGCACTTCCTTTTGTGTTTTTCCAGTGATGGAGTGTTGAATTTGCTTGCCGGTTCCGGGGTGAAAGCCTGATGAATACCGCGCCTGCCAGTATGTATAGGTTTTGCCGTTCCGTGTGACAGAAATTTTCCGCACCGAACCGTTTCCGTTTGCATTTCTTTGCATGGCATGTCCCTCCAAATGCTGCTCCCGCAGGCAATGCCTGCGGGAGCTGTTGTTTAAGCGGCGTTCTCCAGAAAAGATTCCAGCGAAGAGCGCGGAACGAGAATCCTGCGCCCCATTCTGATCGCATGCAGCTTTCCACAGCGAATCAGCTCATACGCGCTGCCGCGCCCAATGCGTAAGATTTCTGCAACCTCTTCCACGCGCAGGGTCAGTGGAAGATCATTTAAATTATTCACCATTATAATTTCCTCCTACTATATAATACTATATAATACTTTTGCTTGAAGGCACGGTCGCCAACCATATCTCTTTCCATCTCATGCCTAAGCTACAATAAGGGGAACAACTGGCTGACCATCACCTCTTTGGGCTTCTATGTCCGAACGAGAGACTGTCAGCCATTCCCCTATGCTTTCAACAAATTCCTTATATTGGCCGTGATGAGGTTCTGCCCGTACAGCTCTGAAATCAGCATCAAGGCCGCGACCGTTGCTGTGATAAGTATTTCTTCGTGTTTGTCTTTCATTGTGTATCCTCCTGCAGGCATCTGAAACGCCATGACGGCAAGATCGTAAATGCAGTGCTCAGCTTCTCGAGCAGGCTGTTCAGCACCTGCACACCTGCGCTGTCACGCCGGTCGCTCCTTGTCTGAATTCCCTTAGCCGCTGCGATCTCCAGGACCATTTTCCGAAGCTCGTCCTGGTCTGTCTCGTTCAGAACCAGGCCTTTGTGCCGGAGATAGAATTCCATGAGCTCCTTTGCATAATCTCTTTCCGTTTCCGGTTCCAGACTGAGCCAACTGCGCACGGCATCCTGAAATGGATGTTCGCGCTTACTCCGCAGCAGGCTTTCCAGAAAATATGCCCTTCTTCTGAGTTCGAATTCTGCATAGTCGTTCTTATAGAGCTTCCCGTTGTTTCCAATATAGAACAGCTTCCGAAGCGCGGGGTTCTCCTCCTTCCATAATTCGGCGGCCAGTTTTGAACTTGCGTCTGTCCCGGGGGCTGTGTAGCGGCTGCACCATTTCAGGTCACCCGCAATCTGACCGTATCTTCTCGTGATTTTCTCGCGCGGCATGTCTACGACCCAGGCCTTGACCGTTTCTCCCTTTTTCAAACGCTTTCTGCCCAGCATCTGAATCAGCTGCGTTCTGGTCATTGCGTCGATCACAATATGGCGCAGGTCTGCGTCGATGATATTGACACCGTTGTATGCGACAGAGGTGGTTACGAGCACCTGCCGGTCAAAACGGCTTTCCGAAATCAGCCGCTTCCAAGTCTCCGAGGTTTTCATGCTGCTGTCGAGATACTCGGCCTGTTCTCCGATTTTCTCAGCAAGGCGTTTTCCTTCCTCTTTGCTGGCGGTAAAGATGAGAAATTTCTCATTTGGATGTGCCTGAATGACAGGGCAGATGGCATCCAATGTCGGGATGAAATTCAAGTCGATGCCGCTGTAATCCCGGGCAAATTCATAATAGTAGAACGCACGCGGCTCCCGCAGGGGAATCCGGAAGTTGGACATATGGCTGTACTGGTCTCTCTCTGCTTCGCCTAAAACGTTCAGAACGCTCCAGGGCGTTGCCGAAAGATACACTCTGTTTGCGTCGCTGCATGACCCAATGACATTCTCCAGCGTCATCTGGCAGTATGGGTTGAAAAGCGCGTCTTCCACAAAATAATGCGCTTCATCCAATATGACGAGCCGTACCTTTGACAGCCATTTGCAATTCTCGGTGTTAGATAACATAGAAACGGCACGCTGGTATGTGACGATTCTCAGGTTCCCGAAGTCCTCCTGCTGTTCAAGCCCAATCTCCGTGTAATGTTCAACGCTGCTGTCGCCGCGAATTTTTGCGATTTCCCGTTTCTGCTGACTGGTCACCGCTTTCCGGTTTGCCAGATAGAGGGAGTGAAGTCCCATTTCATCCATACGGCAAATCAGCTTTGCGGCCAGAGTCGTTTTTCCGGCCCCGGTGCCGGCAGAAACAAAACAGGGCGAGCCATGGTCGTGCCGCAGGATTTCATCCGCAAATTCCGGTGGAATCTTCGTGTCGGGAATTCTGGTTTCAAAATACTCGCTTGGGACAAAATCCTCGTATACGCTTCTGATGATAACTTTCATTTCGAACCATCCTTTATTTTTTTAAGTCCGCTGATCAACCGGTACGCTCATAATAGCAGAGATCGCTGGAGAAAAATATGAGTAAAAATAATTTGAAAATTTCAAAAAAATATTTGCTTTCTCAGAAAAGAAAGCAAATATCATGTGATTTGTGATTCAATTGTTTTACGGCACTGATTGGGACGTTTTGCGCAGCTCTTGTTTCCGCCCGTCATGAATATATTTCAGCGGACTATAGCAGATGCGATCCGACAGGACACCCTCCGGCGTATGCGGCTGCATAAACTCCTGAAAGCGCAGCCTCGTATACAGAACTTTCTGTTTCATCGCCTCCTCGCAATCTGTAAAGATGGGTTGATAGTGTTCCACCACAGGGTATCTTTCCTTGAAAAAATCCCTGGCTGCCTGAAAGTCCTTATCGCTCCATGCTCTTCCGTAAAACCCCACCATTTTCAGAAACGCGGTCGACGTAAGCCCCACTTCTTCTTGAATGTAACGAGACAGAATTGCTTTTTCCTCCAGCCATTCCGCTTCATCCTCCCTGCGGTCAAACGCGAGGCGGAAATCGTTCTCTGTATAAACGGTATTATATCGCGCGCTTACGAAACGCCGGTCTCTGAGACGCGGCTTCCCGGTATGCTGCTCCTTGGCAGGCGACTCCTTGAGCCCGGACGGCAGGAACGGAAACCGTCCAAGCGTTATGGGAAAACGTGCCGAGAAAGGCGTATTTTCCGGGATGTCATTGGCAATCATTTCTTCTGCAACTCTGGCGCAGAAGATAAACTGATTCGCCTGCTCCAGCTTTTGAATTGCCATGCAGCCGGAAACATACATCTTTGCATCCCTAATCTCACGGCCTGCATTCTGGATTTCGCGGATCGCTTCGTCCAGCAGCCGGTATCCGTCTGCGGTGATTGCACAAGGCTGCTTGCGGGCGAGTAGCGACTTCAGCAGCGCCAACTTGCCTTCCATGCAGAGCTTTAGAAAGTACAGATCCGGGAGCGTATATACCTGCCGTTTGCCGTTGGTATCATCCGGGTTTCCGCTTGAGCGATTCTCCATCTCGGCCTGTTCCCGTTCTGCACCGAGATATTTTCTGAATTCTCTTGCCGTCTGATAATAGTGCTGAATATCTGCTTCATATGCCGGGGATTCTTTTTCTGCGGTGCGATTCGTCATGCGATAAAATTTTGAAACCGTGTAAAAATTGCTTCTATCCTGCTCCAGAGCAATTTGCAATTGCTTCGCAATAATGAGCGTGGTGATGTTCTCTATATCTGCTGCATTGATCGGTACATTGCATCGGTCCGCGCCTTTCTGCAACTGATGCGGCGGCCGCTGAATATAAAGATCGCGGCTGATATATTCGTTTGTACACGCTGCCAGAAAACCGCGACTCTTGAGTTCATGCCAATAGATTTCCATGCAAAATGCGCATACTCTTTCCAATAATTCAACGATCGTTTTTTCCACGTTTGTACACACCCTTTCTAACCTCATTATACAGGCTGTCAGGGTGTGCGCAAGTACAAAAATGACATCTGACGGAAAACGCCAGGTGTCATTTCTATAATATCATCACAACCGTATAGTCCATCTAATCAATAATCAAAAAATCATCTTTCGTATCTTCATCCAAATGATTGATGTTTGAGCCTGAGCCTGCTCAGCACACATCCACGTAGAGCTTTGGACATTGCTGCATAATTGCCCCCGAAAAGGTGGAAAACACCACAAGGTGGCCATGGAGTTGCAAGCAGCGGCAGAGATTTGCTGAAAAACCCATGTTAAAGTTTAACACGGAACGAACACAATAGTAGGACTCAGAGAGAAGCGTCATACGAAACGCTTCCTCTGGCGGAAGCAAGCAGAGTCCAATATAAATAATCAAAGGAGAAACAATATGAAAACTGAAGAAAGTAAATCAAGAGTAATATCTATAAAATTTACAGAGCAGGAGAATACATATCTGCGCGCGAAAGCGCAGGAAGCTGGATGCAGTTTAAGCGAGTATTGCCGCGAAAAATTATTACAAGCTGATACGTCGCTTCCCAGAAAGCAGGCACAGAATTTTTACCGCCAGCTTTGTAAGCATAACGTCATGCTGAAAGATCTCAGACTTTCAGCGGAGCAAAAAGCAGCCTTTGAAGCATGGGAGGTCGCAACATGGCGGTACTTAAAATAAAATCCGTTCCGCAGAAATACGCAGACCCGCTTGCCTACCAGCAGCTTCCAGCTTATATTATGCGCGCAGATAAAACACCGAATTGCTATATTGGCGGCTTTGCGGTACATCCGCAATACGCGGCGGAGGAGATGCAGACCGTCTCTGCGGCCTATGGTCAGGATCGCGGAGTCCGTCTCCGCCACTGGATCATCAGCTTTGAAAAGGGTGAGCTTCCAGACGCTTGGCACGCAGATCAATTTGCACGGCAGGCATGCAGATTTTATGCGTACACCTACCAGATCGTCTATTCCGTTCATGAAGATGCTGCGCATCTGCACATTCATTTTGTAATGAACATGATTTCCTATCTGGACGGAACGCGGTATGGTGGGAAAAAGAAAGATTTTTACGACTATCTGCATGATCTTCATGAAATTGCGAAAGCATCCGGCATCGAGATCATCCGTGTCAAAGACGACTAGTCCAGCCGGAAAATCTCGCCCTTGGGCGTAAATGGAAGCCTGCGCCCTCTCGGCAGCAGATAGACATGCGTCCTGCCGTGAAAGTGAAGATGCTCACACTGCCCATCGGTAATGACCAGAATCGGCGCGTCTTTTGGGAAGTCCTCCGCGTGCGCGAAAAGATCGACTCCCGGTTGCAGCTGCGTGCCGCCGCGCCCCTGTACATAGACTGCTTCTGACAGACGCTCCGGCGGCACAACACCCTGATCGTAGACCGCCGCGTCGCAGAATACCAGACGAACGGCGTGCACCCCGCGCACGGCGCTGTAGCTGGCGATGGAGCCGAGCGCTGCGGCAAGAAGCGCGCGGGACATTGACCCGGAAGTATCCAAGACAATGCCGAATGCCTTTTCTGTTTGCGCCTCTGACGGATAAATCCACGCGGGTCTTGGAATATCCGGTGAAGAGCTTTGCCTGCGGCTCATTCTAGCGTAGGAGCGATGCGGCTGCGTTGTGGGAAACTGCCGCACAAACCACGTGCCGAGCTGAACATCCCACGGAATCGGCGGCATGGATAGTGCGTGAATTTCTTCAATCAGCCCGGCCGGCAGAAATCCGCGATTGCTGCTTTCATGGTATTGGAGACCTCGCTGCAAGGCGCGGCGATAAAAGTCATCCGGCTCGCCGTTTGTTCCTTGTCCGCCTTTGCCATATAAAAGGTCGCCCGAGCGCAGCTTTTCATACCGTCTTGCTTCGAAAAGGATCCGGTCATAGACCGCCTCAGCAGAAAGTCCGTGAAACTGCGCATCATACAGTACGCCGTCCGGCATACAGCCGACGTGCATTTCCAGCAGCCAGTCATTGATCACAAAATCACAGGCAATATTCCAAAGTAACGGATCACGCCCCTCTAGGCGGAGATCATGGCGCAGCGCAGCATGCAGAAATTCGTGTGCCAGCACAAAGCGCCACTCCTCCGTAGTCAGACCTGCATACGGATTGATGTAGATTTCTGCCATATGGCAGGAGACCGCCGCAATACGGATACCCATATGTGCAAGCGCTGTGCCATCTGTCACCAGCCGAAATCGCGCGTCAATTGCGCCGAGCAAAGGGTAGCTCGAAACAAACCATGCCTTTGCAAGCTCTGCCGGACGGCAGGTGCAGGCCGGTTCTGCCTGCGCATCCGCTGCGCCGCGCAGCGCCTTTCGGATCGACCATTGCAGGTCTTCGGAAAACAGCTGCCGCCAGTCCTGACCCGTCGGCAGATAATCAAACCGCATGCCGCTCTGTCCCGAGGACATCGTAAAATAGTTTGGAACTTTTTCGTCCGGGTGTTCCAATAGCCACTGATAAAATGCGTCCTCCGTTTTGGCATTTATGGGCGGAAGCTCTGCAAATTGCGCGGGCGGTTTTCCGATTTTGGAAGCAAGCAAAAATCTGGCGACGACGCAGTCGCAGGCCCGTTCCCATAGAATGTCTCCCTGCTTTTCTTTCCGGATATGCCCAAGCGCCAGATGCAGGCAGCAGTGCGACAGAATGTAGACCCACTCTGCCGCCGTGGCCTGCCGCTGCGGGTTGACATACAACCAGCCGGAGGATGTGATGTATGCCCAGTCGTCCCGGCGCATCGGTTCGCGGTGAAAGATCTGCAAGCGAACCTCCGAGAAAACGCCCGCAATTCCCGGAAGCTGTTCCATCTGATCGATCGCGGCTATCAGCGCCTTTGGCGCTTTGCTGCTCATGTGCTGTTCCTCCGCTTCACAAGCGCAGGCAGCTCCCGCACCAGCTCGACAAGAAACCAATCCGGAAGCGGCTTGTTATCCTCGCCGGAGACGACCATCTGTGCAATTTCCACTGAGATAGAAGACAGCTCCGTCAGCAGCTGCTTGGCGCGGTAGCTCAGCTGCTGCGCTTCTGGGGATAGCTGCCCTTTCTGTGCTGGAAGCTCCTTACACAGCTGTGCGCGCAGACTCTGTGCAAGAAAATACAAAACGTCTCTGGTCTCTGGTGCATCCGGCCAACGCTGCGCGCCGGACAGAATCTTACTGAGAGCATATTTCGACTGCACCTGCTTGCAATAGGCCAGAAACTGCGTGGCATGCGCATTGGAGAGTGCGCCATAGACAAGGATGCTGCGCTGTTGCTCCGTGATGTCTGCCCCATAGCTGTTCAAAGCGTCGCTCAGCATGTGCCAGCTGCGCGGCGTGGAGAATGGTTCTTCCGTTTTAGGCGGCGGACTCCACAGATGGTCAGGACGTGCGCAGAGATAGCCATAAACATCCGGGTGAATCCCGTGTGCAGATGCCCATGAAAGCCAGATGCGCGCACTTGGCTGGAGCTCCACATGGAACATCCGGTTCAAAAGCGCGGACGGCAGCGGATGCGTGATCGCGCCGTCCTGCATCCGGTTCCCGGCGGCAAGAACGATGGAGCCCTCCGGCAGGTGATATTCTCCGATTCTGCGCTCGAGAATCAGAGAATAAAACGCCTTCTGCACCTCCAGTGAGCAGGCGTTCAGTTCATCCAGAAACAGGCAGAATGGCTCTTTGCGGACAAGACTTCGCGGTGGACAGAACACGCTGGTTCCGTCTATGATCTGCGGTACGCCGATCAGATCCTCCGGCGCGAGTTGGCTTCCGGTCAGGCAGACGCAGGAGAGGCCCAGTTCCGCGGCAAACTCCTCAACAATGGAGGACTTTCCGATGCCCGGCGCGCCCCAGATAAAGACCGGCCGTACAAGGCCGACGTTCAGAAGGATCTCTTTCAGCTGTGCTTGATCGACCGTGAGCGGTAAATTCATAACATTACCTCGTATGATAAAATTGTAGCAGCCCATATGGACAGCCAGTGACCATGAAAAAATCAAAATTTGTGTTGTAAAATGCTCAATATTTTGCTATACTGCAAACAAAGGAGAGATGCAGTATGCCAAGTATTCGTCCGATTTCTGACCTGCGCAACAGCGCCAACGAAATTTCCGATTTCTGCAAGCAGACGCGCGAGCCGGTTTTCATCACAAGAAACGGCACCGGCGATATGGTCGTGCAGAGCATGGCGGAGTATGAACGCCAGCAGGCGCTGATCGACCTTTATGCCAAGCTTGCGGTCTCAGAAGTGGAGATAGCCGAGGGCGCAGAGGGCGAGGACTTTTTGAGCGTTGCAACGGAGCTGCGAGGGCTTGTGCATGGACGTTTATAAGGTCAAAATTTACCCCACCGCCAAGCAGGACTTGCAGGAAATCATCAACTATCTGAACACGCTGTCCCAGCAAGCAGCGCTGCGGTACTACGATCTGCTCATCGAGGAAATCGAGAGCCTCTCGCAGATGCCGTTCCGATGCCCAAAGCCGCGCGATATTGCGTTGGCGGCTAAGGGTTATCGGTATCTGATCGTAGAGAATTATCTTGTGTTCTATGTAGTCGTCGGAGATACCGTCCAGATTCGTAGGATTCTGTATGCAAAACGGAATTACCGCTCGATTCTGGAAGATACCATTTCATAAGAAGCGCCGCAGAAGCGAAACAAAACGCTCCTGCGGCATTTTTATAGGTTCGTATCCGAATCGCCTTGTCGGAAAAGCTCCAGCGCCAACAGCGCGCCCCTTGCAAAAGCGGCAATTGCGTTGACAATTGCCGCCCAGGAGATCATTTTACGGCCGGCTGAATCCCGCCGAGCAGAAGCACTGCGGCTGCCAGCAGGAAGCCCAGAACATACCAGATCATTCATATCACCTCGTTTCATTCAAAATTGTAATTATGGATCGTCCAGCCTATATCTCTCCCTCATAAAAGCACTCTTCAATTTCCTCCGGCGTAAAGCCGTCGGCCAGCAGGTTATCAACATCTTCCGGCAAATACCCGAATGCACCTGCAATATTTTTGAGTTCCCGGATATAGCTGTCCGCGCCGAATACGCTCGGATGATAGGTGTCGAAATACAGCGAGAAATAGGCTGAGAGCGGGCAACTGTAATTCAACGAAAAAGTTTGCATTTTACGGTTGCCATCCGTTGACAGCCGAAGAATTTCACCCTCTTTTACCGGGATTTCCTCAAAACTTCCGAATGGGATATGCTTGCGGAATTTCCGTAAGGCGGCGGTTAAAATCTCTTTCGTCGAGGCATAAATATAGATGCCCTGCGCTGGGAAGTGATACAGACAGAACGGGTTATTGCCGCGCACAATGAAAAGCTGCGCCTGACTGTCCAGCACCGTATAGGTAAACGAGCCGATCAGCTGCTCCGAAACCTTGACAAGCGTCTGCATATCCACGCTTCCCACCTGCTCCAATAGCTGCACGATCACATAGCTGTCTGTTTCGATTCTGGAAACAGGCAGCTTATTTTGTACTTGCAGTCTGTGGTCATTTCGTAAAACGCCGTTGTGCGCCAGTGCAAAGCCGCCAAAGGCGACTTGTCCATAGAACGGGTGATTGTTATAGTTCTGGCTTTCTGACCCCTGTGTGGTCATTCTGGTGTGCCCCATGACAACATCTGCGACTTTCGGGATGTGAAGCCGCAGCCGATGCGCGGGCAGAGGGCGCTTATAGATACTCAGATGCGAATTTGCCAGATAGGCGATCCCGGTCGCATCTGTTCCTCTGACCTCAGCGGCAACGGACAGTGCGGAAACAAGTCTGCTCTTCTGCTTGGCAGAAAGACTGTGCCCGTAATCATAAAATCCAAATAGACAGCACATCAGACCTCCGCCTCGCTTTCCACTGGTTCATTGAGATAAAGCCTGCGCTCTTTCAAATACTGGATCAGCTCTGGTTCTGTGATGCCGGAGGTAAATTCTGACCATGACATAGCGTGGATCTCCGCATCGGACAGATGAATTGCCACATCGCAGAGGCGGTTGACCAGCTGCAATGTGGCAAGGAAAGTGTTGTATTTGAGTGTGCCACGGAAAATCCGAATCTCAATCGTATTTGCGTTCGTGAGATTGACGCAGGTATAGCGACCGAGCCGGTGATTTTTCGCCTGATCCATCATCTCCTTCGGCGTGTCCTTGTAGCCGTATCGGGCTGCCCAACGCTCCAACTGGCGGTTTGTCCGGCGGCTGAATTTCAGAAGCTCGTTCCAGTTCTTCTCGACGAAGAACAAAAGCCGCGCAATGCTCGCTTCCTGCTCCAACGTGCTCGCGCCAAAGGCTTTACGGCTGATATGGATATGCAGACCGCAAGTTCCCGCCTGATGCGAACAGTAGCCGAGCTGAACGGCTTTTTTCATCATCTGCTCCCATGGGAAGTCCTGCATGTGGCAGACCAATGTTGCCGGGTGGCTGACGATCTCGAAGCCGTCGTCCAGACTGCCGTCATGCTTGCAGTAGACGCGCTCTGCGTCCCGATTGCCGATAGCAAGAATTTTCTCGGCATTGCTGCTGATCTCGCCTGCACCGTCAATTTCAAGCTCCACACCGAAGTACCGGGGCGCATCCCCGTAGAAAATGGGTTCGGGGCGGTAACTGTAATCGTGAATGGCGTGGTTTCTGAGCATCTCACAGCAGCTTTCGCAATAGGGCATATCATCCTCGTCGTCCAGATAAAAAACGCTGTCAAAGGACAGCACTGCCCCGCAGCGTTCGCAGGTCGTATAGTTTCGGTCAAAGCATCGCTGGCAAAGCGGATGCTCAGACGATCCCGCGTTCTGCTCACTCCAAATCCGTGTGCCGCAGTCCAAACAGACAAGAGTTTCCTCGTCCAGACAGGTTTCGCAGAGCAGTTCATCGTCCATAAGTGTCAATTCATCCTCCGGGAATGCTGCCCCACAAACTCTGCATATATAGCTGTTGCTCATGCGATAGAACCTCCTTCTGTTGTTTTGGCCGCCTGTTTACGCCGCGCTGGCGCATTGCGCCCAATTCGGTATAAAACCTGATGTTTCACAATATACCCTCCTGATAAAAAAGATAGCTGCTTGGAACATTACGTCCAAACAGCTTCAAAAGGATAATATGCAATCAAAAAGTATCATTTTTGCGTGTATTTCAGGAAAAACAACGGAACATCATGGTAAATCAATGTTGGAGGATATTAGATTATGAAAGATAAATATAAAAAAGAAGCAATCAAGAATATGAGAAAAACGCCTTATGCGCAGGATCGTGACAGAGATTTCTGGACAGACGACGAACGGAATCAGCTCAAGAAAATGTTCAACGCTGGCGAAGACCTGAGCGAAATCGCGCTGGTACTGCAAAGAACGGAGCTTGCTATTTGCCAGCAGGCATCAGTAATGGGGTTATACGTTCGTAAGCGCCGTCCAAAAGCAGAACAGACGGGATGCAAATGCCTGTGCGAAAAATGTTCTGCAAATAAAAATGATTGCCCGATCAGAAAACTGCACGAAAGAGGAGCATCCTGCAATGTTTGACGATTATCCCGATGTTTTGTCTGCGGAGGAGGCCGCAGAAGCCCTCAGAGTCCGTGAAAATGCGATCTATCGGCTGCTGAATGAGGGGAAATTAAAAGCCTTTAAGAATGGGCGTACTTGGAGAATACCCAAAGATGCACTGAAAGAGTATATCAAAGAACAAGCACGACTCAGATAAAGAAATAGCGCAGGAAGTTGGATGCTCAACGAGTTTATCGAGAAAATCCTTGTGCATGAGCGTGACCGCCAAGGCAGTATACAGACCACACAGGAGGTCGAGATTTACTTCAATTTTGTTGGGCGATTCGTTCCACCGGCGTTTGGCGAAGTGGAGCTGACCCCGGAAGAATTAGAGGAAATCCGCAAACGTGAGGAACGCA
>ENA-UOJC01004062-UOJC01004062.1-human-gut-metagenome-genome-assembly--contig:-C104-NODE-4062-length-12837-cov-9.220310_pt1 | contig 12837 bp, 12 predicted proteins | sample MGYA00242339_ERZ723886 | MGnify/ENA metagenome assembly ERZ723886 | reverse complement strand
ATAGAAAAGTGGTGCTGGAGAAAATCTCCAGCACCAACTTTGTCTACAGTCTGAAATTAGTTGATACATCAACTAATTCTTGCTATTCTGTACTTGAGGTGATGCGAAGTGAATCGAAGTACAATGCGTATGATCACATTATTGGCCAGAAAGGGTCAGATGTATATGGGAACAACGTTAAAACACAAATATAATATTACAGCCGCCGAACAGCCCTTTTTTATGGCTTTACAGAGATGTGAGGGAGTGGCACAGGAAGAACTGACAGAGATGGCCTGTGTGGATAAGGCAGTAACGACACGGGTAGTCAAATCTCTCGAAGAAAAGGGATATTTGACGCGGGTAAAGGACACACAGGACAGACGTCAGAACCGGATTTATCCGACACCTCTGACCAGAGAACTTGGAGCAGAGGTACAGAAAGATTTGTTAGCTTTCAATGATGCTGTCACCCAGGGTATTTCTAAGGAAGAGCTGGAAGTGGTTCAAAAGGCACTCACAAAAATGGAAGCCAATTTTGCAGAATTGCTGTCCGGAAAAAGCAGGTATGACAGAGAACTGATGCCAATGGGGAAGGAGGACACCTATGATGAATGATAATCAAACAGCAGCAAAAGGAAATGCTTCGGGTAATCCGTTAGGATATGCACCGATTATGGGATTAATTCGAAAATTTGCCATTCCTTCAATTATCAGTATGCTTGTAAGTGCGGCCTATAATATTACCGACCAGATATTTATTGGTCATGTTGTTGGTATGCTTGGGAATGCGGCTACCAATGTGGCTTTTCCGGTCGTGACCTTTACAATAGCTTTTGCCCAACTGGCCGGGGTGGGGACTGCGGCAAATTTCAATATCAGCCTTGGTGCAAAAAGGGAAGAAGAGGCAAAAAAATATCTGGGTACGGGATTGACATTGATGGTCATTCTTGGAATTTTGATGATGGGTATCGTTTTGGCTTTAAAAACGCCAATTTTGCTCCTGTGTGGAGCGACGGAAAATGTCCTTCCTTATGCCCAGCTTTATCTGGGAATCACAGCCTTTGGTTTGCCATTTTTATTATTTACCAATGCGGGAAGTACCATTATTCGTGCTGATGGAAGCCCTACATATTCGATGGCCTGTACCGTGACCGGAGCCATACTGAATGTTTTTCTGGATTGGCTTTTTATGTTCGTTTTCCAGTGGGGAATTCAGGGAGCAGCTCTGGCAACCATTACCGGTCAATGCATATCTTTTCTTATGTGTCTTGGATATTTTCCGCGGTTCAAGACCTTTAAAATCCGGTTTGAAATGCTGGGCCTGAGAATAAAATACGTCATCGATATTGTCAAGCTTGGGACTTCAAATTTTATTAATCATACGATTATGATGCTGGTCAATATTGTATTAAATAATACTCTGACCCATTATGGGGCTCTGTCCATTTACGGCAGCGATATTCCGCTGGCTGTATCCGGGGTTATTGCAAAACTCAACAGTATTCTTGCATCTTTTGCTGTTGGCCTGGCCCAGGGATGCCAGCCGATTCTTGGATTTAATATGGGTGCTAAAAATTATGACCGGGTGAAAGAAACTTACAAAAAGGCAGTGACCGCTGCAGTGATCATCAGTGTGCTGGCATTTGTCATATTTCAGACATTTCCGCGCCAGCTTACGGGAATATTTGGTACGGGAGACGAACTTTATTTCCAGTTTGCGGAACGTTATCTGCGTATATATATGTTTATGGTTTGCGTATATGGGGTCCAGCCAGTGTCGGTAAATTATTTTACAAGTACAGGAAATGTACATCAGGGAATCATTCTTTCCTTATCCCGACAGGGATTTTTCCTGATTCCATTGTTGATTTTGATGCCCCTCTTTTGGGGCCTTGATGGCGTTTTGTTCGCCGGGCCGATTGCAGATTTTCTGGCTTGTGTTCTCTCCTTCGCTATGGTTTCCAGAAATTTTAAAAAACTGGCACAAATTGTGGTAAAATAAGGGCATCAAAAGTAAACTGAAAAGTACAGAACAAACATTCGATTGCGTTCTGTACTTTCTTTTTTTGACATGGTATAATATGAATACGAGTGAATTGTTTGTTGAAGGGGGCGCTTGGTATGGCCGGAATTAAAGTATGTTGTGACTTTGGTAAGGATGTGGATCAGGGGATTTCTGCGAATTTGAATAAAGCGCTTTCTGAACAGGGATATGAAGTGTTGGGTGGAATGTTTTCGAGCGGAAATACCGAAACGATTCGGGATACGGTTTTTAAAATAATTGGTAAATGCCAGGTATGTGTTTTTGTTTATGGGGAAGCCCATTATGATTGTTTAGATGAAGAGATGCGATATGCGGCAGAATCCGGTAAAAACATTATTATGTTGATAAAGAATGGTGCGGATATGGCCATAGATATACCTGTTGAGTTGAAGCGTCGTGCAAGTATATGGTATTGGAACAGTTCCGGTGAACTTATAGAAAAAACGGTCAATGCATTAAAAGATTACAGTCAGAGTCCGATGTATCGGGGAGTAATGTTTGAAAGTCTGGTTTCTGACATATTTTCATCTTCGGGATGGAATATTGAAACAGACACTTTAGAAATAAAGAAAGATTCGGGATGGGATATCATTGCGGGCCATGATCAGAATTATTGCTATATTGAAGTGAAAACATACCGGCGGAAATTTATGGAAATCGGTCTGCTTAAACAGATGGCTTATCGATTATCGCTGAGAAACACACAGCATTCGAAGGCGCTCAGAGTATTGGTTGTAGGAAATGTTGTGCGGTGGGATAAGATTAATGATTTGAATATTGATGGCCATGTTATTATTTTGGATTTGGCTAATTTATTATATCTGGTAAAAAATAATGAAAAGCTCAGAGAACGCCTGCTGTCAATGATTGATTATACGATTGACGATGTGCTGCCGAAGGCGCCGGATTTGCGTATAACAGCAGGAGCGGATAATGAAAAGAAAGGACAAGGGAATGTTGGCAAAGCTTCGGATAAATCGGTTGACAAGGTACCTGAAGCTGTAGCTGAAACCATGTCGCGGATTGACAGGTATATTAATGAGATTGAAACCTGGGATGTGTATAGAAAAAGCGGCGAATATGAGAAATTATGTACGAAAATTTTAAAAGAGCTGTTTATGGATGACCTAGCCATATGGAAGGAACAGAAAAAATCCAATGATGATTTATACCGGTTTGATTTGATATGTAAAATCAAAGATGATAAAGTAAGTCCTTTCTGGAGGTTTTTGGAGGATTTCTTTAATACCAAATACATTATCTTTGAGTTTAAAAATTATAAAGACGCAATAACCCAAAAAGAAATCTATACCACTGAGAAGTATTTGTATGCGAAGGCTTTGCGCGGCGTTGCCATCATTCTATCCTGTAATGGGGCAGACAAAAATGCCGATAAAGCAATAAAAGGCGTTCTGCGGGAGAGCGGGAAATTGATAATTAGTATATCCAATGAGGATGCTATTCATATGCTGGAGGCGAAGCGGAATGATGAAGAACCTTCGGATTATTTATATACCATGTTGGATAATATGCTGATGGAGTTGGAGAAGTAGGGGTGAGGAATAACGAGAATTTTCTATATCCATGGGATAAATATGGGCTGAATGTAAATCATGAAAAAGAAAAATTAAATTTTGGGATTAATGTCATGGAGAAATTTTGAAGATAGGTATAATTTGCAATAGTAATTTTTTATGTTAATCTTGGAACAGATGGTAGTTGGCTAAAAAATGGATGGTAAAATGAATTCGCTACACGCGTGTAGCGAATTCGATGGAAGGCAAATGCGGATATGTACGGATGTTTGATGGCTTAAAGCATGGAGTGGATGATAATCCAACCATAGGAATTATATTCTGTACTGATAAAGATGAGACAATGGTAAAATATTCTGCATTACAGGAAAGTCAACAAATATTTGCCTCAAAATATATGACTGTTTTGCCAACAGTTGAAGAGCTGCAGAAGGAATTGGAGAGAAATCAATTGATTTATAAATGTGAGAACTAATAATGGATTATTTAGATGTGCAATGATAGAATGAAACATATTTGGCGGAATTAGAGGAGTACAGTCAAAAACACCTTGAAATAATTTCAAGAACTTCATGTATAATTCATATTGATGAGAGGATAATTAGAAAAACTATGTAGTATGTGAAGAATCAATTCGATAGACACTGTCTGTTGAATCGGTTGAATTATGTCTTGCTTGGAAAAATAGGTTAAATATAGAAGTAAAAGGAGGGATATTATATTGGTTAAAAAAGAAGTAGGTTTTATTGTGACAGAAGAATATAAAATTTGGATAGATGATATTAAGCAACGTGTAAAACAGAGTCAGATAAAAGCCTCTGTAAAGGTTAATTATGAGTTGTTAGATTTGTATTGGAATATTGGAAAAGATATTGTAAATAAGCAGGAAAAAGCAAAATGGGGAGATTCTTTTTTGAATGTAATGAGTAAGGATTTAAAGAATGCGTTTCCGAGCATGTCAGGATTTTCTGTTGAAAATTTAAAACATATTCGTTATTGGTATAGATTTTATAGTGAAGGTTCAAAAAGGTTACAACTTGTAACCCAATTTGAAAATTTGGAAAAAATGATTAAAAGTATACCTTAGGGTCATAATCAAAGAATTGTATATAAATGTAAAGATGTTAATGAGGCATTATTTTATGTACAAAAAACAATTGATAATGGTTGGAGCAGAAATGTTTTAATACATCAAATAGAATCAGGACTATATGGGCGACAAGGAAAAGCAACTACTAATTTTCAAGTAAAATTGCCTAATCTCCAATCTGATTTGGCTGAACAAACATTGAAAGATCCTTATAACTTTGACTTCTTATCACTACGGGAAGAGTATGATGAAAAGGAATTAGAGGATGCATTAGTAAATCAAATTACACAATTTTTGTTAGAATTAGGAACAGGCTTTTCGTATTTAGGAAGACAAGTTCATATAAGAGTTGGTGAAAGTGATTTTTATATGGATTTATTGTTTTATCATGTTCGATTACACTGTTATGTTGTTATTGAATTGAAGACGGAAAAATTTCAACCAGAGTTTGCGGGGAAATTGAATTTTTACGTTACTGCTGTAAATAGAAATATGAAAACAGAATAAGACAATCCAATGATAGGTATTCTTATTTGTAAGGATAAAGATGATGTTGTAGCAGAGTATGCTTTGGATGATATGTTACAACCTATAGGCATTGCGAAGTATGAGCTTACGAAAGTATTAAGAGAAGATTTTAAAAGCAGTTTGCCTACGATTGAAGAAATTGAAAAAGAGCTTTCAAATTAAATGATTTACATTGATTTCGAAAGTATATTTGTCATCTATTGAATGAAAATATTTTTTATAAAACATAAGAGAAAGGATGGATGATTATGTCTTTAGAAGTACAAACTTTTTTTTAATGATACAAAAACGATGAATGATAACGGTCAGGATCATTCTCAGAAAGCGGGTAGAGACATTATTAATAATGGGTGCGATGCAGCAACTTTAGCAACTCTTACAGCATCTAATTTTGAAGTTAGTTAAAAAAGTATATGAACAGTTTGAACAAAAAACAAATGAAAATTTATATTATAAATGAAACGAGTAGAATTGTTCGAGAAAATAAAATTAATTTAGGCGCTTATACAAAAATAGATTGGATAAATGTATATTTTGAGAAGGCAAAAAATACATCTGATGTATTATAAAATAGTTAAAGAAAGCATATAGAATTAGGCAATATTAATGTTTTAAGCGATAAAAAAATTAACATTGGTGTCGAAATCACACATCATTTTGGTATCAATGTTAAATAATGTAGCACAAATTTGAGCGATACTGTTTCCCAAATATGCACCTGAATACTTTGCACGTATTACAATTACAAATTTGGGATTTAAATTCGTGTAGAGGCTTAAAGGTTGAATATTGCTCAATTAAATTTGCATAAATTACACGAATTTGTGGCTGATAATAGTCATAGCAGATGTATTAAATATAAGGAGATATTTATGGATAAATTTGTATTACATTCCGAATATCAGCCGACCGGTGACCAGCCGCAGGCAATTGAGGCCCTGGTGAAAGGGTTTAAAGAAGGAAACCAGTTTCAGACACTGCTTGGTGTCACGGGTTCCGGCAAGACTTTTACAATGGCGAATGTCATTCAGGCGCTGAACAAGCCGACGCTGGTGTTGGCTCATAATAAGACACTGGCCGCCCAGCTCTACGGAGAATTTAAAGAGTTTTTTCCGGAGAACGCAGTGGAATATTTTGTGTCTTATTATGATTATTATCAGCCGGAGGCTTATGTACCTCAGACGGATACCTATATTGCAAAGGACTCGGCGATTAATGATGAGATTGACAAGCTGCGCCACTCGGCAACGGCGGCCTTGACGGAACGGGACGATGTGATTATCATATCCTCCGTATCCTGCATTTACGGTTTGGGAAGTCCGATTGATTATAAGGAGATGGTTGTATCTCTGCGCCCGGGGATGGAGAAAGAGCGGGATGATGTGGTCCGGAAATTGATTGACATCCAGTATGAACGAAATGACATGGATTTTAAGAGGGGAACTTTCCGTGTCCATGGAGATGTTGTAGAAATTTATCCGGCGGCCGCTGAAGGTGAAGCAGTACGCATAGAGTTCTTCGGAGACGAGGTGGATCGTATCACATCTTTTGATCCTCTGACGGGAGAAATTAAAGCGCGGCTGGAGCATGTGGCGATCTTTCCGGCATCTCATTATGTTGTTTCCAAAGAGAAGATGGAAGCGGCGATTGCAAATATCGAGAAGGAACTTGAAGAACGGATACAATATTTTAAAAGTGAAGACAAGCTATTGGAGGCACAGAGGATTTCAGAGCGAACGAATTTCGATATCGAAATGATGAGGGAAACGGGTTTTTGTTCCGGTATTGAGAATTATTCGCGCCATCTGGCCGGATTGGAACCGGGGGCAACACCGCATACGTTGTTGGATTATTTTCCGGACGATTTCCTGATTATTGTGGACGAGTCTCATATGACGATTCCACAGGTGCGGGGAATGTATGCCGGGGACCAGTCACGAAAGACAACATTGGTGGATTATGGATTCCGTCTGCCGTCGGCCAAGGATAACCGACCGCTGAACTTTCAGGAGTTTGAGAGCAAAATTGACCAGATGCTGTTTGTTTCAGCAACTCCGAATGTCTATGAAGCGGAACATGAATTGCTGCGGACAGAGCAGATTATCCGTCCAACGGGACTTTTGGATCCTGAGATTTCCGTGCGGCCGGTAAAGGGACAGATTGATGATTTGATCAGTGAAGTCAATCGGGAGACAAGTCAGGGACATAAAGTGCTAATCACGACACTGACCAAGCGCATGGCAGAGGATCTGACGGATTATATGCGGGAAGCAGGTATTCGGGTCAAGTATCTGCATTCAGATATTGATACGCTGGAACGGACAGAGATCGTGCGGGATTTACGAATGAACGTTTTTGATGTGCTTGTCGGCATCAATCTTTTGCGAGAAGGACTGGATATTCCGGAAATTACTTTAGTGGCTATTTTGGATGCAGATAAGGAGGGCTTCCTGCGTTCGGAGACGTCATTGATTCAGACGATTGGGCGTGCAGCACGAAATTCGGAGGGTCATGTTATCATGTATGCGGATACCATGACGGATTCTATGAAACGGGCAATCGATGAAACGAATCGTCGTCGGCAGCTTCAGCAGGCATATAATGAAGAACATGGAATTACACCTCAGACGATCAAGAAAGCGGTCCGTGATCTGATTGCGGTTTCAAAGGCTATTGCGGAAACCGAGGATCAGTTGATGAAAGATCCGGAGTCCATGAGCCGGAAAGAGCTTACCAAACTGATTGGCAAGATAGAGAAGCAGATGAGGGCTGCGGCTGCGGATTTAAATTTCGAGCAGGCGGCCGAGCTGCGTGATAAATTAATTGAATTAAAGAAAATGCTGTCGACAATGGATGATTGATGCGGCGGGAATTTACAGGCTCATCTATTGCGTGTATTATTGTATGAAATATGGCAAAAAAAGATTTTTTAAAAAATTTTAAAAAAATTAAAAAAAAGACTTGCCAAAATGTGTATGATGGTATATAATGCAATTGTTGAGCCAATGATGGGCTGTCGCCAAATGGCAAGGCACTGGACTCTGACTCCAGCATTTGAAGGTTCGAATCCTTCCAGCCCAGTTATCAGTCAGACATTTTATTAAAGGAAAGCTTTAGTGAAATGTCTGATTTTTTCATTTACAGAATTGTAAAGGGGTGGGGATATGTATCAGATGAATCGGCCAGTGACCTACAGCGAGGTCGGGGCGGATTATAAAGTGAATATGGCCCAGATTATTAATTACTTTCAAGATTGCAGTTGTTTTCAATCCGATTCACTTGGCGTTGGTCCGAAAAACATGGAGACGCTGGGGAAGGTCTGGATGTTGAATAGCTGGCAGATTATTGTGGATCGATATCCGGAATATGGTGAGCAGATTTGTGTGGGGACCTGGCCTTATGATTTTAAAGGGCCGCTGGGAATGCGTAATTTTATTATTGATGATGCCGCTGGCCATCGTATGGCACGGGCGAATTCGGTTTGGGCGATGATTGATGCTGAAACAGGGCGTCCGGTTCGGGTAGATGCAACTCAGATTGAAGCATACCGGATGGAACCGAAAGAAAGGATGAATTATGCCGGACGAAAGATTTCAATTTCCGGAGATTTTGAGACGTTGGAGCCGGTTCGGGTGACAAAAGCTTGTCTGGATACCAATCATCATATGAATAATGGAAGATATGTGGCGGTAGCTATGGAATATTTACCGGAAAATTACTGTGTAAGGCAAGTGAGGGTGGAATATAAACATTCAGCCCGCTATGGAGAGGTATTAATTCCTAAACGACAGGTTATTAAAGATAAAGTGACGATTCTCCTGGAAAATGCCAGTGGAGAAATGTGTGTAGTTACAGAGTTTACAGAATAGGAGCAGATTATGATACGATTGGGCGAAAAGCAAGTATTAAAAGTAGTCCGTATGAAAGATTTTGGTATGTATGTCGGTGATGCGGAAGAAGCAGTGTTGCTTCCAAGAAAGTATGTTCCTGCAGGAACACAGGTTGGTGATGAAGTAGAGGTTTTTGTATATCGGGATTCCAGTGATCGATTGATTGCAACGACTGAGGAACCAATGCTTACTTTGGGACAGGTTGGCCTGCTTCGCGTCAAGGAGATTGGAAAAATAGGTGCATTTCTGGATTGGGGATTGGAAAAAGATTTGTTTCTTCCATATAAAGAGCAGAGTGTGCAGGTCCGGCCTGGAAAAAGCTATCCGGTGGCATTATATATTGACAAAAGTAAACGGCTTTGTGCCACAATGAAAATATATGAGTATCTTTCAGCAGAATCACCTTATGTCAAAGATGAAATGGTGCAGGGGATCATCTATCAGGTAAATCCGAATTTGGGTGTGTTCGTAGCGGTGGATGGCAAATATCATGGAATGATTCCAAAGAAAAATGCTCATGGGCAGTTTCGGGTTGGTGATACGGTTCAAGCTCGTGTAGTTGCTGTTCGGGAAGATGGGAAATTGGAACTCAGCATGAGAGAGAGGGTTGAAGTCCAGATCGCAAAGGATGCGGCCATGGTTATGGAAGTCCTGGAAAGTTATGATGGCGTTCTTCCTTTTTCTGAAAAGGCTTCTCCGGAAGTCATTGAACGGGAATTAAATATGTCTAAAGCAGCTTTTAAACGGGCGGTAGGACATTTGCTTAAAATGAAAAAGATTCAGGTAATCGATCATAAAATACGGATCAATATGTAAAACATAAATGAATACAGCCGGGGAAACATTTCTGTAATGAAATTGTGTTCTCTGGTTTTTTTACGATAAAATCAAGTAAAAATGAAAAGATTGTTATGCTATATGTTAAAAATATAAATAAATTATTACAAAAAAATTACGATATCGGTTGACAATGCGGAAGGAGTTTGTTAGAATACTATTTGTAACAGAAATGTAATATATGCCCTGCAAATGTAACAAAGAGTTTACGGGAACATGTAATTACTGGATTTAAGGAGGAAAAAGACCAATGGGTAAATTAAAATTTGCACCGTGTGTTTTCGGTATAGCCGCAGCAGTTGTATTCGGTACAAATCCAATAGGTGTTCAGGCAGCTCCGGTTACTACAACAAAATATGATGTTTCGTTTGGAGATTTGGATATCCAGGGAAAAATTATTTATACAGCGACTGAGGAAGTTGCTTCCCCATTTTATAAGAAGGGTATTTCCACGGCGGAAGATTGTGTCATGATTCGTAAAGAGCCGAGTGCAGACAGCGAAGCAGTTGGAAAACTGTATTTCGGTGCTGGATTTGAGGTTTTGAGTGATGAAGGCGAATGGATACATATTCAGTCGGGTTCTTGCGAGGGATATGTTTCAGCAGATTATGTTGTTACAGGCAAGGATGCTGAAGAAGTTGCCAAGAATACAGATGCAGTAAACAGCTATGCTAAGATCGTTGCAGACGGTGTAGAGATCAAAGCAGAAGCATCCGATGATGCAGAAGTTATTGCAACTGCTGGAAACGAAGAAATTCTTGAAGTTGTAGCTGTAATTCCTGAGTCTAATTGGACAAAGGTAAATAAAGACGGTGTTGAAGGTTATGTAAAGAACCAGGCCGTTGAAGTTGGCGTTGACTATACTTCCGCTATTTCTATGGAAGAAGAAGCACAGCGTGAAGCAGAACTGCAGAGAGCGCTTGAAGAAGAAGCGCGTTTGGCTGCAGAGGCACAGGCCGCAGAAACAGAAGCATCTGTAGAACAGACAGAGGCTCCGGCAGAGCAGCAAGAAGCACCTGTAGAACAGCCGGAAACACCTGCAGAACAGCCAGAGGCTCCAGTAGAACAGCCGGAAGCGCCTGCAGAACAGCCAGAAGCACCTGCAGAAGAAACAGAAGCTCCGGTTGAAAATAATGTATATGTTGAAGATACATGGGAAACTGTATGGGCTACAGAAGGTGTTAATGTAAGAGCATATGCAGATTCCTCTGCAGATCGAATTGGAAGCTTAGGCCAGGGTGAAAGCGTTACACGTACAGGTATTTGTGATAATGGTTGGAGCCGTGTAGATTATAACGGAACAACAGCTTATGTTCACAGTGATTACCTGACAACCACTGAACCAGTGGTAGAGACGCCATCCAATAATGAAGAAACACCATCCTATAACGAAGGGAATACCAGCAGTACAGGTCAGCAGATCGTTGACTTTGCAAGACAATTTATCGGAAATCCATATGTATGGGGCGGAACTTCCCTGACAAATGGTGCGGACTGTTCCGGTTTTGTTCAGAGTGTTTATGCAAACTTTGGATATTCGCTTCCTAGAACATGTACACCACAGTTGAATTACGGATATTCGGTATCCTTTGATGAACTTCAGCCTGGTGACTTGATTGGATATGCTTATGGCGGCGAGATTGGACATATCGCAATTTATGCAGGAAATGGCAATATTGTTCATGCCAGCGATTACAGTACAGGTATTATCGAAACCAGTATGTATTATGGCGGAACACCTTGCCGTGCAACACGTATTGTTAATTAATTTGATTTCCTTTTTCTGATAATAATCTTAAAAAACACCTGATAAATCTATATGGTTTATCGGGTGTTTTTTATATGCTCTTTTATCCACCGGTGTGGGTATAAGGTGTGGACAAAAACTTGTAAAATAAGCTCGAAATAGGGGTTTTTATTGAAAATGCACAAAAAACTTGTCGAACCAATGTATAAAACGAAAAATATTCATTTGAGCTTATCCACAATTCACAAAGTTATCCACATAGGAAAATCCAGATTTTCTCGGAAAAATCGACTTATGCACAGAGTTATCCACTTTATCCACAATGCATAAAGGGTGAATGAAACGAAAAAAGGCAAAAATATGTTTTGGTAAAAACGTAAAAATCATCAAAAATGTGGATAATCGCTTGACTTTTTAGTTGTTTATTCTATAGTGTCGAATGGTTTCGTTCCGTCTGTTTTCTCGTAAAAAAAGTGTGAAATTACAAAATATTTTCAGAAAATACAACAAGTTGGCTTGAAAGAACAGGCAGATGTGATATAATTAAAACATAATTACACAGTAAGGAGTGATATCTATGCGTATTACGATTAGCGGAAAAAATATCGATGTGACTCAGGGACTTAAAGATACGATTTATGAGAAATTAGGTAAATTGGATAAATACTTTACTCCGGAAACCGAAGCAATCGTGACACTAAGCGTGGAAAAGAATCGTCAGAAAATCGAAGTTACTGTGCCGATTAAAGGCAGTGTGATCCGTGCCGAGCAGGTTAGTGATGATATGTATGTTTCTATCGACTTGGTACAGGAAATTATTGAACGTCAGATGCGTAAGCATAAAACCCGCCTTGTAAATAGAAATCGTGGCGGTGGTAATTTCCAGCAGGCATTTATTGAAATGGAAGCGGAAGAACCAGAAGAAATTCGGATTGTACGTTCTAAGAAATTTGCCATGAAACCGATGGATCCGGAAGAGGCTTGTATTCAGATGGAACTCTCCGGACATAATTTCTTTGTATTCCGGAATGCGGAAACTGATGATGTGAATGTGGTTTATAAACGTAAAGGGAATACTTATGGATTGATTGAACCGGAATATTAAAAAGCTAAAAAGGGGCTGCTGATGCAGCCCTCAGACTGTAGACAAAGTCCCGGCAAAAGCCGGGCTTTTCTATGATTTA
>ENA-UOJC01004059-UOJC01004059.1-human-gut-metagenome-genome-assembly--contig:-C104-NODE-4059-length-12858-cov-14.458330_pt1 | contig 12858 bp, 10 predicted proteins | sample MGYA00242339_ERZ723886 | MGnify/ENA metagenome assembly ERZ723886 | reverse complement strand
GCCGCCGGAGCGGTGCTTAAGCCGTAAGGCGGGAATTGTGCGGTGTTGCCTTAACATAGCATAACAATCCCCCGCCGGGCGGTGCTGCAAAGTGCTTTGCCCGGCGGGGGATTTGTTTTTTGGGTATTATTTTTCGTTTTCGTCTTTGGCCAGTGGCAGCTGCATCATCACTTTTGCACCGTGGGGGTCCCGGTTGACAAACTGCACGCTGCCGCCGTGGGCGTTTATGATTTGCTCCACCACATGCAGGCCCAGAATATGCGGGGCGTTCTCCCCTTCCGGTTCGCCGTTCAGCACGGCCAGCACGCTTTGCGGGTAGCCGGCGCCGTCATCCTGTATGGTCAGGTGCAGCGTTGTTTCGTCGGCATCCGCGTGGAAAGCCAGCGTGATCGGCCCCGCATTATGGCGCACGGCGTTTTGCAGCACATTTTCCAGCGCACGGGTCAGCAGAGCGGCATCAGCGTGCAGGATGGCGGTTTCTACTGCCGGGGTAATGCTGCAATCCAGTGTGCAGCGGGCGGCCAGGGGGTTCTCACAAAAAGCCGCCACTACCCGGCGCAAAAACGGCCCCGCCTGGGTGGACCGGCGGCGCAGGGGCTGGGCGCCGTATTGCAGCTTGCTGGTCAGGTTCAGGTCCTCAATCAGGCTGCGGATTTTTTCGCACTGGGTGCAGATGCCGCCCGCTTTCTGTCTGGCTGCTGCGGGCAGGGTGGCATCCCGCTGCAGCTGTTCCGCCCAGCCCAGGATCAGTGCCAGCGGAGTGCGGATATCATGGCTGACCCCGGCGATCCACTCGGTTCGGGCGGTATCCCGCCGGGCAATGATCTCATTGCGGCGGCGCAGCTGCTCGCTGGTTTCGTTCAGCTTTTGGGCAAGCTCCCCCGCAAAGCCGGCGGCAGGCAGGCTGACCGTACCGCCCTGCGCCAAGGTATCCAGCCCGGCTGTTACGGTTTGCAGGCTTTTGCTCCCGCGCCAGCTGAAGAACAGGCAGCACCCCAGCACCACCAGCAGGAGCTCCACCATGGTGGGCTGAATGCTTTTGGCCAGCATTATTATCATTTTTTGCTTCATGTCGATGTTATACTTCCAGCAGGTTCCAACCGGTTCCGCCACAACAAACAGCCCGTAATCCGCCGCCCAGCACTGCACGGGGTAATCGGCCAGGTACCAGTGGGAGAACACGGCAACTTCCGATGCCGTGTACCGGTGATTCAGCTTTTGCGGCAGGTCTTGCTGCCAGATGACATTGCCATTATCGTCCAGCACCATGGCCCAGGCATAGCCCTGCATCCATTCCGCCGGGGTATGTTCCCGACCCCATTGCAGGCCGGTTTCGGTTTGTTTTAGGGCATCAGCCAAGGCGCCGACCCGGTAGCCTGTTGCATCCACCGCGTTGGACTTGAACCCCACATAAAAAATCTGCCCCACCAGCAAACCGCCCACCAGCAGCACAATAGCGGCTGTGGCCAGCACATAGCGGCGGATCAGGGCTGCAAACGTTTTCATTGTGCGTTCTCCTCTGCCAATTTATAGCCGATGCCCCGCACCGTTAAAAGGTACTGCGGCTTGCTGGGGTTGGGTTCCAGCTTTTCCCGCAGGTGGCGGATGTGAACATTCAGGCTGTTCTCGTACCCGTAATAGTCTGCCCCCCACACGGCTTCGCACACCGCATCATAAGTAACGATATGGCCGCGGTTTTCGGCCAGCTTTTGCAGCAGAGCGCGCTCGGTGCCGTCAGGGGCTGGGCGGTGCCATCCGGCAGGCGGACCAAAGCATCGGCCAGATACACCGTGCGCTGGCCCAGCTGGAGCGTTTTTGCGGCAGTCCGCTGCAGTTCGCCCCGATAGCAGCGCTGCAAAATGCGCTGGATGCGCAGCAAAAGCTCCTGCGTTAAAAACGGCTTGGTCAGGTAGTCGTCCGCGCCCAGGCCCAGACCAAACAGCCGGTCGGCGTCAGCATCGCGGGCAGAAAGAAAAAGCGCCGGGATATCCGCCATGCTGTGCAGCGTGCGGAACAGGGTAAAGCCGTCCCCATCCGGCAGGTTGATGTCCAAAATCATCAGGTCCGGGCGGTTGGCGGCAAATGCCGCTTGGGCCGCTGCGCAGCCGGTGCAGGCGGTCAGCTGGTTGTAGCCGGTGCTGCGCAGCGCCGTGGTAACAAGGTTCAGCAGATCCTGGTTGTCATCCACAATCAAAATTTTAGCATCATAAATGGTTTGCATGGGTGCGCCCCCCTTTGTGCTTTTAGGCAATACCGCATAATTCTAAGTGCCGATACGGTGAGCGAGGTACGGCAGATGCTAAGCCAAAAGCGCAGATAATACTGGAGTCTTATCGAGCATTTTGGCAACGCAGATGCCGTGCCGCAGCCGCCGGAGCGGTGCTTAAGCCGTCAGGCGGGAATTGTGCGGTATTGCCTTTATTATAATACGAGCACCGGGCTGCCGATAGAGCCGCCGGGCAGAATTAAGCTAAACTTAAGCTGGGCTTTGTGGCAGGTTAAGGTCGGCGTGTTACCATGCCTTTGTTCCCAAAAGATGAACAAAGGAGTGTTAGCCATGCAATATGTAATTGAAACAAAACGGCTGTGCAAAACCTATGGTGGCCGCACCGTGGTTCACAATCTGGACCTGCATGTTCCACAGGGGTGTGTGTATGGTTTTATTGGGCCAAATGGCGCGGGTAAATCTACCAGCATGAAAATGCTGCTGGGGCTGGTTCACCCCACGGCGGGCAACGTGGCTCTGCTGGGCCGCACATTGACGGAGCGTACCCGGCTGGAGCTGCTGCGCCAGACCGGCAGTTTGATTGAGTCGCCATCCGGCTACCTGCACCTTACTGCGCAGGAAAACCTTGAAATTGTAGCCGACCTGAAAGGCGTGCCCTACAAAGACATCGACCGCGTGCTGGAAATTGTACACCTGCAGGCAGACCGAAAGCGCAAGGTGGGGCAGTATTCCCTTGGCATGAAACAGCGCCTGGGCATTGCCATGGCTCTGCTGGGCAGCCCCAGGCTGCTGATCCTGGATGAACCCACCAACGGTCTTGACCCGGCTGGCATCCAGGAAATGCGTGCTTTGATCCACGATATGCCAGATGCCTGCGGTGCCACGGTGCTGATTTCCAGCCATTTGCTGGGCGAGATGGAGCAGATTGTGAGCCAGGTGGGCATCATCAACCACGGCCAGCTGCTGTTTGAAGGCCCGCTGGCGGAATTGCAGCGCCACAGCCGCGGCAATGTTGTTCTGCGCCTGCTGGCTCCGGACCGCGGGGCCGCCGTGCTGCGCCGCTACGGCTTGACCCCGCAGCCTGCGGACAACGGCTGCCTGCTGCCCACCATGGAGGATGCCCGCCTGGCCGCGCTGGTGCAGGATCTTGCCGCCGAGGGGGCCGGGGTGGTTGGCGTGGAGCGGCAGACCAAGAATCTGGAAGAAATTTTCCTGAGCCTGACCAACACGCAAACCGGCAAGGAGGTGGGCTGACATGTACACAAGCATCCGCGCCGAGCTGCAAAAGGCCCGCCGCCGGCATGATCTGATTGTCTGCCTGCTGGTGCCGGTCATGGCGCTGCTTTGGTGCCAGTCCGCTGCGCCGACCGGTGCTGACGAGCTGGCATCCGCTTATAGTGCCCTGTTTTACAGCCTGCCCATCATCAATACCATTTTAATGCCGTTGGCCATGGCGATTCTGGCAAGCAGGCTTTGGGATGTGGAAGTCAAAGGCTGTACGCCCAAACTGCTGTATACCCTGCAAAGCCGCCGCAGCCTGTTTGCCGCAAAGGCAGCGCTGGGGCTGGCGGAGATCTTTTTGATCGTCACGCTGGAAGCTGCGGGCGCCCCGCTGATCGGGCACTTGCAGCATTACACGCAGCCCTACCCCGCCGCAGGCCAGGCTGCCTATCTCTGGGGCTGCACCTTTGCCGTGGACTGCATGATTTTTTTCTCTGAGCTGCTTTTGACAGTGCTGCTGGCCAATCCCCTGCCCGCTTTGTGTGTGGGCATTCTTGGCACGCTGCTGGGACTGTTCAGTGCCTTTATGCCGGCATGGGTCGGCTATTTTGTGCCGTGGGGGTATTTTATCCCTCTGAACACCTACCGGATTGCGGACTGGGACCAGGCCAGCAAAGTAGTCACCTACATGATTGTGCCATTCCAGTGGCCGCTGCTGGTTGCCACGGTGGTTTTGGCTGGTATTTTGTTTTTTGCCGCGTGGTATGCCATGCGGAACAAGGAGGTGTGACCCATGCTGCTGCGTTGTATCCGTGCAGAAAACCGCAAACTGCACGCTTCGCCCATCTGGTTTATGTTTTTTATTCTGCCCATCATTTCCGCCGGGTACGGAACCTTCAACTACCTGCAAAACCTTGAAATTTTGCGGGACGGCTGGTACAGTCTGTGGACCCAGCACACACTATTTTACTCGCTGTTTTTCTTTCCCTGCATGGTGGCGGTATACGCGGCGTACCTGTGGCGGCTGGAGCACATAGGCCACAACTGGAACCTGATTATGGCGGAGCCGGTGCCGCCCTTTTACCTGTTCCTTGCCAAGTTGCTTGTGGTGACAAAGCTGGTACTGCTGACTCAGGCATTTGTGTTTGTATTGTACTGGTTCTGCGGCCGGGTGTTCGCCGGGTTCACAGCGCCCCCGCCGGCCATTACCATCTTTTACCTGGTGCGCAGTGTACTGGGCGGGCTGGCCGTGGTGGCGGCGCAGCTGCTATTTTCCATGGTGATCCGCAGCTTTGCCTTGCCGGTGTTTTTGGGGCTGGCCGGGGGTGTTTCCGGCATGCTGCTGGCCAGCCGGGGCTACTGGTACGTCTGGCCCTATTGCCTGATGCAGCGCGGCATGAACGCTAACCAGAGCAGTGATATGCTGGCGGACAGCTACCTAGGCTTCGCTTTGGCCTGTGTTGGCTGGCTGGCGCTGATTTTGCTTGCGGTCCAGCTGCTGTTGAGCCACCAGGATGTAAAGGTCCGGTAAAGGCTGCACCGGCTTTGCCGCGCATTTTGACCGCTTTTGTAAAATTGCCTCAAAAAAAGCGGACATTTTTGGGGGTTAATGGGTTTTATTTGCCGGGCAGGTATGATATAATAAGCCAGGTTTGCGGCCAGCTTTGCCGCACTGCCAGTTTGAACGTATTTCCCGAACGTGTGCCTGCCCCGCGCATGGCACCGTTTGACCAAGGTGTATCTGAAAAGTCGAAAATATCGTTTATTTTTACAAACACAGCGAGATTTTGCGTTAAAAAGCCTTGGAATCCACAAAGGATTCCGGCGGCTCTTTGCCTTACATCCTGCTTGTGTTTGCGAAATATCCGTCATTTTCTTTGTTTTCAGATACACCATAAGGAAAGGATGGCTGTTGATGAGACATTTGATTGATCCCCTTGACTTTACAAAGGAAGAAACCCAAAAGCTGCTGGACCTTGCGGACCGCATCCATGATGACCCCGAAGCATACCAGGATGTAGCTGACCACAAGCGCCTGGCCACACTGTTCTATGAGCCTTCCACCCGCACCCGCCTTTCGTTTGAATCGGCGATGCTGCGTTTGGGCGGCAAGGTGTTGGGTTTTCCGGATGCCGGTGTTTCCAGTGCTTCCAAGGGTGAAACCGTTGCGGATACCATCCGCATTATCAGCTGCTATGCGGATATTGCCGCCATGCGCCACCCCAAAGAGGGGGCCCCGCTGCGCGCTTCCCTTTACAGCAAGATCCCGGTGATCAATGCCGGTGACGGCGGCCACAGCCACCCCACCCAGACCCTGTTGGACATGATGACCATCCGCCGCCGCAAGGGCCGTTTGGACAACCTGACCATTGGTTTCTGCGGCGACCTGAAGTTTGGCCGCACGGTACATTCCCTCATCAAGAGCCTGGCCCGCTATGACAACGTAAAGTTTGTCCTGATCAGTCCCGAAGAACTGCGCGTGCCGGATTACATCATCAATGAAGTACTGGAGCCTCGCGGCATCCCCTACATTGAGACCCGCAACCTGGAAGGTGCTCTGCCGGACCTCGATATTTTGTACATGACCCGTGTGCAGCGCGAGCGCTTTTTCAATGAGGAAGATTACATCCGCCTGCGTGACAGCTACATCCTGACCGCCGAAAAGCTGAACCTTGCCCCGGCGGACATGGCGGTGCTGCATCCCCTGCCGCGTGTGAACGAAATTACGCTGGATGTGGACGATGACCCGCGCGCCGCCTACTTTGAGCAGGCACAGAACGGCGTGTATGTGCGCATGGCTTTGATTATGACGCTGCTGGGGCTGAAAGACCCCAAAACCGGGGAGGTTGCTTTTGAATGCTGAATATCGATGAAATCATGAACGGCGTGGTCATTGACCACATTACCGCCGGGACCGGGCTTTCGCTGTATCACCTGCTGGAGCTGGAAAAGATGAGCGAAGCCAGCGTGGCTCTGCTGCAGAACGTGCGCAGCCAGAAAAGCGGCAAAAAGGATATTATTAAAATCGAGGGCGATATTTCCGGCTTGAATTTTGATGTGCTGGGTTATGTGGACCCGCAGATCAGCCTGACCTTTATTGAGAACGGTCATGTGGCCCGCAAGGTGCGCCCGGACCAGCCCAAGCGTTTGGTGAACGTGATCAAGTGCACCAACCCCCGCTGCATTACCTCCCTGGAGACCGGCTGCGACCACATCTTTGCCCTGACCCCCAGCGGACGCTACCGCTGCGTTTACTGTGAGCAGGAGTTCAAGGTACGCCCGTAAGGCAGTGCCGCATTTTCCTGTTCTGTCCCCATAATAAGTTCAGACCCGGCATGATGGAACGGATTTTGCTGTTCCCCTGCCGGGTCTGTTTTTTCTTGCTGTTTTGCGCGTGTTTCCTTGCCGCAATTTCCTGCTTGTGGTACGATGTGCACAAAGAATCCTTGTTAATGGGAGGTAATTTTATGAATTGGGGAATTTTAGCTACCGGCACCATTGCCAACAAATTTGCCACAACAGTCAATGCGATGGCTGCCGAGGGCGAGCGACTTGCCGCAGTCGGCTCCCGCCGGGCCGAAAGTGCCAAAGCCTTTGCGGCGCAGTACAACATCCCGCACTGGTACGCCAGCTATGAAGAGCTTGCCGCCGATCCCGCCGTAGATGCCATCTACATTGCTACGCCCAACGCCCTGCATTACGAAAACTGCAAGCTCTGCCTGGAGCACGGCAAGCATGTTCTGTGCGAAAAGCCGTTCACCATCAATGCAGAGCAGGCCAAAGAGCTGTATGCCCTGGCGGAAAAAAAGCAGCTTTTTATCATGGAAGCATTCTGGATTCGCTTTTTGCCGCTGTATGCCAAATTGCAGCAGATGCTGGCGGATGGGGTGATCGGTACGCTGCAAACCATCACCTGCCAATACGGTTTTACCACTGAAGGCGCCCGCCGCGAGCGCAAATTCAACTCTGCTTTGGGCGGTGGCGCTTTGCTGGATATTGGCATTTATAACCTTGGCTTTTTGCAGATGGTCACCGGCCAGCAGCCCCAGAACGTGCAGACAGAAGAGCTGCGCCTGACAGAATACGGCACCGATGAATACAGCAAACTGCGGCTTGCCTACCCCAGCGGCTGCACGGCGGAATCGGTGCAAACCATCGGCCAGCGCCTTACCCGCATGGCCTGCATTGTGGGCACCAAGGGCCGCATTACCCTGCCGGACTTCCAGTACGCCGAACATATGACGCTGGAACTGGACGGCCAGCCACCGCAGGAACTGGATTTTCCCTTTGATGTGAACGGTTTTGAATACCAGATTCGGGAAGTAAGCTGTTGTGCTGCCACTGGCAGGCACCACAGCAGCATTTATACCCCGCAGCAAAGCATTGCCCTGACCCAACTGATGTATGATATCCGCATGGCCTGGGGCATGAAATTTGAGGGCGAGGAATAAGCAGCTTTTGGTAAAGCTTTGTTCCCTTTTTATATTTTCCACACAGACAAAAACAGCCCCAGGCGGCACCTTTTATGGGTACTGCCCGGGGCTGTTGCTTTTCAGAACCGGGCATACAAAAAGCCCGTATTGGAATAAAAGCTTGCCATCAGCAAAAAGGCGAAAATGGCAAATTCGTACACAGCCCAGCGCACCGGGCGCGGCGCGGCGTTGACCCAGGCGCGCAGGTGCAGGCCGCATTCATGCAGCACATCCACCAGCACCAGCAACGCAATGCCCAACAACAGCAAGAGCAGTTCCAGCTTGCTGGTCAGGCCTAGCAGCCAGTACTGGGCAAACACCTCGTGCCCGGGGTTATGCAGGATACCGGCAAAGTATGCCGCCGCATTGCCCAAACTGCTGGTGCGGAAGATGGTAAAGGTTGTAACAAAGATGGCAAATGTCAGCGGCACGCCCACGATGCGCAGCGGCAGAGATTTGCGCTTGCGCAGCGGAGCGGGCATGTGGTCCTCCGCCACCTGGCACAGGCCGTGCAGCCCACCCCAGACAAGGAAGGTCCAGTTGGCGCCGTGCCACAGCCCACTGACCAAAAAGGTCAGCAGCAGGTTGGCATCCCGCCGGGCAATGCCCTTGCGGTTGCCGCCCAGTGGGATATACACATAATCCCGGAACCACTGCGAAAGGCTGATATGCCACCGGGCCCACAGCTCCTTGACGCTGGCAGAAAAAAACGGCTGGCGGAAGTTTTCCGGCAGGTGCAGGCCCAGGATCTCGCCCATGCCCAGCACAATATCCGTGTAGCCGGAAAAATCGGCATACAGCTGGAACGAATACATAACCGTGGCAAAAATCAGCTGACTGCGGTCAAAGGACGCCGGGTCCGCAAAGGCGGCGCTGACCACAATGGCCGCACGGTCCGCAATGGCAAACTTTTTGAAATACCCCCACGCACTGCGCTGCAAACCGCTGACCAAACGCTGGGTTTCAAACGTTTTGGGGGCGGCTTCCAGCTGGGGCATCAGGGTATTATAGCGGTTGAACGGCCCCTGGGTGAGCGAGAGGAAAAAGCCCGCATAGCACCACAGCCGTGCATAGCTGGGCGTGGGTGCCGTGCGGCCATGCCACACATCCAGCAGGTAGCCCGCCAGCTGCAAGCTGTAATACGCAAGGCCAAAGGGCTTATACAAATCCCGCAGGCCCGGCACCAGCATGCCGCTGTATTTGAGCACCAGCAGCGGCAGCAGGGCTGCGGCCAGCCCCAGTGCCAGCCACCCGCGGCGGCTGGGCTGCTCTGGCTGCGCATGCTGCGCGGCCTGCCACACCACTGCCGTGGCAAGGGCTACCGCAAAAAACGCGCCGATATCAATGGAAAGGCAGAACACTGCGTTGGCTGCCAGAACCAGCTTCCAGCGGGAAGGCTGGGGCACGCGGTACCACAGGCAGACAAACAGCGCCATAAACGGCAAAAAGCCAAGGGATGTAACAGAAAACATCAGTTGCCCTCCCCCTGCTGCACGGTGCTGTCCGGTGATGTGGCCAGCTTTTCGGCAACCGTATCATAGAACAGGCTGCTTACATCCTCGCCCGCAGCACTGCGGGCGGCCACCGTGGCGAACGCCTTGCTGAACGTTTCTGCCCCCTGCCCGTTCAGGTGGTGCATATCTGAAAAATCGTCAAAGCCAATGGGCAGCAGGTCGGTATCCTTAAAGAGCGAAAAATCCCAATACTGGGTGCCGTTGGCCGCGGCAAAGCTGCGCATGGCATCCACATAGGCCTGGTAGTTCTGGGTATCCTGCACATAAGCGCTGGGCAGCGGGGCGGTGACCAGCACCAGGCGGATGTTCTGCTTTTTGCAGAACTCGGCAATGCGGGTCAGGTTCGCCCGGCCAAACGGTGAGATTGGCGCGCTGGCATCCACGTGCATCAGGGTGCCGAACCCCCAGATGCTGGTACCCTCGGTATAGACAAAACCGCGGTCCCGGTAGGCTTCACCCTCGTCCGGGTAGGTGACCCAGCCATAGTTCCCCGCGTTATAGCCGCCGGTCAGCTTGCCGCGCCAAAGGGCCGGCAGCTCACCGGGGTCAGCAATAGCATGGCGCGCCGGGAACACCAGATCCGCAAATGCCGCAGCACCGCCCATCTCCCACAGATACTGGTAACGGTAGGGCGAGGACGCGCGCATGTAATCGGTGATCAGGTAGCAGGCCAGCGGAACATTGCTGGATTTTTGCTGATTATAGCCGGTATAGAAGGTTTCCAGATAGACGGTTTTCAGCGGGCTGTTGGCGGCGGCTTCCCGAATAAGCCAATAGGAGCCATCCGGCTGCTGCTGGCTGGTGCCAAGGTTAAAGCTGTGGCTGCCCAGAATGGGGTCAATGGTATCCGGGTCAAAGCTGCGGTAGCTGTGGGAGGAACCCACAAACACAGTATCCACCGCATCCGCTTGGGCGTAATACTCCCCCAGCGTCACACGGGAATAGGCGTGCAGGTCATCCACCAGCAAAAAGTTCAGCAGCAGGCAGAGCGCCGCCGTGATGGCCGCAAACAACACAAACAGGCCCGCCTTGTGCAGCGGGCCGGGAATGCGGCTGGGTTTTGGGGTTGTATGGGGCATGTAGCTTCCTTTACGTTTGCCATCTGCCGCGCGGTATGCGCCGCGGCTCAGGTTTCAATTTTTATATGGGGGCAGCGGGGATTATAAGCGGCAAGTTCCAGGCGCCAGGTGGTGTTGCCATCGGCATCCTCGGCCGTTTTTTCAAAGCCGTACCCAGCATAAAATTCCCGCACCATAGCGTTTTTGGCGGTGGGGTAATAATAGCCCTCCAGCGCAGTATACCCTGCAGCGGCAGCTTTGGCGGCAAGGGTGTCCATCATGGCATCTTCCATGCCGCGCTTGAGCACACGGCAGCTCATCAGCCACAGGCGCAGGCAGAGCGTTTGGCCCTGGGCCTGCCCTGCCACAACGGTAACAACGCCGTTATCCGCAAATTTATCCACCAGCTTGCCGTACAGGGTGATCCAGTCCGGCTTTTCTGCCATGGAACGGATGTCATCCTCAGTGCAGCGCAGAGTGGTCAGGTTGAACTGGTTGCTCTTGTTGGTCAGCTGAGCAATGCGCTGCATATACACCGCCTCAAAGGGGCGGATGGTCGCCGTCATTTCCAGGCTGTCCAGATACTGGCCGTAATCGGCAAAAGCTGCCTGGGCCTGGGCGGCCTGGGCGCGGGCATGGTACTGCGCGGTCTTTTTCAGGTCGTCGCCGGAAAGGATCGTCGTTTCAAAGTACCCGCCGTGGTCCAGCATCTTGATGTAGTTTTCGGCACCATCCAGCACCGGGGTGGCCACGCCGGGCAGCTGGGCGGCCACAATGGCACGCTCCGCCGGGTTGTCATCAGCAAACACAAAGCTGTCGGCACCAAGGCTGAGCTCTGCGGCGATGGCTTTCAGGTTCTGATCTTTAGGATCCCAGTTGGCCTTGATGCAGACAAAATCATCCGGGTGCAGCACGCTGTCCGGGTGGTTCAGGCCGGCCAGGGCGTTGGCTTCGTCATTTTTGGAATCCACCGCCAGCACCACGCCGATGGTCTGCAGGGCTTTGCAATAGCTCTGGAACTCAGCGTACACCTGGCCTTCCGGCACTTCGGGGCCGATGGCAATGCCGTCCACACCGTCATCGCCCACAATGCCGCCCCAGAGAGTGTTATCCAGATCCAGCACCAGGGCTTTTTTGTTGCGGCCATACAGGGATTTGATGATGTTTGCCACGCTGTTTGCCAAAGACGGGATTGCATCCAGGCACATGGCGTACTTGTACATATGCCAGAAGAACGCATCCCCCCAGGCAGTCAGGCCGTAATCTGCGCTGAGATAGTCAATATCATTGATATAAAAATCCTCATGCGCGGCGGCATAGGCGTAAAAGCGCTGGTTCAGGCGGCTGAGATAGTTGGAACGGCCATGCGGGTCCCAGATATCGCGGTTGCCCATCAGGCGGTAGTTGGGGCGGTCAAAGTTATTCTGGATGACGGGGCAGTGGAATTTGGCTTCCAGCGCCTGCCACATCTGCTCAAAGCGGCTGTACTCGGCATTCAGCATGGCGTCAATTTCCGCCTGCGGGGTGGCCGTTGTGGGGAAATTGATGATGTTGCGCCAGTTGGTGTGGATATAAATGACATCGGGGTGGAACCCATCCAGCTCCGGCGTGCCGAACATGGCGTCCTGCCAATATTGGCCGTACTCACTCTGGTAGAACTCCGCCTGAATGCCGTATTGCAGCAAAAACAGGCCCAGCTGGTCTGCCACCTCATTGGTGGTGGAACCACCCAGGATGGCGATGCGCTTTTGCAGCGGGTGCGGGTTTTGGGCCAGCAGTTCCTTGCGCAGGCGGCGCTTTTTGCGCAGCAGCGTTTCGGTATCCAGCGGGTAGTTAAAACAATCCATATCGGCGCTTCCTTACAAATAATATTCAGGGCTTACAGCTTCTGCAGGGCTTCTTCCAGCGTAATGGCGATCTGGTCCGGGCAGCTGGTGGGCTTGGAGCCGCACAGGGTGCCTTTCATGCGCTCAATGGCGTCCTCAGCTTTCATGCCTTTCAGCAGCTGGCAGATGCCTTTCAGGTTGCCGTTGCAGCCCCCCAGCACCTCAACAGATTCAATGGTATGGTCAGGATTTAGTTCTACTTTGGTCATCACCGAGCAGGTACCCTTATTGCGGCGTTCGTAAGTCATAATCGTTTGCTCCTTTTTATTTTCTTGCTCCGTTTTGTTTTTTGCTGTTGGTTGCTTTAGGCAACACCGCACAATTCCCGCCTGACGGCTTAAGCACCGCTTCGGCGGCTGCGGCACGGCATCTGCGTTGCCAAAATGCTCGATAAGACATCCAGTATTATCTGCGCTTTTGGCTTAGCATCTGCCGCACCTCGCTCGCCGTATCGGCACTTAGAATTATGCGGTATTGCCT